>ENA-OQHY01000618-OQHY01000618.1-human-gut-metagenome-genome-assembly--contig:-NODE-618-length-19518-cov-5.309164_pt1 | contig 19518 bp, 29 predicted proteins | sample MGYA00242570_ERZ504733 | MGnify/ENA primary metagenome ERZ504733 (study PRJEB26092, sample SAMD00036219) | human gut metagenome | host: Homo sapiens | study: EMG produced TPA metagenomics assembly of... | reverse complement strand
AGCATGGGTGCATTTCTTCTGGCAGGTGGTACAAAGGGAAAACGTTTTGCACTCCCTAATTCAGAAATCATGATTCATCAGCCTTCCGGTGGTGCAAAAGGACAGGCAACAGAGATTCAGATTGCGGACACGTTTTGTCTCCTTGCGTTCGAACCCCCACCTTCTGATAGAGTCTGTTAGCAGCCACGCGCGATGGTCGCGAGGTGAGCATGAGCGTGTTGAAGCCCTCGTGCTCGGCGAAGCTGACAGCGGAAGTCACGAGTCGTTCGCCAAGATGCAGCCCACGACACTGCGCATCCACCACTACATCCTCTATCCACGCCTTGCGACCCGTAGGCGATGTGTAGAAGCCAACGGTACACATACCCATCACCTCGCCGTCCACCGCGAGCAGCAGCAACCGACTGTTAGGCTCATTAACCAGATTCTGCAACTGTTCGGCACTCATCTCGCAAGGCGAAGAGCATAGCTGCAGCAGCAAGCGATTGACTGCTGCAACGTATTCGGGTTTGCAACTCGTCGCTTCAAATATATCAATCTGTGACATTACGTTACTATTTATCATTATGTATCGCTGCAAAGGTAAAAACAATTTGCGGAAAAAGAGCAAAGAAAAACCTTAAATTAACACACTGAGCAGACAATAAATTTGTAATTTTGCAGAGAACATAACAATAACACAGAATGATTAAAGTCACGATACTAATGCCCGTCTACAACGGCAGCATGTACTTGCAGCGATCTATTGGCTCGGTGATGGCGCAGACCTATGCCGACTGGCAGCTCGTTGCGCTCGACGACGGCTCTACCGACGACAGTCTGAGCGTGCTGAAACAACTGGCTGCTGCTGACAAGCGCATAAAGATAATGACAAAGACGAACGACGGCAAGGGCAACACGGCTCGCAACATAGACATTATGAGCGCGGAGGCGGAGGGCGACTACATATTCTATATGTCGCAGGACGACTACATATCTGCCGACTTGCTGCAACATGCTGTGACTCACATCGAGGAAACGGGGGCGGAGATTGTCGTTCCGGACATGCTGCTCGCCAATGCCGACGGCTCAACCGAGCAGGCGAAGGGTTCGTTCCCACCCAACGGCGACTACTCTATCCTACTCACGGGCATAGAGGCATTCGCGTTGTGCATCGACTTCTCGATACATGGCTTCGCCTGATACATCGCCGACTGATGTTCGCCACCGATTGCGACACACGCTACTTCGACAGCGACGAGTACAACACGCGTGTGCAGTATCTGCGTGCCAACAAGACGGCTTTCTGCACGGCACGTTCTTCTACTATCAAGGCAATGCGGAGGCTATGACAAAGAAGTTTGCGCCGAAGCAGTTTCAACGCCTGAACACAATAGTGATGCTCGGCAAGAAGGCAGAGCAAGAGCAGATATCGAAAGAGGTGATGACGCGGGTGCGCCACTGGCAGATGAAGGTGTATCTTAATGTGCTCATACTGTTGTTCAACAACGCCGGCAACATGAACAAAGCCGAATACGAGGAGGCGGTGAAGCGCTTCGAACGCTTCGAACGCGATGTGCACTTCGGCGGATACAGACACAGCATACTGAAAGGTTTGGGCGTGTACGAGAAGGTATTGACAATGGTCTACTTCGCTTGCGGCACATGCCGACACCTGCGCTTGCTGCACAGCGCCTACAAGCATCTGAAACACTCGTTGGTGCAGTTCTTGCTCTGTTGGTGCACTTGAGACAAGTGCACCCCCTTTCTGACTAAGACCGACGCACGAACTTACGCTTTATGCGTTTACGATGTCGATGTCGACGTGCCGGCGCATGATGGAGAGCGTGTAAGCTAAGTCGAGAGCAAAGAGCAGCGCACCTACCGACACGTAAACCCACACATTGTCGACGAACGAGAGCAGACTGGTGAGCACTCCGATTGTTGCATGTACGAAGATTATCTTCAGCTGCGCCATCGAGAGCTTGTAACCATAAGCCACACGACAGAAACCGACAGCCACAAACACCTCAAGAACCGAAGCAACGGTCATGCCTACACCCATGCCCAACAGTCCGCAACGACTATAGCCGAGGATAGCCATTGTGAGGAGCAGGACATCGCTCACCAACTCTATACAAAGGAAGCGTTTCGAGTCGCCGCGCGACAGAGCTATGTACTCGATAGGCAGAAAAATGGCGCGAGCGTACATCGCCAACGCAGCCACCTGCATCATCGGCAGTACGGGCAGAAACTTACCGCTGTAAAGCAGCGGCAGCAGAACGGGCATGGCAAGAATGAAAAAGACAAGCATCGGCGAGACGAGATGCAGCGACACCTCTATCTGCTTGTTCACCGTGAGATTGAACTCACGACCCAACTTGCTGATAGATGACAAACGCGGATAATAATCGGTCTCCATCGCCGTGAACACTGTGCCTACGTAGGTGAATATCATAACATAGGCGGCATTGTACAGACCTACCGTGTCTACACCGTCAACATTACTGATATAGCGCGGATAGCCATCTCCACCCCACTGCCTGCCATGCCTGCAACAACAAACGCCACACCGAGCTTCAAGAAGCCACAACCTTCGCCCAACAACGCCCTACTGAAGTTAAGACGAAACGGATAGGCTCGCAGCGAATAGCGCATCACGATGACGGTCTGCAATAGTATGACAAGCAGCAGCGAAGGCACAATGCCTTTGTAACCAAAGAAATAGTAGATCGGAACGGACACGAAGAGTGTCACAAGCATGGCGTAAACGGAGTTCTCGGCTATGTCGCGCAAGCGCCGTGTGGCTTTCAGAATGGCAAGCTCGCCAGTAGAGAACGTCGTTAGAGCCACCACCGGAGCAAGCAGCACGAAGTGGAGCGTGTGGTCGCCAAAAGAGAAGGTCCAGTTGCTGAGCAACGGCGACAACACAATGCACACCAACATGCCGAAAAGAGAGGTGAGCAGAGACCAATGACGAAACACGCTGATGCTACGCAGAAGGTGCTCATGTCGCCACAATCGTAGGCTCCCGACATATTGCGCACCGCACTGATGGAGAGTCCGAGGTTGGTAGAGTCGCCAACAAGCTTTATGGTAGAGGAAAATAAAGCCAACAAACCCATACCCATCGGACCAAGAATGAGCGCAACAAGTTTGTTGCGAACCAGTCCGACAAGGATACTGAGCACTTGCACACCACCAAACAAGCCGGTGTACTTCAGTATATGTGAATAGCTATTTTGTTTTTCCATCATATATTGTAACGTAATATAAATTATTTTATTACTTTTGCAATAATAAATATCACATGAATACAATCTATACGACTATGAATTCAAAGAAATACATACTTTTTGCACTCTTGATGTCGTCGACAATGGTTTGCGCACAGCAGAGGAAGGCGAAGCCGTAGCACGCAAGAATGTGAGAAACGCTGCTACGGCCAACCCGATGAACGCTCGCCAGCAGGAGAACTTCAATGCGATGCTGCCAAACACGCAGAGCATATTCGTAGTGGATAGCACAATTGTGGACAAGAACCGAGTAGTGGAAACAATACCGCTCTCGCCAAAATATGGCAAGTTTGTGAGCTACAACAGCTTCTTCGACACCGACACACAACCCAACCAGTATGTCTTCATCAATGGTTTTGCCAACAAGTGCTACTACACCGAATTGGGCAAGGACAGCGTGCAACATCTGTACATGCGCAACAAGTTGGGCGACGGATGGGGCGAACCGCATCGCATCAGCGAAATAGACTCGAAACTGAAGCACATTAGCTATCCGTTCCTATCGTCAGACGGTCAGACACTCTACGTGTCGGGCATTGCCGACGACGGACTCGGCAAGCGCGACATCTACGTAGCGAAGTACAACGCAGAAGAGGGAACATACTTCGAGCCGGAGAACATCGGACTGCCGTTCAACTCTCACGACGACGACTTCATCTACGTGGAATCGGATGCCGAACGCTTCGCATGGTTTGCCACCACACGCCGACAGCCCGAAGGCAAAGCGTGCGTATATGCATTCGCCATGCCCGAACAGCGCACCAACTACAATGCTGACGAGATGTCGGAGAGCAGACTCAAGAGCTTGGCATCGCTGATACGCATACGCGACACATGGCCAACACCAGAGATACGCGAACGTGCGCAGAAAGAACTGAACGCCATTAAGGAAGAAGCAAACACACGAGTAGCAGCAACGGACAAGGTGAACTTCGTGGTGAACGACGACGTGGTGTACACCGACATAAAGAGCTTCCGTAGCGATGCCACACGACAGATGTACTACGAGGTGATGCGTCTACAAAACGACTCGAAGAACAAGCAGAGAACATTGAACACCTTGCGCGAGAAGTATCACAACACTGCTGACAACAACCGCACCGCACTCACAAGAGATATACTGCAGCTTGAGCAGCAACTCGACGAGGCACGTCAGCAGTTGAAGAGACTGGAGGCACAACTGCGCACCGCTGAGAACAAACTCATCAAGAAATAACTAATACTAACAATCAAAATAACTATTTACTAACAGAACATCAGATTATGGAAAAGAAATATTTCGCAGAATCAGAGCTTATCATCAACGAAGACGGTAGCATCTTCCACTTGCACGTGAAACCGGAACAACTCGCCGACAAGGTGATACTCGTGGGCGACCCGGGACGTGTCGACCTCGTGGCATCACACTTCGACACCAAGGAGTGTGCAGTAGAGAGCCGCGAGTTCCGCACCGTTACGGGTACATATAAGGGCAAACGCATCACGGTTATCTCTACCGGCATCGGCTGCGACAACATCGACATCGTGATGAACGAGGTTGATGCGCTGGCTAACATCGACTTCGAGACTCGCATGAGAAGGAGACACTGCGCTCGCTCGAGATTGTACGCATCGGCACATGCGGCGGTCTGCAGCTCTACACGCCTGCCGGCACCTTCGTCTGCTCGGAGTACTCTATCGGTTTCGACGGTCTGCTCAACTTCTACGCTGGCCGCAACGCTGTCTGCAACTTGCAGATGGAGCGCGCACTGCTCAACCACCTCGGTTGGTCGGGCAATATGTGCCAGCCTGCACCCTACGCCATAGCTGCCGACAAGGAGCTTGTGGAGCGCATAGCTGCCGACGACATGGTGCGTGGCATCACGGTAGCTTGCGGTGGCTTCTTCGGTCCGCAGGGACGCGAGCTGCGCATTCCGCTCACCGACCCTAACCAGAACGAGAAACTCGAGAACTTCGAGTACAACGGAAAGCACATCACCAACTTCGAAATGGAGAGCTCAGCGCTCGCCGGACTTGCCCGCCTCATGGGCCACAAGGCAACAACGGTGTGCATGGTCATCGCCAACCGTCGCATCAAGAAAGCCGACACTGGCTATAAGAGCCACATCGACGACCTCATTAAGGAGGTGCTCGAAAGATTGTAAAGGACGTACCCGAAAGATTGTAAAGGGCGTACCCGAAAGATTGTAAAGGGCATATTAATATACAAAAAGCTCCTGCAGATGTTCTGCAGGAGCTTTTTTTGTAGGAGGTATGGCATCCTTGCCATACCCACGCAATCTAATTGTATGCAAAACTTCGGGTATGGCAAGATGCCATACCCACGCAATCTAATTGTATGTAAACTTCGTGGATGGCAAGGATGCCATACATATACAAACTACATTATTTGTATCTAAGGCAGCGCGGGTATGGCATCCTTGCCATACCTCCTATATATCTTTATCCTTTGAGCTTGATTGTAAGCTTCTCAAGCATATCCTTTGTCATAGCGTCGAGGTCGTAAGCCGGACACCAACCCCACTCCTCGCGAGCGCAAGTGTCATCCATGCGGTCTGGCCAGCTCTCGGCGATGCTCTGCTTCAATGGGTCTACGTCGTAAACCATCTCGAACTCCGGCTTGTACTTCTTGATAGCAGCGAACACGGTCTCTGGTGCGAAGCTGAGCGAAGCGATGTTAAACGCATTGCGGTGTACGAGACGTGCTGGGTCTGCTCCATAATGTCTACAGCAGCCTTCAATGCGTCGGGCATGTAAATCATATCCATGAGTGTGCCTCCTTAATCGGGCAGACGAACTTCTCGCCACGAACAGCCGAGTAGTAGATGTCTACAGCGTAGTCGGTTGTGCCGCCACCCGGAGGTGTTACGTAAGAGATAACGCCGGGGAAACGCACTGCGCGAGTATCTACACCATACTTATTATGGTAGTAGTCGCTCAGAAGCTCTGTGGTGACCTTAGACACACCGTAGATTGTGCGCGGACGCTGAATAGTATCCTGCGGTGTGAGCATCTTCGGTGTGTTCAAGCCGAACGAACCGATTGAACTCGGTGTGAAAACTGCACAACCGTGCTCACGAGCCACCTCAAGGATGTTCCACAAGCCGTCGATACCAATCTTCCAAGCCAAACGTGGCTTCGATTCGGCAACGACAGAGAGCAACGCTGCGAGATTGTAGATGGTGTCGATGTTGTACTTCTTCACAACGTCAGCAATCATCTGTTGGTTTGTCACATCGCACTCTGCCATAGGACCTGCCTCAGCAAGCTCGCCCGTTGGCTCTGCGCCTTAATGTAACCAGCTACAACATTTGCGTTTCCGTAAATGCTTCTTAACTTCCTTGTTAGCTCAGAGCCAATCTGACCAGTAGAGCCAATAACCAAGATATTGTTCATCGTATATATATTTAAGCGTTTATGAGTACAAAGGAAAGAAAAATTTTTCACACGGCAATACAAAATCGTTCATTTTTTTTTCATTACGCTAAAAAAACTACTATAAACATTTTCACGTATCAAAAATAATGAGTTAATTTGCACTTGTAATAACAAAAAACTTTTAAATAACCTATCTCATGTACGGAAAAGTAAAAGAACATCTCGCTGCCGCTTTGGAGAATCTGAAGCAAGCAGGTCTCTACAAAGAGGAACGTATCATTGAAAGCCCTCAGCAGGCTGCAATCCAGGTAAATGGTAAGGAAGTGCTCAACTTCTGCGCCAACAACTATCTTGGTCTGTCTAACCACCCGCGCCTCATCGAGGGTGCGAAGAAGATGATGGATCGTCGCGGTTTCGGTATGTCGTCTGTACGCTTCATCTGCGGTACACAGGACATCCACAAGGAGCTTGAGGCTGCCATCTCTGAGTATTTCCAGACAGAAGACACCATATTATATGCTGCCTGCTTCGATGCCAACGGTGGCTTGTTCGGCTCGTTCCTCACCGACGAGGACGCAATCATCTCTGACGCACTCAACCACGCTTCTATCATCGATGGCGTGCGTCTGTGCAAGGCTAAGCGCTACCGCTACGCCAACGCCAACATGGAAGAGCTGGAGAAGTGCTTGCAGGAGGCTCAGGCCCAGCGTTTCCGCATCATCTGCACCGACGGTGTGTTCTCTATGGACGGCAACGTGGCTCCGATGGACAAGATCTGCGACTTGGCAGAGAAGTACGACGCTCTCGTAATGGTTGACGAGTCGCACTCGGCTGGCGTTGTAGGCGCAACGGGTCACGGTGTGAGCGAGCTTTGCAAGACATACGGTCGTGTGGACATCTACACAGGCACATTGGCAAGGCATTCGGCGGCGCACTCGGCGGATTTACAACCGGTCGCAAGGAGATTATCGACATGCTGCGCCAGAGCAGCCGCCCGTACCTCTTCTCTAACTCATTGGCTCCGTCTATCATCGGCGCAAGTCTTGAGGTGTTCAAGATGTTGAAGGAGGACAACTCTATCCACGATCGCCTCGTAGAGAACGTGAACTATTTCCGTGACAAGATGATGGCTGCGGGCTTCGACATCAAGCCTACACAGAGTGCCATCTGCGCCGTTATGCTCTACGATGCTCCGCTCTCTCAGCGCTACGCTAACCGCCTGCTTGAGGAAGGCATCTACGTTACGGGCTTCTACTACCAGTTGTGCCGAAGGGCGAGGCTCGCATCCGCGTGCAGCTCTCTGCTGGTCACACACGCGAGCAACTCGACAAGGCAATCGCTGCTTTCATCAAGGTGGGCAAAGAGCTTGGTGTGCTGAAGTAAAAGTAGCATGTACGTAGTTCGCATCGGTCGATGCAGACATCCGCGTCGGTCGGTGCAGACATCCGCGTCGGTCGATACGAAACAAACAATAATGAAAAAGAGGTTATGACATTGAATAGTCATAACCTCTTTTTATTTAGTTGAGAATTCTCAATTACTTAATAACAACTTTCTTTCCGTCAACAATGTAAACGCCTGCAGCAGGCTTGCCGTTCACACGAACACCACTTAGTGTGTACACCTTGTGGTTCTTTGCATAGTCAGCCGAGATTGAGTTGATGCCGTCAACCACCTTCTTCTCGAACTTCACGGTGTAAACGGTCTGGCTCTCAGCGTTTGCGGCGTAGTCGTTGCCGTTTACGGTGATGGTCAGCACGTCGCCCTCTAAATCCGTTGTGGCAGAAGCACCCCTACCCTTCACTACATACTTAATCTTATCAGCAGCCTCGGCTACATCGCCATCGATGGTGATAGTGTAGTCGGTCTTGTCAGCAGAGAAGCCGGCGAGCTTAACACCGTTGAATGTAAGGTCGCTAAGTGCGTGATAGTAGATGAGCTTGATGTTATCAAGGTCGAGCTGGTCGTTCTTAGATGCACCTGGCAAGGGGTTGGTTGTTGCCGAAGCAAGAAGATACAGATTGTCGCTCTCGTTGCCAGTGTAGTTGAACTCGCCCGTAAACTTAGTCCAATCTGCTGTTGCAGGGATGAGCACCGAAGCCGAAGCAATCTTATTGCCAGCCTGCTCGCTGAGCTCTGGGTCGTGATATGCCACCTCGCCATGAACGATGAGCTGAACGCGACCCTGAAGTACTGTGCCTCATTCTTGGCTGTGCCAGGAGCAAAGCGTGCATACACCTCGAACGCGTCCGGTGTACCCGTGAACGGCAGGTTGCCCCTTACGTCGTTTAAGTCGGTGAAGTTGTAGTTAGAGGCATCTGCTGGGTTCTTGTTACCCATGTTGATACGTCCGGTTGTCATGTTACCATTGGCGTAAGCCAACATGAGTCTTGCGACTTGATGCGGACACCCCAACTCAAATCCATCTATCTTTCGGGCTTCGGCGACATTGAGGCCCATTTAGCCAAATCGCCGGTTGCTGATTCAAACGAGTTCCATGTCTCAGCGAGGGATGTCTCGCCCCAGTTCTCGAAATCGGCGTTAGGTATCTGATAGAAAGCAGCCTTCTCCTTCTCTTCGAAAGTGATAGTATAGACATTGATCAGCGTCTCCTCATCTTCGACAGTGATTGTGAGCTTACCTGTAAACTTATCGTAACTTACATTTACCTTAGCTGTCTCAGAAGAAGCCTTGTAAGACACCTCACCGGCTTGATACTTACCAACAGCAGTGAAGTTCTTATCGTCCTTGCCTGCCGAGATAAACTCCTTGCCTGCCACAACGAGCGAAGTGAGTGTCGGAGCCGGTTTCTTATACTTAATGGTATAGGTGCTTATAGCCGACGGATTGCTCTGTGCATCGTAGTCATTGCCCTTCACAATGATAGAGAACACGCGAGTAGCCTCGTCGTATTTTGTATCCACCGTAGCAGCAATGCCCTTCTTGTTGTAAGAAACCTTCGTCTTGTTAGCATCATACACCGCATCAACTGTGTAGTTGTAGCAATCCTCAGCGAATTTCTCGTTCAGTGCTATAGCCTTGCCTTCGCTGTCGGTTGTGGTCAGAGACTCAAGAGTGTGATAATAGATGAGCTTGAGGTTGTCAAGGTCGAGCTGGTCGTCCTTAGATGCACCTGGCACGGGGTTGGTTGTAGCCGAAGCAAGGAGATACTGCTTACCACTCTCGTTGCCAGTGTAGCTGAACTTGCCCGTGAACTTGGTCCAATCTGCTGTTGCCGGGATGAGCACCGAAGCCGAAGCAATCTTGTTAGCTGCCTGCTCGCTGAGCTCTGGGTCGTGATATGCCACCTCGCCATGAACGATGAGCTGAACGCGACCCTGAAGTACTGTGCCTCATTCTTGGCTGTGCCAGGAGCAAAGCGTGCGTACACCTCAAACGCGTCGGGGGTACCAGTGAATGGCAGACTACCATTTATGTCGTTCAAGTCGGTGAAGTTGTAGTTAGAGACATCTGCAGGGTTTGTGTCACCCATATTGATACGACCGGTTGTGATGTTGCCGTTGGCATAAGCCAGACCAAGATCTTTCGACTTGATGCGGACACCATAACCCTCAAATCCATCTATCTTTTCGGGCATCGGCGAGAAAGAAGCAAACGAAGCATATTTACCGGTTGCTGATTCAAACGAGTTCCATGTCTCAGCGAGGGATGTCTCGCCCCAGTTCTCGAAGTCGGCGTTAGGTATCTGATAAAAAGCTACCTTCTCCTTACCATTAAATGTGATAGTGTAGACATTAGTCATCGACTCCTCATCTTCAACAGTGATGGTGAGCTTACCCGTAACTTTGTCGTAACTTGTATTAACCTTAGCTGTCTCCGAAGAAGTCTTGTAAGACACCTCATCGGCGTTGTACTTACCATTAGCAGTGAAGTTCTTATCGTCCTTTCCTGCCGAGATAAACTCCTTTCCTGCCACAACAAGCGAAGTGAGTGTCGGAGCCGGCTTCTTATACTTAATGGTATAGGTGCTGATAGCCGACGGATTGTTTACAGCGTCGTAGTCCTCACCCTTCACAATGATAGAGAACACGCGAGTAGCCTCGTCGTATTTCGTATCCACCGTAGCAGCAACACCCTTCTTGGTGTAAGGCACCTTTGTTTTGTTAGCATCATACATCGCATTGACGGTGTAGTTGTAACGGTCTGCTGCAAACTTCTCGTTCAGAGCTATAGCCTTGCCTTCACTATCGGTTGTGGCAAGAGTGTCAAGAGCGTGATAGTAAATAAACCTAACATTGTCAACAGTGAGCGAATTGCCGTCCACGATGTTGTTGCGGTTGCCGAAGTAGTCGGTAGCCGAGAAGATAACGTTCACCTTCTCCACGCTTGCGTTCTCGTCGGCGTAAACGAAGTTGATAGTGTCGCTCGCCCACTTGCCGTTGGTGCTGCCCTTGATGCTCTTCTCGAACTTAGCCACGCACGTAGCGCCCTCGGTAGATGTCACATCGCCACCCGTAGACGTAGGCATGTCAAAGATGTTGCGGTCGCGGTCCTGCATGTCCACCTTCGTAGCCGAAGCCCACACAACGGTGTTGCCCGGCACGTTCTTCTGGGTCCATGTGCCGTTCCAGAGATAAGCCAGCACCGTAGCATTCTCGTCGCCCTTCGAGTTGTCGCGCTTGTAGTCGAAGCGCATGGCGTCGGGACGGAATGTGAAGCTGCTGCCGCCGAACGTGCCTCCGTCAGAGTTCTTCACCGTGATGCCCCTCACCTCTGCCGTAGCGAACGGCGTGCCGAGCGTGAGGTAAGCCGGAATCTTATTGCCCAAGATAGAAGTGTTGTAAAGGTGAGCGGCCTTTCCCGTGCCGTCCTTGCCCTCTACAGCGTCGATAATCTGTTTCTTGCCGATAGCTGTATTCACGTTAGAAGCGTGCCAACCCTCGGGCTGTGTGCCCGAATCTGATGTGTTGCCCTTACTGTCCCAAGGCACACACTTCACCCATTCTGCGTCAAAACCACCGTTTATCTGTTGGGCATTAGCAGCAAGAGCTACTCCACCCAACATTAATAGGGTTAAAATCTTTTTCATCTTTAATGAGTTTTTGTTTTTAATACCTAATAATCTCTTTTACTAATAATTATCCTTTCAAAAAAAACAGTGAACACTCATGCGGAATAAACGTTTACACACCGCACAAGGTGCCACAAAATCGCTACAAAGTTAATGCAAATATTTGAAATTCAGTACTTTTTAAAATATTTTATAATAAAAGCAAACTATAAAGCAACTTTTACCGACATAAATATCACTTTTATTCGTTTTTAATATACAAAACGAAACGCCCTCACCAGTTTCAAAATCATCGAATTTAGGTATTGCGTAAAAGTCGGAAGCAAGCTAATTTTGCAGCGGTGATAAAACCAAATTCTTTAACCATACATTTACAAATAAAAACAACTAAGATTATGAAAACAACTGTAATCATCTACGGCACAAGCACCGGCACCTGCGAAGACCTGGCTGGCAGAATAGGAGCCAAACTGGGCGTAGACAACGTTATCAACGTGACCGACCTCGACGCGAGCGTTCTCGCCGACAACGAAAACTTCATTCTCGGCACGTCTACATGGGGCGCAGGCGAGATGCAGGACGACTGGTATGACGGCATAAAGACACTCAAGGGCACCGACCTCAGCGGCAAGACAGTGGCTCTCTTCGGCTGCGGCGACTCGGAATCGTACCCCGACACATTCGTGGGCGGTATGGCTGAGCTATACAATGCCGTTAAGGCGCTGGCGCCAACGTAATCGGAGCAGTAGCTACTGAAGACTATACATTTGACGATTCGGAAGCGGTGGTAGACGGCAAGTTCGTCGGACTGGCTCTTGACGAGGTGAACGAAGACGACAAGACCGACGAGCGCATCGACGCTTGGGTGGCTGAAATAAAGCCATGCCTCTAAACCACACGCAATAAGTTCTCACTCTTACAATTAATTATTAAAGTTCGCAATCATGCAGCAATCCACAATTTTACCAGTAGACATGAAGGTTCTGATGAACCATATCTACGAATACAAGAAGGGAGTGCGCCGTATGGTGCTCTTCACGTTCAACAAGAAATACGAGGACTTTGCCATACGCCGACTGGAAAGCCAGAACATAAAATACGTCATACAGCCCGTAGGCAACGATCGCTTGAACCTGTATTTCGGCAGAGAGGAATGCCTCAACGCCATACGCATGATTGTGACACGCCCACTCAACCTGCTAACGCCAGAAGAAGACTTCATGCTCGGCACTATGCTCGGCTACGACCTCTGCTCGCAGTGCGAGAGATACTGTGAGCGTAAGAGCAAGTGCAGCTGAAAAGCTGAAGGATAAGACTGAAAGGCTGATGAATAAAACTTTGAGGCTGACAGATAAGACTTTGAGGCTGACAGATAGCTGGTAGATATCTCGTTCTGCGGATTATCTGCCAGCCTTTATCGTGCTCATACCGTGCAGTTTACAGCGATTATGGAAGATATGGAGGATTTTTTCGCGTACTTTGTTTTATATAAGATTTTATAGGAGATTGCGAAGAGAATAAAAGATGGTTAGATCCAAGAACTTTTTATCATGTTAACAAAAAAGTTATCTAAAAATTTGGACGATGCTAACTTTTTTGTTATCTTTGCAGTGTCTTAATAAAACAAGACAAATAGTTCTCTTACATCATGAAACATTCAGAATTGATTAGAATCTTGATTAAAGCAGGATGCTTTATCAAGCGACATGGTGCCAAGCACGACATTTGGTAAATCCAAAGACTGGCGGAAGGACATCAGTTCCAAGGCACGGAAGTAAGGAAATCGAGAAGGAGACTGCAAACTCTATTCTTGAGGGCCTTTTAATCAAGTAAACGAGGTGGCTGCCCGGCAAGTTCCGGGCGGCTCCCTCTTCTGAATGGGTTACGGGGTAGAGAACTTAATTTCGATATATAAATAATAATGACGATAGGTTATGAAAGTAATTGCCAATGTAAAAAGAGAGCCGGGCGAGAAGAACTTTTCTTGTTACATGAATATCACAGAGCTGAAGACTGGCGTTCTTGGTCTCGGTTCGTCAGCCAAAGCTGCAATAAATGATATGATGAGCGGTTGGCAAGATGCCGTTGCTGATTTTAAGGATGACGGCATTGAGGCTCCTGAACTTGAGATTGAGTATCGCTTCGATGTGGGCTCTTTGTTCAGTTTTTACGACTTTGTCAACATTGCTGGCGTGGCACGAGAGATTGGTATCAACCTTCTGTCATGCGACAATACGCGATAGGCACACGCAAGCCAAGCACAGAACGTAAGGCGGAGATAATGGCAGGCTTTAAACGCCTTGCTTTAAAAATGCAGAATGCAGTATTGTTTTGATTTGTTTTCATGGTGTACATGAAATAAATATAAGAGAACTATTCACTCCCTCGGTGCGTGACGCATCGAGGGATTTTTCTTTAATCCGCCCACAAGGAAATTTGACGCTGTATAAAAGAAAAGAGAAGGCTAAAGACCGCCGTACCAAGGGAAATCGTCATTCCCTGGTTCTTCAGGATAAACGCTCCCTGCATTACATAAAGAGACCAGGAACGAAATAAAGCTTATGACGACTATTGCTGAAAAACCCAGACTCAGCTCCACGAACATACCACAAACCAAGGAAGTGGCAAGAATGAAAAGAGAGCACCACACGGCAACAGACCAACGTTCACGACGCTTGTCAAATTTAGTCGGAGCGTCTTCGCCAGTTATCTCAACGCTGAACTCAACATTGAGTTTCTTAGGCTTGTTTGTTGTTTTACCTGTCTTCATCTTATTACATGTTTGATATGTATTGCAAAAATACAAAATTATTTATTACAAAGTTGTTTAGGCATTGCAATTATGGCAAAAGAGCAACAAAAAGCGCTGACAGCAGTCAGCGGCTTTTTTGTAAGTATAAACATAAGGATTGATTATCCGAAGTTGTCGTACATTATTTTGTTGCCGTTGATATTCAATGAGTTGCGCTTGTCGGGGGACGGAATTGCACGCAACAGGCGTTTCGGTCCTACACCTGTAGACCATTTCGTTGACGCCGACGAAATGGTCTACAGGCTTGCGAGCCACTTCTTACCCGACTTGGTATTGAGCCAGATGATTATTACAACCACTACAGCGAGGAACGCTGCAAATGTCACTATTGCGTAGATCATATTCTATAAATTTTCCATTCTTTCCATTATTACACAACACCATTGTCGGCACCAGCAAAATGGTGCTACAGGCTTGCGAGCCACTTCTTGCCCGACTTGGTATTGAGCCAGATGATTATGCCGGTAGCAATGATCGACAAAAATAGAAATGCAAATGCGAGTAGTATCATAATCTTATTTTTTAGTTCTTTAATACTCTGTTCCCTATATATGCAAGACAGAACGTAAGATAGGCTCCGAAAGCGAGAACGCCCAAAGCGCCCCATCCCATGTGCTCTGCAGTTGCCATGGCCACTACGTTGCCGAGTACCATTACGGCAAACGTGGTCTTTGCGAGGTCGTAGAAGAACTTGCCGAGTTCCTCGCGACACCTCTTCTGCTTCTCTTTCTCTTCTTTCTGCGTCATTACTATTGTTTCTACAGGCTGTTAAGCCACTTCTTGCCCGATTTGGTGTATGACCAAATGACAAGGCCACCACTTATAACAGCCATGATTACCAAAAAAACTTCTAATGTACCCATAATCATTTGTTTTTTAAAATTCTATATCCAAAGATGGCGAAGCAAACAGAAACGAATGTTCCGCATCCCATTACTCCTTCAGTTGTTCAGTATTTCTTAATAACTCAATGTATACATAATAGTACATTAAAAATACAATTTTTTGTTGTAATTATATACAACATTTTGTTGTAATTATATATTTGTACCTTTGCAGGTTTCGCCTTCTCGCTTTTCCTGAGGGCGCAGCCTACTTCTCCACCATCCGCTCGTACACCTTGATGAGGCGTTCCTTCTCCGCGAGTAGAGCTTCGAGCGACTTGATGCGCTCCTGAAGCACGGCCGCGTCTGCCGAAGCGTTTGTAGTAATATGATGCGCCGTGCCATTCCCTGCTACAGCCACACCTCCATTATCGGCTGTTGCTGCGCCTTGTTCTTCTTTTGTGCGGAAGCAATCAAAAAAATTGAAATCCAAAGCCTCGCTAATGGCCACAAGTTTATCTGTGTCTATGCTTGATTTACTCAAAATTCTATTAACATTCTGCTGAGGTATACCTATCTTTCTTCCAAATTCCGACTTGGATATACCGAGTTCGTTAAGCTTCTGCTCAATACTCTCCCCGATGTCTACTTTTTCAATACTCATAAGCATTTATGATTTATATAAATCGTTATTTGGTTAATAAATACTAAATTCAATACATGTAATAATCATTTATGATGTATGTAAATCAAATTTGATTATCTTTGCACCATAAAGTTACAAACAATAAATGAAACAGGCAATGAAAAAGGAAGAAAACCATCACGAAAAGTCGCTTCTCGGGCAGTTCTCAGAGCTTGCCCTTGGCGAGAGTCTGACGGTACCCGTCGGACGTTTGAGCTACGTGCGTAGCATCTGCACCACCTTCGGTATGCAGTGGGGAAAGAAGTTCACAACGAAAGTGAGCCGCACCGAAGGAGTCGTAACAGCAACACGCACCGTGTAGCGAAACATTTAACAGCAACATATAGTATTAACAACTAAAAACAACGCAACAATGACAGCAGAACTCGAAATTATAGCATCACTCGCAGCAAAGATGGCCGCAGACGTACACGCGGCAATGTCGAAGTACGCGGACAACAAGGACATCACACTTGGTACAGCCCTCATGGCAATGGTATGGCTGACAAGCGACATGCTCGCCCACGTCCTTCTCAACAACCCTGAAGAACTACGGGAGCCTCTCATCAGCACCGCGCAGGGATTGATACAGATGTGCACGGATGTATCCCTGGAGAAGGGAGAAAGATGCGGCATCCAGGAATGTCTGGAGGCGATAGACAGAAAACTGAAAGAAAAGGAGCAGGAAGAAAGTGAAAAAAAGGAAGGACAGAACTAAAAACAACGCATAACATGATAAAGCAATATTACATCGACAGTCCGTTCTGGAGAAAGATAAACACCCGCACGGAAGCGCTCGGCGAGTTCCTCTCGGGCTTCAAGCACACGCTGGTAGAGTTCAACGACGAGCGCACACCGCACATCACGAAAGAAGATCTGCTCGCCTTCATCGAGCTTCACGTCTCGAACATCAACGAGCGCATAGGCAGAGGCCGCAAGCTGACGGTAAGGATGGGCGAGTTCGTGGGCGACATAATATACAGCTTCGAGTTCGAGGGAAAGAGCGACGTTATAGGCAATCTCCGGCTGAAGCCTGTACAGAAGACCATCGGCTGTGCCGACGATATAGAAGGAAAGGAGGGCGAGCTTCCGGAATAGCAACCACCAACGGCGTGAACTTGCAGAAACTTGCAGGTAGACGAACAATATACGCGAAAGGCGCCTCGGAACGTAGCCCGGCTCGCTATACGCAGCCGCCGTACAACGTACAACGGAATGCTGGTGCGGACGCATGGCAGCGAAGGAAAACGTAACCACCGCACACTTTTAGTAAAGACGCCCTAAATTCAATGGAATATGCGAAACTACAGAGACCTCACGCCGCATGAGGTGGAAAGACTCAAAGACGAGTATCCCATAACGGCAAACAGACACCTCGCCATTCGCTATGATGTCAGCATCGACGGCATCCGTACCTTAGCGAAAAAGCAGGGCTGGAAGAAAGACCACAATGCACTGCTCGCAGGCAAGCGTGAATTACATACGCTTACAGCCGAAGAGGAGGCGTGGATAATAAAACATTTCCGCAACACGCCCAACGCAGCAATAATGCAGCGTATAGACATCGGCGAAAGCACCCTCCACAGGATAGCCCGAAAACATGGACTAAAGAAGACATATGTCAGAGCCAAGCAAAAGGCGGAGGAAGCCATGAAACACCAGCGCAAGATGGAATGCTTCCGCATCGTCTCTGGCGAAAAGCAGCAGACCAAACTACGGCTGCGCACCAATATCACACACAGAGCCTCTGTGCAGAAGCACAGGATGATAAAGGAGTACGACTATTTTGCGATAGAGGGTGAAGTGGGCGTGATATGCTATGACGAACAGACTCGACGCTTCATACGCAGCGAAGAGACAGCAAGACGACACGGCTGAAGGTGGAAGCAGCCGACGAGTAAAGAAACAGAACAAAACGACTAAAAACATACAACCATGCAACAGAAAGAATTTGAAGAACTCACGGGGTTACAAGTGGCCCCTGAGGAATACTACGAGATAGAGCAGATATACAACACCGCAGACACCATCGACAAGAAGGAGTCTGCGAACACTGGAAGCGGGGAAACTACATGTACATCTTCGCGCAGCTCGTAAAGAAAATAAGAGACTACGAGAAGTGGGCGGAAGACAACGGAGAGTGGGTGAAAAAACAGCAAGACGTCTGCATCCCGGTGCTGTTAGACAAAGCTAACGTCTACAACGACTACAAACTAAAGGAGGTAGCAATAAGTCTCGCAGGGGTAAGAAAAACGGCAAGACTATCCATAATGCACGACTACAAGCTCTGCGCAGACGAGAAGGAATACCTCCTCGCCATGATCGCCGCCGACGAAATGACACCAAGTATCGACAATACGGAAGATTAACGAACCAAACAAACAACGCAATATGAAACAAATAATAAGCAACTACAGATACTGGGTGCTCTTCGCACTCGCTTCTGTGATGATCATCGGACTCATAGCCGTACCAAACACAGACGTATCGCTCAGCACCTTCACCGCTAAGCTTTTTGTCAGCAAGGGCGTGGCGTTCGCAGCGTTCCTCGCCTTCTGTCACTACTACATGAAATGGAAAGACGAGGGAAGTATATCGGAACTCACAGACTTAGAGGAGGAATAGATATGGAGAATCTGGAGAACAACGAGAGCGTCAACATAATAGAGCAGCTCGAAAGAATACGCACGGCGACCATCCTCGCCTCGAAAACGGTATATAACACGGCTGAGGCCTGCGAGTACATGGGCATAAAGAAAACCTTCCTCTACGAACTCGTAAGGGCGCACAAGATAAACCACTTCCGCAGCAAGGGCGGAAAGCTCCTCTACTTCAAGCGCAAAGACCTCGACGACTGGATGCTGTACAACTCGGTGCCGGCATGTTACGCCGCCACTACACCAGCCAGAGTGAGAGCGAAGTCTTTCGCCTATTAAATCGGGAATAAGTTATTAATTGAGTAGAATAGAATCCAAAAAATTCAGGCAGTCCGGCACTCGGGTTTTTATTAGGTTTAGAGTTTTTTTCATTTTACTTTTGTGCCGGACGCACCATGCCCCACGTCGGGAGACGGACGGCATGGTTGTTTTCTGAAACTCTGTTCTACGAATAAAACATCAACGATATGGAAGGATTCATGCTATATACCGCCCAATACCCTGCAATCAAGACGATGACGCAGGAGCAGAAGGGCGACCTTCTCGACGCTCTCTACGCCTATGCGATAGACGGTGCGCAGATAAGTGCTGAGGCTGACCCGATGGTGCAGATGGCTTTCGCCTTCATACGCGACGCCATAGACCGTGCACAGGGCAAGTACGAGGCGAAGTGCGAGCGCAACAGGCAGACAGCCCTAAAACGTGAGCAGAAGAAGCGAGAAGCACAAACGTACACGAACGTACACGAACACGATGCAGACAACGCAGCGGAACACGAACGTGAAGAAAAAGCACAAACGTGCACGAACGTGCACGAACGTGTGTCGCAAAGCTAACGATGCGCGAACTCGACTC
>ENA-OQHY01000617-OQHY01000617.1-human-gut-metagenome-genome-assembly--contig:-NODE-617-length-19536-cov-5.267247_pt1 | contig 19536 bp, 42 predicted proteins | sample MGYA00242570_ERZ504733 | MGnify/ENA primary metagenome ERZ504733 (study PRJEB26092, sample SAMD00036219) | human gut metagenome | host: Homo sapiens | study: EMG produced TPA metagenomics assembly of... | reverse complement strand
GAGAACATCTGCCCGCCAATGAACTGACCGATGCCAGAAGCGCAGCCTGATGGCAGCAATCGACGAGTTGAAGGAGCTGCACGCACAGGGCGGCTGCCCGTGCAGCGTCACCGCGCCGGACGGCAAGCCGGTGGAGTATACCTTCTTCCGTCCGCAGCAGTACGGCGAGCAGTACACCATCCGGGAGTGGCCGTCCTTCAACGCGATGCTGGAGGCTACTATGCCGAGAAGGATCGCGCCGAGCGGCTGCGCACCAAGAGCAAGGAACTGCACAAGGCGGTGCACAATATGTACGACCGCGCCCTGCGCAAGCAGGCGGCACGACAGGAAGAGCTTGCTGCCAGCGGCAAAAGCGAAAAGCTGCGCCTGTACGGCGAGCTGCTGTCTGCCAACCTCTATCTGGCGCAAAAGGGCATGAAGAGCCTGACCGTGCCCAACTGGTACGACGAGGGCAAAGAGGTGACCATCCCGCTGGATCTGCGATTCAGCCCCAGCCAGAACGCCCAGAACTTCTTTAAGAACTACAAAAAGAAGCAGACCGCCGCCCGGATGCTGGTAGACCTGCTGGCAGAGGGTGAAAAAGAGATCGCTTATCTGGAAACGGTGCTCTACGAGGTGGAAAGCGCCTCCGGTGAAGCTGCCCTGAACGAGATCCGCATGGAGCTGAAAAATCAGGGCTACCTGAAGTACTACAAGCAGCGGGACAAAAAGCAGAAGCCTGCGGACTTTCTGCGCTATACCTCCAGCGACGGCTTTGAGATCCTGGTAGGCCGCAACAACGCCCAGAACGACAAGCTCACCCTGCACACCGCCCGGGACAAGGATTTATGGTTCCATGTGCAGAAAGCACCCGGCAGCCATGTTGTGGTCATGAGCCGGGGCGAGGACATCCCGGACACCACCAAGCAGGAAGCTGCGGAGCTGGCGGTCATCCATTCCAGCGCCTACAAGGCGGGCACCGGTGCCAAGGTGGCAGTGGACACCACCGAGGTGAAGAACATCTGGAAAGCAAACGGTGCCAAGCCCGGCATGGTGCTGTACGAGGTGTACACCACCGTCTACATCACGCCGCGGGAAGGGCTGGAGGAACAGCTGAAGAAGAAATGATCTGAACTGCGCGCCGCGCTGCTCTGCGCATCTTCAGCGGAAGAAAACTTTATAATTTCGGACTGCCGGAGCGTCTGCGGACGCTCCGGCAGTCCATTTTCACGGGAGGGAGTTCTCCTATATAATAGGTATAACCTGCCTTTCCCGCCCATACTGATGCTGCAAGGGGACGCGGGGGAGTTTTCCACCGGCAAAAAGCGCTGAGATTGTGCATCTTGCACAGAAAATGCGGCCATTGGCAAAACAGAGAAAATAAAAAAGAAAAATCGTAATTTTCTGCAAAAAACACTTGCCAAATAGACGAAGATGTGATAAAATATCTCTCGGCTGCAAAAGGCTTGTGCGATACAAGTCGTGCAGGCCAGCGATATGCGTTGATGCGGGAGGTTGTCATCCGGCGATAGCTGCGATGGGTTATTTCCGCGGAGTATGTCCGATCTTAGAACCGGGCGAAAAAATTACTGACAGCGATGGAATACGTTCCCTCGGCAGAGAAGTTACTCCTCTGCGAAACGGGCGGAACCAATGTTCGGATTTGACTTGCTAATATGTTTCCGGGAGAACTGCCATGCGGTTCACCGGTTTTTATAGTGCCAAATCGAGGAACACCCGGAACTGTGTAGAGCAATTTATCGGCTCGCCTAGGGCAAAAACAATTTTTCAGGAGGCGTAAGCAATGGCAGTCAAAGAGAAAATCAGAATCCGTCTGCAGAGCTATGATGCTCAGCTGATCGATGCCGCAGCAGAGAAGATCGTGGAGACCGCAAAGCGCACCGGCGCTCGCGTGTCTGGCCCCATCCCCCTGCCCACCGATCGTGAGGTCGTTACCGTTCTGCGCGCTACCCACAAGTACAAGGATAGCCGCGAGCAGTTCGAGAGCCGCACTCATAAGCGTCTGATCGACATTCTGAAGCCGTCCAACAAGACGGTCGAGGCTCTGATGAGCCTCCAGCTCCCCGCTGGCGTGGACATCGAGATCAAGCTGTAAACCACACACGATCAAATTCGATGCCCTCGTTTCCCGAGGGGTCATGTTGGCAGTGACGTGCGCTGCCAACCAATAACCTTTACAGGAGGAAAAGAAAATGGTTAAAGGCATTATCGGCAAGAAAGTCGGTATGACCCAGCTGTTCGATGAGAGCGGCAAGGTTATCCCCGTCACCGTCATCGAGGCAGGCCCCTGCACCGTCGTGCAGAAGAAGACTGTCGAGAGCGATGGCTATCAGGCTGTTCAGCTGGGCTTCGGCGAGGTTTCCGCCAAGAAGGTCAACAAGGCAGCTGCAGGTCACTTCAAGAAGGCAAACGTTGCCCCCAAGAAGACCCTGCGTGAGTTCCGTCTGGACGACGTTTCCGCAATGAACGTTGGCGACATCCTGAAGGCTGACTCTTTGCAGCAGGCGACAAGGTTGACGTTGCAGGCGTTTCCAAGGGCAAGGGCTACCAGGGCGTTATCAAGCGCTTTGGCCAGCACCGTCTGCGTGAGAGCCACGGCACTGGCCCGGTGGCACGTCATGCAGGTTCTATGGGCGCTATTTCCAACCCCTCTCGCGTGTTCCCCGGCAAGCGCCTGCCCGGCCACATGGGCTGCGTGCGCGTTACCGTGCAGAACCTGACCGTTGTCAAGGTTGACACCGAGAACAATCTGATCGCTGTCAAGGGTGCGGTCCCCGGTTCCAAGGGCACCATCATCACCCTGGCCAACAGCGTCAAGGCGTAAGGAGGAAAGCTACAATGGCAAAGTTTAATGTAGTCGATATGAACGGTCAGCACGTTAGCGAGATCGAGCTTTCCGACGCCGTGTTCGGTATCACCCCGAATGAGAAGGCTGTCCACATTGCTGTGGTGAACTTCCTGGCCAACCAGCGTCAGGCACCCAGAACACCAAGATCCGCATGGAAGTTTCCGGCGGCGGCAAGAAGCTTGGCGTCAGAAGGGCACCGGTCACGCTCGTCAGGTCCATCCGTGCTCCGCAGTGGACCCACGGCGGCGTTGCTCTGGGCCCCAAGCCCCGCAGCTACAACTACCACATCAACAACAAGGTCAAGCGTCTGGCTCTGCTGAGCGTCCTGTCCGACAAGGCTGCCAATGGCAACATGGTCGTCGTTGACAAGTTCGCTTGCGACGAGTACAAGACCAAGCTGTGGTCGCTATGCTGAACGCTGTGGGCGCCGGCAAGAAGAACCTGCTGGTCAACGAGACTGTCGATGCAAAGTTCGTCAAGAGCGCTGGCAACATCGCCGGTGTCAAGACCACCTTCGCAGGCAGCGTGAACACCTACGATGTGCTGAACGCCGACAAGCTGATCATCAGCGTCGACGCAGCTAAGAAGCTCGAGGAGGTGCTTGGCTAATGAAAACCGCACATGATATCGTCCTGAAGCCGGTCATTACCGAGAACTCCATGGCTGGCATCGCTGACAAGAAGTACACCTTCAAGGTCGCTACCGATGCTACCAAGGTCGAGATCGCTCAGGCAGTTGAAGTTCTGTTCCCCGGCGTCAAGGTCGCTAAGGTGAACACCGTCTCCGTCCGTGGCCGCTTCCGCCGTCAGGTATGCACGCTGGTTACACCGCTGCATCCAAGAAGGCTATCGTGACCCTGACCAAGGACTCCAAGGAGATCGAGTTCTTCAACAGCATGGTCTGATAGAACCCGCCGAGGGTTCCTCTATGGGGATATGACCCCGATAATAATTCATAAGATAAACAAAGGAGAATAGCACAATGGCTATCAAAAAGTATGGCCCCACTACTCCGGGCCGCCGCGGCATGACCGTCACGGATTACAGCGTCCTGAGCAAGGTCGCTCCTGAGCGCAGCCTGCTGGAGCCCATGAAGAAGCACAGCGGCCGCAACAACACCGGTCGTATCACCGTCCGCCATCAGGGCGGCGGCAACCGCACCAAGTATCGTGTCATCGACTTCAAGCGTCAGAAGACCGATATCCCCGCTACCGTCAAGACTCTCGAGTACGATCCGAACCGCAGCGCATTCATCGCTCTGGTCGAGTACACCGATGGCACCAAGAGCTACATCATTGCTCCCGATGGCCTGAAGGTGGGCGATGTGGTCGTCAGCAGCAAGTCTGCCGATATCAAGCCCGGCAACTGCCTGCCCTTCGAGAACATCCCCGTCGGTACCATCATCCACAACATCGAGCTGTATCCCGGCCGCGGCGCTCAGCTGGTTCGTTCCGCTGGCAACATGGCTCAGCTGATGGCTAAGGAGAATGGCTACGCTCTGGTTCGTCTGCCCTCCGGTGAGATGCGCAACGTGCCCGTGAACTGCACTGCAGTCATCGGTCAGGTTTCCAACATCGACCACGAGAACGTCAACCTGGGCAAGGCAGGCCGCAAGCGCCACATGGGCGTGCGTCCCGGCAGCGTGGTACCGTTATGAACCCCTGCGACCATCCCCACGGTGGTGGCGAGGGCCGCGCACCTGTTGGTCACTCCGGTCCTATGACTCCCTGGGGCAAGCCCGCTCTGGGTCTCAAGACTCGCAAGCATCATAAGCGCTCCGATAAGCTGATCGTGAAGCGTGCAGGTAAGTAAGAGAGGAGTTTAAGACAATGTAGAAGCATTAAAAAAGGACCTTTCGTCCAGGCTGCTCTTATGAAGCACGTTGAAGCGATGAACGCTTCCGGCAAGAAGCAGGTCATCAAGACCTGGAGCCGCGCCTCCACGATCTTCCCCGAATTCGTTGGTCACACCTTTGCCGTCCACGACGGCCGCAAGCATGTGCCTGTGTATGTGACTGAGGACATGGTTGGCCACAAGCTGGGTGAGTTCGTTCCCACCCGTACCTTCAAGGGCCACACTGGTAATTCTAAGTAATAGAGGGAGGAACACAACATGGAAGCTCGGGCAATTCTTCGTTATGCCCGCATTAGTCCTCGTAAGGTGTCTATCGTTATGGACCTGATCCGTAACAAGCCCCTGGACGAAGCGCTGGCAATCCTGCAGTACACCCCGAAGGCAGCTTGTGAGCCCCTTCTGAAGCTGGTGAAGTCTGCAGCCGCTAATGCGGAAAACAACTTCAATATGGACAAGAACAACCTCTACGTCGCCGAGTGCTACGTTTGCCCCGGCCCGACGCTGAAGCGCATGATGCCTCGTGCACAGGGCCGCGGCTACCGCATCCTGAAGCGCACCAGCCACATGACCGTTGTTCTGAAAGAGAAAGAGTAAGGAGGGAAAACAATGGGCCAGAAAGTAAATCCGCACGGCATTCGTGTCGGCGTTATTAAAGACTGGGACAGCCGCTGGTTTGCCTCCAAGAAGGATTTCAGCGATAACCTCGTCGAGGATCACAAGATCCGCACTGAGCTGAAGGCTCAGCTGAAGGACGCTGGCGTCCCCAAGATCGAGATCGAGCGCACTGTGGATCCTTCCACTTCCGCTCCTCGCGTTAATGTTAACATCTACTGCGCTAAGCCCGGTATGGTCATCGGCAAGGGCGGCGAAGAGCGCATCGCCCTGCAGAACAAGCTGACCAAGGAGTATGGCAAGACCGTTATCGTCAATGTCATCGAGGTGAAGAGCCCCTCCACCAACGCACAGCTGGTTGCTGAGGACATCGCTCGTCAGCTGGAGAACCGCGTCACCTTCCGTCGTGCTATGAAGCAGTGCATGCGCAATGCCATGAGCCCCCGCGATCGCGCAACCGTTCCCGCAAGGCATCAAGGCAATGTGCTCCGGCCGTCTGGGCGGCGCTGATATCGCCCGCACCGAGAGCTACCACGAGGGCACCATCCCCCTGCAGACCCTGCGCGCCGACATCGATTACGGCTTTGCAGAGGCTGCTACCACCTACGGCCGCATCGGCGTTAAGGTGTGGATCTACAAGGGCGAGGTCCTCAAGAGCGCAAAGACCGCTCCTAAGAAGGAAGGAGGCAACAAGTAATGTTACTGCCTAAGCGTGTTAAGTACCGCCGCGTTCAGCGCGGCCGCATGACCGGCAAGGTACCCGCGGCAACGTGGTGTGCCAGGTCAGTACGGCCTTGTTGCTCTGGAGCCGGCATGGATCTCCTCCAAGCAGATCGAGGCTGCCCGTGTTGCCATGACTCGTTACATCAAGCGTGGCGGCAAGGTTTGGATCAAGATCTTCCCCGATAAGCCCGTGACTGAAAAGCCCGCTGAGACCCGCATGGCTCCGGTAAGGCTCTCCCGAATACTGGGTTGCAGTCGTGAAGCCCGGCCGCGTGATGTTCGAGCTGGCAGATGTCGATGAGGCAACTGCTCGCGAGGCTCTGCGTCTGGCTATGCACAAGCTGCCCATCAAGTGCAAATTTGTTGTCCGTGAGGACTCCGTGAAGGAGGATGGCACCAATGAAGGCTAATGAACTCCGCGAAATGCAGACCGCAGAGCTGACCAGCAAGCTGGCAGATCTGAAGGCTGAGCTGTTTAACCTGCGCTTCCAGCATGCCATCAACCAGCTGGAGAACCCCGGCCGCATCGAAGCAGTCAAGAAGGACATCGCCCGCGTGATGACCGTTCTGGCTGAGAAGCAGTAAGGAGGTTAAACGATGGAAGAACGTAATCTGAGAAAGACCCGCGTCGGCGTGTCGTGTCCGACAAGATGGATAAGACCATCGTGGTTGCCGTTAAGGATAGCGTGCAGCACCCCCTGTACAAGAAGATCCTGAAGCGTACCGTGAAGTTCAAGGCTCGTGACGAGCAGAACGAGTGCGGTATCGGTGACCGTGTTGAGATCATGGAGTGCCGCCCCCTGAGCAAGGATGTGCGCTGGCGCCTGGTCCGTATCGTTGAGAAGGCAAAGTAATCTTTGCCCGCTGCTTTGAACAGTTTGAAAGGAGATATCTGATATGGTTCAGATGCAAACTTATCTCAAAGTTGCCGACAACACCGGTGCCAAGGAGCTGATGTGCTTCCGTGTGCTGGGCGGCACCCGCAAGAGATACGCAAACATTGGTGACGTCGTGGTCTGCTCTGTCAAGAAGGCAGCCCCCGGCGGCTCCGTTAAGAAGGGCGACGTCGTCAAGGCTGTCATCGTGCGCAGCAAGCATGGCGTGCGCCGCGACGACGGTTCCTACATCCGTTTTGATGAGAACGCCGCCGTTATCGTTATGGCCGACAAGAACCCCAAGGTACCCGTATCTTTGGACCTGTTGCTCGCGAGCTGCGTGATGCCGGCTACACCAAGATCCTGAGCCTGGCTCCGGAATCGCTGTAAGGAGTTTTAAAAATGAATAATCTTCATGTTAAAACCGGCGACAACGTGATGATCATCAGCGGCAAGGACAAGGGCCACACTGGTAAGGTCCTGCAGGTCAGCCCCGCTGAAGGCAAGGTCATCGTTGAAGGCCAGAACATGGTTACCAAGCACGTCAAGCCCCGCCGTCAGGGCGAGCAGGGCGGCATCGTCAAGGCTGAGGGTGCTATGTACGCATCCAAGGTCATGCCCATCTGCCCCAAGTGCGGCAAGGCCGTGCGTGTGGGCCACGTCGAGAAGGACGGCAAGATGGTTCGCGTCTGCAAGAAGTGCGGCGCTGAGCTGTAAGAAAGGAGTAAGGAACAATGGCTCGTTTGAAAGAACAGTATGTCAATGAAATTGCTCCTGCTCTGAACTCCAAGTTCGGTTACAAGAGCGTTATGCAGATCCCCAAGCTGGACAAGGTCGTCATCAACGTTGCCTGCGGCGAAGCCAAGGAAAACGAGAAGATCCTGGAAGCAGTTATGAAGGATCTGGCCAGATCACCGGCCAGAAGGCAGTCGTCTGCCGTGCCAAGAAGAGCGTTGCTAACTTCAAGCTGCGCCAGGGCACCCCCATCGGCTGCAAGGTCACCCTGCGTGGTGAGCGTATGTACGAGTTCGTGGATCGCTTCTTCAACGTGGCTCTGCCCCGTGTGCGCGACTTCCGCGGCATCAACGGCAACGGCTTTGACGGCCGCGGCAACTTTGCCTGCGGCATCAAGGAGCAGATCATCTTCCCCGAGATCGACTTCGAGAAGGTCGATGCAGTCCGCGGCATGGATGTCTGCTTCGTCACCACCGCAAAGACTGACGAGGAGGGCAAGGAGCTGCTGAAGGCTCTGGGCGCTCCGTTCGCAGAGAACAACTAAGGGAGGAGATTTGTAAAATGGCTAAACTGTCTATGAAGCTGAAGCAGTCTCGTCCTGCTAAGTTCTCTACCCGTGCATACACCCGCTGCCGCATCTGCGGCCGTCCCCACTCCGTGCTGCGCAAGTACGGCGTGTGCCGTGTGTGCTTCCGTGAGCTGGCCTACAAGGGCGAGATCCCGGGCGTGAAGAAGGCTTCCTGGTAATTTACCAGAGGGCTGGATAGAATGTCGGATATCCGCCCCGGGGCAAACAACTTGTTTCGGGGCGGTATCATTATAAAAACACTGAGAGCTAATCTAAGGAGGTTAGTGGCAAATGCAGATTACTGATCCTATCGCGGACCTGCTGACTCGCATCCGCAACGCAAGCACTGCCAAACACCCTTCTGTGGAGATCCCCGCTTCCAACATGAAGAAGGCTATCTGCCAGATTCTGGTTGACGAGGGCTACATCAAGGGTATGCAGGTCAAGAACGATACCGTTCAGGCACCATCGTTGTCACCCTGAAGTACCAGGCTAACGGCGAGCCCGTTATCGCTGGTCTGCGCCGTGTGTCCAAGCCCGGCCTGCGCATCTACACCAACTGCGAGGATATGCCCAAGGTCATGAAGGGCCTGGGCACCGCGATCATTTCCACCTCCAAGGGCATCATGACTGACAAGGCTGCACGTGCTGAGCACGTCGGCGGCGAAGTCCTGGCCTACGTGTGGTAAGAAAGGGGTAAAAGACAATGTCGAGAATTGGAAGAAAACCCATCGTCATTCCTGCCGGTGTCACTGTCACTGTCGATGAGGCAGCACACGCTGTCACCGTCAAGGGCCCCAAGGGCAGCCTGAATTCCAACTATCATCCCCTGATGACCGTTAAGGTCGAGGGCAATGAGGTTTTGGTTACCCGCCCCAATGACGAACCCAAGGCCCGCAGCCTGCACGGCCTGACCCGTACCAACATCGCCAACATGGTGAACGGTGTTGTGAACGGCTACGAGAAGAAGCTGGAGATCGTTGGCGTTGGTATGCGCTGCCAGAAGCAGGGCTCCAACCTGGTCATGAACCTGGGCTTCTCTCATCAGGTGAACGTCCCCGATACCGAGGACTGCACCATTGTGTGGCAGGATCCCAACCACTTCTCTGTTACCGGTATCGACAAGCAGAAGGTCGGCCAGTATGCTGCAGAGATCCGCGCCAAGAAGCCGCCTGAGCCGTACAAGGGCAAGGGCATCCGCTACGCTGGCGAGGTCGTCAAGCACAAAGAAGGCAAGGCCGGTAAGGGCAAGAAATAAGGTAAGGAGTGAAAGACAATGGTTAAGCAGATCGACAAGAACGAAGCTCGTCTTCGTCGTCATCGCCGCGTTCGCAACAAGATCAGCGGCACCGCAGCACGTCCTCGCCTGGATGTTTTCCGCTCCGCCAAGCACATCTACGCTCAGATCATCGATGATGAGCAGGGCGTTACTCTGGTGTCGGCGTCCACTATGGACAAGGACTTCAACGGCAACGGCGGCAACGTCGAGGCCGCTGCTGAGATCGGCAAGAAGGTTGCAGCAAAGGCTCTGGAAAAGGGCATCACCGAGGTCGTGTTCGACCGTGGTGGCTACGTTTATCATGGCCGTGTTAAGGCCCTGGCTGATGGCGCCCGTGAGGGCGGCCTGAAGCTGTAATGAGAGGAGGAAACACATTATGGCTATGAGAAACCGTGAAGACGACGGCATGATCACCAAGGTTGTGTCTATCAACCGCGTTTCCAAGACTGTCAAGGGCGGCCGCATCATGAAGTTTGCTGCTCTGGTTGTCGTTGGCGACGGCAAGGGCACCATCGGCTACGGCATTGGCAAGTCCGGTGAAGTTCCCGAGGCTATCCGCAAGGGTGAGGCCGCTGCCAAGAAGAATATGCACAAGGTTGCCCTGAAGGGCACCACCATCCCCCACGAGATCGTCGGCAAGTACGGCGCAGGCGCTGTTCTGCTCAAGCCGCTGCACCCGGTACCGGTATGATCGCCGGCGGCCCGTGCGTGCCGTCATTGAGGCTGCTGGCATCAAGGACGTCGTGCGAAGTCTATGCGTTCCAACAACCCCATCAACGTTGTTGCTGCTACCTTTGCAGGTCTGTGCGGTCTGGTCAGCGCCGAGTCTGTCGCTGAGAAGCGCGGCAAGACCGTGAAAGAAATTCTGGGTTAAGGAGGTAACTAACCATGGCAGATAAGATGCTCAAGATCGAGCTGAAGAAGAGCCTGATCGGCCGCGGCGCTAAGCAGATCGCTACCGCTGAGGCTCTGGGCCTGAAGAAGCCGGGCGACGTTACCGTTCAGCCTGACAACGCCGCTACGCAGGGCAAGATCGCAAAGATCGGCTTCCTGCTCAGCGTCACCGAAGCCTAATAGCAGGGGGTATACGCACAATGAAGCTTCATGAATTGCACGCCAGCAAGGGCGCCAATAAGGCTGCAACCCGCAAGGGCCGCGGCATTGGCTCCGGCAATGGCAAGACTGCCGGCTTCGGCAGCAAGGGCCAGAAGGCCCGTTCCGGCGTGAAGCACGCTGGTTTCGAGGGCGGTCAGATGCCTCTGGCACGCCGCCTGCCCAAGGTTGGCTTTAACAACATCTTTGCTACCCAGTACGCCATCGTCAACGTGGCTGACCTGGAGGCTGCTTTCAATGCCGGCGATGTCGTCGATACCGAGGCTCTGAAGGCTAAGGGTCTGGTCAAGAAGACCCTGGACGGCGTTAAGGTTCTGGGCAACGGCGAGCTGACCAAGGCTCTGACCGTGAAGGCCGCAGCCTATTCCGCTTCTGCCAAAGAGAAAATCGAGAAGGCAGGCGGAAAGGCTGAGGTGATGTAAGGTGTTCCAGACATTCCGTAACGCATGGAAGATCCCCGAGCTTAAAAATCGTCTTCTGTTCACGCTGGCGATCCTCGTGGTTTACCGTCTTGGCTGTGCCATCCCCGTGCCGTTCGTTTCCGGCTCTGCTCTGACGCAGATGTTTGCAAACGGCGATATGCTCTCGTACCTCAATATGATGAGCGGCGGCGCACTGGCAAGATGCACGCTCTTCGCGTTAGGTGTGACACCCTATATCAACGCCTCTATTATTGTGCAGCTGCTGACTGTGGCCATTCCTTCGCTGGAAAATCTGGCAAAGGAAGCGGACGGCCAGCAGAAGCTGCAGCAGATCAACCGGTATGCCGGTGCCGTGGTCGCACTGATCATGAGCATTGGCTACTACTTCGTGATCCGCAATATGGGTGCACTGAAGTATGTTTCCGGCGCAGTCGGCGTGTTCGCCGCTGTGGTCATCATCGCTACCTTCGTTGCAGGTGCTCAGCTGATCACCTGGGCGGGCGAGCAGATCGATGACAAGGGTATCGGCAACGGTGTTTCCCTTCTGATCTTCGCCTCCATCGTTTCCAACTGGTCCTCGCTGTACACCTCTGTGACGGGTCTGATGACCCGCGCAGCGGCTGGCGAGCCTCAGTTCTATATCCTGCTGCCCGTTCTGGTAATTCTGGCACTGGTCGCTGTGGTCTTTGTGGTGGTCATGACCAACGCAGAGCGCCGCATCACCATCCAGTACGCCAAGCGTGTGGTGGGCCGGAAGCAGATGGGCGGCCAGAACAGCTACCTGCCCTGAAGCTGAACATGAGCGGCGTCATGCCCATCATCTTCGCTTCGGCACTGGTGTCCATCCCGGGCACCATCGGCAGCTTTTTGCAGATCGATCAGACCGCTCACCCGGTCTGGTATGCGTTCTTCCATACCTTCAACTACACCTCCTGGCTGTACGTTGTGATCTACCTGCTGCTGATTTTGGCATTCAACTACTTCTATGTGGCCATCCAGTACAACCCCGTTGAGATCGCCAACAATCTGCGCCGCAACAACGGCTCGATCCCCGGCTTCCGTCCCGGTAAGCGACCAGCGATTTCATCACCCGCACCCTGAACAAGATCACCCTCATCGGTGCCATCTTCCTGGCTGCGGTGGCTGTACTGCCGATCATTCTGGGCAACCTGACCGGTATGAGCATTCAGCTGGGCGGTACCAGCCTGCTGATCGTGGTTGGTGTGGCACTGGATACCACCCGCAGCCTCGATAGCTTTATGACCATGCGCAACCACAAGGGTTTCCTTGGCTGATCTGAAGCAATAAAGATGTAAGAAAGCACTGGAAAGGAGAGTACGCTCATACTTTTCAGTGCTTTTTTGCTTTTGTACGGTACGTCTTTAACCCTCGACAAAAAGAAAGGAAGCGATCCTATGAATCTGATCCTGTTGGGCGCACCCGGCGCAGGCAAAGGCACGCAGCCGAGATCATCTGCGCAAAGCTGAACATCCCTTCCATCAGCACCGGCAACATCCTGCGTGCTGCTGTCAAGGAGGGCACCGAGATGGGTCTGAAGGCCAAGAGCTTTATGGACGCCGGTGCACTGGTGCCCGATGAAGTTATCATCGGCATCCTGAAGGAGCGTCTGGCACAGGCTGACTGCGCCAACGGCTTCATTCTGGACGGCGTGCCCCGCACCATTGCGCAGGCAGAGGCCATCGAGACCATGGGCATCCGCATCGACAAGGTGCTGGAACTGCAGGTTGAGGACAGCGTGATCGTGGAGCGCATGAGCGGCCGCCGCGTCTGCGAGAAGTGCGGCGCAAGCTACCACATCCTGAACAAGAAGAGCAAGGTGGAGGGCGTCTGCGACCTGTGCGGCGGCAAGACCGTCATCCGCAAGGACGACCAGCCCGCAACCGTGCTGGATCGTCTGAAAGCCTACCATGAGCAGACCGAGCCGCTGGTGGAGTTCTACCGCACCCGCGGCAAGCTGGCAGAGATCAAGTTCTGCCCCTCCATCGAGGAGACTACGGCTGAAGTCATGAAGGCTTTGGAGGCATAAGCGTGATTCAGATCAAAAATGCAAAAGAGCTGGACGGTATGCGCCGGGCAAACGCCCTGAGCGCAGCTGCCCTGAAGTACGGCGGAGAGCACATCGAAGCAGGCATGACCACTTGGGAGCTGGACAAGCTGATCTACGACTTCATCGTGAAGCACGGCGGCATCCCCAACTTCAAGGGTCTGTACGGTTTTCCCGGCACAGCCTGCATCAGCCTGAACGATACCGTCATCCACGGCATCCCCTCTCATGATATCGTCATCCGCCCGGGTGACATCGTGAGCATCGATACTGGTGCCAAGGTGGACGGCTTCAACGGCGACAATGCCTGCACCTACGCGGTGGGCAAGGTGGACCTGGAAGCCCAGCGCCTGCTGGAGGTGACCAAGGCTTCTCTGTACAAGGGCATCGAGCAGGCCGTGGCGGGCAACCGCATCGGTGATATCGCTACGCCGTGCAGAGCTACTGCGAGGACGCGGGCTTCTCTGTGGTGCGTGACTTTGTGGGTCACGGCACCGGCAAAGAGCTGCACGAGGACCCCGAGGTGCCCAACTACGGCCATCAGGCCGCGGGCCCCGTCTTGTGCCCGGCATGACCATTGCCATCGAGCCGATGATCTGTCAGGGGGACTACAAGATCAAGCAGCTCAGCGACGGCTGGACTGTCAAGACCAAGGACGGCGGGCTGGCTGCTCACTTTGAGCACTCCATCGCCATCCTGAAGGACCACACCGAGATCATGACCCGCAGCTGGGATGACCCGGATTTTGACCCGGCCACCTTCAGCCTGAAGTAAGCAACCTTTACAAAGGAGCCGCTGCACGGATGATGTGCAGCGGCTCCTTTCTCTTTTTACCCCTGCAATTTGTGCAATTGTGACAACTTTTCGTGAAAAAGTTTCACCTTCACGGTGGAGAAACGCGAAAGGAGGACGGGACGGAAAAGAGCTTTTATACAGAATAATTTTTTATCGGAAATACGGAAAAAACCTCTTGCAAATTGACAACAAAAGGTGTATAATCTATAAATGGCTGTGGAAGCCAGATACTTCCTCGACGGACAGGCTTAGTCTGCCCGTTTTGCGGATTTTGTGCCGCAGGAGATGAAGTATGTGGCGCTCATCGCCACCTGTCCGTCTGGGAATCGGCGTGAAAGCTCTTGAAAAGAGAAGCGGCAAACTGCACAAAAACGGGCGCAGGCACGGAAGAATGCAGTGCTTTCTGTTTTTTGGAGCGGGAGTACCGGTGCTCAATTATGACAAACTGAGCAGATCCAATGAGGAGGCAAATAGCTTGTCTAAAGAAGACGTCATCGAGATCGAAGGCATTGTGCGTGAAGCCATGCCCAACGCCATCTTTAAGGTGGAAATGTTGAGCGAGGATAAGAACACCGGGAAGCTCACTCCCAGCGGTCACATCCTCTTAGCGCACATCTCCGGCAAGCTGCGGACCAATTTCATCCGTATCCTGCCCGGGGACAAGGTAACCGTGGAAATGTCGCCCTATGATCTTTCTAAGGGCCGCATCACCTGGCGCTCCAAATAAGCGTCAGGGCATCAACCAAAAGGAGGTTCAACATCATGAAGGTCAAGCCTTCCGTGAAACCCATCTGCGAAAAGTGCAAGGTCATCCGCCGCAAAGGCCGCGTGATGGTCATCTGCCAGAACCCCAAGCACAAGCAGCGCCAGGCTAATTCGGGCGCCTGGGGGTCAAGTGCGTAGAGTCCCGGCGCAGACCCCGACACTGACATGGGATGATTTTTGGAGGAAACTACTATGGCACGTATTGCCGGCGTTGACCTGCCCCGCGAGAAGCGCGTTCAGGTGGGTCTCACCTACGTTTATGGTATCGGCCAGACCACTGCTAACAAGATCCTGGAAGCAACTGGCATCAACCCCGATACCCGCGTCAAGGATCTGACTCTGGACGAAGAGGCTAAGATCCGTGACTACATCGATCAGGCAAACATCCTCGTTGAAGGCGACCTGCGCCGCAACGTGGCTCTGGACATCAAGCGTCTGGTCGAGATCCAGTCCTTCCGTGGCACCCGCCATCGCAAGAATCTGCCCTGCCGCGGCCAGCGCACCAAGACCAATGCTCGTACCTGCAAGGGTCCCAAGCGCACTGTCGCAAACAAGAAGAAGTAAGGAGGATTTGAGAAATGGCAAGTGCAAATAACGCCAAGAAGGGCGCAAATGTCCGCATGAAGCGGAAAGAGCGCAAGAACATTGCTGCTGGTCAGGCTCACATCCAGTCTACCTTCAACAATACTGTCGTTACCATCACCGACCTGCAGGGTAATGCAGTGTCCTGGTGCTCCTCTGGCTCCCTGAACTTCCGTGGCAGCCGCAAGAGCACCCCGTTCGCAGCTCAGTCCGCTGCCGAGACCGCAGCTAAGACTGCGATCGAGCACGGCATGAAGACTGTTGAAGTTTACGTCAAGGCCCCGGCGCTGGCCGCGAGTCCGCTATCCGTGCGCTGCAGGCTACCGGTCTGGAAGTCACCCTGATCAAGGACGTGACTCCCATCCCCCACAACGGCTGCCGTCCCCCGAAGCGCCGTCGTGTCTGATCGAAGGAGGAAATTGAATTATGGCAAAGAATACGCAGCCTATCGCAAAGCGTTGCAAGGCCCTGGGCATTTCTCCTGCGGTCATGGGCTATGCAAAGAAGAATACCACCCGCAACTCCAACGGCAACGTCCGCAAGAAGCAGTCTGAGTACGCATCTCAGCTGAAGGAGAAGCAGAAGGTCAAGTTCATTTACGGCGTTCTGGAGAAGCAGTTCCACAACGCTTACCTGAAGGCAGAGTCTCGCCCCGGCAAGACCGGTGAGAACCTGCTCCAGATCATGGAGTGCCGTCTGGACAACGTCGTGTTCCGTCTGGGCTTTGCTCAGACCGCCGCGATGCTCGTCAGCTGGTGTCTCACGCTCACTTCACCGTCAACGGCAAGAAGGTCAACATCCCCTCTTACCAGGTGAAGGCCGGCGATGTGATCGAAGTGCGCGAGTCCAGCCGCAGCTCTGCAAAGTTTGCAAAGCTGACCGGTGCCGAGGCTCCCGTCGTGGCTCTGCCCGCATGGCTGAACCGCGAGACCGGTTCTCTGAAGGGCGTTGTCGCTAAGCTGCCCGAGCGCAGCGATATCGACTACGAAGTCGCAGAGCACCTCATCGTCGAGCTGTACTCCAAGTAATCCATTAAGAAGGCGCTGCCTTCCTTTTGATGGTACGCTTTCGCATTCTTTTTTGAAAGAATTCAATAATGGGCCGGTGGAAACACCGGTTTGACAAGGAGGGCATAGATATGATGGAGATTGAACGTCCCAAGATCGAAACGGCAAGCCTGTCCCCGGACGGCCGCTACGGCAAATTCGTGGCAGAACCTCTGGAGCGTGGCTTTGGCATCACACTGGGCAATAGCCTGCGTCGTGTGCTTCTTTCCTCTCTGCCCGGTGTCGCCGTGACCAGCGTCAAGATTGACGGTGTGGTCCACGAGTTCTCCACCATTGAGGGCGTCAAGGAAGACGTTACCGAAATTGTCCTGAACCTGAAGGGTATCGCTGCAAAGCTGTACACCGATGGTCCGAAGACAGTGCGTGTTGAGGCAGTTGGTCCCTGTGAGGTCACTGCTGACAACATCAAGCAGGGCGACGACATCGAAATTCTGAACCCTGAGTGGCACATTGCAACTCTGGGCGAGGGTGCCAAGCTCGTTATGGAGCTGACTTTCGACAAGGGTCGCGGCTATGTGCCCGCAGAGCGCAACAAACAGGCTATCATCGAGAAGAACGATATCAACACCCTTCCCGTTGACAGCATTTACACCCCTGTGCTCAAGGTGAATTATAACGTCGAGAGCACCCGTGTTGGACAGGCCATTGATTACGACAAGCTGACCATTGAGGTTTGGACCGATGGCACGATCAACGCACAGGAAGCCGTTTCTCTGGCTGCCCGTGTGCTGACCGAGCACCTGAACCTGTTCGTCAACCTGTCGGACGAGGCCGCCGGCGCTGAGATCATGGTAGAGAAGACCAACGACGACAAGGAGAAGGCTCTGGAGATGACCATCGAAGAGCTGGATCTGAGCGTGCGTTCCTTCAACTGCCTGAAGCGCGCAGGGATCAACACGGTGGAAGATCTGTCAGCAAGAGCGAGGACGAGATGATGAAGGTCCGTAACCTCGGTCGCAAGAGTCTGGAGGAAGTCATGGCTAAGCTGGACTCCCTCGGCTTCAAGCTGAACACGGATGACGAATAACTAAAATAATTTAAGGAGTGAAACGGGATGCCCGGTACCAGAAAGCTCGGTAGAACCAGCGACAGCCGCAACGCTATGATGCGCGCTATGGTTACCTACCTGTTAGAGAATGGCAAGATTGAGACCACTGTCACTCGCGCTAAGGACGTTCGTTCCATGGCCGAGAAGATGATCAGCCTTGGCAAGGCCAGCGACCTGCACACCAAGCGTCAGGTCTACGCCTACATCACCAAGGAAGATGTTGCAAAGAAGCTGTTTGACGAGATCAGCCCCAAGTACGCTGACCGCAACGGCGGCTACACCCGCATCATCAAGATCGCGCTCGCCGCGGCGACGCTGCCGAGATGGCAGTTCTGGAGCTCGTCTGATCCTGCTCTGACTGTATAAACGGTTGACAAAAGCCCTTTCCCAGCAATGGGGGAGGGCTTTTTTGTGTCCCCGGAAGAGTGGCTGCAGCAGAGACTTTTTCGCAACAACGCCACTTGGCAGAGTGGGGCTGGCGTGGTATACTGACAATAGCGTATTTTTGGCTGCGGCTGGCGGCTGCATTTTCCACGAAGGGAGGAGATCCGGTTGAAAACATTCCGCCATTTCCGGCATGCACTGGCTCTGTTGTTGGTCAGTGTTCTGCTGGCGGGCTGCAATGCTCTGCCCGGAGAGAACCTGCAGGTGGAAGAGCTGCTGCGTGCCCCGCGTCTGTCCGGTGACTATGGCGCGGTGCAGACGGCCCTGAACGACTGGCTGGGCGAGAGTGCGCAGCTCAAGTACCCCATGCAGGGCGAGCTGCTGTCACCTTTTCTTTTGCAGGACCTGGACGCGACGGCCAGCAGGATGCAGCCGTGCTGTACACCACGGCCCAGAGCACGAACGTGTGCATTGCCATTCTGCAGCGGGATGACACCGGAGCGTGGCAGGTGCGCCAGAGCGTGGAGGGTCTGGCCGATACGGTGGAGAACGTGCGGCTGGCCCAGCTCCGCGCAGGGGATGACTGCCAGCTGGTGGTGGGCTATGTGGCCGCACAGGGCGACCATTATCTGGCCGTGTATGCCTACAACGACGGGCAGCTCTCCACCATTTTGGAGCAGTCCTACGAGCAATATCTGGTGGAGGACATCACCGGCGGCGGCAGTCAGGATCTGATCCTGATGTCCACCCAGGAGGACGGCGGCGTGCAGATCGAACTGCTTACCGTGGACAAGGAAGGCGGGTTCCGGCAGGCTGCGTCATGGGCCTTTCGGCCGACCGCTTTTCCGGCTGTGCATCGGTGGCGGCCGGTCTTGGCTCCGACCGGCGCAATTATCTGGTGCTGGACGGCTGGACGGGCATTTCCGGCAACAATCTGGCCAGCGTGCTGCTCTGTTTCGATGAGAGCACCCAGCAGATGGTGCAGGCGTCCCAGATCAGTGCCGATGAGCTGTATGAGGCATCTCTGCGCAATGTGTCCACACTGGTGAGCTGCGATCTGGACGGAGACGGCATCGTGGAGATCCCCACCCAGCCGGACGAGGCGGGTCTGCTGAACCTGAGCCAGAGCCGCCGCATGGACTTATCGTCTGGATGGACTACACCAGCCGCAGGCCGGAAAAGAGCTTTGGCCTGCTGGATGAGGAAACGAACTGCTACATCGAGCTGCCCACCGAGTGGGAGGGCAACCTCAAACTTACCGACAGCGAACAATACGACGGCGCGGTGGAGCTGCGCACCGTGGACGAGGACCAGCCGGTCATGACGGTACGGCTGGCCCAGACTGCGGCCAGCTCTACCGGGTGGACCAAACTGGGCATTGTGGCGTCGCGCCAGATGCAGGCCCGGCTGGCCCCGGATGTGGAGATCCAGGATGCGGATTACAGCCTGTCAAACGCGTTGTATCTGCTGAATTAAAAACGGAGGAAAGACCATGGTACGAGTGCTTGTGGTGGAAGATGAAGCCAATATCCGTGAGATGATCGCACTGAACCTGCGGCTTACCGGGATGGAAGCCGTGGAGGCCGAGAGCGCTGAGGCCGCCCTGCCGCTGCTGGCCAAGAAGCCCGGCTGCGATGCGGCCATTCTGGATGTGATGCTGCCGGGCATGAACGGTTTTTCGCTCTGCGAAACGATCCGCCGCACCGACCAGAAGATCGGCATCATCATCCTCAGCGCTAAGGGGCAGGAACAGGACAAGATCCGGGGCCTGTCCATCGGTGCCGACGATTACATGACCAAAC
>ENA-OQHY01000616-OQHY01000616.1-human-gut-metagenome-genome-assembly--contig:-NODE-616-length-19551-cov-3.812346_pt1 | contig 19551 bp, 23 predicted proteins | sample MGYA00242570_ERZ504733 | MGnify/ENA primary metagenome ERZ504733 (study PRJEB26092, sample SAMD00036219) | human gut metagenome | host: Homo sapiens | study: EMG produced TPA metagenomics assembly of... | reverse complement strand
TAAAAATGCCAGTACCCCATCTGAACATACGAATTGTTCAGAGAAGCAAGGGCAGCTCTGCCGTTGCCGGAGCAGCTTACCAAGCCGGAGAAAAACTGTTTTCCGAGTACGACCAAAAGCATAAAGACCACCGCAGAAAACAGCATGAGATTGTTTACACGGAAATCATGCTCCCGACCAACGCCCCACCCGAATATGCAGATCGAGCGACACTCTGGAACTCTGCCGAGGAAGTGGAGAAGCAATGGAACTCACAGCTTGCAAGGCGTTTCGTTGTTGCTCTGCCAAAAGAAGTACCGTATGAAATGTACCCACAGATGATGCAGGAATACTGCCGGGAGCATTTTGTGTCAAAGGGAATGTGTTGTGATTTTGCAATCCATGACCCCGACCCACTGGGACACAATCCCCATTGTCACATTATGCTGACCATGCGAGCCATTGATGAAAATGGAAAGTGGATGCCCAAGAGCCGAAAGGTTTATGACCTTGACGAGAACGGCGAGCGTATCAAACTTCCATCCGGCAGATGGAAAAGCCATAAGGAAGATACCGTTGACTGGAACGAACAGTATCACGCCGAGGAATGGAGACACGGATGGGAAGTTGTTCAGAACAAATATCTGGAGCTTGCCGGAAGTGCCGAGCGTGTGGATATGCGTTCTTATGAAAGACAGGGCTTGATATTATCCCGACTGTTCACATGGGAGCCGCTGTTTCTGCTCTGGAACGCAAGGGCATTGAAACCAATATCGGTAATCTGAACCGGGATATTAAAGCCGCCAACCGCATGATGAACGCTATCCGCAGTACCATTAAAAATCTGCGAAACTGGATTGCGGATATTATGGCAGCCACTAAAGAAGCCTTTGCAGAAGCGGAAGCCGAAAAGAAAAATGCTTCGCCCAATCTTACAGAACTTCTCCGTGACTATATGAATCTGCGAAAGGCAGAACGCCGCGAGTGGTCGAGATACGGACAGCAGAAAGGCACAGCCGATGATTTGAAAGCCGTTTCCCAAGCTCTGATCTATCTGAAAGAACATGAGCTTTTCACGCTGGAAGATTTGGACACCGCCCTGCAAGGAGTGAATGAGAAAGCCAGAACCATCAACGCCGATATGAAAAAGGCATCTGCCCGAATGAAAGTCATTACCGGCATACAGAACGCCGTGGCAGACTGCCAGACCCACAAGGCAGTCCATGACAAGTATCTGAAAATCGGTTGGAAAGTCCGACAGGCAGCTTATGCAGAAAGCCACAAGGACGAACTGGACAGCTTCAATAAAGCGTTCCGCTATCTTAAAAAACAGGGTGTTGATTTGAATGTCAATCTGGAAGCCTGCAAACAGAGTATGACGGGCTGAAAGCGACCCATACCGACCTTGCCGGACAGCTTGCTGCTGTCAAGGAGGAATTGCAACCGATGAAAGATATTCGCTACTGGGTCGGCAAAGTCCTCACGCCGGAACAGGCAGTTGAGAAGAAGCCCGAACCGAAGCACTCTCCATCCGAGCAAATCAAATTCTAATCAGGAACAGCAAAAGCAAAAAACAGCCGGAGCAGAAATCTCCGCAGCACAAAAAACAGAATATGGAACTCTAACAGGCACTTGCCGTTTTCTCTGCGAAAATGTCGAGTGCCTTTTTTGTTTCCAGAAAGGATGATGCAATGAACGTATTTGAAGCAGTAAAAGGCAATGTTACCACCCGACAGGCGGCAGAGATGTACGGCATCCGTGTCAACCGTCACGGCATGGCAGTCTGCCCATTCCACAATGACAAAAATCCGAGCATGAAAGTGGATATGCGTTTTCATTGTTTCGCTTGCCAGGCGGACGGAGATGCAGTTGATTTTGTTTCCCGACTGTTCGGACTGCCGAGCAAAGAAGCCGCCATGAAGTTAGCTGATGATTTTGGTATCTGCTATGACAGCAGACAGAAGCCATCCGTCAGACCCAAGATAAGAGAACCTACCCCCGAACAGAGATACCAAAAGGAAGAAAACCGATGCTACAAGGTGCTGACCGATTACTTCCACTCTCTCCGAGCATGGAAACAGCAGTACGCACCGAAACAGCCGGAGGATGAATGGCATCCCCTGTTCGTGGAAGCCCTGCAAAGAGAAAGCTATATCGAATATCTGCTTGATATTCTCCTGTACGGCACTCCCGAAGAAAAGAAAGCTCTGGTTGCCGAGCAAAGAAAAGAGGTGATGAAACTTGAACAGCGATTTGCAGAACACCCAGCCGCCCATGACCGTGGAAGAAGTCAGAGGAAGTCTGGACTTGACCGATAGCGGAGCTATCAAGAACAGCATAAGGAACTGTCTGACAGTATTTCAGAATGACCCATATCTGCAAGGTGCTGTCAGGTACAACATTCTCACGGAGCGTATCGACATTGTAAAGCCCCTTTGGTGGAGCAAGCAGACAGCAACCTTGAATGATACGGACTTGAATTATCTGATGCTCTATCTGGAAGATAAATACGCCTTGACGAGCGAAAAGAAAATCCAGAAAGCCATCTCCATTGTCGCTGACTGCAATAAGTACCACCCCATCCGTGACTATCTGAACAGTCTGGAATGGGACGGCACAGAACGCATCCGCAACGCTCTGCCCCGTTTTCTCGGTGCGAAGGACAGCGAGTACACTTATCAATGCCTGCGACTGTTCATGTTGGGAGCTATCAGCAGAGTGTTCAAACCCGGATGCAAATTTGAAGTCATGCTCTGCCTTGTTGGTGGGCAAGGTGCAGGAAAGTCCACTTTCTTCCGACTGCTTGCAGTCAAGGACGAATGGTTTTCCGATGACCTGAAGAAGATTGACGATGACAATGTTTACCGCAAGATGCAGGGGCATTGGATAATCGAAATGTCGGAAATGATTGCCACAGCCAATGCCAAGAGCATTGAGGATATTAAGTCCTTTATCAGCAGAGCGAAAGAAACCTATAAAGTGCCGTATGAAACCCATCCGGCAGACAGACTTCGACAATGCGTGTTCGGCGGTTCTTCCAATACGATGGACTTCCTCCCCCTTGACCGAAGCGGCAACCGCAGGTTCCTGCCCATCATGGTACACCCCGAAAATGCCGTGGTTCACATTCTGGAAGATGAAGCTGCATCCAGAGCGTTCATTGACCTTATGTGGCAGAAGCCATGTTCATCTATCACAATTTCCCTGTAAGGCTGACCTTATCAAAGGATATGGACAAGGAACTGAAAGAACTGCAAAAGCAATTCATGCCAGAGGACACCAAGGCAGGACTGATACAGTCTTTCCTTGATAACTTTGGCGGCACACAGGTCTGCTCCAAGCTGATCTATGCAGAAGCTCTGAACCATCCCTTTGACGAGCCGAAGCAATGGGAAATCCGGGAAATCAACGAGATAATGAACAACAGCATTGAGGGATGGACACCATTTTCCAATCCCCGTATTTTTGCCAAGTACGGCAGACAGCGAGGATGGGAACGCACCACACCGTCCGGCAACGAGCTATCGGCAACAGGCTCAAATTTGCCAGACGGTTTTCGGAAACTGACCGAGGAAGAAGCCCGACAGATGGAACTTCCATTCTGAAAAACTGACCGTGTTGCCGAGCCAGTTGCTATCCCGTTGCCGACCCCGTTGCCGGGCTAATCCCTTAAAACCCCTTTATTTACAAGGAGTTTTCTTCTCCGGCAACGAAAGCAACGGAGAAATCAAAGAAAAAAGTAAAAATAGTATAAGAGCCAGATAGGACTATGTTCGAGGTTTTTTGAAGCCCGTTGCCGGACTTCGTTGCCGACCCTCACACCCTGTCTGGCTTTTTCCATTTCAAGGAGGTATTCAATGGCAAAAACAAAGAACACAGCACCCACAACCACCGAGCAGACCGCACCCATCCTTGTCAGAAAGATTGGAAAGACCACCTACATGGTGGGCATCCATTTCAGCCAGACGAGCAAGGAAACAATGGACGATAAGGTGCTACGTCTTATCAAAAACGACATTCGCAACGCCGCCATGTGCGGATAAACCACCGTCAAGGCAGGATGTGAGTTGTTCATAAAATGTTTGCAAATAAAATGCACATTCTGTCTTGACGAAACGCTTCCGAAGGGAACCATTTTGGTGGAGTGCGGAAAAATGCTCCAAAGGGGTGCGCCCAAGCTGGGGAAGGACGGAAAGCCCATGAAGGATAAGCATGGCAAGGTCATTTATGAGCCTTACCGCATCAAGGTTCTAAATACCATCAACTTCAAGAAGTCCATGCACTATAACCCCTTTGCATACGCGCGACACGAGGTCGCGTAATTAAACTGTTCGGCGCTGACCGAACCTGTTATTCCATTAGCAGTAGCCTATCGTCACCGAAGCGGCTGGCAACGGCCGTGAGGCAGCATGACGAGAAAAGGTAGCCCTCCCGAAAGTTAAGCCGAAACCTCGAGGCAGAGGCGAAAAGCTGGAAGCAACGTCCGGCTGGGGAGCTTGGCTTGTGTAGTATGGTGAATGTAAGTAAATCGCTGTTAAACGTCGTTAGCGGGAACCAGGCTAAAGTTGCTGATAGGCCTGAACCAAAAGGTGTGCAGTCGGATGTTCTCCTGTAAGCTGGGAACACATGGACAAACATGACTGCCGGCGGATAGGCGGCACCTAACCTACACGGTTGATTACGTGAAACGTGTTAAGCCCGCGCTCTCTCCGTATATTCGGAAAGCTGACCGCAAGGAAAGCCGATAGAAACGCGGGTAAGGAACGCTGGAAAAAGCGAACGCCGACCTTGTAATGAGGACGGATAGGGATTGAAACAGCATCCCACGCGAAAGCGGGCTGACTTCCAGCAGGTCTATCTTTACGAGAGAATTTACAGAACTTTTGAGAGGAGGAATTGCAAATGAACAGGAAACTGTGTGCGCCTGCTGACAGGGCACGAAGCTGGGAATCCATTGATTGGAAGAAAGCGGAGGCCTATGTTAAAAAGCTGCAAATGCGTATCGTAAAGGCTCAAAAAGACGGTCATTACAGCAAAGTGAAAACTCTGCAATGGCTGTTGACGCACTCTTTCTATGCCAAGGCATTGGCAGTGAAACGTGTGACAAGTAATAAAGGCAAAAATACCGCTGGTGTAGACCATGAATTATGGAAAACGCCAAAAAGGCAAATTCGAGGCGATTGACAAACTCAAACGCCGGGGCTATAAGCCCCAACCTCTCAGACGGGTGTATATCCCGAAGAAAAACGGAAAATTACGCCCGCTGAGTATTCCAACGATGACAGACCGCGCCATGCAGACATTATATAAGTTTGCACTGGAACCATTGGCAGAAACTCTGGCAGACCCGAACTCCTACGGCTTTAGAATTGGAAGAAGCACACACGATGCCATCGGGCAATGCTTTAACGATTTGTGCAGAGCCGATTCGCCTCAATGGATTTTGGAGGGAGATATTAAAGGGTGCTTTGACCATATCAGTCATAGCTGGTTAATGAAAAAATATCCCAATGGACAAGGAAATGCTCGAAAAATGGCTGAAATGTGGCTTTGTGGAAACCAGAAAAATCTTTCCGACAGAGGAAGGGACCCCACAGGGCGGCACAATATCGCCAGTTTTGATGAACATGACCTTGGACGGTCTGGAGCGGATTCTAAAAGAAAGATTCCCGATGAGACGGACGGTGGCAGGTAAAACCATCTACGACCAGATTAATTTCGTGCGATATGCCGACGACTTTATCGTCACCGGGAAAAGCCCGGAAACTTTGCGTAACGAGGTTATGCCGCTTATCAAGGACTTTCTGGCGGAACGCGGCCTGCAACTTCAGAAGGAAAAAACGGTGATTACACATATCAGCGACGGCTTTGATTTTCTTGGGCAGAACATTCGGAAATACAACGGAAAATTGCTTATAAAGCCGTCAAAGAATGCAGTAAAAGCTTTCCTCAAAAAAGTGCGGACTATTGTTAAGGAGAACAAAACCGCCACGCAGGACTTGCTCATTCGCAAACTAAATCCTGTGATTCGCGGTTGGGTCAACTACCACCGCTATGTAGTTTCTGCGGATATTTTTGGATTAGTTGACCACAGGATTTTCGAGTGCCTATGGAAGTGGGCTTGCCGCAGACACAAACGAAAAGGTAGGAAATGGATTGCCAACAAATATTGGCACCATATTGATAACCGGACGTGGACGTTTGCAGCAGAGCCTGCTTTCCGCGGTAAAGATTTCGATGAAAAATACCTCAAGCTGGAATACGCGGCAAATACTAAAATCATCCGATTCAAGAAAATCACCGCCGAAGCCAACCCATTCGATAAAAAATGGACGGGATATTATGAGGAACGTGACGGGGAAAGAATGCTGAACAGCACCAAAGGACGAGAAAAACTCGTTAAAATTTGGAACAACCAAAAACGGTGCTGCCCTGTATGCGGAGAAAGAATTACATCTGAAACAGGATTTAAGACGCATTTTATCACCGAAAACAACAGGAAGTGGCCTGCTATTATGGTACATCCCTGGTGTCATCGAAATCTGCATGAGCCGGACTACTTGATTTGAGCCGGGTTTCGTTTTACACGAGGCCTTACGATAGGCTTGAGCCGTATGACGGGAAACTGTCACGTACGGTTCTTAGGGGAGGGGCTGGCAGCAATGCCAGTCTCTTACCCGACATCCACTCGGAAAAGGATATTCTGAAGCTGGTGACAACGCTAATCGCTAATACCAAAGGCGAGGGCAAGGCCGGAGACGATTTCTGGATCAAGGCGGAAACATTGCTGTATTGCGCATTGATCGGATATATCCACTATGAAGCTCCGGTGGAGGAGCAAAACTTCTCCACCCTCATCGAGTTCATCAACGCCATGGAAGTCCGGAGGATGACGAGGAGTTCAAAAATCCCGTAGACCTGATGTTTGATGCACTGGAATCGGAAAAGCCAAACCACTTCGCAGTGCGGCAGTATAAGAAATATAAGCTGGCAGCCGGTGTAGTAAGTTTGAAGAGACTTCTTAATCAATCAATTTTAAAGAGTTGGAGCTCCAAAATGATTAAAAAGTCTCTTGAGGCTTATTTTTTTACCTTAAAGAACAAAATTGTATTTTGTAAAAAACAATTTTAAAACATGTCCGTATTTTGTTTCGTCAGTACAGAGATTGTGTAAGGAACTTTAAAAAGATGACACGAAATCAAAAAATGTAGTAAGGGGGCTGTAAAAAGACCTCTGAGCATTTCGTTTAGTGTAAAGAACTTTTTTACTTCTTACACGAACTTTGAAAACGAAACAGCCTGCCCATAGTGATACCAGAACTGAATAGGCATTCAGCGTGTCTTTTCTGGTTAATACGTCCCGGAAACATCAGCACCCGGTACAGGAACGGATATGGGATGAGAACAGGAATTTAATAAACAAAGGAAGGAGGGCATCTGACTATGACAGAGAAACAAGGATTCATGACAGCGTTGTATGAACGTCTTAGTCGTGATGATGAATTAAACGGAGAATCCAACAGTATTTCGAATCAGAAGAAACTGCTGGAACAATATGCAAAAGAACATGGATTTACCAATCTTGTTCATTTTACTGATGATGGTATCTCCGGTACAAGATTTGATCGTCCAGGCTTTCTTGCCATGATGAAAGAAGTTGAGTCAGGGAAAGTCGGAACGATCCTGATTAAAGATATGAGCCGAATGGGAAGAGATTATCTGAAAGTCGGACAATATATGGAGTTGCTGCGACAGAAAAATGTCCGCCTGATTGCAGTCAACGAGAATGTAGACAGCTTCCGGGAGGACGATGATTTTACTCCATTCCGAAATATCATGAATGAATGGTATGCAAGGGATACCAGTAAAAAGATAAAATCCACTTTCAAGGCGAAAGGGAAATCCGGCAAGCATGTGGCAAGTACAACACCGTATGGGTATCTGAAAGACAAGGATGATCCGAATGTATGGATCGTTGATGAAGAAGCAGCTGTAGTTGTACGGAGAATCTTTCACATGACAATGGATGGATACGGACCATATCAGATTGCCAGGGCACTGAAAGAGGATAAGGTTGAGATACCAGCGGTTCATATGGCAAAGAAAGATGCCGGATTATGGAAAGGCAGAGTAGAAGAAATCAAAGATCCTTATGGCTGGGGCTCTTCTACTGTTGCCGGTATTCTAAAGAAAAGAGAGTATCTTGGTCATACAGTGAACTTCAAGACCAGAAAGCATTTCAAGGATAAGAAAAGCCATTATGTATCTGAGGATAACTGGACGGTGTTTGAGAACACGCAGGAAGCAATCATAGATCAGGAAACTTTTGACAATGTGCAGAGAATCCGAAGCAATGTGAGAAGGTATCCAGATGGATGGGGAGAAGCCCACCCACTGACAGGTCTGATGTATTGTGCAGACTGTGGTTCCAAAATGTATGTTCATCGGGTAAATAATGGCAAGCGAGTTCCACAATATACCTGTTCTGCATATTCTAAAGTTCCGGTTGGAACACTCTGCCAGACACAGCACAGAATTAATGCCGATGTGGTTATGGAGCTGATTAAGGAACTTTTAAAGGCTGTTGCGGAGTATTCACAGTTGAATCGTGAAGAATTTTTGGAGACAGTAAAAAAAGCACAGACTTCACAGCAGTCCAGTGAGATCATAAGATTGAAAAGCAGATTAGCAGAAGCAAAAAAGCGTGTGCAGGAACTGGAAAAACTGATCTGCAGAATCTATGAGGACAATATTCTTGGCAAGCTGCCAGATGAACGTTATGCGATTCTTGACGGACAATATTCTAAAGAACAGAAAGATTTGTCGGCAGAAATTGCAGATATGGAAGCTGAATTATCAGGTTATGAAGAAGGTCGCAGATCAGCGGAGAAGTTTATTGCTCTGGTTGATAAATACCAAAACTTTGATGAATTGACCACTTACATGCTGAACGAATTTGTTGAAAAGATTGTGGTTCATGAGCGTGACCGAAAAGGAAGCATTGAGACAACTCAGGAAGTGGAAATCTATTTTAATTTCATTGGAAAATATTTACCGCCACATTTCGGTGAGGTGGAAATGACGTCAGAGGAAATTGAAGAAATGAAGAAGCGGGAAGCCAGAAAAGACAGGCTTCATCAGAATTACCTGAAAAGAAAAGCAAGTGGCAAGCAGCAAGAATACTATGAACGGACAAAAGCAAAAAAGAAAGCTGAAATGGATGCAAAAAAAGAGAAAATCCGTCAGGAAGATATTGCAAAGGGTGTGTTCGTTCCGGTATCACTGCTTCCACCTGCAGAACCGAAGAAAGGAGTTGCATCAGCATGAGTAAATTAGAAAGAATCGTTCACGATGACAGCAATGGTCTGGATTATATCCTTGTCGGGGAAATCTATCTGCCACTGATCGCTGTGTCGGAAGAAAAGTGTGATATTGGCTTTTATGGAAGCTTCACAGAAACTATCTGAAAGACTACAAAGGTGGCTTATATTCCTATCTGACATTGACTGGGGAACTCTGGACTTACCTTGCAGACTTAAATGAGCAGTGCGTAGAATACAGAGATTTTCTCATGAATCAGATCATGGAACAGGAAGGTATTACAGAGGAATTGAAAAGCAGAGATCAAATGGAATGGGTTCGCCGGGCAAACAATGTGAGAAGCCGGTAGATGAAATCATTTTAAATGAATTGGTGTATGTGTAGGAGGGGCTTATGAGATACCGGATTGAATATGCAGACGGAAGATGCTGTAATTTTGTAAACAGCAGAAAAGATTTGTTGGATTGGCTGAAAGCACTGAAAGATGAAAAAATTGTTGATATCCGAAAAGTGTACAAAAACGGTGTTACAGATTCTGTGATAGACAGCTATCGCAGTTATCTGAAACAGTGAAAGGAATGGGACTCTCAAATACACAGGAAGCATTTGAAAATGTGAATGAGTAAAGGAAATGGCATTAACCGTAAAAAGTTAGTGCCTTTTATTTTGTCTATTATTATATTTCCACAAAATCCGATGCAGAGGATTTTTGAAAAACAGACGGAACGGAGATCATGCCGAAGGGACAGCGGCAGGAATTACGTTTTGTCTGCCGGGAGTACAGAGGACTGGAAGTCCTTTGTGCCTGGATTGCAAAGGGAGGCAGCACCTTGCTGGGGTTAAGGGGCGAAGCCCTTAGCAGGTTAAGGGCGGCAGCCATTGCCCAGTGATATGGCGTTTCGCCATATGGTACTGGGTACTATCTGTAACGGCGACAGAGCCTTTAAGCAGCTTCGCTGCAATCTTCGGGGAAACAACTTGAAAGAAAGGAGAAATGTGAAATGAAAGGAACAAGGCATAATGGCAGATCTGGGAAAAATGGAGTTTACAATCCGCTTCATAATGATCGGAGATTTAATCCGGAACACAGTGAGCATATCGACAATGAAAGAGTCCGGCAAAATATTTACTGGGATTGCTATCAGGGATATACCACAATGGAAGATCAGGGAAAAGAGAATAATTTTTCTTTTGAACAAATTGAGCTGGCATTCTATGAAGAGCATTATGGAAATTACGTTATGAAGCAAAATGAGAGACATGTGAAAGCCAGACACCCAGACAGATGCAAAGAAGTGGAAGATGTTTGGAAAAACAAAAAGACCTGTCCGGAAGAAAGTATCTATCAGCTTGGAACAATAGATGAACATGCTTCTGTGGAAACCCTGATTTTAGTATTTGACGAGTTTAAGAAAGAGTTCGATAAGCGGTTTGGCTCTAACGTGCATATTATTGATTGGTCGCTACACATGGACGAAGCAACACCTCATATTCATGAGCGTCATGTTTTCGATGCTACAAACCGATATGGAGAAATTGAGCCGAAACAGGAAACAGCATTGGAAGAACTTGGATTTGAACTTCCAGATCCAGAAAAGAAGAGATCAAAGACAAATAACCGCAAGGTTGTTTTTGATTCTGCCTGCGGACAATGTTTTTAGATATCTGTAAACGTCACGGACTGGAACTTGATGAAGAACCATCGTATGGTGGAAGAAAGTATTTGGAAAAACAAGATTATATCCGTATGAAGCAGAAAGAAGAAATTGCGAATCAACAGGAAACAATTCTTATGCAGATTGATAAGGTGAACGAGAATCGTCTGGAGCTTGCAAAACAGTCAAGGTATGTGCGTGCAAATGAAGAAATTATTCAGTCACAGGAAGAAAAAATAAAACAGCAGGATACAGAATTTGCAAATAATTCAGACCGTATATTCAAGCAGGGTGATCTAATTGAAGAACAGAGAGAGGAACTGAAACAGCTTACCATCCGTATTGAAGATGTGGAAACCTTGCTTGATGAAGTATCCAGTGAAGCTTATGACAAGGCAGTGGAGAAAGTAGCAAAAGAAGCAATGCTGGCTACCAGAAGAGATGATATCCGTTTGGCAGAAGATTCTAAAAAGTGGATTCAGGATCCGAAACACAAGGCTTCCAAAAGAGAAAAGGATTATGCAATAAAAAGACTGGACGGGCTGATAAGAAAAATAGAAACTGCAATGGAAAAAGTGGTCATACGGATTACTAAACAGTTAAAACAGCCAGAGAAGAAAAAAGCTGTTGTAGAAGAAATCAAAAAAGAAGTGAAGCCATCTATCAGGGAAAGACTTGCACAGAATGTAGCAAAGATTCAAAGAGAAGAGGCAGAGAGAAAACAACTGAATAAAGGAAAATCATGTTCTAGTGATCTGGAACTATAAGGGCATTTTGTTGATTCCGTAAGGACAGGACAAAGTGCCTTTTTGTTTTTGAGTAAAAAGTGATTCCCGGATTTGGGAAGCAGTTATAAGAAAGCGAGGAAATGAATTGGGATTATTTGATGAAGTAAAACAGAACGTGACTGTCCGGCAGGCTGTTGAATTGTATGGATTGAAGCCCAACAGGAGCGGACTGATCCGTTGTATTTTTCATAATGACAAATCACCCAGTATGAAAGTTGACCGGAGGTATTACTGCTTCGGGTGTGGCTGTACGGGAGATGCGATTGATTTTACAGCACAACTGTTTGGCATTGGACTGAAAGATGCTGCTATGAAGCTGGCAGATGATTTTAGGATTCTTTATTCCGGCAAGGACAGGGAATCACTGCAGAACAAGAGACGTGTTCCAATAAAAAAGCCGAAGCCGACACCGGAAGAACTCTGGCAGAAAAAATATCTAAGATGCCTGAGAGCATATCTGAATTACCGTAGCCTACTTCTGGAATGGAAAGAGCAGTATGCACCAAAAACATGGACAGAAGAATGGAATGAAAAGTTTATGATTTCTCTCAGTGAACTGACGGTTGTTGAGTATTATCTGGATATTTTGCTCTTCGGGGATAGGGCAGATAAGGAAGTCCTTGTCAAAGAAAAATGGAAGGAGATGGAGAAGATTGAGCAATGCGAAAGAGAAGATAAAGGAGATTGCTACAAAAGAACAGAAAGATGCCATGAAAGAAATGCTCCGGATGGCAGATAAAAGTAAAGTCGATGAAGTGAAACAGATGCTGGAATATACACAAAAGGGAACTGCGAAAGCAACGGTAGGAAATTATATGGTCGTGCTGAGAAATGATCCGCTTGTGCGTGAGAGCATGAAGTACAACAAGCTGACAGGCAGGATTGATATTGTGAAAAAACTCTGGTGGAATGAGGAAATCTGCAAACTGGACGATGATGGCAGGACTTATTTTTATTATTTCTTTGAACGGTATTACAAGCTCACAAGTGAAAAATGTATGGATAAGGCACTCCGCATAGAAGCCAACAGCCGGGCATACCACCCAATCTGTGAGTATCTGGAACAACTGGAATGGGACGGACAGGAGAGAATCCGTTATGTACTGCAACGTATATGGGAGCTGATGCTTCGGATTTTGTCTATGAGGTTGTGAAACATTTCCTGATGGAAGCGTTGAGCAGAATCTACCGTCCGGGTTGTAAGGCAGATGAAATGCTCTGTTTGGTAGGTCAGCAGGGAGCCGGGAAATCCACATTCTTCCGTTTCCTTGCACTGAATGATGACTGGTTTTCTGATGACCTGAAACAGTTGAACGACAGTAAGATATATGAGCATCTCCGGGGACACTGGATCATGGAAATGTCAGAGATGATTGCAGCAATCAGTGCGAAAAGCATGAAGAGATCAAATCATTCCTGACCAGGCAGAAAGACACTTACCGGAATCCCTATGATAAATATGAGGAAGATCGGAAGCGTCAGTGTATCTTTGCCGGGTCAACGAACACAAGGCAGTTTATTCCCTTTGACCGTACCGGGGCAAGACGGTTCCTGCCGATTGCCATAGACAGCAGCAAGGCAGAGAAGCATATCCTTGATGATGAAAAAGAAGCCAGAGCCTATTTTGACCAGCTATGGGCAGAAGCAATGGAAATCTACTGGTCAACGGAGAATAAGAGCAGTCTGTTGAAATTCTCAAAAGAAATGGAACAGAAGATCAGTGAATACCGGAAACAGTTCACACAGGAAGATACGATGGCAGGAATGATTCAGGGCTGGTAGATGCTACAAGGGAACTCATGTATGCTCCGTCCAGATTTGGAAAGAAGCCTTTGACCATTTTGAACGGGAGCCGAAAAAATTCGAGACAAATGAGATCTGTTCCATTATGGATACACAGATCACCGGCTGGAAGAGGGATGGAATCCACAGATTTTCAAAGGAAGGATATGGCAGACAGAGAAGCTGGGTCAGGGAAGGAACAGAAGAGGGTGGCAACGAACCGGACGAAGACGGATTTACGAAGCTGACGAAGGCAGAACAGTTGGAGCTGCCATTTGACCTGCCCGACAGAGAGAAAGGCTGATTTTGATATCGGAAGGCTACAAATCTTCTGTAAATTTATCGCTTGTTGACAGATTTGTTGACACCTAAAACCCTTATATTTACTGGCGTTTCAGCTTTTTTTACAGGTGTCAACAAGAACATTCAAAAAACTTTCCAGTAGTATTTTGGAAAATAAAAAAACAACCAGTAAAAAGTTTCAAACCCCATGTTGACACTTATGTTGTCAGTGTACAGATAAACTTCCGGCAGGGACAAAGACAATCCTCTCTCTGTCGGGCACAGGAAAGAAAGGAAAAAATGATTATGGAAAAAATGATGAATACAAAAACAGAGGGGAACACATTTACAAAGAAAATCGGGCAGACAGTCTATGTTGTCCGTTATCATTTCAATGAAGATGCAAAGGAAACAATGCAGGAGAAGATTAACCGGATGCTGGTTACAGAAGCAAGCCGAATGGCAGTTTATTAAAATTAGGTGGATGTAAATGAAGAAAAAATATGATATCATGTGAGTAATAAATCTGAAATTATAAAGGAGGTTTAATCGAATATGCTGAATGTTTCTATGGCTGTTTTTGTTCTCTATATAGTTCTAGGGTTGGTTATTTGTTTACAACCCAAAATTTTCTTAAAGTCCATGCTCGGATATGGGGAAATAATATTAGAAAATAGCGTTCTTAATTTTTACCAAATTGGAGAATTTATTGTAATCGGAATTGTATTTATCTTATTGTGGTTTCTTTCAAAGAAGATATTTGAACATTCAAGCAAGTCTACTATTTTAGGTGTCTTGAATACGATTATGGCAGTTTCAGTATGTGTTGTAATACCATTTATTATTACACTTTTATCACATTCATATGGTTATGCTGTCATTTTCCCACAGTCTGAAACAGAATATGCGTTTTTTACGGGCATATCAGAGCTTGTAAATTATGTTGAACCGTTATCTTTTATTCCAGTTGCAATATTTTTATGTGCTTATGTAGTATATTGGATAGAAGTGACTTGTAACAAAAAAACAGGAGAATAATATTGCTTTACAATTTATCAAAAAGTATGAAGCAATATGTCACTAAGCAATTATCAAAATAAGTAAAGAAGGTTTGGCAAATGGTAAATAGTAAAAATTTAACAATCGTAACCATATCAACCATTTTATTTGGACTGCTTTCAAAGTGGTTGGTAGGTGTGCCTTATATGGCGTGGGGGTATTTTGATAAATTATTTATAGCATCTTTTATTTTGTGGATGCTTTATAGCACTATGTTGTATTTAGCTATTAAAATAGAAAATGAAAATTATTTAAAACTTGGATTTACTGGAGTTGTGTTCGGTTTAATTTCAGCATGTTTAAAAATGGGGCTGGACGCTATTATAGAACACTTTACGAAATTTTCAGGAAATTTGATTGTTACAGCATTTATGATGGAAATGGGAATCCTTATTTTTGGAAGTGCTATTATTTTTGTTTTATATGTCTGTGTTGCGAAGAAAAAAATTTTGTGGAATAAATCTATGAAAAATTGTACTTTGGGATTAGGAGGAATTGCGGGTATATATTTTGCTGTAATCATTTATTACCTATGGCAGTTAAGACATTGGATGGAGAAGTTTGCAGATTTTGATATTATAAAAGAGATTGGAGAAGAACAAGGACTGCTAAATTTGTCAACAAAATATGCTCAGGAATCAACTGTGGTGGGAATGATTGTATATGTCCTCTTTTTTATAGTTTTATGGATCGCTTTAAAAAAGAATACAGAAAACAAAGAGTTTGATGATAACTTTTAAAAGTTGTAAATTCTATATCATATAATAAAATGCTATTTTGTTAGTATATGAGTAGGCGTTCTTTGATTTGGGATGATGAAGTATAATGTTAGCAAAAAATTCCAGTTTGACAACTTCATATCCATTATACAAAGCAGTTTGGTCTTAGGATTGACTGCTTTTTTAAAAGACACCATTTAGGTATAATGATGTCTTTTGAGTGTTATTTTATAGGTCATATCAAGGCTTATTCAATCGTGGTAAATTCGTGGTAAAATGAATGTTTTCCTATACGTCGAAATGCTTGAAAGTATTGTATTTATGCGGATAATCAAAAATCAGATATAAAATTTAATCGAAATACTATGAAGAAAAAAATATGCATTATTATTTTATCTATCGTTATTGTATGTTCTTTGTTATCAGGATGTGGTGATAAGCATACAGCAATAATAATGAAAAATGCAAAAGATTTTACTCTTACACAAGAAATATCAGAGAGTTTCAAGCTAGAAAACTATGGAATACAATCATACGCATTTTTAAAATATATTCAAGAGAACTTGCCAGGACGAATTGCGGGTACAGAAAAGGAAAAGGAAATGGCTTCGTTTATATCTGCTATTTTGTTAAATGGTGGATATTCAGAAAAGGATATAAAATTAAATTCTTTTGATATTGAGGAAGGTGTTCCTATGATGGACACATCTGGAGAAAATATTTTTGATGGTGGTGAAGATAGCCAATCAAGTCAAAATATTGAAGTAATCAAAGAAGGGCAATCGAAAAAAACTATTATTGTTGGAGCTCATTATGATAGTGCAGGAACACATGGCGTAGATGATAACGGCTCAGGTGTAGCTGTTGCATTAGAAAGTGCATTGCGAATGATAGATGTCGAAACACCATATACGATTAAATATGTATTTTTTGGTGCAGAAGAGACAGGAATGCATGGTTCAAAAGAATATGTTAATTCTCTTACAAAGAAAGAAAAAGACAATATTGTGCTAATGATAAACATAGATAGTATTCTTGCAGGAGATAATCTTTATTTGTATGGAGGACGCATAAATGATAAAGGTGTTGTTAAAGATGTAGAAGCTGTAAATAAGGCATTTGAAATTGCAAAAAAGGCAAATTTACCAATGCAATTAACACCAAAAGGAAATGTTGATTATCCATATCCAACAGGGCAAAAGAGAAGTGACCATGCTCCATTTAGTGATATAGGAATTCCTTATATTTATTTTGAAGCAAATAATTGGCTCAATGGTTTACCAGTAGAAACAGAAAATCATGGATTGATTATGCATTCCGATAAGGATGATTTGTCTTTTATAGAAAACGAATATGGAAACCGTGCAAAAGATACAATGGCTAATTATTCTCACTTACTTCATTTAGTATTACAAGAAAACAATTGGGAATAAGAAAGGAAGAGAATTACAGCTTGTAGCATTCAAAATTTAATATGAAATGTGAGATAGAGCGTATGGAAATAATCTATACGTTCTATTTTTTTTGCCTTTTTGAAAAAAGTGATTAAAAAACTATTGACATTTTGTTACTGGCAAAACCGCTAAGTCGATTTTGATTTCCTGCGGTGCGCGTCTTGCCGTATTTGATATTGCGGAGCTGCGCGAGGTTACATCCTACGATGAGTTGGAACTGGATACGCTGGGAGACAGAAAAACGGCTCTGTTCCTCATTATGAGTGATACGGATGACAGTTTTAACTTTCTCATTTCCATGTGCTACACCCAGTTATTCAACCTGCTTTGTGAAAAGGCCGATGATGTGTATGGCGGCAGGCTTCCGGTTCATGTGCGCTGTTTGATTGATGAGTGTGCTAACATCGGGCAGATTCCGAAGCTGGAAAAGCTGGTGGCCACGATCCGAAGCCGTGAAATCTCTGCCTGTCTGGTGTTGCAGGCACAGAGCCAGCTCAAGGCAATTTACAAAGATAATGCCGATACCATCATCGGCAATATGGATACTTCCATCTTCCTGGGTGGCAAAGAACCAACAACGCTGAAAGAGTTAGCGGCTGTTCTGGGAAAGGAGACCATAGACACTTACAACACCGGAGAGAGCCGGGGACGGGAGACCTCCCACTCGCTCAACTATCAGAAATTGGGAAAAGAGCTGATGAGCCAGGACGAGCTGGCAGTTATGGATGGCGGCAAGTGCATCTTGCAGTTGCGCGGTGTGCGTCCGTTTCTTTCAGACAAGTATGACATTACCAGACACCCTAATTTCAAATACACAGCTGATGCAGACAAGCGAAATACCTTTGATATTGAAGCATTTTTGTCTGCCAGACTAAAACTCAAGCCTGATGAGGTCTGCGATGTATATGAAGTAGACACGGAGGGCGTGTAATACGGTTCCGCTGAGAAAGGAGTGATCGTATCTATTTGCCGCAACTGCCTCTGTTGAGGCCATTGGCGTACAAAGCGGGCAATCATCAACAAAATAATGAAAAAGGAGGACAGCCGGAATCAGGCTCTCATAGATCGAGGGCAGATTGTTCCGGCTTTTGTGCGCTTATGAAACAAACCTAACTAATCATTCAAATGATTCCGGCTAATATTATTTATGGCATTTTTTGAACAGGCAATTACCGTTCTTCAGACTCTCGTTATCGCTCTGGGCGCTGGTCTTGGTATCTGGGGTGTCATCAACCTGCTGGAAGGTTACGGCAACGACAACCCCGGCGCCAATGCTCATGTGCGGTAAAGTAATAAAAAGATTTAGGTAGCCGCCTTAACTATTCCTAAATAAGATAATATGCACAGTATTTTCTCGTAAATAGAAAATAAATTATTGCATTTTACCAATTATTATGTTAAAATGACAATGTAACAAAGAGCTATGTATTTTTAAGGAAAGGGAGGAACTTATGAATTTAAGAAAATCTATTTTAGCACTTTCAGTAGTAGCTGGAATTGTAGCTGCTCCAATGACTGTATTTGCCGCTCATACTCATAGTTGGGGTTCTCCCCAGTACTATGGATATGAAGATGAAATGCCTGGTATATATGATGACTGGGATAAATGTGCGACACGTCATGTATATAATTACAAACAATGTTTAATTTGTGGAGAAGTAAGCATTTATGAAGTTGAGACGATTGAAATGTCTCACAAATGGGTGAATGGTGCATGTGTATATTGCAACAAAGGTTACGCGAAAGAGATAAATTAACATAGTATCATTACCGGCAAGTTTATAATCAAAAAATAGAAAGCATTGAGAATATTTCAAAATTTCTTGAAAGTACTCTCAGTGCTTTCTTTGATAATATGAAAGGAGAAATAAATGCAAAAAAAACAACTTTCTGTATTAGTACTAATTATTTTATGCTTTTTATTAGGATGTAACAGAGAAACACCAAAAGATGAATCTCAACAAAATTATGAAGATGAATCTAATATTTCTAAAACAAATGGAGAAGAACTTGTAAATATAAACAGTGAATTGTTAGGTTCGACTCCTTTTGATATCCAAATCGATAAAACAGCATTGCAGACTAGAAAAGAAACAGAAACAGAAGTTACAATAAAGACAAATTTAACAGACTGGGGTTATACTGTTTCTTCTGAAAAAGGGAAAATATCTGATATAAATAAAAATTCATTCATATATATAGCACCTAAAGATGAGAGGGATGATACTATAAAAATACAATTATCGGACTATGAAAATGGCATATCATATGAATATACAATTCCACTTATTTTTGCGGGAAACAATGAACATTCTTTAGATAAATTCAAGGAAAATCTTTCAAGATTACCTAATAGTTAGTAAAGAGTCGATAGATAAAGCAAAGAAAACGTCAGAGAAAAATATTTTTGGTACAGCATCTGCTTGGATGGGCAAGGTATCTGTTTTAATAAGGAGGAAGGAAAACGTGTTTCAAATATTGATTGTAGAAGATGATAAAGAATTAAGCCAGCT
>ENA-OQHY01000615-OQHY01000615.1-human-gut-metagenome-genome-assembly--contig:-NODE-615-length-19551-cov-7.014879_pt1 | contig 19551 bp, 21 predicted proteins | sample MGYA00242570_ERZ504733 | MGnify/ENA primary metagenome ERZ504733 (study PRJEB26092, sample SAMD00036219) | human gut metagenome | host: Homo sapiens | study: EMG produced TPA metagenomics assembly of... | reverse complement strand
TCTCCTTCTACTGCTGTCAGAAGGAGCTATAACAATAACATTATTATATGAAATAGTAAATATCTACTGTGTTAGAGTAAATTCCACCGCATAAGCGGACGGTGGAATTTAAAATTTCATTTTTGGAGTCAATGGAAAGGTGAAATGAACACTTGTAATCAGTAAAAAAAATTGCTAAAATGAGCAGTAGTGAGTAATAAATAGTAAGGGACGAAGGTGTAAATAATGAATGTAAATGATATGATTGATACAATTCTGAATTTTGACCTGGATGTTGTTCTGGCTGGACTTAATGAAAGCAGTCATCATTTGAGTCAGATGGAATTTGTTTCTCTGATCGTTATAACGGTCGGAGCAGTACTGTTATGTCTGACGGGGCTGAAGTTAGTACGTTTTTGGTCTGTGATCGCAGGATTGTCGGCAGGATGTGCAGCTGGAATTGCGGTCGGAGTGATTGCAGGTCTAGATCAGATGATCTCATTGGCGGCGGGAGCAGGTGTGGGACTTGTATTGGCGGTGCTTGGTGCATGGAAGAAGCAGATTGGTGGATTTGTGACTGTAGCGGTACTCGTCTTTGTTGTCAGTGTACATTTGATGAAACCACAGGATTTTATTATGTATGGAATCTGTGCGGGTATTGGTCTTGTGTGTGCATTGCTTTCTATTAAGTTTCATAACTTTATGCTGATTGCTTCTTCTTCTGTATTTGGAGCAATGGCAGCGGCAGCAGTATCTTTTATCTGCAGCCATATAAAAACGGAATGATTCATGTGGCACTTTGTGTTGCAATTGGTGTACTTAGTATCTGGATCCAGCTTCTTTTGGAATCCGGAAAACGTAAGAAAAAGAATTTACTTAAAGCTGCAGAGATCCGTGAAGAACATTCTACAGAAAATGAAGTCGAGAAGGCAAGGCACTGGTTGAGAATCTGGATGATTTTGATGAGCTGGATGAGATTATCGAGAGTCTTCCGGAAAATGTCTGGAAAGAAGACAAGGGCACAACAGTTGTCAGCATGGATGAATTTGATGATCTTGAAGATGATCTGGAAGAGGATGAAGTGGAGAACTTTAAAGAGGAGAAGTTTGATGTAGACGAGGAAGATTGGGAGGAAGACGTCGAAATTGAAGTAACTGCTGATGAGGCAGATGCGACAGAGGATTATGATTTTGATGAAGATCCGGGTGACTTAGATGACTTGAATGATCTGGAAAATCTGGATGACTTAGATGATTTGGAAGATCTGGATGCTTTAGATTATCTCGATGACGATGATGATATCGAGTTTCTGGATGAAGATGAGTAGATAAAAAGCTATCGATTACAATAACTTAACACATACCTGTGTTGTTATCGTAGTCGATAGCTTTTGTATTATCTTACTGCTGTAAATACTCCGCGGAGATCATGGATTACATGTCTTGGGCATTTAACAGAACACATTCCACAGCTTAAGCAAATCTCTTCGTCGATCACAGCACAATTATCTTCTACATGAATTGCACCGGCGGTACATGTTTTCTCACAGATACCGCATCCAATACAGCTGACTTCACACTGCTTACGTGCTACAGCTCCTTTTTCTTTGTTAGAGCATTTAACTACAATGTAGTTTGCACAATCGTGGATTTTGATCAAGTTCTGCGGACAGACTTTTGCACACTGTCCACAGGGCAATACATTTTTCTTCGTCTACTTCGGCAACGCCATATTCATTCATGGAAATCGCGCCGAATTTACATTTTTCTATACAGGCTCCACATCCGATGCAGCCATCTTTGCATCCACCGTCTTCAGAGCCGGCTGCGCGGCAGCCACCGTTACAGGCAACTAGAGCTGCCCGGTAAGGAAATCTCTTTTTAATTGCCATGATTATTTCTTCCTTTCATATGGTGTGTTAGAAAGAGGAAGGCTGTAGCGTCTTTCTCCGTCAAATCTGCAATATGCATCTGCGATTGCAGGAGCAGTAGGGATGGATGTGATCTCTCCGATACCGATTGCTCCACAGGCAACATCCAGACCAGGTTTATCAATAACGATTGCTTCAATCTCAGGAACTTCGTGAGAACGGAAAAGTCCTAAGGAACCATATTTGTCAATTGGTTTACAGTTTTCATCGATTGGATACTGCTCTCTGAGTGCATATCCCATTGACATTACAACACCGCCTTCAATCTGACCTTCGCAGGAGAGAGGGTTGACAGCTTTACCAACATCATGTGCGGCAATCATTTTCTCAATCTTACCTGTCTTAGGATCAAGGATGCAGACTTGAGTTGCATATCCATAAGCAACGTGAGATATCGGATTAGGCACATCTGCACCAAGTGGATGAGTCTTAGCGAGATATTCTCCGTAGAAAGTTTCTCCAATCATATCTTTCATGGATTTACCGCTGTTTTTCGCTTCCATGAATTTTTCACATGCTCTGCGGCACGCTTCACCAGTTACAAGTGTCTGACGAGAACCGGAAGTTGTACCGGAATCAGGTGAAATCCATGTGTTGCTTCGCTCATAGACGATATCATCACGGGAAAGATCTGTATTTGTAACGATCATCTGTACAAGTACAGTACCAAGTCCCTGACCGATACAGGAAGCACCAGTGAAGATGTGAAGTTTTTCATCTTCTTCAACTATTAATTTTACACGTCCTGTATCCGGGATACCAACACCAACGCCGGCATTCTTCATAGCACAACCAAGGCCAACAGCCTTACCGGCCGCAAGCGCAGCATCATACTCTTCTTTGACAGCCTCAAGTGTCTCTACAAGACCTGTAGAGTTATCTACAATCTGTCCGTTTGGAAGTACTTCGCCTGGACGGATCGCATTACGGTAATGGATTTCCCAAGGTGTGATACCAACTTTGTCGGCCATCATGTTCAGAAGTGTCTCTGTTGCGAAACAAGTCTGTGTAACACCAAATCCGCGGAATGCTCCGGCTGGTGGGTTATTTGTATAGTAAGCAGTTCCTTCAATCTCAAAGTTTTCATAATGGTAAGGTCCTGCTGCATGTGTACATGCACGTTCAAGAACCGGGCCACCAAGAGAAGCGAATGCACCTGTGTCAGATTTAACAATCGCTTTTACACCCTGGATCACTCCGTTCTCATCGCATCCCATTGTCATATCCATGTAGAATGGGTGACGTTTTGGATGAACAAGCAAGGATTCTGCTCTGGATAATTTCATCTTGATCGGTTTCTTTGTTACATAAGTAAGCAATGCACCTAAATGCTGAACAGTCATGTCTTCTTTGCCACCGAAACCACCACCGACTAATGCGTTCTGAACCTTTACTTTATCCGTTCCAAGCATAAGTGTAACTTCGTGTAGTGTCTGGTGAGCAGACTGGTCTGTTGAATATACGAAAATGTCACCGTCTTCATCATAGAAAGAAACAGCACATTCCGGTTCAAGGAAAGCATGCTCAGTCCAAGGTGTCTCAAAGTGATGTGAGATCACGTACTTGGAATTCTTGATTGCTTCTTCCGCATTTCCGCGGCTGATGTGCTTATAAGCACATACGTTAGTCTCTTCTTCATCATAAACAAGAGGTGCATCCGGAGCAGCAGCTTCTTCCACTGTATGCACATGAGGAAGTACTTCATATTCAATTTTAATAAGTTTCTTTGCTTTTTCTACAGTTGCCATGTCAGTTGCAGCTATAAGGGCAATTGCATCTCCGAGATAATGAGTCAGTCCACCAACCGGAATCAGTGAATACTGATCATGTTTTAAGTGTCCGATCTTATTCTCCCCAGGAATATCATCGGCTGTTACAACTGCTTCTACGCCAGGCAGAGACTCGGCAGCAGAGGTATCAATAGAAAGTACGCGAGCTCGTGGATATTTGCTACGAAGAGCAGCGCCATAGAGCATTCCTTCCGGATAATAGTCATCCGGATATTTACCTGTTCCAAGCACTTTTTCTTCAACATCTATACGAGAAACACGGGAACCAAGAGTCCAGCTAGAATCTCCATCATCTGGTAAAACCCCTTCTTTCAGAATCTTAGCTGCCAGACGTACCGCGTCCATGATCTTAACATATCCTGTACAGCGGCAATAGTTGTTGCGCAGCGCATAGCGAATCTCATCATCGGTTGGTTCCGGATTTACATCCAAAAGTGCTTTTGTGCACATAACCATACCAGGAATACAGAATCCGCACTGTACAGCGCCTGCCTTCCCGTAAGCATAAGTGTAAACTTTCTGTTCCCAATCAGAAAGTCCCTCGACTGTGATGACATTCTTTCCGGCCAATGAATCTGTGTCAGGTACGCAGGATTTGCAAGTCTGTCCATCAATGATAACAGTACAGGCTCCACAAGCGCCTTCGCTGCAGCCATCCTTTGCAGAGGTAATGTGCAGCTCATCACGCAGGAACCGTAACAGTTTCTGATTCTTTGAGGGTGAGACTTCCTGACCATTTACTATAAATGATGCCATGTCAGTTACTCCTTTCTTTGTGACAAAATCCCCAAAGAAAAATCTTTGAGGAGTATGTGTTTGTTGTGTATTTTTAATTATATAAAGATACCTATAGGTACATTTTATCACATATTCAACAAAAAGCAACAACTATTCTAAAAAAGTTTTTGACACCTAAAAATGTTTTAGATATATGATATAAAAAATGCATACTAGGACAAAAAAGGGAAGTACCGAAAAATGATACTCCCTTGTAATTATCTTATATAAATTGTTCTTAGAAACCAAAAAGATTTACAACGCGATTTTAATTATCGTGTTCTTCTTCAAATGGATCGTCGTAATCATCTTCATCATCGTAATCATCTCCACCGCGGGAAGCAATTGCGAGAATCAGTGAAATAACAGCAAGTACACCACTTGCACCGGCTAAAATCAGAAGCTCGAATTCATCTCCATGTTTCAGGAAAGCAAAAACAGCACTACCGATATAGACAATCATCGGGATAAGGAATGCAAAAAGTGTATCACGGTTATTCATGATGAAGTATAACAGTGCAGTGATAAGCATACAAAGAGCAACAATGACATAATTCATGCCAGGGGCAGAAGTCACGTCAGCTCCTGATGTGCTGAGTCCTGTTACGAAACCTTTATAAATACAGAAACCAAATGCAAGCAGGGAAATGATTCCAAGGATAATGCGCCCAGGTCTGAAACGTGGATATTCGTCTACATATTCATATTCATCATCATCTTCATCATCAGAGGATTTCGCATCATCATAGTCATCCATTTTTCTGGATTTTACATCTTCTTTTGCTTTCGCAGTTTCGGTTTCCTCTTTCTTTTTCTTCTTGGCAGCTTTACTGTCAGGGTCAGTTGCAAGCATATCTTCGTATCCCTTGCGAACTGCTTTTTCACGCTTATCACGGATCTCTTCCGCTGGAATATTCCCATATTTCTGCTCTTCGGAATCATCAGTAGCATCAGTGGGAGCAGTGGCAGCTTTCTGTGCAGCGGCTTTGCGTGCTCTGGCTCTCTCCTTAAGGATACGCTCAGCTTCCTCTTCTGAAATCCCTTTGTCAGCAGCAAGGCGGGCAATCGCTTCTTTGCGGGCGCGGGCTTTGCTTCTCTGCGGGCAGCTCGTTTCTCTTCAGCGGCACGGGCGGCAGCTCAGCTTTCGCTTTTTCTTCAGCGGCACGGGCAGCAGCTTCGGCTTTTGCTTTTTCTTCAGCAGCACGAGCGGCAGCTTCAGCTTTCGCTTTCTCTTCAGCAGCGCGGGCCTCAGCCTCAGCTTTTGCCTTCTCTTCAGCGGCACGAGCCTCAGCCTCAGCTTTTGCTTTCTCTTCTGCGGCTTTCTTGGCAGCGATCTTCTTTGCACGTTGTTTATCAAGGTTCCATTGCTTTTTACAGCTATGGCAGATTGCATATTCATTAAAGATTGGATCCCCGTTTTCGCTGGTGCCAATCTGCTTATTCTGCAAATCCAGGTCTTTTCCACATATTGGGCACTTCATATTAATCATGTACTCCTCTCTTTTGTATCAAAATATTTATAACAGATTTATTATAGCATCTTAAAAGAGGAAGAACAACGAAAAAAGTGTGTTTTACATAAAATGTTTTAGAAAAACTCAAAATTGCGCAAGAATTTAGTTTAAATTCATAAGAAATGGTGGACTTTAAAAATTTAATGTGTTAAAATCAAAAAGTGGCCTGAGAAGGCAAAAGGTATTGTTATGGCTTATGGTATGCCGTAAGCCATCATATAATTAGCCGGTTGAGAAGGAGATTGTTTCGTATGAGTAAGAAGATCAGAACCGAGGCAGTAGATTATTTGTTTCAGGCAATCTTAAGCTTGAGAATAAAGAAGAGTGTTATACATTTTTTGAAGACATCTGTACGATCAATGAGCTGCTTTCATTGTCACAGAGATTTGAAGTGGCAAGAATGCTCCGTGAACAGAAGACATATCTGGAGATCGCGGAGAAGACAGGAGCATCCACTGCGACAATCAGTCGTGTGAACCGTTCTCTTAATTATGGGAATGACGGATATGATATGGTTTTCAAACGTGTAGGGCTTGCTGAGGAAGAGAATGGAACGGAAGAATAACACTTAAGAATTAAGCTTACAATAAAATACCTTTTATCAATCAAAAGATACAGCTTGCGGAAGATCCTGATAAAGTCTTTCGCAGGCTGTATCTTGTTTTAAACAGAAATGTTTATTTCCCTTTCTTTTTCTCTTCGTTTTTTGAAGACTTGGAAGAGAGGTCATCAATGATCCGTTCAATGATCATTTCTTGATATATACATCAAAACTCAAGCTGCATATAAATGCAAACTGCTGTAAGATCTCCTTATCTTCGCCATCAGCAAGATGAGTGAAAGTCTCAGCAGATTTCTCATAAGTAGCAGTTACATTCTCTTTGATGGAATCCAGCTGTTCTTTTTCAATCTTGCAGACTTCTTTGTAAATATCCGCTAATTCAAAAGAGCTTCCATCCGGAAAATATTTCTCTGTGAGCGGTGCAAGAACTGTCTCAATATCTTTGATTGAAAGGATATTTTTAAAATAATAAATGAAGACCAGAAGGAGCAGGTGCTCTCTGGAATACTTCTTCTTCACCGGGGGTGGAAGAAGATTGTTCTTCGTATAATTATTGATCATGGTCTTTGTCAGGATCTTATCATCCGGGTAACGTTTGGTCGAAGCCAGCTGCTCATCCATAAAAGTAGTTACTTGATCCATGTAAAGATCAATATTCGGAACATCGCCGGGATGCACATAACTTAAAGAAGAAAGTTCTTCCAAAATGCTGTTTAACAGATTACTTGTGTCTATATTCATGTTATCACCTCAATACATTTATTATATAGTATTTAAAACTAGATAGCAAGCAAAAGATAAGAGGGCCGGAAAATGTAGTTGACAAACAGGAACGTGTATTTGATAATGGGAATACATTTACAGATATCTTTATAACTTTAAAGGAGTGGAAAGATGAGCATTTATGATAAATTAAATGAACCACAGAGAGAGGCTGTTTACCACACGGACGGTCCTCTTCTAATCCTTGCCGGAGCCGGTTCAGGAAAAACAAGAGTTCTGACGCACAGGATCGCATATCTGATCGGAGAACGTGGCGTGAACCCATGGAATATCCTTGCAATCACATTTACGAACAAAGCGGCAGAAGAGATGCGCCAGCGTGTGGATAACCTTGTCGGTTTTGGAGCAGAAAGTGTATGGGTGAGCACATTTCATTCTGCATGTGTGCGTATTTTGAGAAGATTTATTGACAGATTAGGGTATGAGAATCATTTTACTATATATGATACAGATGATCAGAAGACATTAATTAAGGAAGTCTGTCGGAAAGTAGATGTGGATACGAAAGTGTTTAAAGAAAGAAGTCTGCTTTCAGCAATTTCATCTGCCAAGAATGAGATGATCCTTCCAGATGAATTTGAACTGAATGCCGGAGGAGACTTTGCAAAGATGAAGATTGCTAAGGTTTACCGTGAGTATGAGGCGCAGATGAGAGCGAATAATGCACTGGATTTTGATGATCTGCTTGTAAAGACAGTACAGCTTTTGCAGACACAGCCGGATGTGCTTGAGAGTTATCAGGAAAGATTCCGCTATATTATGGTAGATGAATATCAGGATACAAATACAGTCCAGTTTCAGCTGGTAAGCCTTCTTGCAGGAAAATATAAGAATCTTTGTGTCGTTGGAGATGATGACCAGTCAATCTACAAGTTCCGTGGAGCGAATATCCGGAATATTCTTGACTTTGAGCATGAATTTCCGGATGCAAAGGTGATCAAACTGGAGCAGAACTACAGATCTACAGGAAATATTCTGAATGCAGCGAACAGTGTGATCGCGAATAACCGCGGAAGAAAGGAGAAATCACTTTGGACGGAGAACGGAGAAGGCGAATTGATTCGTCTGCGTCAGTTTGATACGGCGTTTGATGAGGCAGATTTCATTGGTGAAGATATCAAAAGTGCTGTCAGACAGGGAGGTTCCTATAATGACAGTGCAGTTCTTTATCGTACGAATGCACAATCCCGTCTGCTGGAAGAGAAATTTATTGCCATGAATATTCCTTATAAGATTGTCGGCGGTGTAAATTTCTATGCGAGAAGAGAGATCAAGGATCTTCTTGCTTATCTCAAGACAATCGACAATGGACGTGATGATGTTGCGGTTAGAAGAATCATTAATGTCCCAAAGAGAGGAATCGGTCTTACAACAATTAACCGGATTCAGGAGTCTGCGACAGAACGTGGAATTGGTTTTTATGAGGCATTACTGGCACCGGGTCTGATCGCAGGAGTGGGAAGAAGTGCAACAAAACTGGACTCTTTTGCGGCATTGATCGAGTATTTTAAGACGTTGGCAGAAGAGATGAACATCACAGATCTTTTACAGGAAGTGATTGAGAAGACAGGATATATAGAAAGCCTTGAAAATGAAGATAAAGAAGAGGCGAAAACAAGAAAAGAGAATATAGACGAGCTGATCAGTAAAGCGGCAACTTATGAGGAAAGTTGTCAGGATAAAGATGAAAAGGCAACATTGAGCGGATTCCTTGAAGAAGTTGCTTTGGTTGCGGATATTGACAGTCTGGATGAAGACCAGGAATATGTTGTTCTGATGACTTTACATAGTGCAAAGGGACTTGAATTTCCACGTGTTTATCTTGCAGGGATGGAAGATGGGCTTTTCCCGGGATATATGAGTATTAATGCAGGAGACAGAGAAGAACTGGAAGAAGAGCGGAGACTTTGTTATGTTGGAATCACAAGGCAGAGCAGGAACTGACTTTGACAAGTGCGCGCAGAAGAATGGTGCACGGTGAGACACAGTACAATCCGATGTCAAGATTTGTGAAAGAGATCCCGAGGGAACTGCTTGATACAGGAAACAAGAAGTTTACCCAGGAGACGGAGATGCCAGCACAGCAGAATACATATGCACGTGCCAGGGAAGCGTTCAGGGCACAGGCATTTGGAGGAACATTTGGCGGAATGACACCTGCGAAGAATCAGGGGACAGGTAAGCCACTTACAGGAAATCAGGCACTGGCATCCCTGCAGAAAGGCAGTCAGCTGGCAGCAGGTGGGAATGGTCCACTTGGATATGAGGCCGGAGACCGTGTGCGTCATGTGAAGTTTGGGGAAGGAACAGTAACGGATATCAAAGAAGGTGGACGAGATCACGAGGTTACGATTGAATTTGACAGTGTCGGAACACGCAAGATGTTTGCAAAATTTGCCAAGCTTGTAAAGGTATGAGAAAGTTATAAAAAAATGATAAATCAGTAGTAATATGAATCGTCAGGTGTTATAATAAACACAGATTATCTGTCACCGCAAAAGGTGAAGAAAGGACGTGTTAATATGAACAAGAGAATAGAAGACATCATTGCAGAAACAAGATTGAACGAGATTCTTCATAAGAATGAGGCTGAGAAGCAGAAGAACACAGTAATCTGGACACTGGCTATCATCGGAGCAGTAGCAGCAGTAGCTGCAATCGCTTATGCAGTATATCGTTTCGTATCACCGGATTATCTTGATGATTTTGAAGATGATTTTGATGACGATTTTGATGATTACTTCAGCGAGGATGATCAGGTATAATTCTTGAGTGAATTGCAAAAGTGCAGACAGGGTGAGAGAAGAAACCATCCTGTCTGTTTTTCTGTTAAAATAGATTAGAATTGATAGGAGATTAGGATGAAAAAAGGTCAGATCTACGAGGGTATTATTGAACGTGTAGATTTCCCAAACAAGGGGATTGTATTTGTTCCGGAGGCAGAACAGTATGTTACTGTGAAAAATGGGATTCCGGGACAGAAGATCCGTTTTATGATAAATAAATTTAAAAGAGGAAATGCAGAAGGAAGACTTCTTGAAGTGTTGGAGAAATCTCCATTAGAGACAAGAGAGCCGGTCTGTAGTATCTTTCCGGCCTGTGGTGGCTGTATGTATCAGACGATGCCATATGAAGAGCAGGTGAAGATGAAAGAAGGACAGATCCGCAGAATCATGGATCCGGTAGTAAAAGGTGAATATGTTTTTGAAGGTGTGAAGCACAGTCCGAAGGAATTCCATTATCGTAATAAAATGGAATTTTCTTTTGGAGATGAATTCAAAGATGGTCCGTTATCTCTCGGTCTTCATAAAAAAGGAAGTACTTATGATGTACTGACAGCAGGAGACTGTCAGCTTGTCCATGAAGATATGGATAAGATTCTCCTTTGTGTGCTGAATTATTTCAAAGAAAGAAATGTGAGTTATTACAAGAAAATGCAGCATGTCGGTTATCTTCGCCATCTTCTTTTAAGACGAGGCGATACAACAGGCGAGATTCTTGTGAATCTTGTAACGACAACGCAGGAAGAATATGACTTGACTCCATTAGTAGAAGAACTTCTGGCATTAGAATTAGAAGGAAAGATTGTTGGAATCCTTCATATATTGAATGACTCTCTGTCCGATGTCGTGAAGAGTGATGAGACAAGAATTCTTTATGGACAGGACTTCTTTTACGAGAAGCTTCTCGGACTGGAATTCAAGATTACACCATTTTCCTTCTTCCAGCCAAATTCAAAAGGTGCAGAAGTGCTGTACGAGACTGTAAGAGAATACATTGGAGATATTGATAATCAGGTTGTATTCGATCTGTTCAGCGGAACAGGAACAATCGGTCAGGTGCTTGCTCCGGTTGCGAAGAAAGTGATCGGTGTCGAGATTATTGAAGAAGCAGTCGAGGCAGCAAAAGAAAATGCTGTCCGAAACGGACTTTCCAACTGCAGATTTATTGCCGGAGATGTGTTTAAGGTACTTGATGAGATTGAAGAGAAGCCGGATGTGATCGTACTGGATCCGCCGAGAGACGGAATTCATCCGAAGGCACTTCCGAAGATCTTGAATTATGGGGTGGATAAGATTGTATATATTTCCTGTAAGATGACAAGCCTGGCAAGAGATTTGGAGATGATGCAGCTGGCAGGATATCGTGTGGAGAAGATGACGGCGGTGGATCAATTCTGCGAGACGGTTCATGTGGAGACTGTATGTTTATTGTCCAAACTCCACGAAGCGAAGCATCATGTGAATGTGAGACTTGACATGGACGAGATGGATTTAACGGCGGCTGAGAGGCGCTAGAGGTCCAGGGGACCTTTGCCCAGCGCGGACCGAAGCGGAGCGTAGACAGGCTACTTATGAGAAGATAAAGAAGTATGTGGCAGAGTATAATGATGGGATGAAGGTATCTAATCTGTATATTGCACAGGTGAAGAGAAAGTGTGGAATTGAATTAGCGGAGAATTTTAATATTCCTAGGTCAGAGGGAGCAAAGCAACCACAATGTCCGAAGGAGAAAGAAGAGGCAATTATTGGGGCACTGAAAGCATTTCAGATGATTTAAAATCACAAAGAGGAGTGAATTACATGATGTATAATCCACAACTTGATACATTTATTTGCGTTGTAGAAGCTGGAAGTTTTAGTAAAGCGGCAGAAGAATTATATATAAGTGCACCTGCGGTTATTAAACAGATAAATTCTTTGGAAAACAGCTTAAATTTGCAATTATTTGAAAGAACACACAGAGGTCTTATTATTACGGAAGCTGGTAAATCGCTCTATCAGGATGCAAAATATCTGATTCAATATTCAAAAGAATCGTTGATACGGGCGCAGGAAGCAATGAATCATAATGAAGAAATCATTCGTGTTGGAATATCTCCGATGACGCCACCGGAAGTTTTTGTGGAACTTTGGCCTAAGATACAGAAAATATATCCGGAGATGAAGTTTAAATTGATTACATTTGAAAATACACCAGAGAATGCAAGAGAGATACTGGCTAATATGGGAAAGAATATTGATGTGATAGCTGGAATCTTTGATGAAACAATGCTTGAACTCAGAGGCTGTGATGGCACTGAGATTTCAAGAGAACCATTTTGTGTGGCGGTATCAATTCATCACAGGCTGGCAAAAAAAGAAAAAATTACACTTGATGATCTGGCTGGAGAAAATCTTATGCTCATGCAAAGAGGATGGAGTTATTATGGCGATATGCTAAGAGATGATATGATGAAAAATCATCCTGAAATCAATATTGTAGACTTTAATCTGTATAATGTAGAAGTATTTAACCGATGCGAAAACAATAATGAGGTATTACTGGCATTCAAGAGCTGGGAAAGTGTTCACCCACTGATCAGAATTATTCCAGTAGAATGGGATTATACTATGCCGTTTGGAATTCTTCATTCGAAAAAACCGTCCATTAAGGTTAAGCGGCTGATAAATGCTATTAACAAGGTAAAATAAAAATTGAATACATGCGAGTAGAAACCTAAAGGTTAATACTGAATAACAAAACGAGACTTCTAACGGAGTCTCGTTTTGTTATACTTTAGCTGAAGTGAAAATGGAGGATACTATATGCAGATAAAGAGGATAACTCTTGGAGGAATCATCATGACTGTTATCATGTTCAGTGGGGGTAGCACAACAGTCCAGAACCTGGCAATCGGGGAAGAAAAAACGCTGGAAACAGGAAAAACAGAGCAAGAGAGCGTGACAGAGAAGGATATCAATATGAATGAAAAAGAAAGTTTTAATGCAGAGAGTAATATAAATGATGTTATCCATGATTCAGCTTTCGATGATTATGGCAGACTCATATTTCCGGTAGATATGGAAATAGAGGACAATCTGAAATTAAAAGACGTCAGCTCTATTTTGCCGTGGTACAGCGAAGTCAACACCGATAAAACAGTAGAAATCGTAAATTATATGAAAAATCAGGCAATGAATGGTGAGCAGATTTTTTATCCAATATACAGTGAAGAAGAAATGCAGGCAGATGCGGATAAAAAGGATACAGGTTTATTTTTCTTTCGGGGAAATGCAGGAGCAAAAACAACGATTATCAATGCAGGAGGAGGCTTTGTATATGTAGCCGGAATACATGATAGCTTTCCTCATGCCTTAGAATTGTCAAAGAAAGGCTATAATGCATTTGCTCTTATTTATCGTCCGGGAGCACAGACTGCCTGTGAGGATCTTGCCAGAGCAATTGCGTTTTTACATGAAAATGCAGAGAAACTACAGATTGATATGACGGATTATTCTCTCTGGGGTGGCTCAGCAGGAGCAAGGATGGCGGCCTGGCTTGGTTCTTATGGAACAGCTTACTTTGGAGAAAAAGAATATCCTGCACCGGCTGCGGTGATTATGCAGTATACAGGACTTTCCCAGGTGACAGGAATGGAGCCGCCAACCTATGCCTGTGTCGGAACAAGTGACGGAATTGCATCATACAGAAGTATGGAAAATTATATTTCCCAGATACAACAAAATGGCCCAAATACAAAAATAGAAGTATTTAAAGGCCTTTCTCATGGATTTGGATTGGGAGAGGGGACTGTAGCAGAAGGATGGATTGATCGTGCAATATCTTTCTGGGAAGATAATATGAGAGTGGATTGGTATGGCGATGCTTGTGCTTTTTATTTCACATTACATACTGAATCATAAATGGGTGACCTCTGTAAGGAAAGGAAAATATAATGCGTTCAGAGTGATACAGACAGATAGGAGATTATCTGATTAAGAGGATGCATTTTGCATTTTATGATTATGAAAAGGGGATCTTTACTTTTCTGCTGGATTATCTGGCAGTAATGATATTGATAGCATTTATTGGATATTATAGTGGAGTGTTTCTAAAGAAAACAGGTAAGAGAAAACGAAAAGGTTCATACTGAAAGAAGGTGGTGTGTTTATGGAAAAGCGGAAATTAGTACTTACAATTATTGGAGTTGTTATTTTAGCAATGGTAATCATGGTATATATCTACTTTTCAAAACCTGGCAGGGATGAAAAGAAGAATCAACAAACAATAAACCAGGTACAGACCGTACAGCAGAAGACAGATGAGAAAAAAGAAAATACAGAAAAAAATACATCCGGAGATGAATTGGAAAATGTTACGCCGGGAAGCGAAGAATACCGGGGCTTCCTCCTGAATAATGTTCTTCATTCTCCAAATGAAGGGGACATTCATTACAATGTATATATTCCGGATGCATATGATGGGACAAAGGAATATGCATTATATGTAACATTACCCGGATATCAGGGATTATATTTTCAGGGCGTGGGAGAAAATATCCGGACAGAAGATTTTGGATTTGAAGCACAGAAGTATATTACCGATATGATTATTGTAGCTCCACAGTTAAATGACTGGGGACAGACATCAGCAGATCAGACAATTGAACTGACACAGTATTTTCTGACGCATTATATTATTAATCCATCGAAAGTATATATTAATGGTTATTCCGGAGGAGGAGAAACCCTGTCACTGGTATTGGCAAAGCAGCCGGAATTATATACAGCGGCACTTATGTGCAGCTCTCAGTGGGATGGCTGTTCAATCAGTATGAACCAGAATAAACCGAAAGGTTAAGACTGAAAAACTTATCGAAACTTCTCAAAGGAATCTATCAGTATTATAGTATGAATGTAAGATGAATGAAAGAAAACAAGGAGGATACGACAATGGAATATATTTCATTAAATAATGGTGTAAAAATGCCAATACTGGGATATGGCGTATATCAGGTAACAAAAGAGGAATGTGAAAGATGTGTGCTTGATGCTTTAAAAGTTGGATACCGGGCGATTGATACAGCACAGAGTTATTTTAATGAGGAAGAGGTTGGGAATGCAATCCAAAAGTCAGGCATTCCAAGAGAAGAAATCTTCCTTACAACAAAGGTGTGGGTTGAACATTATGGATATGAAGAAGCAAAGAAATCAGTTCTTGAATCCATGAAAAAGTTAAAGACAGATTATCTGGATCTGGTATTGCTTCACCAGCCATTTTCAGATGCTTACGGTGCTTACCATGCATTGGAAGATCTGTACGATGAGGGAAAAATCAGAGCAATCGGAATTTCCAACTTTTATGTAGACAGAATGGTTGATTTTGCATCCTTCAACCGCATTAAACCTATGGTAAATCAGGTGGAAACCCACATCTTCAATCAGCAGAAAGAGATGAAGGAATGGGCAGACAAATATGACATCCGGTTAGAAGCATGGGCACCATTCGGTGAGGGCAGAGGAGGCATCTTTGAGAATCCTGTCATCGCAGAGATTGCAGAAAAATATCAGAAGACTCCGGCACAGGTTATGCTTCGCTGGCATATTCAGAGAGGGGTAGTGGTTATTCCGAAATCAACACACATTGAGAGAATGGAAGAAAACTTTAATGTTTTTGATTTCACACTTTCTGATGAAGATATGGAGACTATTGCAGAACTGGACAAGAAGACAAGCTCCTTCTTCTCGCATCAGGATCCGAATATGGTGGAATGGTTCGTGAAGATGGTTGAGGAAAGAAAAAAGAATAATGACAGTTCAAAAGAAAAAAGGAACTGGTAAGCATAAGAGGAAAAATCAATGAAAGTATTACTTGTCAATGGCAGTCCACACAAAAATGGCTGTACTTATACAGCTCTTTGTGAAGTATCCAGTGCATTAAATGAAAATGGCATAAGTACAGATATTTTCTGGATTGGAAACAAGCCGATTTCAGGATGTATTGCCTGCAGAAAATGTCAGGAAAAAAATAAATGCATCCTGGATGATATCGTGAATGAATTTCTGGAAATAGCAGGGGATTATGACGGATTCGTATTTGGAACTCCGGTACACTGGGGTGGTGCAGGCGGTGCAATCACATCCTTTATGGACAGAGTCTTTTATGCCGATTTAAACGGTGGCGGCGACAGATTCCGCCTGAAACCTGCCGCTGTGGTAATTTCAGCAAGAAGGGCCGGAACAACGGCCACATGGGATCAGGTAAATAAATATTTTGGTCTGATGCAGATGCCGATTATCACATCGAGATATTGGAATATGGTACATGGGACGAATCCGGATGAAGTAAAACAGGATCTCGAAGGAATGCAGGTTATGCAGATCCTTGGAAACAATATGGCATATTTCATTAACTGTAAAAATGTTGCGACAAAAATGGGAATTGAAATGCCAAAGGCACCGGATTTTGTATTTACCAATTTCATCCGATAGAAATTAGCGTGACAAACATTTTATACGACAGGAGGTAACCTTAGAGTGAAAACAAAGAAAATAGCAGCAGTACTCTTAACATGCATCATGGCAATCGGTTTGATGGCAGGATGTGGAGCAAGCAATACAAACCAGTTTGCTTCTAATAATGACAGCCATTCTACAAGTACAAACCAGTCTGGAAATGAAGAAGCGGATACAAATTCCGAAAACACTACAGATACAACAGAAAATACATCAACAGGAAATGGAAAAACATTGGTTGTATATTATTCAGCTTCAGGAAATACAAAAGATGTTGCTGAAAAGATAGCAAAAATTACAGAGGCAGATCTGTTTGAAATAGAGCCTGTGGAGCCATATACAGATGATGACCTTGACTGGACAGATGATGACAGCCGGGTGTCAAGAGAACATGATGATGAGAGCTTAAGGGATGTGGAACTGGTATCTACAACAGTTGATAACTGGGATTCATATGATACGGTATACATTGGCTATCCTATCTGGTGGGGAATTGCAGCATGGCCAGTAGATAACTTTGTAAAAGAGAATGACTTTACAGGAAAAACAGTCATCCCATTCTGTACAGCAGCGACCTCGGGAATCGGTGACAGCGGTAATCTTCTGGAAGAGATGACAGGAACAGGTGACTGGAAAGAAGGGGAACGATTCCATGGTGGAGCGTCTGAATCAGATATCAGTTCATGGATAGACAGTCTTGGATTATAAAAGAATATAAAAATATTTGGAGGAATCGTAATGAGTTTTTTATAAGTAAGACATAACCTTTAGGTTTAAACTGCCTAACAAAGAGAGACTTCTGTCCGGAGTCTCTTTTTCTTATACTTACAGTAAAGTTTGAAATATAGAAAAGGAAGATAAAGATGGAGATAAGAATTTTAGGAAGAGACTTAGAAGTATCAGAAATCGGATTTGGATGTATGGGAATGAGTCATGCATATGGAACTGTTTCAACACAGAAAGAAGCAGAAGAATTGATTGAAAAAGCGATCGATGAAGGCTGCACATTTTTTGATACGGCAGAGATATACGGAACAACAGAAGACCCTCATCACAATGAAAAACTGCTTGGGAAAGTGTTAAGGCCATATAGAAACAAAATTGTCCTTGCATCAAAGTGTGGGATACGTTTTGATGAAACTGCAACAACTGTAAATAAACCTTTGATTCCTGATGGACGACCGGAGACGATTAAAGCATCGATTGAGGGATCTTTAATGAGACTTAACACAGACCATCTTGATTTATATTATATTCATCGTATTGACATGACTGTACCAATTGAAGAGACGGCAGGAGCTATGAAGGAGTTAATGGAGCAGGGAAAAATCACACACTGGGGGTTATCAGAAGCCAGTGAAGAGATTATTCGACGTGCACATAAAGTATGCCCGGTTACAGCAATTCAGAACAGATATTCCATGATGTACAGATTATGAGAAATTATTCCCGGTGCTTGAAGAATTGAAAATAGGATTTGTTGCATTTTCGCCGCTTGCAAATGGATTACTGACAGCAGCATATCATTCCCATGGGGAATTTGAAAAGCCGGGAGATTATCGAAGCGCAATGCCACAGTTTACAGAAGAAGGATTAAAGGAAAATAATGAATTTATGTCCTGGATGAAAGTGATTGCAGAAGAAAAAAATGCCACGCCTGCACAGATTTCTCTTGCATGGATGCTTGCAAAGAAACCATATATCGTACCAATTCCGGGAACAAGAAAAGTAAATAGACTGGAAGAAAATATGGAATCAGCAGATATAAAGCTGACTCAGGATGAAGTAAAATCTATTGATGAGATGCTTGCCCATATGCCGATGTCGCAGGTGTTTGGAGGTTCAAAAATACAGAAGAAATAAAAGAGGTGAGCAATGAAAACAAGGAAAAAGATAACCATCGGGGTAATAGTGGCTTTCTTAGCGGTAGTCATGGTGGGTTATATCTATCTGTTTACAGGGGTTAAAATAAGTAAAGGAGAATAGAGATAATGAAGAAAATGTTAGTTGTATATTATTCCTGGTCAAATGGAAACACGAAAAGAATTGCAGAGCAGCTGACTAATGGGACAGGTGCAGATATTGCGAGAATCGAAACAGCAGAGCCATATAGCGGCAGTCATGAAGATGTGGTTGAACAGGGAAAAAGAGAGGTAGAGGCAGGCTTTATGCCTCAGATCAATCCGATATCTGTAAATCTTGCTGATTATGATGTGATTGCTATCGGAACTCCAACGTGGTGGTATACGATGGCACCTGCAGTGCTTACATTTTTGGCAACAAATGATTTTACAGGAAAGACAGTGATTCCATTTATGACAAATGGTGGATGGCCGGGGCATGTTATAAAAGATATGGAGGAAAATTGCAAAGGAGCTGCCTTTGCACATGAAATGCAGATTCAGTTTGATTCCAAAGGAAAAGATCATCTGGAAACTTCAGAAGAGGTGATTACAGAATGGATTGGGCAGATAAATACTGATATAAACAAATAACCATAAGGAGAGATAAAACAATGAGAAAAAATTTTGGAGCAAAGCCATTTTTATATCCACAGCCGGTTATGATTCTGGGAACCTATGATGAAAATGGAAAGGCAAATGCAATGAACGCTGCATGGGGCGGAATTGTAGGTGCAAATGAGATTATTGTAGATTTGTCTGCCCATAAGACAACAGACAATATTATAAAAAATAAGGCTTTTACAGTAGGGGTGGCAGATCTTGAACATCTGGTTGCCTGCGATTATGTGGGAATTGTTTCTGCAAATAAAGAAGCAGATAAGATGAAAAAAGCAGGCTTTACTACAACGAAAGACTAACTATTAAAAGTCAAGCCTTAAAATGATATTTTTTGAATAAAGTACAGAAATGTATTTTAGATATATTTGGAACTCAGTTAGAGTTCATTGAACCTTGAAAACTGCATGACAAAAAGA
>ENA-OQHY01000612-OQHY01000612.1-human-gut-metagenome-genome-assembly--contig:-NODE-612-length-19576-cov-2.575916_pt1 | contig 19576 bp, 28 predicted proteins | sample MGYA00242570_ERZ504733 | MGnify/ENA primary metagenome ERZ504733 (study PRJEB26092, sample SAMD00036219) | human gut metagenome | host: Homo sapiens | study: EMG produced TPA metagenomics assembly of... | reverse complement strand
AAAATTACCAACATAGCCAAAAGTACGACTATATTTACTCATGCTTGTAGCAATTTGTGCGAAATTTTTGAGTTAAGTGCTGCAACAATTGCAGCCCTGTCTGCTGCGTTAAGCTTACTGCCATAATTACGATTATACTTTTCAAAGGTTGCCAAGGCATCGTCTACATTGCGAATTTTCTTACCTTTTGCCTGTTCGCCAAATTGCTGCGCTAATGTTGATGCTCTTTCGCCATAAAGTGCTGAAGTTTCTTTAAAGAAATCTGCCGTAAATTTTGCATAGACAGAGATTGACTGATAAGCCGCTGTAAGTTCAGGTATTTCTACGAACTGCTCACCTTTATACACCTCTGTGTATTCACCATGGCCACTACTGATTTTTTGATACTTTGGCTGCATCGAGCCAATTTTACCATCCTTCAATAAATAACCAGCCGGAATAATTCCTGCTTCAATGCTCTGAGCTACAGTAAGATGTTTTTCAACAATTGATTCAACAGTTGTTGGATTTCGACCACCGGCCCATGTAATTTTTGACGTATTCAAAGTGGAGTTTAGGACACGAACGGCGCGGCCACCAACAGTCGTCACCATTGACGAGTTATCAGGTGTCATTATGACTCCGTTCATAACCGGCAATCCCTGAGTATTAATGGTGATTTTACCATATGGAGTGTTAATTGAATCACCTGGACGCAATACATCTACATTTACGTTTGTATTATCGGAATGATCTCCGCTATTCCCACCCCATCCACCGGGATTTGAGCCTGAGTTATTGTTTCCTGAATCCCCATCTACATTAATAGTATCTTCATTAGGCATAACTAATTCCTCTTTGACGTTTAGTTTAAAAATCACATTAAAACTGTATATGCATACAGCAATTGAAATAATAAGTTCACGATGGCTGCAGTGTCAATTGCAAAAATCCACCCCCTCCTAAAAAAGGTAGTCCATACAAAATTTAACATAAAAAATGCGTGCGAAATCATTCAACATTACAACTGTCGAAAAATATGACCTGCAATGAATTTAGCTAAATTCTTTCTTACAAGTTCTTAAGTAACAAGACATTTTAATCAAGTTACTAATGAGCTGAAGAATTAGTTATTCTATATCCTGCCTTTTCCAATATCTGGGTAAACGATGTTGGAGTACCAATAATCTCTTCATCCTTCAATGGAGTGAAAGACACCATATCTCCACGCCCATACATCAAAGCGCGATCGCATTCTGGAAATGAGTGCAGTTCTGCCAAGACAACTCCATCGTGGCATCTGATGACCGCGTAGCCCTTGTTTGGTAATTCTTCTTTTATTCCACCAATCTCTCCTCCCCACAAGAAAGTTGTCGCATGCTGTCTCAATAAAACCAGTCATCTGCGCTTTCCCAGGTCTGCTGGAAATTTCCTCAACCTTCTTCTTCGAGTCCTTTTCGCCATCGTAAACACTTTACCCATCGGAGCCTTCACGGTGTATGACTAAACTGCACTCATCGAACTGATTCTGGAGCCGTTTTAACAGTTCCTTTTCCAGAGTCGTAACCGCACCCTTAGGAAGTTCTATAGTACGAGCAATGGTTAATTCAACTTTCATAAATGCCTCCGCCGCCTTAACTGTATATCTATACAGTACACATATGTACTAATTTGATCAACGCTTTAACAGCACGAAATGCTAAGTTAGCTACACGGTGCTTGCAAAATAACGCCGCTATATACGGACAAAATATAGCGGCTATCTACTTGTTTTTGCTGAGATATTAAAGAAACACTCTTATCACTAATGAACAAAAGCTGGCATGGTCACTCGAAGGAATGGGGGTACCGGGAGTTACGACAAATCTGCTGCATCCCGTAACGTAACTATGTGGCTTTTCTTTTTGAAAGTTGCGAACGTTGCTAGCGCTGCATGAGATAATTTTTGGTCCCAGATCAGCAGGGCCCCTAAAACCAACCGCTCCAACGCCACAGCGGAGTACACCAATAATGTGCTGATGGAAGAACTGGCAATGATGAAACCGCAAGCGGTGCTGCGTTATCAGAAGGCATGGAAGAAACTATCTCGGGCACAAGCGCGACTGAAACTTATAGCAGCACAGCTGCCATGAATAATGATTCCGGTCATCACAATCATGCCGAGCCTGAAGTGCTCTTTACCCACCTTATGATCGACATTGAAGCTTTTGGCAATAAGGCTGATTCACCAGTCGTATCTATCGGGGCCGTATTCTTTGATCCATCTACAGGTCATACCGGATCGGAATTTTACAAAGTGATTAGCCTGGAATCTGCCATGGCCAGCGGCGGGGTTCCGGATGCATCTACCATAATCTTCTGGCTTAAAGCTTCACCTGAAACTCGTTCAGAGTTAGTGATGGATGATGCTACTCCGCTCGATGACGCGTTGCTACAGCTAAATGAGTTTATAGCTGAGAATGCGGCTAACGGTCCTGATTCTGTGCAGGTCTGGGGGAATGGTGCCACTTATGACAATGTCCTGCTTGAGGCATCTTATGACCGGACGGGGATCACCTGCCATGGAAGTTCTGGAATAACCGGGATGTAAGAACTGTTGTCGAGTTGGGTAAAGCCGTTGGCTGCGAGCCTCGCTATGAGATCCCATTTGATGGAGAACCTTCACAAGGCTATTTCCGATGCTCTTCATCAGGTCAAATACGTGTCAGCAATCTGGCAGAGTATGACTGAACACTGATTTTTAATTTCAGAAAATGGCCCTGATATGGGCCATTATGAGGTAAATCATATGCTTCAAATGCTGACTTTAGAAGAATGGGCTGCGGAAAAATACCGGAGTAATCCCCCAAGTCTGAATACTTTACGTCGATATGCTAAAGAGAGCATGTTCACCCCCCCGGCCACCAAAGAAGGAAGATACTGGCGGGTAAGAGAGGACGCCGAGATTACAGGTAATTTGACCCAGCCCGTAATAAAAAAATCTGATTCTCCAATGCTTCAATGGATACTGTCTGATGGCTGCTCGACCACGTAAAAACAACGTCAAAATATCTAATCTTTATCCGCTCTACAGTCGTAAGGTAAATAAAATTTACTGGCGCTATAAGCATCCCGTTACAGGTAAGTTTCATAGCCTTGGAACAAACGAGGCCGAAGCAACAGCAATAGCAATCGAAGCCAATGAGCGACTAGCTGAACAGCACACCAGGCAGGTTTTGGCTATCAGTGACAAGATCGCCACCAGCAAAGGAAAGGCGATAACAACAAATACGTGGTTAGATCGTTATTGGAAAATTCAGGATGAAAGGCTGGAGAATGGTGATATCAGACCGAACACTCATAAGCAAAAGGCTAAACCTGTCGCCCTACTTCGCGAGAGTGTAGGAATGAAATTGATATCAGCCGTCGATGTTCGGGATGTTGCCCAGATACTGGAGTCCTATGTTGCAGAAGGTCAACCGAGGATGGCCCAAGTAATCCGCTCTGTTTTAATCGATGTTTTCAAGGAAGCCCAACATTATGGCGAGGTACCGCCGGTTATAACCCGGCCCTTGCTACAAAACAACCGCGTCGGCGGATTAGCCGACAACGTCTAAACCTCGACGAATGGAAAAAGATTTTCGCGATAGCTGATGCCCGCCATCAATACATGGGAAATGCAATGCTATTGGCGCTCATTACTGGTCAGCGCCTCGGGGATATTTCTAACATGAAGTTCAGCGATATTTGGGATGACCATCTGCATGTCGTTCAGGAGAAGACGGGGAGCAAGCTAGCGATCCCTCTATCCCTGAGATTAATGTGATTGACTGGAGTTTGAGGGATGTAGTTGCGCGTTGCCGTGACTATGCAGTGAGTCCATATCTTATCCATTTCTTCCGGGCGACCTCAATGGCAGAACGAGGTGCACAGGTGAAGTCGAACACTATGACAATGAATTTCAGTAAGGCCCGTGATAAAGCAGAAATAAATTGGGGGGACGGTACGCCAGCAACGTTCCATGAACAACGATCTTTAGCAGAGCGCCTTTATGAAGCCCAGGGCATCGATACCCAAAAACTACTGGGACATAAGTCGCCTAATCAGACAGCGCGGTATCATGATGACCGAGGAAAGGATTGGATTAAAATTAAATATGACGATGTGATGCCTTAAATATAGGCATCACCTTTATCATTCGCCGTTAATTAGTTCGAGCGCTTGTTTATTATCTCCCCAACATTTTTTATTTACTAAAAGTACATGATTTTTATAGGCCATCTTTATGATAGGCAAATTATCGAGAATCTCATATTTTTCAAAGTAATATTGGAATTTTCGACCATCTTCTGACAAGCAATTATAGAATAGCATTAAAAGTTCATAATTTGAAATTTGCGCCCTCAGAATATTAGCATATCTTTTTTATCAGCATCACTAACTTCAGACTCATCAATAAACTTAAATGTATTAAACAAAAATCGATAATAATGAGATAAATTCTGTGAGCGGCTATGAAAATGTTGCATATATTGTTGGCCGATTGCTTTGGCCATTCCGTCCAACTCTCGTTGATTATTCTTTTAGATACTCTAAAGTTATTTCCTTTGCAATATTTGACTTCTGAATGGCTTAAAGAAATAAATGAATATCCCACGTCCCTCAGCATGCACCTCTTTCGTGATTTTGTTCACCACTCTCATATCTTTAATTATAACCTGGAGCAGATTTAGCATGTTAAAAAAAGAGTTTTCAAAATCCCTTCTAGCTTCATTTATTTCCTTTCGGTTGTTATCTTCTTCAACTCTTCTTATTGAATCAGCCTGAGTTTTGAGCGTCCAGAGAACACCAACAAAAACCTAAAGCTGAGAAAATCGAAGTTAGCGCCCCCCAAGAATCTCCGAAAGTTCCGCTTTGACTGAATCTAAATTTTCAAAAATTTGAGGTATCTGCAGAATGAGGAGAATGTATAAAATGGAAACGATCACAACACTTATTATTGCTGTAAACATGAACTGAACCATGAGCTGACCTTGAAATTTTGATAACTTATTTTGATAAAATTTTGATAACCGTACGACTCGAATAATAAAAAACGGGAACCCATCGGCTCCCGTTCTTGTTTAACCCAGCAAGTGGATTACATGTTCGCGATAATCGCGTCGCCAAACTCTGAACATTTCAGTAGCTTAGCGCCTTCCATCAGACGTTCGAAGTCATAGGTGACGGTTTTGGCGTTGATTGCGCCTTCCATACCTTTAACGATCAGGTCTGCGGCTTCGAACCATTCCATATGACGGAGCATCATTCAGCAGACAAGATGATAGAACCTGGGTTCACTTTATCCTGGCCGGCATATTTTGGTGCCGTACCGTGGGTCGCTTCGAACAGTGCGCACTCGTCACCGATGTTCGCACCAGGGGCGATACCAATACCGCCAACCTGCGCCGCCAGGCGTCGGAGATGTAGTCACCGTTCAGGTTCATACAGGCGATAACGTCATATTCAGCAGGACGCAGCAGGATCTGCTGCAGGAACGCATCGGCGATCACATCTTTAATGATGATCTCTTTGCCGGTGTTCGGGTTCTTGATCTTCTGCCATGGACCACCGTCGATCAGCTCACCACCGAACTCTTCCATCGCTAGCTGGTAGCCCCAGTCTTTGAATGCGCCTTCGGTGAACTTCATGATGTTGCCTTTGTGAACCAGCGTCACAGAGTCACGGTCGTTGGTGATCGCGTATTCAATGGCCGCACGCACCAGACGTTTAGTCCCTTCTTCTGAGCAAGGCTTGATACCGATACCGCAATGCTCAGGGAAGCGAATTTTCTTCACGCCCATCTCTTCGCGCAGGAATTTAATCACTTTATCTGCGTCAGCAGAGTCCGCTTTCCACTCGATGCCCGCGTAGATGTCTTCTGAGTTTTCGCGGAAGATAACCATGTCGGTCAGTTCAGGGTGCTTAACCGGGCTTGGGGTGCCCTGATAGTAACGAACCGGACGCAGACACACGTACAGGTCCAGCTCCTGACGCAGCGCAACGTTCAGGGAACGAATACCGCCACCGACTGGAGTTGTCAGAGGGCCTTTAATAGCAACGCGGTAGTCGCGGATCAGTCCAGCGTTTCAGCTGGCAGCCAAACGTCCTGGCCATAAACTTGAGTAGATTTTTCACCGGTGTAAATTTCCATCCAGGAAATTTTACGCTCGCCTTTGTAGGCTTTCTCAACAGCGGCATCAACCACTTTCAGCATTGCCGGGGTAACGTCTACACCGATACCGTCACCTTCGATGAACGGGATAATCGGATTGTGAGGAACGTTAATCTTGCCGTTTTGCAGGGTGATCTTTTTACCTTCCGCCGGAACAACTACTTTGCTTTCCATTAACCTCTCCTTCGAGCGCTTCTGGTTGTTACTGATCTTATGTTAATAAATTGTAATGAGCCCTTCGATAGTACCTGATTGTCCGACGCATGAAAGGTCTTCGTTAATAGGCTATAATGCGGCAATTGATAACGTCTGAAAATACCATGAAGAAAACTTCTTTTACAAAACACCGGGTTGAGCGATTCAGCTCACGACAAGCCGCCAGAAGACCACAAGAATCCAAGCCAAAGCGGGTGATTTTGTTCAATAAACCCTACGATGTTTTGCCGCAGTTTACTGACGAAGCCGGACGCAGCACGCTGAAGGATTACATTCCTGTTCAGGGTGTCTACGCCGCCGGCCGTCTGGACCGGGATAGCGAAGGACTTCTGGTCTTAACCAACGATGGTGCCTTACAGGCCAGGCTCACTCAGCCGGGCAAACGCACGGGAAAGATTTACTTCGTCCAGGTTGAAGGTGAACCGGATGAAGAGACGCTGGCGACATTACGCCGCGGCGTGACGTTAAACGATGGTCCTACCTTGCCTGCAGGTATTGAACTCGTCAGCGAGCCGGAATGGCTGTGGCCACGCACCCCGCCTATCCGCGAGCGCAAATCCATCCCGACGAGCTGGCTCAAGATCACCCTTTATGAAGGCCGTAATCGCCAGGTGCGTCGGATGACCGCACACGTGGGCTACCCTACCCTGCGACTTATTCGCTACGCCATGGGCAACTACACCCTGGATTCACTGGCAAACGGTGAATGGCGGGACGTTACCCCTTAAGGAGTCACTATGTTTAAACCGCATGTCACGGTCGCTGCGTGGTTCACGCGCAGGGTAAGTTTTTGGTCGTTGAAGAGAGTATTAACGGCAAGGCGCTGTGGAACCAGCCAGCCGGGCACCTTGAAGCCAATGAAACCTTACTGCAGGCCGCCAAACGCGAACTGTGGGAAGAAACAGGTATCCACGCGGAGCCGCAGCACTTCATCCGTATGCACCAGTGGATTGCCCCTGATCACACCCCGTTCCTGCGCTTTTTATTTGCCGTCGAGCTTAGCGAAACGTGCGCCACAGAGCCGCAGGACGATGATATCGATCGCTGCCTGTGGGTCACTGCCGAAGAGATCCTAAATGCGCCAAACCTGCGCTCGCCGCTGGTTGCCGAGAGTATCCGCTGCTGGCAGTCTGCCGGTCGCCTGCCGCTTGAGGTGATTGGAGAATTTAACTGGCCGTTTACAGAGGGTGCCAATGGTGGGGGGGCGTGATAGAATACGCCGCTTTGAAGTTCAATGTCGTGAGTATTCCATGTCAGATAACAGCCAGAAAAAAGTGATCGTCGGCATGTCCGGCGGTGTCGATTCCTCCGTTTCCGCCTACCTGTTGCAACAACAGGGCTATAAGGTGGAGGGCCTGTTCATGAAGAACTGGGAGGAAGATGATGGCGAGGAATATTGCACTGCTGCTGCGGATCTCGCCGATGCGCAGGCGGTGTGCGATAAGCTGGGCATTGAACTGCACACCGTTAACTTTGCCGCAGAATACTGGGACAACGTCTTCGAGCTTTTCCTGGAAGAGTACAAAGCCGGTCGTACCCCGAACCCGGACATTCTGTGCAACAAAGAGATCAAATTTAAAGCCTTCCTGGAATTCGCCGCAGAAGATCTGGGCGCAGACTATATTGCGACCGGGCACTACGTGCGTCGTGCCGATGTGAATGGCAAAAGTCAGCTGCTGCGCGGTCTGGATGGCAACAAAGATCAAAGCTACTTCCTTTATACACTCAGCCACGAACAGATTGCGCAAAGCCTGTTCCCGGTAGGCGAGCTTGAAAAGCCGCAGGTGCGTAAAATCGCCGAAGAGCTGGATCTGATCACTGCTAAGAAAAAAGACTCTACCGGTATTTGTTTTATCGGCGAGCGTAAATTCCGCGATTTCCTTGGTCGTTACCTGCCGGCACAGCCGGGCAAAATCGTTACCGTCGACGGTGATGAAATTGGTCAACATCAGGGGCTGATGTACACACGCTGGGCCAGCGTAAAGGGCTGGGTATTGGCGGCACCAAAGAAGGCAGCGAAGATCCGTGGTACGTCGTAGATAAAGATGTCGAAAACAATATTCTGGTTGTTGCTCAGGGCCACGACCATCCGCGTCTGATGTCCGTCGGCCTCATCGCACAACAGCTGCACTGGTCGATCGTGAGCCGCTGAAGGGTACGCTGCGCTGCACGGTAAAAACACGCTATCGCCAGACCGATATCCCTTGTACCGTCACCGCGCTGGATGATGAACGCATTGATGTGCGTTTCGACGAGCCGGTTGCGGCGGTCACCCCAGGCCAGTCCGCCGTATTCTACAGCGGCGAAATCTGTCTGGGCGGCGGGATCATTGAACAGCGCCTGCCGCTGCCGGCCGTTTAACACGATTGCACACATAAAGGAGAACGTGTGGCGAAGAACTATTATGACATCACCCTGCACTGGCTGGAATTTGCCAGTCTGCCCGTCTGGTGCAACAGCTGGCGCATCAGGGTCATTGCGATGCTGACGCGCTGCACGTTTCACTCAACAGCGTTATCGACCTCAACCCCGGTTCGACTCTGGGTGTCTTCGGTGGGAGTGAAACCAATCTTCGTCTCGGTCTTGAAACTTTGCTTGGCGTGCTTAACGCCAGTAGCCGTCAGGGGTTGAACGCGGAGCTGACCCGCTACACGTTAAGCCTGATGGTGCTGGAGCGTAAGCTCAGCGCGGCTAAAGGCGCCCTTGATACGCTCGGTGACCGCATTGCCGGGCTGCAGCGCCAGCTCGACCATTTTGATCTGCAGTCCGAAACGCTGCTCAGTGCCATGGCCGGCATTTATGTTGACGTCATCAGCCCGCTGGGCCCACGTATTCAGGTCACCGGCTCTCCTGCCGTGCTGCAAAGCCCGCAGGTTCAGGCAAAAGTCCGCGCCTCCCTGCTGGCGGGTATTCGTGCCGCCGTGCTGTGGCATCAGGTTGGCGGTGGCCGCCTGCAGTTAATGTTTTCTCGTAATCGCCTGACGACTCAGGCAAAACAAATTCTTGCTCATTGTTAACCTCCCGGAGTTGCGAATTATGGAATTATCCTCACTGACCGCCGTATCCCCTGTAGATGGACGCTACGGCGATAAAGTCAGCGCGCTGCGCGGGATCTTCAGCGAATATGGTTTGCTGAAGTTCCGTGTTCAGGTTGAAGTACGCTGGCTGCAAAAGCTGGCCGCCCAGGCAGCAATCAAGGAAGTTCCTGCTTTTGACGCCAGGCAAACGATTACCTCGATAAAATCGTTGCTGACTTCAACGAAGAAGATGCTGCGCGCATTAAAACTATTGAGCGCACCACCAACCATGACGTAAAAGCGGTTGAGTATTTCCTGAAAGAGAAAGTGGCAAGCGTGCCTGCGCTGCATGCCGTGTCTGAATTCATTCACTTCGCCTGTACCTCAGAAGACATTAATAACCTGTCTCATGCGCTGATGCTCTCCACCGCGCGTAAAGAGTGGTGCTGCCTTACTGGCGTAAAATCATCGACGCGGTAAAAGCACTGTCTGTCGAATATCGTGATATTCCGCTGCTGTCCCGTACCCACGGTCAGCCGGCCACTCCCTCCACGATGGGTAAAGAGATGGCAAACGTGGCGTACCGTATGGAACGTCAGTATCGTCAGCTGGAGCAGGTCGAGATTCTGGGTAAAATCAACGGTGCGGTAGGTAACTACAACGCCCACATCGCCGCCTACCCGGAAGTGGACTGGCATCAGTTCAGCGAAGCTTCGTGACCTCTCTGGGCATTCAGTGGAACCCGTACACCACCCAGATTGAGCCGCACGACTATATCGCGGAACTGTTTGACTGCATCGCTCGCTTCAACACCATTCTGATCGATTTCGATCGTGACGTGTGGGGTTACATCGCGCTGAACCACTTCAAACAGAAGACCATCGCCGGTGAAATTGGCTCCTCAACCATGCCGCACAAAGTCAACCCAATCGACTCGAAACTACCGCAAGGCAACCTGGGCCTGGCGAATGCGGTGCTGCAGCACATGGCGAGCAAACTGCCGGTTTCCCGCTGGCAGCGCGACCTGACTGACTCCACCGTGCTGCGTAACCTGGGCGTGGGTATTGGCTACGCGCTGATCGCGTATCAGTCCACCCTGAAAGGTGTAAGCAAACTGGAAGTGAACCGCGACCGTCTGCTGGACGAGCTGGATCACAACTGGGAAGTGCTGGCAGAGCCCATTCAGACCGTCATGCGTCGTTATGGCATTGAAAAACCATACGAGAAACTGAAAGAGCTGACGCGCGGCAAACGCGTAGACGCCGAAGGTATGAAACAGTTTATCGACAGTCTGGAACTGCCGGAAGACGAGAAAACCCGCCTGAAAGCGATGACCCCGGCAAACTATATCGGCCGAGCCATCACCATGGTTGACGAGCTGAAGTAACCTCCCTTCCCCCTTTCCGCCTGGAAAGGGGGCTGCTTTTCCCCGGTTTACTTAATGTTTATCCCCACAACAACATAATCAGCGTTAGACTGCACAGCCAAAATCACAACCGTCTAAATAACAATAACTTAGTTATGATTCAAAGACTTAACCAAATCCCTATACGGACATTATCGGACAATAAAGGCCGATTTAGTGCCCCAAAACACGCCCCCAGCGCAAATTTGCCCCCAAATTTGCCCCCAATTTTCACCAGCCCCCTTCTCATTCCGCATCCATTTTTTGCTACCACTGGAAATTTTTTATACGCCGTATTATTGCCACGCCATAAATCATCTCTCCCTGTATCCTGTCAAGGCCGTTCTCGATTAGTCGACATGCCTGTGGCCATTGCTCTACCGGACAAAGATGCAACGCCGCAGTTTATGAGTGATAGCCCTGGGTTGATCTCACGGCTATGACTGGCGACACACAATCAAATCTGACAATCTGCTTTGAGCGATCTGCGGACATTGCTCACAGCATTCTGTGTTAATTCACGTGAAAGCGGGTCATCGATTTGAGGGCTTCTGATGGAAATCCAGAACGAACCTGAGACCCTATAACAAATAAAAGAATAAACTTCTGAAAATTTTGGTTTTATAATGCAATGTTTTCATGTCAAAAGATTATAGGATTGGATGAGTTTTCATTAAAATATTTTTGACACACTTTGAAGTAATCTTGTAAATTTAATGTTCAATATTCAATAAGTACATGTTGCTTCTGTATCAAACCATCAAAAATGTGATCGGAGGAGCTGTATGAGCATTCTCAAGAAAGGAATTATGGAAGATCAACGTCTATTGGCATCTGCAGCTCTTTTTCGTCAATTACATGAAAATAAGAAAGATATCTACGATGTTTTAGCTCAGTTTGTATGCTCAACTATAGTCATACATCAGCTATGGGAGTTCGACGTAACTAAGTGCTCTCAGAGGCTAAACTCTGATTATGGGTTTGATATACCTGAAGCTGTGGTGAAGTCATGTCTGAAAAACAGGCTAAAAAAAAGAGGGTTATTAGAATTTAATAATAGTAAATATTATGTAACTGAGAAGTTTGAGAGAAATAACACTCTAAAAGCAAGTTATGAACAAGTAAAGGAGGAGCAAGATTATATAAAAGACTTGCTCATTCAATTTGTCAAGTCCTTTAGTAAAGAAGAGCTTAATCAAGAGGAAATTGACGAACTCTTATCAGATTTTTATTCATATTTTATTCATGACAGAAAGCAGAGTGAGAACTCCGTAGCTATCAGTCAGTTTATCATTCAAAACTCAGAAAATCCTCTATTTACCGATAAATTAAACAAGGTTGAAGAGGGGTTAATTCTTTACGGTGGAATTTGTTATAGCTCAGATTTAGTGAACATTGAACCATGGCGGAATGATTTTCAAATAGTACTAGATACAGAGTTGCTATTTGATGCTGTAGGGCTAAATGGTGAGATTCATTACCGTATGTTTGAAGAGTTCCTGTCCTTAGTCAAAGGGTTACGAGATCGCTCAGGAAATAAATCAAAAATAGAATTAAAATATTTTGAAGAAACGAAGAGCGAAGTTGAAAGTTACTTTTATGCAGCGGAAAATATTTTTGAGCGTAATCAACATCCAGACCCATCTAAAACAGGAATGATCAATCTACTACAGACTTGCTCTACAAAATCAGAAATCACAATAAGGAAAATAGAGTTTTTTGAAAAGCTTGAGAAAATGAAAATTTCTCTTGATGCAGGTACTGATTTTTACGACAAGCCAGAATATAATATAGAGAGCACCTCTACGCTTGAAGAACTAAAAAGAGAGTTTCCAGATTATGAGTTGGATAAAATTGCTGATGTTTTAAAAATTTTCACAAAAATAAATTACAAACGAAAAGGTAGAAGTAATCTAAAGTTAGAGCAAAGTGGAGCTCTTCTCATTACGGGAAAAAATATAACCAAATCCTTATCGCATTATTTTTCTATTCAAGAAGAAAGAAAAATACCATTCGCTGTCACTTTAGACTATATAACCGAGCGATTATGGTTTAAGTCGCATAAAGGGTTTGCTAATGGAGTAAAACTACCTACAACTTTTGATGTAGTAGCTAGAGCACAGGTTATTCTTTCTACTCAGGTCGCAGCAAAAGTAGCAAATGTATACAAAGATATGAAAAACGCTGTCGCGAGTGGCGCAATGTCGAAAGAGACTGCTGCCAACTTGGTTATGGAGTTAAGGAGCAAAAGTTTACAGCCTGAGGGATTTGTACCTGATCAGGTTGAGGATATCATGAGTTTTATGGATGGAGATGTAATAGAAAACGCACTTCGGACAAAATCTTTACTCGAAATTCAAGCTGAACAAGGTATCAAAAGTGAAAAGCAAGTTGAGGCTCTTCGGAAGAAACTTGAAGAAGTAAATGCAGACAAGAATGATCTTGTCATCAAATCGAATCAAGAAAAAGCTGCAACTAAAGCTGAAGCTCAGGCCTTAGTCAGGAAGATAATAATTCAGACGCGAATCCGTGAGGGCGTAAATTTAAAGAGAAATGCCAAGTTAAAATATAAATTGATTCGTTCTATTTATTTCATGCTATTAGTGGCCATACCTATTTCATTTATTGCGTATTATCATGTCCCGTCGGACACTGTGGTTAGTGTGGCTTCATTATTATCTGGTGTTATTCCTTTGGTTTTCTTTGCCGCCGTGTTTAAGCCGGTGCAGAAATTCACTTCACGGATAGTTATAACGGGATTCAAAAGAAAGATTAAAAGGAGAAATAGCATTCATCCTGTTGATAATCTACTTCTCCCTATGGGTTGAATTACTGGCATTATATTGCTAAGGGAGGGTAGTTCTTCCTTTCAATAAAATTTGAAAATTAGATTTTCACATTTATGCATCATCTTGTTCCCTATTTATTTATGCTAAGTAGTACCCATAACTTGATATTGGTGACAACAATAACAAACTTCCGCTTCTGGCACAAAGCAGACGCCCATTCTCACGCGAATACTTTGCCCTTACCCAGCCAACGACCGAATCGCTTGCCCCGTAACTATGGTTTTTTATTGGAACCTTCGTCATAAAACAAATTGTAATAAATTGCTTTTATTAGACATCTGTCAGAATCTATATGATCAGCACGAGTTGCATGCTCTAATGTTTCAAATGCTAAAGTATGCGCGGCCTCAGCAAATATCCCAGGCCAACCCATGCTCAGCATAGAAAGTCCTTTGAGACTCTTATCTGAATCTCCCTCATACTGGCACCATCACGGGCAATAGGTAAAAAAAAGTCTTCAAGTAGATCGCTGTTCTGAAGTGGCGCAACATGTATTGAAGGATATGTCACATCAATTTCGTCAGATTTATTCTGCGCATACGCCGATAGTATCCGTACACCTCTGCCAATGACATCAATTGCGGTGCCAGGATCATTCACTGCTGGTGAAAGGGCTCTGCAGGCTATTTCAGCCATGACGCTAAGACAGAATCGGGGATCCTGAGAAAAGGAACGTACATCCGAGACAATGATAGTCTCGAGCAAATCGGTTCTGATTGATGGCCCATGCCCCTGACTCAGATACAAAACTGGCATCGACGGATGAATGAAACTACCCGGTTGCGCCACAAGATAAACATGTCGAGGATCCTCAGACAACAGCTTGCCGAGTTTCACCATATCAATATATTCAACATAGCCAATCATCTCCGGATAAACTGCAACCGTTCCGTTTGGTTGTTCATTGTTCTCAAGCCATGGATATCCGCCCAGATATGGGCGTTTTGCTCTTTCAACAAATGCTTCGATCGCCGCCTGCTCAACCTTTGCAGTCGTCTCTCCAACCCTTCCCAGAGAGGTCAAATGCTGTATCCAACGAAGCAATGTGATGAGAATTAAACCAATGACCACCAGTGTGACAACGAATAAAATGACTCTCCCCCTTTCTCCGTAGGCTCCCATATTAAGAGCAATGATCCCTACCAGACTGAAGAGAAAGGAACCGATGAATGTGGCCAGTACATTTTGTGTGGTTACGTCTTCAACAACTAAACGTGTAGCTCTTGGTGTCACATTAGTGGTAGCTGATCCGTACGCTGTGACCATGATACTAAGCGAAAATGTGGTAACTGCTAGCATACTCGATGCCAGTATATTTAGTATGTTATCCACGCTTCTGCGCCAACCTTCACCGATACCGACTCAGGGATCATTGATTTAAACAGAATTGATAAAAGAGCCGACATTATCGCTACAATTGCGAATAATGCAGCCCTGAACCATAACTTTTTAAATACCTGCTTCAGAATCCATTTCCAGCGTGAGATCATTTGCATTCCCTCGTATTATGGCCAAGATAAATTAATGCCGCCCTCCAGGGCGGCATTTGATTGTATTAACGAACCAAGTGCAGGAAGTGCAGATGTTTTTCGTACTGGTCCAGTATGTCATTAATCAACTGTTCCTGGTTCCAGCCCATCACATCATAATTTTGACCGCCTTCTTTGAGATAAACCTCTGCGCGATAATATCGATGTTGCTCAGCCTGCTGCTCATCATTATCCATCGCAGCCAGAGCGAAGGTTGGCGAGTTATACCCGCGAAGCCTCACTTCATAAATATAGTTCAGTTCGTTACCCAGATCGACTTCAAGGCGAATACGATCGTCGGCAGAGTCATTGATATGGCTAATCGTTCCCTGCTTGTTGAGTTCTTCCTGAACCAGCGTCATGGCGGGCTGGATAACGTCGTCCATAAAGCGTTTCACAAGAGAACGCTTAGGCAGATAAGCGATATTACGCAACCTTCTCTGCCAGGGAATAGGGTTACGTGCAGCCGTCGGCGCAATAGTTGCCATGCTCAGGCTTTCACGCTTTGTCAAATCCCGTCTCAGCTTTTAACAGTCCGTATATGGATACCAGTAAGATCACTGAGAAGGGTAATGCACTCGCGATTGTCACCGTTTGCAGTGCGCTTAGCCCACCCGCAATCAGAAGTGCAATTGCAACAATCCCCATGAGCGACGCCAGAAGATGCGTTGCCAGACGGGTGTGTTTGCCACTCCACCTGATGCCAGAGTATCCACAACCATTGCCCCGGAGTCAGCAGACGTGACAAAGAAGACGATGACCATAGCCATTGCAATGAATGACAGCACGGAGGAGAACGGGAAATGCTCCAGGAAATTAAACAGGGCCAGCGCAACATCCTGCTGAACGGTATTGGCGAGGTCAGTCGCCCCCTGGTTCATAATGAGATAGATTGCGCTGTTACCAAACACCGTCATCCACATGAGTGTAAAGCCGGCGGGAACAAACAGCACACCGGTAACAAACTCGCGAATGGTTCGACCGCGAGAGACCCTTGCGATGAACATCCCCACAAACGGCGACCATGAAAGCCACCATCCAGTACAATAATGTCCAGCCCCCCAGCCAGTTGCTCGACTTAGGTTCATATGCGTAAAGGTTGAAGGTTTTACTCACCAGCTCCGAAAGATAACCGCCCGTATTTTCCACAAATGACTTCAGCAAAAGCACGGTTGGTCCCAGACACAGGACCAGCGCCAGCAGCAGCACCGCCAGGCCCAGGTTGAGCTCAGAAAGAATGCGTATTCCCTTGTCCAGGCCGGACACCACCGAAATCGTCGCTAACCCCGTGATGACAACGATCAGAATGACCTGCACCGTTTCATTGATGGGCACCCCGAAAAGATGATTCAAACCAGCATTCACCTGCAAAACACCGTATCCCAGCGATGTCGCAACGCCAAAGACCGTGCCGATAACGGCGAAAATATCTACCGCATGGCCTATAGGCCATATATGCGATCGCCAATAATGGGATAGAGTGCGGAACGCAGCGTTAAAGGCAGACCGTGACGGTAACTGAAAAAGGCCAGGATCAACGCCACGATGGCATAGATTGCCCATGCATGCAGGCCCCAGTGGAAGAACGTCAGGCGCATTGCTTCCTTCGCTGCAGCAACTGTCTCTGGGGTGCCAACGGGAGGTGAAAGATAATGCATCACCGGTTCAGCAACGCCAAAGAACATCAGGCCGATCCCCATCCTGCCGAGAAAAGCATCGCAAACCAGGAGTGATAGCTGAAATCAGGCTGCGCATGGTCCGGGCCCAGCTTAATATCACCGTAGCGTGAGAGTCCCAGGAAGGTGACGCTCAGTAAAATGAGGGCCACCGCAAGGATGTAGAACCAGCTGGCATTCGTGAAGATTTGCTGCTGTAGAAGTTTAAAATTTTTGTCGGCAATATCCGGGAATACAGCGGCAAAGGCGACAAGAAGGAAAATTAACAAAGCAGATGTAAAGAATACCGCTTTGTTAATCTGGCTTTTGGACTGCTTTGGGATTGTATCATTTTCACTCATAATTATTCATTCCATTAACTTAGATCCACTTAAGATGACAGGCATTGCCTCTCATAGAGTAGCAAAAACTAGCAGTAAATGGGGCATATAATCAGAAGTCATGTTGTGGTTATATTCTCATATGCTTTCTCCGATTTGGTCTGCTGTAATACTCTCTCATCATAATTGTTGAAAGTCACAAGACTGAGGCACGTAGAAAGACTTAAATCAGCTTAGTATACAGGAAATTTTTTATATAGCGTGCAAACTGCCACGTCATAAATTATTGCTACCTGCTTTCTTTCAACACCATTTGAAATGAGCCGCCCGGCCTGCGCCCATTGTTCAGCAGTTAACTTCGGACGCCTGCCGCCTATCCGCCCCTTTTCCCTCGCAACCGCCAAACCCGCCAGAGTGCGTTCCACTATCAACTCCCTCTCCATTTCTGCTAGAGCTGACATAATATGAAAAATGAAACGCCCCATCGGACTTGATGTATCTATACTGTCGGTGAGGCTCTTAAAGTGGATACCGCGCTGCCGAAGCTCGTCCACCAACAGCACCAGATTACGCATGCTGCGCCCAAGGCGATCCAGCTTCCAGACCACCAGCGTATCCCCTCGTTTAATGCCTTGAGAAGCTTTTTTAGTGCTGGCCTGTTCGCTACCGTTCCGCTCATTTTTTCTTCGTAAATCTGTTCACAACCTGCGCGTTCGAGTGCTTGCCGCTGAAGATCAGTATTTTGGTCATTTGTTGACACCCTTACATAGCCAATTTGCATATTTTTCACCCAGTTATTTCTGCAAAAAAATCAGGTGAAGTTATCGGCCAGGCTGCTCAAGAGCAATCTATAAAACGTCGGTTTGGGAAGTAGCGCGACAAAGGACGTCGGAACGGCTGCCGGGAACATCATGCAAGTGGGGGCTTTTGGGGTTGGAACATACCAGGCTCCAAGGCCAAATGATGCAAACTCATCGTTTATCAGTGATGCTGACGGTAACACCAGTTGGGCTCCTGCCAATGGCTGTGGCTACCAAAGCTCTTATAACACTCAGCGCATAGCGCAAATGTGGGTTACCACTGGCGGAGCTGGCTATTGCCGTTTTCTGTTAAACACGAATCCTCAAACTGCAAAAACAGATGCTCCGTGGACTGTATTTCAGTCAGCAGGAACATCGGACATTAACTTTAAGAAAGTGACCGGGGATCTGGATCTAAACGAATCGCTGTCAAACATCGAGGCAATGGATTTTAAGACCTTCTACTACCTTGCTGATGAAGAGAAAGCCATTCGGCGCGGCGTTATTGCTCAGGAGTTGGAAAAGATAGATCCGCAATATGTTCACTCGGCTGAGGAGTCGGGAAAAATGACACTCGACCTCAATCCTCTGGTGCTCGATGCGCTGGCGGCAATCAAAGCGCTGGCAATCCGCGTAAGCGCATTAGAGGGAGACGCTAAGCCTCCCGCTCCTGGCTCATTCGCTGGTTAAAAAGTGAATCTGCGGGCATATCTAGGCGAACATCGATCCAGCTGTTCGCCGGGACATCTATCAGCTCTCCTTTCGTTTTGATCATCTCTCCGTCATCGCTCAGCATGAATTTGCGCTTAAACAGTCGGATTATTAGCTCGCCATTGTCGGTTTGCTCTGCCTCAACCACCCCCAGCTCTCCCATGCCGCCCGGGTCCATTGGCGGCAGCAACTGCCAGCCTTCTGATGCCAGGCCTGTCGAACCGGCGAGCACGTAAACACCGACGTCGAGACGAAAAAGAGTGATTCCCTCCGCCTCAGAGTTCGCCGTTCCACAGCCACACCATGAGAAACCATCTTCCTCTATATCGGCGCGCTGGCACGCTTCCTGGCTCGCTACGATACGGGCAACAGGAGACGCTGCCTTTAGTGTGCCATCGCTGGACTTTGTGGTATTACCCGTGGTGTAAGCCTCCTGATATGACCAGGACGAGCCACCGTAATACGAAAACCACGTCCGCCGTAGAATGTAGGCCTGATGAATACGGGTTGGTCGGCTGCCCCGATTGACGACTATAGACGTAATGCCGGTATTTGCAGTCAACCCCAGTTGGGCCTGTCCGTCATTTTGATGGGAGGAGAAACAGGTCGGTGTAAATGCGTCCATAGCGTCCAACAGTGGGCCGTCTCCGTTGATAGTTCCAAGCCCAAATGCTCCCACTTGCATGATGTTCCCGGCAGTCGTTCCGACGTCCTTCGTCGCGCTACTTCCCAAACCGACGTTTTATAGATTGCTCTTGAGCAGCCTGGCCGATAACTTCACCTGATTTTTTGCAGAAATAACTGGGTGAAAAATATGCAAATTGGCTATGTAAGGGTGTCAACAAATGACCAAAATACTGATCTTCAGCGGCAAGCACTCG
>ENA-OQHY01000610-OQHY01000610.1-human-gut-metagenome-genome-assembly--contig:-NODE-610-length-19611-cov-5.764371_pt1 | contig 19611 bp, 14 predicted proteins | sample MGYA00242570_ERZ504733 | MGnify/ENA primary metagenome ERZ504733 (study PRJEB26092, sample SAMD00036219) | human gut metagenome | host: Homo sapiens | study: EMG produced TPA metagenomics assembly of... | reverse complement strand
GAGTAGGTTGCAAAAGAGCGTGTTCTTGCAGTTGCTGACTGTTTTGATGTATCTTTAATTTCTTCGTTCATTGTGTTCCATTCGCCGCATGACGGGCATTTTCCGTACCATTTAGGCGATTCGTATCCACATTCCGAACATATGTAAACACTTTTGATTTTTGAAGCCATTTATTTCACTTCCTGTATTTATTGATGAGTATAATCTAAAAATCCTGTTATGATTGCAGTTGCCATTTCTTTTTGATATTCGTCACTTTGCAGCTTAGCAAGTTCATCCGGATTTGAAATAAATCCGCATTCCACAATAACAGACGGGTTTTCAGCCTTTTTTAAAAGATAGATTGAGCCGTCTGCCTTTTTGCATTGCCGTTCGTTATCAGGCTGTAAGCTTTTTTTTACGGAATTTCTAATGCATTCCGCAAGATTTTGACTTTGACTGTTATTCGGGGAATAAAAAATTTGAGTTCCGTAATATTTGCTTTGAGAAAATTTGTTTTGATGAATACTGATTACAATATTGTTTTTGTCTGAATTGAAAATTTCGAGCCGTTTTTTTAAATCGGCAACTTTTCTTGAATGAACCGAATCTTCTCCGTTATCAAGGGATACATCATCTGTTCTTGTTTGAACAACCTTATATCCGAAAATTTTTAATAAATCAGATGAATTATTTGATATAGAAAGATTGATGTCCTTTTCAAGCACACCGCTTTCGCTTACCGCTCCCCCGTCTTCGCCGCCGTGACCTGCGTCAATTACAATTATCGGCTCTGTTTTGTTTTCGGTCATAACAGATTTTGTCGGATTAAGTCTGAAAAAAACAGATACCATAATAATGCAGAATAATGCAAACAGTATAAAGCAGAGAGCATAAAATGTCGGGATTTTTTTATTCATACAAACACCTCTGCATAAAAATATGCCGAGTGTGAGATTATATATTACTTATTCAGTATATACTACAAAACTTTTTCTGACAAGATTTTTCTTTTGGATTTTTGCATACGACAAAGATGTTGTAATAAAATTTGTTTGGTGGTATAATTATCAAGGATTATGAATTGGAAAAATGAAAGGAAGTTAGTAAAATGGAAAAACCTGGCAGAAATGATCCTTGCTGGTGTGGCAGCGGAAAAAAGTATAAAAAATGTCATATAGATTTTGATGAAAAAATTGAGGAATTTGAGGGTGCGGGTCACATTGTTCCCTCCCATGAAATCTTGAAAAATGCTGAGCAGATTGAAAAAATCAAGGAGAGTGCAAAGATTAATATTGCAGTTCTCGATTATGTTGCAGAGCATATTAAGGCAGGTATCAGCACGGCTGAAATTGATAAGTGGGTGTATGATATCACAACCAAAATGGGCGGTGTTCCGGCTCCCCTTAATTTTGAGGGATTTCCCAAGAGCGTATGTACTTCAATAAACAACGAAGTTTGTCACGGTATTCCGTCGGAAGATGTAATAATCAAAGACGGCGATATAATCAATGTTGATGTTTCAACTAATTTGAACGGATATTTCTCCGATTCTTCAAGAATGTTTTGCATCGGTAATGTAAGCGAGGAAAACAGAAAGCTTGTTGAAGAAACAAAAAATGCAGTTTATGAAGGACTCAAGCAGGTTAAGCCTTGGGGCTTTCTCGGAGATATGGGTCAGGCTGTAAATGATTATGTAAAGAGTAAAGGTTACTCTGTTGTTCGTGAAGTAGGAGGTCATGGAATCGGTCTTGAATTCCACGAAGATCCATGGGTAAGTTACATTTCTAAAAAAGGCACGGAAATGCTTATGGTACCCGGTATGATTTTTACCATTGAACCTATGGTGAACGCAGGAAAACCTGATATTTTCGTTGATGAGGATAACGGCTGGACTATCTATACAGAAGATAACTCAATGTCTGCTCAGTGGGAAATTCAGGTTCTTGTAACTGAGGACGGCTACGAAATTATTGCATACTAAGTAAAAACAAAAGGCATTTGCTTTGAGAACTCTCATTGCAAATGCCTTATTTTTATAAGTAAAAATTAATTATTCCTTACCGTCCCAACAATAAGTACAGAGCTTGCATTTGTCAATTCCGCAGGAATCAAGCATATCGTCAAGCCTGTTAAAACGCAAGGATGTGAACTTGAGTTCTTTACAGATTTCATCAACCATCTGCTCGTATTTTTCAGAATCGGGATTTGTGTATTCCTGAAGAATTTCGTCTGTAACATTGCCGTTCTCAAGTCTTTCAATAACTCGTCTTGTGATGAGATCCATTTCAGAAGATGATCTTGAGAAGTTAAGATACTTACAGCCGTATACAAGCGGAGGACACGCAGGTCTGATATGAACCTCTTTTGCACCGCTTTCAAAAAGATATTCCGTTGTTTCACGAAGCTGTGTGCCTCTTACAATTGAGTCATCAATAAGAAGAAGGCTCTTTCCTCTGATTAAATCCTCAACTGCGAAGAAGCTTCATTTTTGCAATAAGATTACGCTGACTCTGAATTGTCGGCATAAATGATCTCGGCCAAGTAGGTGTATATTTAATAAACGGTCTTGAGAACGGAATTCCCGATGCATTTGCATAGCCTACTGCGTGAGCAATGCCTGAATCGGGTACACCTGCAACAATATCGGGCTTTACGGAATCTCTTTCAGCCATTTTTGCACCGCAGTTGTAACGCATTTGCTCAACACTTGTACCCTCATATGAGCTTGCAGGATAGCCGTAGTAAACCCACAGAAAAGTACAGATTTTCATTTTATCACCGGGCTTTTTGAGTGTAATACAGTTTTGGTCTGTAATTACCGTAATCTCACCCGGCCCGAGTTCTTTATAATCATTGTAGCCGAGGTTTTTGTATGAGAAACATTCAAACGCCACACAAAATGCGTCCTCTTTTTTACCGATAACAACAGGAGTTCTGCCGTACTTATCTCTTGCGCAATAGATGCCGTTTTTATTCATCAACAGGAGCGAAACAGAGCCGTCAACTTTTTCAAGAGCATAGCTTATGCCGTCAACAAGGTTTTCTTTTTGATTGATTAGAGTTGCAATAAGCTCGGTTGAGTTGATTTCACCGCCGCTCATTTCAAGAAAATGTGAACCGCCTTTTTCAAAAATTTCTTCAACAAGTTCATCTGTATTATTGATTTTGCTTACGGTGGTAATTGCATATGTACCGTGATGTGAACGAACCATAAGAGGCTGCGGTTCGTAGTCGGAAATACAGCCGATACCGAATTTGCCTTTCATACTCTGCATATCTTTATCAAATTTAGTTCTGAAAGGTGCATTTTCAATATTGTGGATTGATCTGTCAAATCCTTTTTCTTTGTCATAAACAACCATACCGCCTCTTCTTGTACCAAGGTGTGAATGATAGTCAATTCCAAAGTATAAGTCGAATACGCAGTCCTGTTTTGCTGCAACACCCATAAATCCGCCCATGTTTTTTCTCCTTTAACCTTTTTAATTCTGAATTAAAAGTATTTACAGTTTGCCGTTTTAGATTGTAAATACTGTTTGATTAAAATCAGACACACCAAAATTATAATATTATTTTCGGATTATGTCTATACTTTTGCCGAAAATTTTGAATTACAGCACAAAAAAACAGCAGAAATTTTATCTGCTGTTTAGGTTTATTCGATAAGTCCGTACTTAACTTTAATTCTGTCAAGCTTTTCAAGCATAGGTTCTGCTCCGAAAAACAGGAATATAACAGTCGAAACTGCGTGAACAATATCCATCGGAAAGCCCTGAACATAAAAAGTTATGAGCATATTTAGATTAAATGCGGAATGTGATGTGAGTGCCGAATAAAGGTTCATAAGTCCGCCGTAAATGACCATTGTGGCAATGAAACCGTATATACAGAGAGAAGTTCTTGTTCTGCCCAAAAGACCTTTCTTAAAGAGAATACCGCCAATGAAGCCTATTATTCCTGCCGCAAACATTTGCCACGGCGTCCAAGGACCTTGACCGAACATAAGATTTGAAACAAGCATACTTACAGCACCGACAAGAAATCCCGATTCACCGCCGAATGCTACTCCCGAAATTATCACAATTGCCACAACGGGCTTGAACTGAGGCAACATTGTAAATGCAAGTCGTCCTGCAACTGCTATTGCACATAGAACGGAAATTATGACAAGCTCTCTTGCTTTTGGGTGCCTGCCTTCAAAAACGAGAAAAAACGGAATCATACACTCAATCATAACAAGGAGTGAAATAAAAAGATATTTCTGATCCTGAAGATATGTCATTCCAACAAAAATTGTAACAGGAATTGCAAGCAAAACCATAATTGCCATACTGACGGTTCTTTTACTCAGTTTTGAACTTTTTCTCGGCAGGTCAATCGGTCGTTTTGATTTTGTTCCGAAAGCAATCATAAGCAACGCAAGAGATACTCCGATAATTCCCCAGTTGAACCAGGTAGGCAAAGTTTTGGCTGAAAAATTCGGAATATATTCCAGGTTTATAATCAGACCGAGTATGAACAGTACTGCACCAAAAAATCCGAAGATTTTTTTAAAAACAGATAGCTTTTTATTTTCAGCTTTGTTTTTTTGGGGGGGAATATTTTCGGTGTCGTTTTTAAAAAGGTCAATATCGGGTGTGTTTCTGTTAATTTGAATATCTCTGTTTTTACCTGTGCAGGCATATATGACATCATTTGATGATACTGCGTTATCTATTATGCCTTTTGACATTCGGCTTGCAGAGGTGGAATAAAAGCTGTTTGACGAAAAGAAAGTTCTCGGTGTACCTTCCGACACAACTTCACCGTTAAAAAACATCAGACAGCGGCTTGGATATACAGCGCAGAACTCTACATCGTGACTTACCATGAGAACGGTTATGCCGGCTTTATTGAGGTCGTATATAATCTGAGCAAACTCAATCTTGAATTCGGCATCAAGTCCCTTTGTAGGTTCATCAAGAAGAAGAATTTGAGGCCTTATGAGAAGAATTTTTGCAAGAGCAGCTCTCTGCTGTTCACCGCCGGATAAATCATAAGGATGGCGATTGCAGAGACTTTCAAGTCTGCACAGCTTTACCGCTGCGGTAACCCGTTTTTCTTTTTCCTCCTTGCTGATTTTTCTGCCGTCAAATACTTCGTATAAATCTTCAAGTACAGTTTTTTTCAAAAACAGTGTCTGCGGATTTTGGGGTAATACTGCTACGAGCGTGTCAAAAGAATTTTTGTTAAGCGGAGAGATGTCAACTTTGCCTCTGTATGGCTTGTTAAGTGAACAGATAATTGACAAAGCGGTTGATTTTCCCATTCCGTTACCGCCGAGTATAGCCGCAAATTCCCCCTGATATATTTTTAGTGAAAGACCTTTTAGTACATCTGTACCCGACTTTTCGTACCTGAACCAAATATCATTAAGACTTACTGCTTCTTTATCAGAATGTTTCTGAATGTTTTCGGGCGTGAGCTCATACATTTTATGATTTTGGGCATATTCCGAAAGCCACTTTTTGCCGCTTGGAACAGTTACAGGACAGTCGGTATTGTCATTTTCTGTAACAGCCTGCCATATCTGCATCGGAGCAGGCATAGAAAGAAATGTTTTACTGCCTTTTTCTTTAAGAATTTTTCCGACCTTTTGAGGAGAGTCAAAAGCTGAAATTCCGTTGTTTTCGATAACAAGCACCCTGTCTGAAAGCGGAAGCACCTCATCAAGTCTGTGTTCCGTTATTATCACCGTTGTCCCCAGTTCGTGATTTATGCGTGAAACGCAGTGCAAAAATTCGCTTGCCGCAATCGGATCGAGTTGGCTTGTCGGTTCATCCAAAATGAGAACGGACGGTTGCATTGCCATAATTGAAGCAAGGTTTAAAATTTGCTTTTGTCCGCCCGAAAGCTCGAGAACACTTTTTTCAAAATAATTTTGGATTCCGAAAAATGAAGCTGTTTCGGCAACTCTTTTTCGGATTGTATTGTTGTCATAACCAAGACTTTCAAGTCCGAAAGCAAGTTCGTGCCATACCTTATCGGTAACAATCTGATTTTCAGGTGATTGCATAACAAAGCCGATTTTACTGCTTTGCTCCCTATGAGAAAGGTCTGATATAGGTTTTTCTTCAAAGAATATTTCTCCCGAAAGAACACCGTGCGGTGAAAGATCGGGTTTCAGATGTCTGAGAAGTGTGCTTTTTCCGCAGCCTGACGGACCGCAGACTGTGATAAACTCGCCCTCATTTACGCTGAAAGTAATATCTTTAAGTACATCAATACCGGTTTCGGGGTATCGAAAACTCAGATTCTTGATTGCATATGTTTCCATTTTATCCCCTCTCCTATATTTACCGATAGCGGAATCAACATTAAAAATGTGTAGAATATATAAAAAATAACACTTTGCACCGTAAACAAATCGCCCTTGATTGACGGATAGTATCTGAATTTTATTGCGTTTGTAAAAAGCAAAATCATAAGTACCAATCCGGTAAAAAGGATTGTGCAAAGCATAAATGCGTCTCTTTTGTCGAATTTATAAAGTGAATAGGATGTTCTGCCTTTAAGACCGTGACCTCTGCTTTTCATTGAATCTGCTGTTTCAATTGCGTTTTCAAGTGACCATGTTATCATAATCGAAAGGATTTTTACAGCATTTCTTATTCTTTGAAACAATGTTCCCTCGTTTATATCTCTGCCTATTGTGTGTTGTGCATTACGCACAAGCTTCATTTGTGACGAAAACCTTGGAACAAAACGCAATGCCATTGAAATCACCAGACTCAATGACGGCATTATTCTGCCGAACAGGAAAACTACCTTGTCGGAAGTGATTACTGCATTGAATGAAGAAAACCATAAGACTGTTGACGAAAGCAAAAATGCACTTGCAATACCGTAAACGATTGATTCGAGGGTTAGTGGGTTATCCCACGGAAAATATGTGAGTATAGTCATTCCTTCATGATTAAAAACAGGATTTACGAGAACTATCAAGAGTATCATAGGCAAAAGAAAAACAAGTGACAATCTCACAGCTTTTTTGCCGTTAAGGTATAAAGCGGTTACAAGCGCGCATGAAAAACTTACAGCAAGACAAACAGGTTCATGATAAACATCGTGAACCCTATTGTAAGTGCAAAAAATATAAAATTGATAAAGGGGTGCATATTTGAAAAAGTATCCTTCATCATTATTCTCCTGTTGCGTATCCTCCGCCGACATCATAGCCTAAGTTACAAGTGTAGCACCAGACCACATCGTCGCCGTTCTTGAGTACATATCGTGAACAGCCGTAGTTTGGAAACCATTCATTTACTTTGTACATCCAACCCGAAAGAGAACCGCAGTCAAATTCGTAGAGGTTGTTAATTCCTTCAATATAAGCGGAATTATACATAGGAGTCCAGCTCGATTCCATATGAATATTGTTGTCCTTACAAACTTTTACAAGGACATCATATACAGATTCGCCCTCTTTGAATTGAACTTTCTGTTTTTTGAGGATTATACCGTCCTTTGGAACGAGTTCAATTTTTTCGGGATCAAGGTCATCCATGTTGTCAAGAATTGTTGAACAGGTGATTGTAAAGGTACAATAAAGATTTGTATCTTTTGTTTCCTGTTCTTCCGGTTCAACCGGCTTTGGCTTTCCCGACGGTACGGGATCGGTTTTGTACTTGTCCTGCGTTGTCGGCTGAACATCGTTCTTTTTGTTCGGCTTTGAAGAACTGTTTGATGAAGAAGACGGTTTTTTCTTATCCGAAGAACTGTTGTTTGAACTCTGCTCGGATTTTTCACTTTTTTCAACAGCTGAACTGTTACTGTTCTGCGAATTATCCTTACTGTTCTTTTTATCTTCGGAATTTTTTCTGTCCTTTTTATCTTTATTTGATTTAGCGGAATCGGTAGGATTTTGAGTGGTTTTCTCTGTTGCAGACACAGAAGTTGTTTCTGTGTCTGCATTAGTTGTCGATAGCGAGGAGGCAGTTGATGCAGTTTGAACTTTATTTTCCGATCGGTTGCCGCCTGCAAAAAATGCTACTGTAAGTGCGGCAACACAAACGCACACCGCAATTAAAAGTATTTGATTTTTTTTAACAAACTTTTTTATTTTTTCCATAACCAATTTTTACTTGTGAACTTTAATCAAACGAGCTTAACGATGATTTTCTGAATTTCTGTTGCATCAACAACATTGATAACACCGTCATGATTTACATCAGCTTTGATAAGTGAAACCTTTGAAAGCTGTTCAAGGTTTACAATCTGCTTCTGAACGAGTGTTGCGTCAATTACAGAAACTGTGTTGTCAAGATTAACATCACCTACGGCATAATTTTCTGCAAGTCGGTCAGTCATATTGTAGAGTGAAGTTTTGCCGTTTACAAGACGGTCAAATGAAACAAAAGCATAGAAACCCTGTTCAGTTGCCATCTGATTGTATGTTGTATCTGTATGACCAAATCCGTTTTCAGCGGAGAAACTCATCATAGCATCGATGAGTGTGTTGCCGTTTTTGATGAATCTTTCATCATTTGTAGGATCAATTCCAAGGCTTGTAAGTGCAACGAGTACCTGTGCACAGCTTTCGCTGTTTACAGAACCCCATGATGCAAATCCGCCGTTTTCATTCTGTGCGTTTGACATTGCTGTGAGTGCTTTATCAATTGCCTCTTTAACATCGCTGTTTGTTGAGTAGTAAGGAGCAAGTGCCTGAATTGCCATACCTGTCATATCAGGATCTGCAGTTGAACCGAAAAATGTCCAGCCACCGTTTGCTACCTGTGCATCAAGAATTGTCTGTACGAGCTTTTCTCTTGTTGTGGGATTTGCGGCGTCTGTCTGCGGAATTTCATAATCGCCCGTATCAAGTGCAATGAGTGCAAAGACAGGACCGTTGATACCCTGCTTCTTAACATAATCCATATCTGCAAGCGGTTCAAGAAGGTTATATGATGCAACATCCGTAACATCCTTACCGATTGCCGTAAGTGCAAGGATTACTCTTGAATTGTCTGTTGATTTAGTATTGTGAAGCTTTGCAGAACCCTTTTCTTCAACATACTTAACTGCATTCTGATAGTAACTGTCTGCAATTTCGTCTGTGATTTTACCTGCTCTTGCAAGACCGAGGACTGTCCACTCGCCGCCTACTGAAGAAACTGTGGGGGCATCCTGTGATGCAAGATGTTTTGCAACCTCGTCAATCTTGTTTGAAACTGTGTCAGCTGCGGAAGGAGCATATTTTACTGTGAATGTATACACAGTACCGCCTTCACTTGTGTTCATTGACGGCCATGCAATATCACCGCAACCTATGATAATTTTGTCACCGTCAGAAACACTAACAGTCTGACTTCTCTTGTAAAACGCACTGTCGTCAGAAGGAAGATATTCATTCTTATATTTTCTTGTCTGGAAGTTTTTGTTAGTTGCAGTAGGAACTACATTTACATCAGCTGACGGAGTGTCGATTGTGAGTGTGTAGTCTGTAACTGACGGATCAAATTCGCCCGAAAGCTCGGCACCTGTGATCTCAACCGATTTAACAGTTGTATCGTTATTTGCCCATGTACCGCCGATATCCTCGCCGTAACCGTTTGAAGTATACATAATAGCGATTTCATCACCACTCTCAAGTGTGCCGTCTGCTACTGTATAGGATGCATAACCTGAATTTGTGAACCAGTCATTGAGAGTTCCCATCCAGCCACTCATTGTACCGCCGTCAAATGCAGCAAGACCGTTAATTGATGAGATGTAATTGTTCTCAGCACCTTCCTGTGTGTAGCCGTGATTGTTGAGTGCATCAGCAACGGCTGACATCATAGTAGTGTCATTATTAATGCTTACCCACTCATCAACGAGAACGCCGTCCCACGGAGCGCCGTTTTCTACTGAGTATGTATCATTTCTGACAATTACTCTTACTTTTCCGTCTTCAACTGCGCTTACTGAAAGTGAAACCGTCATAAGTGATGAAATCATCATTACAGAAAGTACAATTGAGAGGATTTTTTTAAAAGATTTGTTCATAGTGTTTTCCTCCATATTGTATTGTGTATATCGAAAGGCAAAATAAAAAAGCCTTCCGTTTTTTGGAAGGCACAACAAACAAAACCATACAGACCAAAAGTCTGTACAGATATGGTCGGTTGCACCTCTTCCCTGTCCAAGATTTGCAAAATCCGAGGTATACGGACAGCGACCTGACTTATGGCAATGCCAAATACAGTAATGACTGTTGCTTCGGATTCTCACCGAATTCTCTGTTATCTACTCTGCAAGATGCATTTTGAACCGTAAACCCATATTAAGTTATATACATTTGAAATCTGCATTTAATTATAACACCTGTTTATAGTCGTGTCAATTCCTTAAAATTTTTCTGATATCAGAGTTTATTCGGGTACGATATAAGTTTAGTTTATGGCCGGCTTTTTGTGTAACTCAGTTGTATGAATTGAATATGCTGTTAATAAAAAGTTGAAATCGGTGAATCAGATGAAAGAAAAATGTTCGCTTGACAAGTTACCGCTTGGAGTTACGGGGATTGTCTATCGTGTGAACTGTAATGAAAATATCAAAAACAGAATATTTGATTTTGGTATTATGGAGAACAGTCCTGTTATCCCCTTGTTTACAAGTCCGTTCGGTGATCCGTCTGCGTATCTTGTTAAAAATGCCGTTGTGGCACTGAGAAATAACGATTGCAAAGATATCATTGTTACTCCTGAATAAAAGGAGGCTTTTTTATTGTTTTCTACGGATAAATCATCTTTTAATAAAAAGGATGTATCGGATTGGGATTACAAAATTTCACTTGCCGGTAATCCTAATGTAGGCAAGAGTACAATTTTTAACGAACTGACGGGATTAAGACAGCACACGGGAAACTGGACGGGTAAAACAGTTGAGTTTGCCAGAGGTTGTTGCAAAATCAAAGACGCAAGATTTTGTATTACGGACTTACCCGGATGCTATTCCCTGCTTTCATTTTCGGGCGAAGAGGCGGTAACAAGGGAGTGTCTTGTACAAAATCAAAATGACTGCGTTGTAATAGTTGTTGATTGCGGAGTTATTGAAAGAAATCTTTCATTTGCATTGCAGGTGTTATCTGTCACAAAGAATGCTGTTCTTTGTCTTAATCTTTGTGATGAGGCTGAAAAAAATGGTATAAAAATCGACTGCGACGAGTTATCGTTAAACCTCGGAATACCTGTTGTGAAAACCTGTGCAACAGACAAAAAAGGTCTGGATGAATTGAAAAAAGCGATCTATAATGTATGCAGCGGAAAGATAAAATGTTTTAGGGTAGAAAGAAATTTTGAAGGCGTTGATATACTATCCGAAAAAAACTACAAACAGAATATTGAAAAACTTTCGCAGATTGGTAACAAAATTTCAAGTGAATGCGTAAAATATGAAAAATCAGAGTTAAATGCTTGTACAAGAAAGCTTGATAAAATACTTACAAGCAAAACCACGGGAATACCGATTATGCTTGCAATGCTTGGTATATTGTTCTGGATAACAGTTGTCGGTGCAAATTATCCGAGCGAATGGTTAAGCAATTTGTTTGGTTTTATAAAAGAGAAACTGTATATTCTTTTTGATTTTTTACACGCTCCCGATGTTGTAACGGGACTTTTGATTGACGGAGTTTATACAACTCTGTCATGGGTGGTATCTGTAATGCTGCCGCCTATGGCTATATTCTTTCCGTTGTTTTCGCTTGTTGAGGATTCGGGATATCTGCCGAGAATTGCATTTAATCTTGATAGGTATTTTTCAAAGTGCGGTGCTCACGGAAAGCAAAGTCTTGCTATGGCAATGGGGCTTGGCTGTAATGCCTGCGGAGTTACGGGATGCAGAATCATTGAGTCGCCAAAGGAACGGTTGATTGCAATTCTTACAAATAATTTTATGCCGTGTAACGGACGGTTCCCCACAATAATTGCATTACTGCTCATGTTCTTTGCAGGTACGGCATTTACGCTGAGCAGCTCGCTTGAGGTAGCGGCATTGTTGATTGGAATAATAGTTTTCTGTGTATTTATAACACTTGTTATATCTAAGGTACTTTCAGTCACAATATTAAAAGGCGAACAGTCCGGATTTGTGCTTGAACTTCCGCCGTACAGAAAGCCGCAGATTTTAAAAACTATTGTCCGTTCGCTGTTGGACAGAACTTTATTTGTTTTAGGAAGGGCTGTTGCGGTTGCCGCTCCGGCAGGTGCGATAATCTGGATTCTTGCAAATGTGCATATAAGCGATGTTTCACTTTTAAAATATTGTACTGATTTTTTAGATCCGTTCGGCAGATTTATCGGGGTTGACGGCGTTATAATAATGGCTTTTATACTTGGATTTCCTGCTAATGAAACCGTTATTCCGATTATAATTATGTCATATATGGCAAGCGGTACTCTTGTTGATTATTCAAGCTACGATCAGCTGTTTCAACTTCTCAGTATGAACGGATGGACGATTACAACGGCCGTATGCACGATTATTCTTTGCATTCTTCATTATCCGTGTTCAACAACCTGTCTGACAATAAAAAAGAAACGGGCAGCCTTAAATGGACGCTTGTTTCTATGGCATTGCCTACTGCAATGGGAATTGTGCTTTGTATGATTACAGCAGGTATTATGAGATTATTTTAAGTCAATAACTTCAAAATCATCGGGAACAAATATATTTCCGTTAAAAACTGTTCTCGCCTCTGAAGTATACGTTCTTTTGCGTGTTTGAAGTGTTTCGTCCTCGGTGTGATACAGGATAAGATTTTTTGCAAAAAGACTCTCTGCAAGTTTTCCTGCATCAAGCGCTGTGCTGTGGAATTTTTCGTAGGGCTTAAAAATATCTTTTTGACTGTAAAGACAAAAAGCTTCACACATAAGATAATCGCAGTTTTGAACAAAATTTCTGCATTTTTCATTGAACGGTTCATCACCGAGACAGGCGAGAACTTTTCCTGACGGAAAAACAGCTTGAATCCGAATTGCTTTGTTTTGTCTGAAAATATATCAAAGAAAGTGAGTCGGATACTGCCGGCATTTTGCATTTCACCGTCTTTTACTTCATTGATGAAAATTTTTGTATTGATATTTTTGAGAAATTTCGGTGCAAGTGTGTGGTTGCAAATTGCCGTGATTGAATCAACACATTCATCGTGGCAGTAAATATTAAAATTACCTTCATATTTGCCTGAATTCATAAGAGCGCTTATTTGCCTTATTACCCACACGGCACCTAAAATATGGTCGGTGTGAGAATGAGTAATAAACATTGTCTTTATGCTGTTCCAAGCTATTCCGGATTTCTTAATTGCGGATAAAATCCCGTTTCCGCCACCTGCATCAACAAGAAGACAGTCGTTTTCGGATTTCAGAAGAAAACAGGTATTATAACAGTCGGTAACCATCGCACTTCCTGTGCCGAGCATAATAATTTTTTCGTTCATACAGCACCTCGAAAATACAGGCAGATACAAGAAAAATGTATCTGCCTGTAAATTTTATTGTAATTTTATTCTTCTGCTTCTGCAACCTTCATCATAATGGCACATTCCATTCTTTTTCTGAAAAGCTCACAGCCGTATTCGTAAATACCTGTGATTGAGCCTGTTGCATGATAAGCGTTTGCGGCACAACCGCCGCTGCAATAAAGTCTTGCCCAGCAGTCTTTGCAGTCGGGACGGGCGTATGCGTTACAAAGCTTAAATTCGTCTTGAATTTTCGTGTTTGAAACACCGTTAAAGATATCGCCGAGCTTGTACTTTTCATCGCCTACAAATTGATGACAGGGATAGAGGTCACCCCAAGGTGTTACAGCCATATATTCTGTACCCGAACCGCAACCCGAGATTCTCTTATAAATGCACGGACCGCCTGTAAGGTCAATCATATAATGATAGAAGGTGAGCGGTCTGCCCTCTTTTTCACGCTTGAGCATTTCCTTTGCAAGAATTTCGTACTGTTCAAAAAGGATAGGCAAATCGTCATATGTAAGTGCATATGGGTCATCGGGAGCACATACAACCGGCTCCATTGAAAGCTCTGTAAATCCCAAATCCGCCATATGGAAAATATCGTTTGTGAAGTCTGTGTTATTATGTGTATAAGTGCCTCTTACATAGTAACCCTTGTTGCCTCTTTTTTTGACAAATTCCTGGAATTTCGGAACGATAATGTCATAACTGCCCTTGCCGTTTACAGTTTTGCGAAGATGGTCATGCACTTCTTTTCTGCCGTCAAGGCTGAGAACTACATTATGACATTCTTTGTTTGCAAATTCAATTACATCGTCATCAACAAGCATACCGTTTGTTGTAAGTGTAAAACGGAAGTTTTATAGCTTTCTCCACAAGCATGGTAAGATTTGCAAAACGCTGCTCCCCTCCCGGAAGTGCCCTTGCATAATCTCCATACCCGGTTTCTTTCAGCACATAAAGGATCAATTCGTGGACCGGCGTATATGCAGCCATATTTCTTACCTTTTCAAGGAGACTCAGAAATCCTCTTAATTTAATATTCAGAGAGTTCTTTTCATCTGTTCGCAGATTACTGTTTAACAATTCAGATTTCAGCTTATCCGGATCCAGTTCTTTTTCGAGGATTTCATTTTCTCCTGCATATGCCGAAACACTCTCATAGAGCAGACCATCAGGATACTGTATTCTAAGCTCTGCCAGTTCCTGTGAAGTGCATCCGACAATCGGTGAACGAAGCACTCCCATAAGCGGAATATCCTGCAGCGGATTGTCACACACCTTCAGATAATTCAATACAGTCACAATCTCGGTTGCAGAGAAATATCCGGTTCTTGATGTACAATATACGGGAATCCCCTGAGATGCCAGCACTTCCCTGAATGTTTCTGCCCATCCATAGGCAGTGCGCAGCAGGATTACAATATCCCCGTATTCCACAGACCGGTATTCCTTCTTCTCCTTATCTACGATCTGTTCTTTTCCCACAATTTCTTTAATTCTCTGTGCAATGGCCAGCGCCTCCAGTTCCTGCCCGGTCTGATTTTCCATTTCCCTGTGGTTTCCCGATGCACCTGCGTCTTCATAGTCCTGTACATCAGACAGTTCTTCTCCGTCTCTCTCGACCAGAAGAACCTCTGTCTTTACAAATTCCTCTGACTCTCCTTCCGGAAAAGAAGCTCCGGGATAAAGGGCTGCATCTTTGTCATAGGTAATCCCTCCCAGGTCTTCCCCCATGATCTGTCGGAAAATAAAGTTTACACTCTCCAGAACCTGTTCCCTGCTCCGGAAATTTTTGTGCAGGTCAATTCTCTGCTCCTGTGCTTCTTCTGTGGAATAACTTTTATATTTTTCCATGAAAAGCTCCGGCCTTGCCAGACGGAAACGATAGATACTCTGCTTTACATCTCCTACCATGAAGATATTTTTCTTCTGGTTGATCCACCCGGATACTGCTGTTGTCAGAAGCTCCTGCACTAAGTTACTGTCCTGATATTCATCCACCAGGACTTCATCATACTTTGCGGAAAGTTCTCTCGCAGCCTGGGACATATGGATTTCTTCCCCTTCTTTCGTCATCAGTATCTGCAGGGCAAAATGTTCCATATCCGTAAAATCCAGAATATTCTTTTCTCTCTTTGCCTCTCCGAACTGCTCTTTAAATTCTGCTGTCAGCTCGACTAACATCTCTATTGGACCTCTGATATATCTGATTACCTCCAGAAGTTCCTTCTCTGTACTCTGGAAATATCGCTGCCCCAGTTCCTTCAGAATCCCCTTTTCCTCATCCCGGAAATCTTTCACTCTCTGTTTCTTCTGTTCATCTACATCCGCAGCCTTCTTTGTACTCAGCCGGGCAAATGAGGGTTTCATAAGGATTTCTGCAGTTCCATTATAATCTCTTTTCTCTGCCAGCTCCTGCAGACTCCTTATAAGAAGCAGATCACTGCTCAGTGCCTCATTATACAGATACGGACCATCCGGCTCTGAGCATATTCTTCGAGCCTCCTGCACCAGAAGCTTCGCTTCCTGCAGTTCATCCTTCACTGCATCCCAGAGCATTTTCATCCACTCAGTCTCTCTTAACTCTTCCAGGGAATCAATTCTGTAATCATCCATACAGCCGGACAGCCATTCCTGCGGAAAAGGATTGCTCATAGCCATTTCATATAATTTCTGTATCAGGTTTCCCAGATTTTCATCTGACTTTCCCGTTGCAAAGCATTCCACGAATTTCTGAAACTTTTCATCTTTCCTGGCATAATATTCTTCAAGCAACGCTTTCACAACATCTCCCCGCAGAAGCTTCAGTTCCCCCTCATCTGCCGTCCGATATCCCGGATCCAGTCCGATCAGATGAAAGTAATTCCGGATAATATAGGCACAGAAACCATCAATAGTTGTAATCTGTGCAGTATGAAGCAGGGTTGTCTGTCTCTGAAGATGCTCATTATCGGGATCTTCACAGAGTGCTTTTTCAATAGCTGCCGAGATCCTCTCTTTCATTTCACCTGCTGCCGCTCTTGTAAATGTCATGATCAGCAGTCTGTCAATATCCACAGGGTGTTCTTTATCTGTGATCTTACTCAGGATACGTTCTACCAGTACTGCCGTTTTTCCGGACCCGGCTGCCGCACTGACCAGAATATTTCTGTCCCGCAGCCTTATAACCTCCTGCTGCTCCTTTGTCCACTGTACGCCCATCTTATTCTGCCTCCCTGTCAAATGCTTTCCATAATTCCTCATCAGAGAAGTTTTTCAGTCTGCGGAATTCATATCCTGACAGCCTGCGGTCAAATCCACATACCGTCATATACGGACAATAAGTACACGCATTCCTTTTTCCGAGCTCATAGGGAGAAACCTCTGCATCTCCCTCCAGAATAGAACTTCTTATCTTCTCAATCTTCGTCCTTACATACCGTCCAAGCACTGCAAACTGTGTTCTGTCTGCCACAGAAGAATTTTTGCGAAAGCTTCCGTCCTTATTAAATGCGACAGGAATGGAGCCAAGACTGCTGTCCATCCTGTACACAAGCTCCGAATCTGCCTGAACCAGCCCATTCATCTTCAGTTCTTTCATAAGACCTGCACTGACTGCTTCCACATCCGCATCTATCTTCTCCTGGATCATAGGATCCTTGATATTGTAATAGAAAACTCCCGCAGGAATAATCTCCTTATCCGGATATTTCTTCTGCTCTACACGCAAGGCACCATCCAGATAGATCATTAACTGTAACTGCAGGCCATGATACAGATAAACCAGGTCAAAGGATGTATTTCCGGTTTTATAATCAATCACCTTCACATACACCTTATTCTGATCTTCCATAATATCTACTCTGTCAATTCTTCCTCCCCCGAGGTTACCTCAAAGCCTTCCGGCTGAAATTCTCCCTGTTCCAGTTGTTTCTGAAGTGCCCATACCGTCCTTCTGAGGATTCTCCTTGTTCTCTCGATCATATATTCATTTCTGGCACTGCTTTTGAGCACCGTATTTCCATAATCTGCCACAATATTATCCAGACACCGGTCCGCAATCTCATTCCGTTCCTGTTCTGTCAGCTCTGTCCATTTCATGCCTCTTTTTCGTACTTCTTCTGCAAAGCTTTCCAGTGCTTCATGCATAACATTTCCCATATCCATAGGTTTAAACTCATATTCCACACGCTCGGTAAGCTTCATTCCATACTGAAGGAAATGTGCAAATGCACAGGCTGCAAAACGTTCCAGTCTGGTAGCACTGTAAGGTGAAACCTCTCCGTATAATGCCTTCGCCACACTCTGGCTGATAATGTCCTTTGGTTTTCCGGCAAAAGCCGACTGTACCAGCTTCTGTACTCTGCTTCTGTATTCCGGATTCCGCAGATACCAGCTGTAAAGCTCTCCAAACATTGCATCCGTCTCATCTGCCTGCTCCAGAATATCCTCATGATTTTTCTCTGTCTCCTGTGCCAGCTTCTCCAGAAACAGATCAATCCCCGCTTCCGGATTTTCCGGATAATAATAATTGTTTATAGAAATTTTATGGGGTCTGACCCCGGCTCCGACCCCGGCTCCACCCTCAATTTCCAGCTTCGGATACAGACTGCGTATACTCCCGATCAGATATGCCGGACTTATGCCTTCTCCTTTTGCATTGGTATCACTATAGGAGAGGATCAGCTTTTCTCCCGGTTTCGTCATATTCAGATACAGATAGAACCTCTGCATATTCATCAGTTCTTTAGGTCCCGGTGCCAGTTCCACTCCCTGTTCCTGAAAGAAATCTCTGTCAAGCTCTGATAAGATTCCGCCTGTCTGTGTACTCTTTGGAATATTACCCTCATTCACGCCAACAAAGAATAACGCCTTAATCTCCTTTAAACGGGATCGTTCCATATCACCCACCATCACCTGATCTACGCTCGGCGGGATCAATGCAACCTTTGCCTGAGAAAGTCCTGATTCCAGAAGCTGTCGGAACTCCTGTCTGTTTACCGTTTCTTCGCCAAGAATCTCAACCATCTTATCCAGCAGGTCCATCACAATTCCATAAATCTGGTTATATTCTTTTTCCATTGCTTTATCGCCTGACTCTTTAAACTTTCGCTCCTGTCGTTTCAGTTTCTGCCAGACATTGCTTTTTTGGATAAACTCATAGAGAATCCGGCAGTACTCTTCCACTGTCCTCTTCCCGGAACCAAATCCCTGTGCAAGTTCCCTTACTTCTTCCGCAAAGATTTCTCTGATCTCATTCAGTTCCTGTATCTTCTCCGCTTCCATTCCTCTGTATACACGAACCCATTTTTCAGACCATTTCTTATATCCCCGGATTCCCAGCGCCAGCACGTAATTCTCCAGCTTATCAGCCTGTTCTCTGGTAACTTCTGACATCCCGCATCTGAGATAACGGAAAACACTCTCATAAGGAAAGCCCTGTACCGCCATCTCCATGGCAGCACGCAGATACTCCACAAAAGGATTCATCAGTACCGAATGCTTCTCGTCAATAAAATATGGAATATCCGCTTCCTCAAATACCTGTGCTGCAAGTCTTGCATATTCTTCCAGATTTCCTGTGATCACTGCAATCTCACCATAACGGTATCCGCAGGTACGCACAAGTTCTGACACCTTTCGGGCAGCCTCCCGCATTTCTTCCAGGGGGGATGGAGCAGTAAATATCTTTATCTCCTGCTGCTCTTTAGAATATACGCCCTTTCTGTAGCGGAAGATATTTTTCTCCAGAAACTGTAAGGCAGGTGCCTGTGCAAACCGGGACTGTCCGGATGGTTTCAGGTACACCGGATCTTCCAGATCTCTGGTCAGCCCTGCAAGTGTCCGTATCATCTGCTTGCTCATAAAGAAAAGCTGATAAGGTTTTCCCGGAGAAAAAGCATCCTCCCGTTCGTCCATAGTCACAGTAACACTTATGCGGTCAGCAATGACCAGAAGTTCCCTAAGCACATTGACCTGAATTGGCGTGAATCCGGTAAATCCATCAAAGAGAAATTCCGCTCCCTTAAGTTTCTCGGAAAAAGGAAGCTGTTTAAGCAGGACATCCATCACCTCTTCCCCTGTCATATAATGCCCCTTCAGGAATTCCCTGAATGACTGATAAAGGATTCCCACATCCTTAAGCTTCATTTCAAGTAATG
>ENA-OQHY01000609-OQHY01000609.1-human-gut-metagenome-genome-assembly--contig:-NODE-609-length-19644-cov-2.669314_pt1 | contig 19644 bp, 27 predicted proteins | sample MGYA00242570_ERZ504733 | MGnify/ENA primary metagenome ERZ504733 (study PRJEB26092, sample SAMD00036219) | human gut metagenome | host: Homo sapiens | study: EMG produced TPA metagenomics assembly of... | reverse complement strand
TGGCAGCGCGCCTGCATCGCCGGCAACACCTGCATTGTCAACCGTCACCCCGGCCTGCGCCGCCGCTTCCTCGGCCTGCCGCAGATTGTCGGCGGTGATACGCCAGTAATCGGTGTCCTTGCCGTAACATTCCTCGATCACGGCCAGCGCATGCCGGTATCCAGTAACCGCATCCGCATACCGTCTCTCGGCAAAGCACACCTGCGCGAAGCCCGCCAGTGCGGAGGCATAATGCGCGGAATGTTCCAGATGGCCGGTGCGATAGATTTCCAGCGCCTTGGCTGCATGCCAATGCGCGTCCTCCAACTTGTGTTCGGTCAGCAGGGTCAACGCCAGATTCGTGTGCGAGCTGGACACGTCGATATCCGCGTCCGGGTTCACGCTCGAGGCTTCGATAATGCGCAGCGCTTCACGCAACTCCAGTTCCGCCTTGTCGGGCCGATTCGTCTCGCTGTAGAGCATCGACAGATTGTTGTGCAGTGCTGCGAGCCTACGGTCGGTGGGCGCCAGCGAATGCCGGCAGACACTCTGCGCCTGATGATACAAATCCTCGGCCTGATCGTATTGTTTGGCCGCGCGCATCGAGGTGGCGCAATTGATTAGCGTGGTGGCCCACGCCTCGGATGTGCCGGTGGTCAAGCCCATACGAGCGGCCAGTTCCAGCGCTCGCTGCACAATCCACTGATTCTCCTTGTGCCGACCTTGCGAGCGATAGAAGCCCATCGTTTCGTTGAGCACGGTGAGCAGTCCGGCCTCGTCGCCGGCGTTTTCCGCGTCCACCATCGCCTGTTCCAAGTACGGGCCGGCTTCGGTGGCGGCCGTGTGGCGATCGAAAATCGCGTCCAGTCCGTTCAGGAATTGTTGGGTATCAAAGGTTGCGGGCGATTGATCGGCATCGTCCGCAACCTGGTTCGCCGTGGAATCGGCACCTTGTGCTGCGGCCGCCGCATCGGTGTCGTCGGCATCGTCTGGACCATGCGCGAATTGCGCGGCGAATTGTTTGAGCAGTGCTTCCTCATCCATACCGCCAGACCTCCCTGAATCGTGTCTGATTTCAGTCTATTAATACTGTGAACAAACACGTCAGGGAGTTTGCTGTGAGCTTGGTCTCAGTCCACCTTGGTTTCGCGCAAGCGTGAATGGCGTCGGTATCGGTTTCGCAGCGCCACGAGTAGAAGGCCAGCAGTCCTACGGCAAGCAGAGCCAGCGGCATACCGCCCAGGCCGGTATAGCGATAGTTCATCGAGAAGGTGGTGAGCATCGCGCCGCGACAATCGAGCCGATGGCATTGCCGAAGTTAAACGCCACCTGTACAGCCGCGCCGGCGATCAGCTCGCCGCCGCCCTGGCCGGCTTCGGTCATCAGCAATTGCTGTGGAGCGGAAGTAAAGAACAATCCGATGGCGATCCAGAACGTCAGTACAGCGGTCATCGGCTGATTACCCGGAGTGATAAGCACCAGCAACAAGCCGAGGCAGGAGATGGACTGACCTATTGCGGCCGCGCCGGCATGCCTCCAATGTCGGTCAGACGACCTCCAAGCAGACCGCCGATGACCATACCAAAGCCGGCAAGCATCATCAGCATCGGCACCAGGGAAGACGACCATCCGCCGGTTTTCTGCAGCCAAGGGGAGACGTAGCTCCACCAGCAGAACACACCGGCATTGCCGGTGAACACGGCGGCCAAAATCACCCACGGGCCACGGCGGGTGAGGAACTTGAACTGACCGGCGATGCCTGCGTCCTTGATCGGTGCAACGTACGGAATCCACGCCGACGCCAGCACAATCGTCATTGCCGCCCAAGCGGCCAAAATGCCGAAGGCAAGACGCCAGGAAAGGAACTCGGCCATCAAGGTGCCCGCCGGTACGCCGAGCATATTGGCCACGGTCTGTCCGGTGACCATCACGGATACGGCCTGCGCTCCTTGCCTTCCTCCGCCAGAGTCTTGGCGATGAGTGTGGCTGTGCCGAAGAATGCGCCGTCGCGGCAGGCCGGCGACGAATCGTGCGACGACCAGCATGGCGGCATTGACGGAGAATGCGGAAGCCAGATTGCCCACCAAGGCAATCACCATAAACAATATGATGAGGTCCTTCGGCGGCACCTTGCGCCGAATACCAGAATCAGTGTGCCGAAGCACACGCCGATCGCATACGCGGAAATGTAATGGCCTGCGGTGGGGATGTCCACGCCGGTGGCGGCCGCGGCCTGCGGCAGAATGCCCATCATCACGAACTCGGCGGCACCGAGAATGAACGCGCCCGAAGCCAGTGCAAGCAGACTCTTCTTCATGGTTCCTCTAATTACTTCAGTATTACTTACAAAAACAGTGCGGCAATCGATTGATTCGAGCGATATATTACGGTGGTCCGCCAACAAATACGGGGGCTTGCCGTGATGTGGTTTGTCGCTGTGTGCGGCGGGTTGTTTACCGCTGTTCGATCGCTTGGTTTGATTGTTGGGACAGGAAACGAAAAACCGGATTGCTGATTTCTCAACAATCCGGTCCAGTTGTCGGGCTGGCGGGATTTGAACCCGCGGCCTCTTCGTCCCGAACGAAGCGCGCTACCAAGCTGCGCTACAGCCCGTTTGGCAACAGATGTAGATATTACATTGTGGTGGTGGACAATGCAAATCGGCATGTCGCGAGTGTTGCGTGATGGTGGATTCGCCATGTGTACAGGTCTCTCAAGTCTTGTGCAGGGCCGGTTTTGCGTCATGTGAGCGGGTGTTCAGATGGCCGTGCGGTCTGCCGGGCTCATAATCGCCGGCCTTGCGTACACTGATGAATCATGGCTGAAGTTGTCGAAAATACCGAAAACACTGAGAATGAAACCCCGGCCGTCCCGCAGATGAGCACCGTCGAACGTGCGGAAATGCTGCTCAAGCAGGACGCCACCATCCGCGAGAAGATCAAGTCCGGTGCCACGCTGGACGAAGCCGTGGACCCCTCCAACAAGGAGTTCGGCCCGCTGGCCCACCCCGAGCAGGTGCAGATGCGCGTGGCCAAGCGCGCGATGATGCTTGAGGCCGGCATCGCCCCCTACCGGTGCACTTGGACGTCACCGACACCATCGAGGCGGTCCGCGCCAAGTATGACGGCAAGCTCGAGGCTGGCGAAGAGACCGAAGACATGGTCGGCATTGCTGGCCGCGTGCTGTTCCTGCGCAACGCGGGCGGCCTGTGCTTCGTGCAGCTGTCCGCCGGTGACGGCACCAAGATTCAGGGCATGATCTCCAAGAAGGAGATTGGCGCCGATTCGCTCAAGCAGTTCAAGCAGCTCGTCGACCTTGGCGATCACTTGTACTCAAGGGCCGCGTCATCGCCTCCAAGACCGGCGAGCTGTCCGTATTCGCCACTGAGTGGCTATCGCCTCTAAGGCCCTGCAGCCGCTGCCGGCCCTGCACAAGGACCTGAACGAAGACACCCGCACCCGCAAGCCGTACATCGGCATGATTGCGGACGAGAACATCCGCAACATGGCGCGCAACCGCTCCAAGGCCGTGGCCTCCCTGCGCCGCACCTTTGACGACCACGACTTCCTCGAGGTCGAAACCCCGATGCTGCAGACCCTGCACGGTGCGCGGCCGCCCGCCCGTTCACCACGCACATGAACGCCTTCGACCTTGACCTGTACCTTCGCATCGCCCCGGAACTGTTCCTCAAGCGCTGCCTGGTCGGCGGCATCGATCGCGTGTTCGAAATCAACCGTGACTTCCGCAATGAGGCGTCGACGCCACGCACGCCCCCGAATTCACCATGGTCGAGGCCTACCAGCCTACTGGCACCTATGATTCCATCGGCCAGCTGGTCAAGGAGCTTGTGCAGAAGACCGCCATGGACGTCTACGGCTCGCACAAGGTCACCCTGCTCGACGGCACCGAATACGACTTCGGCGGCGAATGGAAGACCATCAGCATGTACGACTCCCTGTCCGAATCGTTGGGCGAGGAGATCGTGCCGAACGGCGGCCCGGACGCCCCCGGCACCTCCGTTGAGCACCTGGGCGCCATCGCCGACAAGCTCGGTGTAGAGCGCGACGACGTGGAGAACCACGGCAAGCTCGTCGAACACCTGTGGGAGCACTTCTACGAGGACAAGCTTTACGAGCCACCTTCGTGCGTGACTTCCCGGTCGAAACCTCCCCGCTGGTCAAGGGCCACCGCACCAAGCCCGGCGTGGTGGAGAAGTGGGATCTCTACGTGCGCGGCTTCGAGCTGGCTACCGGCTACTCCGAGCTCAACGACCCGATCGTGCAGCGTGAGCGTTTCGTGGCCCAGGCCAAGGACGCACTCGCCGGCGACGAAGAGCCTGCGACATCGATGAGGACTTCCTCGAGGCTCTCGGCGTGGGCATGCCTCCGGCCGGCGGTATGGGTATGGGCATTGATCGACTGCTTATCGCCTTGACCGGTGCCACGATTCGCGAGACCATCACCTTCCCGCTGGTCAAGCCGCTCGTTGGCTGATTAGGCATACTCTGGCTCCCCTCCTGAGGGGAGCTGAGTTATATATGAAAGGGATTGCTTATGTCCATCGGCTTGTGGGTTCGGGGCGCGCGTCCCAAGACCTTGGCCACTTCCATCGCGTCGGTGATGGTTGGGGCGGCGATGGCATACGTGCATATCGAGCAGTCGGGCACCTGCATCGCAATATATCCCGAACCGGCCTCCTGCGCCACGGCCCGTGAACAGCAGACCCTGCTGATGGACCGATTCTGGCCGGTGACCATCCTGTGCCTGCTAGTCGCGCTGTTCCTGCAAATCGCCGTCAACTATGCGAACGACTATTCCGATGGCATCCGCGGCACTGACGCCGGGCGTGACACGGACGAATCGAAATCAGGCAAACCCCAGCGACTGACCGCATCCGGACTGGTACCGGCCAAGCATGTACTGTTCGCGGCGATGATTTGCGCCGCCATCGCCTGCATATGCGGCATTGCCGCTATCGTGATTTCCCAAGCTTGGTGGCTGTTTGCCGTGGGTGTGGCCTCCTTGCTGGCCGGCTGGTTCTACACCGGTGGCAAGCATCCGTATGGATACGTCGGGCTGGGAGAAGTCGGCGTGTTCCTGTTCTTCGGCTTGGCTGCGGTATTGGGCACCGAATACGCGCTGTGCGGCACGGTGGACGTCGGCGGACTATTGGGTGCTGTGGCGGCTGGCCTGTTCTCCTGCCTGATCATGATGGTGAACAATATCCGTGACATCGACGAGGATCGTGAGCATGGTAAGTGCACGCTGGCCGTACGGCTGGGTGAATCCGGCGCGCGTACGCTGCTGATTGTGTGCTGCGTGGCCGCGTGGGCCATAGCCCTGCTCATGTGCGCGACCCTATGGTGGCCGTGGGGCGCAGTGCTGTTGATCTCGGGCGTCGGAATACCTGTGCGCATGGTCTCCAGCGTGAATAAACGTCAATTCCGCCCGGCTCTGCCCGCCGCCAGCTTCCAGACCTTGCTGTTTGCGGTGGTGCTGGCGGTTTCCGTGACGCTCTGAGAGCGAAATAATAAGACGAATACTCGTGTTTGGGCGCACGCGGCTGTAGACTGAACCGTATGACTTATAAACTAGTACTGCTCCGTCATGGACAGAGCGCATGGAATAAAACTAACCAGTTCACCGGCTGGGTCGACGTACCGCTGACCGAGCAGGGTGAAGCCGAAGCCAAGCGTGGCGGCGAGCTGCTCAAGGAGAAGAACGTCCTTCCGGACATCGTGTTCACCTCCCTGCTGCGTCGCGCCATCAACACCGCCAACATCGCTCTGGATGCCGCGGATCGTCTGTGGATTCCGGTTCAGCGTGACTGGCGTCTCAACGAGCGTCACTACGGCGCTCTGCAGGGCAAGAACAAGACCGAGATCCGCGAAGAGTACGGCGACGAGAAGTTCATGCTGTGGCGCCGTTCTTACGCCACCCCGCCGCCCGAGATCGACCCGAACGACCAGTACGCCCAGAACAACGACCCGCGCTACGCCGGCGATCCGGTTCCGGAAGCCGAGTGCCTGGCCAACGTTGTTGAGCGTGTGAAGCCGTACTTCGAGTCCGCTATCGAGCCGGAGCTCAAGGCCGGCAAGACCGTGCTGATTGCTGCCACGGCAACTCCCTCCGCGCCATCGTCAAGATGCTGGACAACCTGTCTGAGGAAGAGATCGCCAAGGTCAACATCCCGACCGCCATCCCGCTGCTCTACGAGCTGGACGAGAACTTCAAGCCGATCAAGCCGCGTGGCGAGTACCTGGACCCGGAGGCTGCTGCTGCCGGTGCCGCCGCTGTCGCCGCTCAGGGCCAGAAGTGAGCCTAAGCCGCTAACACGGTACAAGCTGTAAGGGGAGTCGCACATAACGTGCGGCTCCCCTTTGCTATGCCTGCCAAATCCCCCATGGGGCGGTGATTACCCCATGGGGCGGTAAAACCCTCATGGGGCGGTATGCCAAAATGGCTTAATTCCGCGGTTTCACATATCCTTCAAACCGCCCCATGGGCAAGTTACCGCCCTATGGGTGTTTTGCCGCCCCATGGATACGCCGGTGTACCGCCCAAAAGCAACAAAAAACGGCGTCCAGCCGTAGCCGGATCGCCGCTTTCGGGCATCCTCCTCAAACCACAGGAGAACAAGTGTTCAGTTATTCGCCCAATGTGAGAACAAGTCCCAATCAGTCGATGTCGGTGCCCTCGTCGCGGGTCGCTCCTTAGTGGGGTCGAAGCCGGAGACGATGTACACCACACGGCGGGCGGCGGACACGGCGTGATCGCCGAGACGCTCCAGGAAGCGGCCCAGCAGCACGATATCCACGGTCTGCTGACGGGTGATGTCATCGGACAGCGCTAGATCGAAGGTCTGGTGGTGCAGATTGTCCAGCTTGTCGTCAGCCAGGATGATGGCCTCGGCGGTCTTGGCATCGCGATCGAAGAGCATGGCCACCAGCTGGTCAGCGGTGTTGTCCAGGAAGTCGATCATCTCGCGAACACCGGTTGAGCGAATTCGGGAATCGCGGCGGCCGGATAGGTGCGGCGAGCGGCCTCGGCCACGTGGCGGGCAAGATCGCCCATACGCTCGAACGTGGAAGCCAGACGCATGGTGGAAACGACCACACGCAGATCGTGGCCACCGGATTCTGCTTGGCGAGCAACTTGACGCACTGGTCAATCACAGAGGACTCCAGGGCATCGATTTCGATGTCGCCGTCAATCACAGTCTGTGCGGCTTCAACGTCCTGATTCAGCAGGCTTCCCCAGCTCCTTTGATCGCCTTGCGTACGTTCTGCGCCATACGGTCGAGGTCGTCAGCAACCTGCTTCAGCTCCTCGTTGAAAATAACGCGCATTTCTCTAGCCTTTCATGCTTGCTTATTGCAACCTGTACCAGTGTATTATTCCAGTACTTGTTCCCCACTTCAACGTAGGTAATGGCAACCTCAAGTTGTTCTACTGTTCATTGGGTTGTTCACCTGAAATTCATGTTACCGGCGTGCCGGCAAACCGCAATCCCGGCGTGTGGTGTGAAAGAATGGGGGCATGACACAGATGCCGCTCGTCGCCGCGATTGCTCTTATTGTCACGGCTGTTTTATTTGTGGTAGGAATCATCACGCTCATCGTGGGATTTGCGACACATCGAGTGTCCATGGAATCGCCGCTGGCCGATGATGACGACAATGACGATCTGTCCGACGACACCGCCACGCTGCTGTCCATGCTGCCAGGTGCGTCCGTGGTGGTCGACGAGCACGACGAGGTGGTCCGCTGCAATCCCGCCGCCTACCGCCTGGGTGTGGTGTCAGATGACGCCATTGCCCAGCAGCATGTGCTGGATGCCATTCACGAGGCGCGCAAGTCCGGTGGCAAGCGCCAGTTCGACTTGACCACCGATACTCCGGAGCGGTACGTCGCAGACCAGAACAAGGGCGATCACGTCGCCACGCAGTCCGTCCACCGCCCCAACTGGCTGAAGGTGACTGTAGGGCGTATCAACGAGCAGTTCGTCATCGTGTTGATTACCGATGTCAGTGATGTGATTCGTTTCGCTCAAGTGCGTGACTCGTTTATTACCAATGTGTCCGAGCAATTGTTGGGCCCCACTGAGGCTCTGGCCAAACTCGCCGATTCGCTGGAGTCCGGCAATCTGGACGAACAGCAGGTGGCTGCCGACGCTCGCCGGGTGCGTTCCAGCTGCAGCAAGCTCAACCACATGGTGTCTGATTTGCTGCTGCTCATACGCGCGCAGGAGCCGATTACGCCGTCTTCCGCCAACCGACTGAACGTTATGGAACAGCTCAGGGCCACGGCGGCGCGACTGGAGCCGCAGGCAGCCGAGGCTGGCGTGCAGCTGAACATCAAGGGCGACGATGATCTAGTCATCAATGGTGAGGCGGACCAGATCGACAGCGCCGTGACCAAGCTCATCGAAAACGCCATCGGCTATTCCAAGGAAAATGGCGTGGTCAGCGTGTCCGCATCCAAAGACAAGGATGGCGACCGCGCGGTGATTCGCGTGATTGACCAAGGCACGGGCATCGCTAAGAAGGACCAGGCGCGCATCTTCGAGCGGTTCTACCGGGGCGTGGAACAGAGCAATCGCACGGCGGATGGCGTGGGCCTAGGCTTGGCCATCGTCAAGCATGTGGCGCTGACCCATCATGGCGATGTGACCGTATGGAGCGCGCCCGGGCAAGGCAGTACGTTCAGCCTTACGTTGCCGTTGGCGCAGTGAGGTAAGGAATTGGTGGCATGCCTTGCATGCCACCAATGCTGTTTGATGAGCGACCTGCGGTCGCGGTCTCTCCCTCAATCAGCTACGCTGACAGCTCCCGTCATCAGAGGGAGCTTGTGTTGCGTTACTGTCCGAGGCGGCGGTAGTCCCAGCGGTCGAAGTATTCCCAGACCAGCAGTAGCAAGCCAATAATGACGCCGGCCACGCACATAATCACCAACGGCATTACGTTGTAGCCCACGGCCAGCAGAATCAGCACGACAATCAACGCCACAATCCATAGACCGGTACCGATGGCAAACACCTTACGCAGATCCACCCGTACGGGCTTGGGTGCGGGTTTGCGGACGGCAGGTCAATGAGAGGCGCGAACTTCATACTCATGCACTGTAGTAAGAGTAGGGAGGGGCGTCAAACATCCCTCCCTACGATTTATTCAATCGGCATCAGTTGAGACCGATCAATGTGCATGGCATATATGGTCGGCAATGCGGGGCATATATGCCATCACAGGTGCTCGACCACGTAGTCGACGCACTTGGTGAAGGCCATGACATCAGCCGGTTCCACCGAGGGGAACACGCCAACGCGCAGCTGGTTGCGGCCCAGCTTGCGGTAGCCGGCGGCGTCCACAATGCCGTTCTCGCGCAGGATGGACAGTACCTGAGAGGCCTGGACTCGCTCGTCCAGATCAATGGTGACCACGGCGTTCGAGCGTGCGTCCGCATCGACGACGAACGGAGCGGCGTATTCGGAGCGCTCGGCCCACGAGTACAGGATGGATGCGGACTTGGCGCAACGTGTGGTGGCCCAGGCGAGGCCGCCGTTGTTGTTGAGCCAGCGAATCTGGTTTTCCATCATGATCAGGGTGGCCACGGCGGGCGTATTCAGGGTCTGATCCTTGCGGGAGTTGTTCAGTGCCGTGGTCAGCGAGAGGAACGGCGGCACCCAGCGATGTGCGCCTTCCAGATGAGCGCTTGATTCGACGCCTGCCGCACGATCGATAGCTTCGGGGGAGAGGATGGCGACCCACAGACCGCCATCGGCACCGAAGGCCTTCTGCGGTGAGAAGTAGTAGACGTCGGTCTGGCTGATGTCCACAGGCAAAGCGCCGGCTGCGCTGGTGCCGTCGATGACGGTCAAGGCACCAGCTTCACGACTTCCGGCCACGCGGCGAATCGGGGCGGCCACACCAGTGGAGGTCTCGTTGTGAGCCCAGCAATATGTGTCCACGCCCTCGGTGAGCTCAGGCAGACGGTAAGTGCCCGGCTCGCCGGGGAACAGCACCGGGTCTTCAAGGAAGGGTGCGTTCGCGGCGGACGCGGCGAACTTGGCACTGAACGAGCCATACGTGCCGAATGCGGCGCGACGGGTGATCAGCGAAGCGCAGGCAATCTCCCAGAACGCGCTGGCGCCACCGTTGCCAAGCGCCACCTCATACCCTTCAGGCAGGTGGAAGAACTCGCGCAGACCTTCACGAATCGAAGCGACCAGTTGCTTGACTGGTGCCTGGCGATGTGATGTGCCAAGCAGGGTGGTGGCGCCGGCGTCGAGCGCGGCGATCTGTTCGGGGCGGATTTTGCTGGGGCCGGAGCCGAAGCGACCATCTTCGGGCTTCAGCGACTCGGGAATACTCAGTGTGATAGTCATGGTTTCAAGGGTAGACCAGTGTTGGGGAATATCGCGGATAATGCTCGGTGTGCGGGATTACTGCGGGGTTACTGCGGAATTCCGGGGTGCCGGGCGGCAGTGGTGGCAATGCGGAATGCAGTGCAGAATGTACGCAGCACATCATGGTTACGGTGTGTCGGAATGACATGAGTTAGTGATTCTTCCGATAACCGGATAGTGAGGTTCGTGAACGGGCGGAAACAAGGCAGTTTTTTCACCCGGCCGCACGGTTACGTAAATCGTTTGACACACCCGGATGGTGGGGGATCACATTGAGGATTGACCTCTGTTCGTTGTACAGTACTCAATTGTGACGGTCATACGAGGTCATCGAAATGACCCCGCCGAACCCATCCAAGGAGTTAACGTAGTATGAAGCATGCTTCGCATAAAGCGACCACGGTCTCGCGCCAGAAGTTCAGCTTAGCGAAGGCATTGTTTGCCTCCGGCAAGGGTTCTCATTCCGTTCGTGCTGTGCGTGCGGTGCAATCCGCTGGTAGCGACGCCGTTGTTTTGGGGCTTGATCCGGCCATTGCCGAGAAGATCAACGAAATCGCTCCCCAGACCCGCCGTTCCATTCGTGAGGCCGCTCGTGCCGCTGAACGCCGTAGCCATATTCTTGCCTCGGCCTCACTGGCCGCTCTGGTCGGCACGGCCGCAGGTGCTCTCGCGTTTTCCAACAATGAAGACGCCACGAACTCGTTCGTGGCTGATCCGGCCACGACGACCACGCAGATTAAGCGCATCAGCGATGTGACTGCGGCTTCTCGTTCCGAAGCGCGTACTGATTTGAGTTCATCCTCCGTTACCGCACAGTCCACCAATGAAGGCGGCTGGGGGCTGAGCAATTCAGACAGCACCTTGGACGCCAAGCTGATGAATCGCAATAATGCGAACAATCCTGTGGTGTCGGCTCTCGTGGATGCCGATGGCGATGCGGTGCCGGCTGGCTTCAACCCGAACCATGCCGTTGGCACCAACTCCAACAACTATCCGTGGGGTCAGTGCACGTGGTACGCGTACCAGCGTCGTGCCGAACTGGGCCTGCCTTCCAGCGGCAACTTCGGCAATGGTGGCGCGTGGGCGGCGTCAGCTTCCGCTCTGGGCTATTGGGTGGACAACACTCCTCGCCATGTCGGTGATGCTGTGGTGTTCGCTCCTGGCCAGGCCGATGCCGATGGCGCGTACGGCCATGTTGCCGTTCTGGAAAAGATCAATGCCGACGGCTCCATTGAGATCTCCGAATCCAATGCCAAGGGATTGGGTGTGATTTCGACCCGTACGTTCAGCGCCGCCGAAGCCGGTAAGTTCCAGTACGTTCACTACTGATTCATTTCATTGGCTTACATTCGGTGATTACTGTTCGGATGTGACGTCGCCTATCGGCAATCGTTCGCGCGAAATGACATTTCAAGTGTTGCGGCCGCGTATTAGTCCGAACTGACCTGTGCCGACACGCCGATATATCCCAATAGCTCCGGGGTGTTTTATTTCTTCCATCCTGTACGAGTTAATGCGCACCGTGTAGGGTGATGGTTCTATGAAGACCAAAACTGTAGCTTCTTCCATTGTTGCCGCGATTGTCTCCTGTGCCTGCTTGTTTATGTTTGTTCCTACAGCAACTGCAGCTGAGGGTGTTACTGTGACTTCCACCAAGTCCTTCCCCTCGTACACCCAGGTGCGCAAAGATCTGACGACTGAAGCCACTGCCACGAGCGTTGAGGACAATGCTGATTGGGGCGGCATTGAGAACCTCGATGTGCCGCAGACGGAATCTCAGGCGGAAAAGGATGCCGCAGCGGCCAAGAAGGCTGCCGAAGAGGAGGCCGAGAAGCAGGCGGAGGTCGAGGCTCAGGCGACCCAGGAGCAGGCCAACGCCGCGAGCCGTAATGAGTCTCGCTCTTCTGTTACTTATTCCGATGCCAGTGGTTCGGTTTCCGCTGGTGCCGGTGCCTCTATCGACCGTGCGTATTCTTTGATCGGACAGAGCATGGACTGCACCGCATTGGTCAGTCAAGCGTTGGCGGCCCGTGGCATTAACTTCCACGGTTGGCCTGAAGAGTACGTCAATGTTCCTGGTGGCCACGTAGTCACAGACGGATCCCTGCAGCCGGGCGATATTCTGATTTATGCCAACACCGGTGGATGGAACGGTGGTGCACACTACGATCATGTGGCGTTGTATGTCGGCAACGGTCAGGCGGTCCATGGTGGATGGAATGGCTATAGCGTGGCTCTCGCTAGTGCCATGACCGAAAAGCTCACCATCGTGGTGCGTATCCCGTGATGCAGTCTTATTGATTGATTTATTGCAGGCCTCGGATGCCGATCGGTATCCGAGGCCTGTTGCGTTCTCCTGCCGAATGATGCACCCGCGACATCATCTTCGAAATGCTATTCCTGTTATGAAATCGACATGTGTGCTAGTGTATGGCGTTGATGATGAGCGTTAAGACTATTATTTCCACATCAGTGGCGATTATCGCCACGGGTGCCATGTTTGCGTGCGTAGCCCCGTTTGCCTCTGCCGATTCCGCGCAGACGAGTGCTGTGGTGTCCTCACGTTCTTTCCCGAAGGCGAGTTCGGTGAAGAAGAATTTGTTCGCCGAATCCACCTCCACCTCGGTTGATGAGAACTCTAAATGGGGTGGCATCGAGACTCTTGATGTGCCACAGACCGAGTCTCAGGGCGAGAAGGAAGCTGCTGCAGCGGCGGCGGCTCAGAAAGCCGCTGATGAAGCTGCTGCAGCCCAGTCCGCTGCTGCTGCGGCAGCCAGCCGCTCTGAACAGCGTGCGTCGATTCCACAGGTTGACTTGGGTAAAATGACTGGCACTGGCACTGGCGCTGAGCTTGCTAGCTTCTCACTGAAGTTCCAAGGCTATCCGTATGTTGCCGGCGGCAACACTCCGGCAGGATGGGATTGCTCCGGTTTTGTGCAGTACGTCTTCTCCCAGTTTGGCATCTCCCTGCCTCGTACCTCTGGTGCTCAAGCCACCGTGGGTACTCCGGTCGCAAGCTTGGCGGATGCCAAGCCGGGTGACATTCTTGCGAATGGTACTCATGCGGCCATTTACATCGGTAACGGACAGGTGATGAATGCTATGAACGGTGCAGGGAACGGCAGTAAGCGACGTTTCCGTATTCGGTGGAGCTGGATATTCCATTCGCCGCGTGATGTGACAAGAATTATGCGGTAAGCGAATTCGTATTAAGGCACGTCCTTTGGGGTGTGCCTTTTTCGTATACGCGGATTTCTTTTTGAGCGGAGGATACCGGCCAAACCGAGTGTCGCGGGGTATTGTTGAGATACGCGGTATTCGTGCCGCAATAACTTCAAGGAGGTCGTCATGATTAACGACAAGGCTATTCTCGTCGGCGTTGACGGGTCGCATGCCAGTTACAAGGCAACATGGTGGGCCGCGAATTATGCAAAGCACGCGGGGCTGACGCTGCAGATTGTCTGCGCATATTCCCTGCCGAGCTATGCCGCCGTTTCGTTCGATGCCACTTACACGGCGATGGGGGACGATAACGCCGCGCATTCCGATGCTCAGGAGATTCTGTCCAAGGCCAAGGCCATCGCAGACGAGCAGGGCGTCGAAGCCGCCACACTGATTGTTACCGGAGATCCGGCATCGGTGTTCGTCGAATTGTCTCGTAACTACAATCTGATCGTCATTGGCAACCGTGGCAAGGGCGGTCTGGCCGAGCGCCTGCTGGGCACTACGTCCTCATCGCTGCCGGCATATGCTTACTGCCCGATTGTGGTGGTGCCGTACACCGATGATGACGGTAACCTGATGCACCTGAACAACACGATCACCAAGGTGGCCGTCGGCTCCGACGAATCCAAGTGGGGTCTGAAGGCGCTGGACATTGCCGCCGACTTCGCCACGTGCTGGGGTGCGGAACTGGACGTGATTTCCGCTGTGCCGAACCTGAAGGGTGTGGACGGCGAGGACGCCGTCATGGAGTCCTACAAGGACGATCTTGAGGTGCGCATCAAGCCGTTGCAGGAATCGCATCCTGATCTGAAGATCAACAAGCAGATCGTTTCCGGCCCGGCCGTGAGCGCCCTGACCAAGGCCAGCTACGATCACGATGTGGTTGTTGTCGGCTCCCGTGGTCGGCGGCGGCTTCACTGGCTTGCTGCTGGGCTCCACCAGCCAGGGCCTGCTGCAGCATGCGGTCGGCCCGGTGTACGTGGTGCCACGCAAGTACGTTGAGGCCGCGGAATCGCGTCTCGACACCGTGCCGAGCTCGCCTGCCGAAGTGCCTGCCAAGTCGCTGGAGGAGATTGCCGGCGTCGAGGAGATTCCGGTGTCCGCAGCCGAGCCCGAAGTCGCCCAGCAGATCGAAAAGACCATCGATCCCGATCGCCAGTAAAGTTCGAATATACGGAAAGAGGCTCCCGCCAGGGAGCCTCTTCGATTTATATCCCGTCTCAGTGCTTGACGGTGACGTTCATGCGCACCGGGGTCTCCTGCACGTAGGTGTGCTTGACCGTGCAACCCTTGTCGATATGGCGGGTGACGCGCTCCTTGAGCTTGTCGGCATCCTCCTCGGACAGACCGGCGTCGGAAGCATCAATCACCACCTGCTCCTCGAAACCGGTGTAGGCGTCGTTCTCAGGGTCGTACGTGCCATCCACCACAATCTTGGCACCCTTGCCCTCACCCAGCGTATGTTCGATGGCGAACTGGCTGGACAGCGCGGCGCAACCGGCCAGCGCGACCTTCATCAGATCGCCCGGCGTGAACTGGCCACGATCCTTGCCGAACTTAATGTGTGCGCCATCGTCGCTGAACGCATCCCACGAACCGTCCTTGTTACGCTCAACCCACAGTCGCTTACCCATAGCTGCTCCTTTATTTTCAGCCGCCGGCGATCTGGCCCATCGCCATGCCAGCGGGGGAGCGCGGCACCTGGCCGCTCTCCCGCATCAGTGGACTTCTCTATTATGCCCCTAAGCTACACTGGTGCACATGGCTTTGACCGAAGAACAACTCGCAGATATTCGCTCCCGTATCCCCGCACGTCCCGAAACGGACATTCCGATGCCCTATGAGGACCTGGTGCGCAAGATCCTGACCGAAGGCACGCTGAAGTCCGATCGCACCGGCACCGGCACGATTTCCCTGTTCGGCCAGCAGATGCGCTTTGACCTGTCGAAGTACTTCCCGTTGCTGACCACCAAGACCGTGTTCTTCAAAGGCCTGGCCTATGAGCTGCTGTGGTTTTTGAAGGGTTCCTCCAACATCAACTGGCTGCTGGAGCACAACGTGCATATTTGGATGAGTGGGCGGACGAGAACGGCGATCTGGGCCCGGTCTATGGCGTGCAGTGGCGTTCCTGGCCCGCGCCGACCCCCGAGGACCCGAATCGCACCATCGACCAGATCTCCAATGTGCTCGACCTCATCAAGCATCATCCGGATTCGCGCCGCATGATCGTCTCCGCGTGGAATCCGGCCGAGGTGGAGAAGATGGCGTTGCCGCCCTGCCACGCGCTCTTCCAGTTCTACGTGGCCGACGGCAAGCTAAGCTGCCAGCTGTACCAGCGTTCCTGCGACATGTTCCTCGGCGTGCCGTTCAACATCGCCTCCTACTCGCTGCTCACCATGATGATGGCGCAGCAGACCGGGCTCAAGCCGGGCGAATTCGTCTGGACCGGCGGCGACTGCCATGTTTATGACAACCACGTCGACCAGTTCCTTGAGCAGCTGGGCCGCAAGCCCTACCCGTACCCGACCATCGAGATCCGTAAGGCCGATTCCCTGTTCGACTACCAGTATGAGGACTTCAAGGTCGTCGGCTACCAGCATCACCCCACTATTAAGGCACCTGTTGCGGTCTGATGCTGATTACCATTTCGTGGACAGTGAAGACTGTGAAGGTGACGGCCCCCGAGTCTTCGCTGTCCACTACACTAAGGCCCAGTTCCGCAATCCAGGAGGAGTAAGCGAAATGGAGCATGACAGTAGCCGTAGCGGCTATCACGAACCCGAGCCCGGATCTGCCGGGCTGTCTGCCACTGAAGAAGACTGGGGTGACGATTATCCCAAGACCTTCTCGGTGAATCTTATCTGGGCCGAAGCCCGTGACAAGGAAGGTCGCGCCGGTGCCATCGGCCTCAATGGTGGCATGCCTTGCACTGTGCCGAGGATATGAAGCATTTCAAGGAGCTGACCGTCTCCCATCCGGTGATTATGGGTCGTAAGACCTGGGAATCGCTGGGGGGCAAGTACCGGCCGCTGCCCAACCGCGACAACATCGTCGTTTCCCACGATCCGATGTACCGTGCGCCGGGGGCACTGTGGTCACCAGTCTTGACGACGCGCTCGATATGGCCCGTCAGGAGGCGATTCCGGACGACGGTCTGGACCGTTCGGAGATTTGGATCATCGGCGGCGCCAGTTGTTCGCCGAGGCTTTGCCGTTCGCGGACAAAGCCTATGTGACTGATCTGGCCGCCACCGTGGATGCCGACAGCTACGCGCCCGATATGGCGTCGCTGGTCGAGGCCGGGATGTGGCGGGAAGCCGAAGTGGGCGAGTGGCATACGCCCGCCAAGGAGGAGTCCGGCATCGATTCCTATCGTTTCCGTATCTTGGCCAAAACCAAGTAAGCATGCGAATCCGGCTTATGCCCTTTATAGCGGCATGAGCCGGATTCATATTCATTCGACCCCAACAATACAGTCGGGCCGTGTGCGGCCCGGTGAAGCCCGATTGAGGATTGATTCAAAGCTATGAGCAATACCCAGCCCTACACCGTAATGACCGTCTGCACCGGCAATATCTGCCGTTCGCCTATGGGTGAGATCATTCTGCGTCACTTCTTTAATGAGCGCGGTCTTGGCGACCAGGTGAACGTGGAATCCAGCGGTGTGTCCGACGAGGAGTGGAGCCACCCGATCGACCCGCGTGCCGTGCGCGTGCTACGCGAACGTGGCTATGGTGATGAGATTCCGCGTGACCACTTCGCACACCGCATCTCGCGTGAGGAAATCGACCGTACCGACCTGTTCCTGCCGATGACCGCCTCCCACATGCGCGCCCTGCTGCGCATGCTGCCGGCCGGCAAGCGCGCCGAAGTGCACATGTACCGCAGCTTCGACCCGAATCTGCCCAAGCCGAAGCCCGGCCGCGAAGATCAGATCGATCTGGTGGACCCGTGGTACGGCGGCAAGCACGAGTTCGAGGTCGCCATCGACCAGATTGAGGAAGTCGCCCCGTACATCGTCGATTGGGTGGCGAAGCAGCTGTAGGAATCGGCCTGTGGCCGATGCTGTGTGTTTCGCAGTCTTACGACTGCGGGTCTCTACCTCCGTCACCGCTTCGCGGTGCCGCCTCCCTCGTCAGAGGAAGGTACAGAAGATTACCTCCCTCTGTAAGGGAGGTGCTGAGCATAGCGAAGCGGAGGGAGAGACTAACGAGTCGGGTGCCTCAGAACACCAGTTGCACCAGCAACATATATACAATTGTGCCGCCGGCGATTGAAAGCAGCATATTGCGTTTCCATACGTGCAGCAGCACGATGACGGTGCAGGCGATGAGTTCCGGAAGGCCGTGTGAACCGGTCAGAATCGGGGTGTTGCGCAGTGCGTATACCACCAGTAGACCGGTCATCGCATAGGGCAGGACCTGGCCGAAATACTCGATGATGCGCGGCGGCTGCTTGGACTCGGGAAACACCAGAAACGGCAGAAAACGGGTGCACATCGTGCCCAGCACCACCGTCACGATAGTGATTGCGCCTTGCCAGATGGTCATCGTCATCGCGTCTGTCCTTCCTTCTGCTGGTCCGCTGCGTGGCTCATGGCATGGTCTGCCGTGGCTTCCGGGGCGTCGGCGGCCGGCCGCAACACGTCCAGATGCGGGCGCAACGCGACGAACAGTATCAGCATGGCGATCATCGAGGGAATCATGAAATCATTGGCCCCGAATATCAGCAGGCAGGCCAGTGATGTCAGCACACCGATGACGGCGGACAGTCGCTCGCGATGCTTGCCGTCGAGCCACTGATCGAGGAAAATCACCAGAAACAGCGCGGTCAGTACGAAATCAAGACCGTCGGTATTGAACGGCAGATGCGCGCCGATCAGCCCGCCCAGTGTGGCACCGGTCACCCAATACAGCTGATTGCACAGCGTAACCCAGAAGTAGAACCAGCCACGGTCGATGCCGGCAGGGATTTTCGCGGTGGAGTTGATGGCAAAGGTCTCGTCGCACATACCGAAAATCAGGTATGGGCGCTTCCAGCCGAGCCCTTTGAATTTGCCGAGCATGGACAGCCCGTAGAACAGGTGACGGGCGTTGACCATCAGGGCCAGCAGAAAGCCGGCGAGCGGGTTGAACGCGGAGAGCAGCAGATTCACCGTGACGAATTCCATTGAACCGGCGAAGATGAACGCGCTCATGCACATCGGCCATACGAAGGAGAAGCCTTTGGTGCCCATGAGAATGCCATACGAGGCGCCGAGAAACAGGAACCCCAGGCAAATCGGTATGGTCAGCGGAAACGCCGCTTTGAGCGCCGGCAGCCAGGCGTTGGTGTTGGTGTTGGCGGTGTCTGCCATGTGGATGATGTTCTCCTTGTGCAACTGGTCTGCCGGCCGATGTTCGCCGATGATGCCATATGCGGTTATACACGCATGGTGTCGATAAACGGGGTGAGGGTGGCGTCGGGACTGTGCGCGAAGTCACAGTGTGGAGGATGTCACATCGTCTACGGTGGGATAGTCCTTGTGGCGGGCGCGAACACGTGCTGAGATGAAACCATGAGCACATATCAAGCGGGCCGAATGCTTTTAGACCTGGTCCCGCGAATACGAAAAGACCTCGGTCGCTATGACCGGGGTCTTTAGTGAAGTACCCCCAGAGAGAGTCGAACTCTCGTTGTCAGATTGAAAGTCTGGTGTCCTAACCGTTAGACGATGGGGGCGAACAACTCGAATTACTTTACGGGAGGTTGTTCGGTTATGCAAATCGACGGCATTTCGGCGTGTCGCAATCAGTTCAGGGTAACGGCCTGATAGGTGAAGTCATGAATCACGCGGCCGGCGGCCAGGCCCTTCTTCTCGAAGTTGGTGAGCACGCGGCCCTCGAATCGCTCGGATTCGGTGAAGTCGGCGTGCGGCATATCGGCGGCCATGTCGGCATTGCCCTTGCCCACGTGCTCCAGCGGCAGGCTGACGGTTACGCTGCCCAGGTTCTTCCAGCCATCGAGCCGTCCATCACCTCGTGCACGTGCAGGGCATAG
>ENA-OQHY01000608-OQHY01000608.1-human-gut-metagenome-genome-assembly--contig:-NODE-608-length-19687-cov-6.850818_pt1 | contig 19687 bp, 26 predicted proteins | sample MGYA00242570_ERZ504733 | MGnify/ENA primary metagenome ERZ504733 (study PRJEB26092, sample SAMD00036219) | human gut metagenome | host: Homo sapiens | study: EMG produced TPA metagenomics assembly of... | reverse complement strand
TAATATCCTGCAGACGTTGGAGCCGACTTTCAAGACAAATAACTATGCTACTCTTCAGTCTACAAATCGCTGCTATATTAAAACTAATCCGATTGCTGATGTCCAGATGGCTGCCATAGACAAGATTGTCATTCAAACATACTATACAAATATGTCGAAGAAATATTCTGAGAGCACTGTTAAAAAGACACGCACTCTTTTCAATATTGTTTTCGACTATCTTGTATCTTGTAACATCATCACAGAGAATCCTGCAAAAGGGATTAAGATGCCGCATAAGTCAAAATATGCAGTACAGAAGAAAGAGCACTCTTTCTTATCTTTAGAAGAAGCTGAAAAGTTTTATAATACGGCTCTTATGAAAGCAGATTCTGCTTTACCAGGCGTAAGGACAGGTGATTACATCTATGGACGTAATGCCAGGTTCTGTCTGTTAGTTCTTTATACTGGCATGCGTATAGGAGAAGCTTATGCTCTCACATGGAAAGATATAGATTTTAAGAATAATACCATTAACATAGATAAGACAATGGAGCGTATCAAAGTAGATAGCAAATATCAGTGGCTCATAGATACACCAAAGCGTCCTAAGTCAATCAGAGTCATTCCTCTGGCAAATCGTGCAAAGGAACAGCTGCTCTGGCTTAAAACTGTGTCTCCTGGACTGGAAGCATCCGGAGATGACCATATATTCGTAACTAAGAACAATATTCCGCCATCACAATCAACTCTTACCAGAACACTTAAAGCGATTCTCAAGAGAGCTGGCATCGAATCTAATGGCTTCGGCCTACATGATCTTAGGCATTCGTTCGGATCTATGCTGCTGCAGAAAGGATGGGAACAGAACCAACCTGTAGATATCAAGGTAATATCAGAGATACTTGGACATGAAGATGTTTCCACAACTTATAACATATATATGCATATCATGAATAAACATAAATCAGAAGTCATAAATTTACTTGATTAAAAAAATAAGGGAGTTATATCATTTCGATATAGCTCCCATTTTTTTACTATAAAAATATTGTTTTACGTATATTATCAGATATCCATTTAAGATACTTTTCTTTAGGAATTCTGTATGTATTTCCTATTTTTATTTTAGGAAAAGAACTTAATTGAATAAGCTGATATGTTTTGTTACGTCCTATTTTAAGATGTTTTTGTATATCTGTTGGAGTTAACATTTCATCCATTCCATACTCCTTTTGATTAAATGAGCCATATTTAAAGGACTCCATGAATAGCCTTTATTTGGAATTACATAATCTACTTCATCCTTAATACCATCAAATTGACCCACATCAGATAAATTTCTTCTATAAGACTCTTCTATATCATCACCACGTTCTAAAATTTTAATTAATCTATCCCTTCGAGGAACATCAATATAGAAAGATATAATATGCAAATCTTTGTTCTTCTTTAATTGTCTGAGCCCATGAGGAGTCAAGACAACTACTTTATCATCTGTACAGTCTTCTTTAGCTGTTCCATATTGCCAACCATTGTAAGAAGCATGTTCAGCAAAAAGATCTTTTTCTATCATATCATTAAATTGCTCTTCTGTAATAAAATGATATGTTTCTCCATCTACATCTTCTTTTCTCATAGGTCTAGTAGTATATGTAACTATTTTATTAAAACCTAAAGCAATAAGCTCTCTTTCAATAGAACTTTTACCTGATGCTGATTCTCCTACAAGTACTATCATTCTTTAGTCTCCTTTGTATAAATAATTAAATCCTTAGCATAAGGAAGAGTTAAAATCCAGTCACAAAACTGATGCCATTCAGTTAATTTATGAGACTTCCTCTGAAAATACATAGAACGAAGATTCTCATAATTCAAACTGAGAGTTCTTGTCTGAAGCCATCCATTAGGTAACCAACGTACTAAAGCTTTCCAATAACGCTTGTCTTTAGTCTCAAGATATTTCTGTCTATAATACTCACACTGATTAATAATAGCTGTTGGGGCTTCTATCTCTGAATCGAAATCGTCTGTTTCAAAACATTCCAAAGTAATAGGTGTACTAGCAAGTTTGTGCATTGTACTGGAACTATTAGCTACTGTTCCTACTTTGTATGTATCGTACTCTTTCCACCAATAAAGCGGTGCGGTAATGGTAACAGCTACAGAAATCTGTCTTAAAAATTTTCTATGCTCTGGTCCGGCACTGATAAGTCTCTGACATAAATCCATATCGTTTGGACCAATAATATAATCCGTCATACCACACTGGTCGTAAGGCCCGTCATCAAATGGGCATTCACCACATTCGGCAAGCACACAAGAAACACTATCACTCTTATTATGAGACATTAACGGCAGTCTCATTCCATAAAGTGCTTCCTCAAAGTTATATACATGTGTTCTTTCAAATTTCATAATTAAACCCTCCACTTTTTAATAGCCTTATTAAAAATTTCTATATCTGTTTCTGGGCCCATAATATTTATGTCAATATCTTTTGGCAATCCAAAAGATAAGACTCCCAGAATAGACTTTAAATCAATAACATATCTTCCGAACTGTGCATCAATATCACAATTTTTAAATCTATTGGCAATACTGACAATTTCTGTAGCATCTGTTGAATCATTTAGTCGAATTTTCATCTTTATCCTTTCTTTTTGTTAAATAGTATGATATAGTGTAGATGGTTGTTCTATACACTTCACTTGTACACAACCAACACACATTTTTCTTTAGAGGCACTCTATTCAGCGCCTCTATTTTTTATTTATCTGTACTTCCAAATCCACCATTACGAGTACCCTCAGTTTTATCATCTTCTGTAATTCCATAAGGTAAGAAAATCCCCTGACAGAAGCCATCACCTTTAGCTACTTTCATAGTTTTAACTCCTTCATTGGTAATTTTAACCATAATATGCCCTTCGTTATCTGAATAGAAATAATCACTGTCAATGATTCCAACTGTATTTTCTAATCTTAGTCTATACTTAAATCCAAGGCCACTTCTCGGAAATAACATCAGAACCCAGTCATCATTCATTCCGCAACGGACACCAGTTGGAATCTTAATTGTCTCTCCAGGTTCTAACACAAATGACAATGGAGAATAGAAATCATAACCAGCGCTGCCTTTAGTCGCTCTCTGAGGAAGTTCAATAGGATAATACGCATCTTTAATTGCTTTATCAGTAATCATTGACGGTTTACTAAATGAATCTTTCCATGCTGCTTCAAACTGTTCATAAGATACTTTTTCAAATTTAGCTACTCTTTTCATTTACAAATCTCCTTTTTTAAATATTCAATATATTTGTCCCATTCACCTAATGAATGGATATATTCTTTAGTTTTTAAACATTTTTTCTTCATATCTTTTTTCAAATCAATTGTCCTATACTGCTTACTTTTTTGAAGTTTATTGGTCAAAAAAGCGTCAGTTACCCTAGAGACTAACAAGTAATCCTTGTTGTCCATAGAATCCAAAATAGCATTGTATTTTGCTAAATCTTCCTCAGGAATAGGGTAATCACATTTGGGTAAGTTCTTAGTCGAGAAAGGACTAATATCTGATCCTGCAGTTGCAGGTTTAAGAAAAGATGCTATGTATTCTAACTTACGAGCATGGAACTTAAATTCTATTTCTTTATCATTTTCCATGATACTTCGTACAGTTCCTTCATCTTCAAGTGCTTTGTATAATTCTTCATAAGTCTTATATTCCGGTAAGCCAATATCATTAGCTATAGCTTTTAAAATATTGTGTCCTCTTCCTATAGATGGGATATAAGCTACAAGAGTAGAAAAACCATAATGATATATCTGAGCACCACCATAACATTTAATATAAATATCATCAAAACTTGGATCTATTCCTCCAGAGTCATCTCTGGGATAATCATTGGTACTTTGATCTATTGCAGCTTTTAGTCTGTAAGTACCTTTATATTTCATTAGATATTTTGCCATTTAAAAACCTCTTTAGAATCAGTTCCTTTCTTAAATCCAAAGAACGGAACATCTTCTTTAAAAGTATAATCATCATTAATATAGTAACAAGGATGTTCTTTTGTTTTAATATAGAAACATTCTTCTTGTGTCAACTCACAATAGTTGAGCATATGGTTCTCTCTGTAATAGTCACAATTGAAACAATTCATTAAATCACTGTCCTCTCATTTCCTTAGTAATTTCTTTATATATTGGATTGCAATCTTTATATTTACTTGATTGCAAAATTTCTAAGACCAATGTTTCTTTGTCTGTATTAAATCCAAGCGTAAATTTAGGAAATAATATACCTCCTGATACTCTAAATGGAGGACTAATTTTTACTGAATTAATCTTTTTTAGTCTTTTGATACAGTCGTGATATGAATATACTGGATTCACTTGATAATACTTTCTATTTCTCCAATCCATTAAATCCTTGCCTCCATATTTATAAAATCTATAATCTCACCATTGTCTTTCTTCTCTTCCATATCCTTTATAGCATCTTCAATTGAATCAAATTTACAAGTGCAAATGTGTCCTTTTGTAAGATTTACGAAAGAATATGTATGGTCTAATTTATTCATCATAATAGACACAACTACATTATCTTTTTCTCTTATAACTAAATATATATTATCCTTCATCTTTTAAACTCCTCTGCTAAGATTTCAAATTCCACATCCACATTATCACGTAACTTTAACTCATTAATAATGGTAATAAAAACGCCCATAAACACCATGGAGATTCTGTAATTTTCATACCTATTATTACTGTTACTGCAGTTGAAATCCATGCTATTGCTTTTGCAAATTCCATATATTAATTCTCCTTTAATACCATAATAACTGCATTACACATACCAATAATCCTTTGAAATTTTTCATCTTTCGAATGAACATTTGCGCTAGACAAGGCATATCCATTTTCTGCAATTTCTTTTATTACTGACATCCATTCTACAACAATATTACTGCCAGATTTTTCTTTAAGCTGATTTTCAGCATACATTCTTTCTTTATCAATCATTGTTAATATTCCTCATAGTCAGTCTCATCACTAATATTTAATTTATGTTTCTCAGCTTCATGTACTTTATTCAATGCGACTTTTCTACTATCAAATACTACTTCTCCTACAGTATTAAATCCTAAGAGATACTCATGTTTATCTCTTTTATCCATACCTACAAAGTAGGTGTCTGTGACTGTACGAACAGTCAAATCACAGACATCATAGATACCTACTGTAGGGAAAATTCTTGTATAATAGAGCTTGTCACCTTTCTCTATTACTTTCATTAATCACATTTACTCCATCCACAATTCTTGCAAGTGTTACAGCCACCTTCAAAGACTAATTCTCCACCACACTGAGGCATTTCGCCTTAGAAACTGGTATAATCTTAGGTGTAATAACTTCTAATTCTTTTTCTTCAACATCTGAAAAACTTACTTCATCCATCATCTCTTCATACATTTCAAGAAGAGCATTTCCAATAGCTACAGGGCAACTGCTGCCTTTAGATGTATCGTGTTTAGTAGCTGTTCTAACTGCATATGATGGACAGGTACCAGAAGATTTTAACTGATCTACTATGGAATAAACATCAATTCCGCCTCTAGCTGCCAAAGAAATCATTCTTGAAAGTCCAATCATAAAATTATTACACCCACCGGAAGACCCTTTACTGAAATAAGTTTCAAGCAACTGGCCATTGTCTGGATCAAAGAAAGCTTCACAATGGAGTGTTCCACAACCTGTCCTAAGAGTTCTCTTTTTGCCAATGCAGTTATCATCTGCTTTGATGATCATTCCTCTTTCTAATCTGTGAGGTTCTTCTACAATATCTTCTACATTCTCTTTAATAGTAAGAATACCTGCACGTTTACATCCATCTCTAAAGATAGTCACACCTTTTAATCCAGCATCCCATGCAGTCATGTATAATCCTTCCACCTGTTCAACAGTAAAATCATTTGGAACATTAACTGTAGAACTAATAGACGCATCAATATGTGATTGCCAGACACTCTGCATATAAATTCTGTTCTTATAATCAAGTGTCTGAGCGGTGACAAAATAGTCTGGTAATTCAGAATCATCTTTTAATCCATGTTTATCCATATATTCTTTTACAATTGGAGTGTAGACTTTATAATATTCATCATGACCCTTAAGAGACTCTGTTTTTCTTGTATAGTAGTTTGCAAAAATAGGTTCAATGCCACCAGACACACCAAGCATAGTTGAAAGAGATCCAGTTGGTGCAATTGTAAGTAACTGAGAGTTTCTAAGCCCAAATGATTCTACTAATTCTTTTGTTTCGCCTAATGCATTTTTACTATAAAACGCTGATTGTTCTACCGCTTCTGGTTTATATTTAGGATATACACCATATTCTTTTGCTAACACAGCAGATGTTTTAATTGCCATATCTGCCATAGTATGTCCAATCATGTCACATAAATCAATGGCTTCTGGACTACCATATTTAATTCCCAGTTTAATAAGCAAATCGGCAAGACCAAAGATTCCAAGTCCAATCTGTCTCCAATCATACACAGACTCTCTCTGTTCTTTTAACGGATGTAATGTAAGTCCTTCATCTAATACTTCATTTAATGCAATAACAGACGATTTGACACAATGCTTGAAACTCTCAAAATCAAATCCTGTATCACATGCAAATTCAGCTAGGTTAATGCTACCAAGAAGGCATGAGCCTCCCGCTGGCAAAGGTTCTTCTGCACATGGGTTTGTTCCTGCATATTCAAACTCATCATCACAACTAAGTAGATTCCAATTATTGATTCTGTCCCAGAAAAGCATTCCAGGTTCAGCATAATCCCAGTTCATTTCACACATTTTATGAAACATTTCATATGCATCAATTTCCTTAGTGATGGTTTCTCCTGTTTCTAACCTAGTAAATGATAGAGTAAATGGAGTTCTATTTTTTACAGCAGCCATAAACTTGTCTGTGATTCTAATAGAGATATTTGCTTTTGTGACTCTATCAAGATCTGATTTAATGCCAATAAATTCTTCTAAGTCTGGATGTTCACAAGATAAACTGAGCATTAAAGCTCCTCTACGTCCTGCTTGCCCGATTAATCCAGTAACCATAGAATATAAGTCCATAAATGATACAGAACCCGTTGTTTCTTTAGCGGCATTATTGACTTTTGCACCTCTTGGAGATAATTTACTAATATCAACTCCACATCCACCACCATAGCTATATGTACGAGCAAGTTTTTTAGCGCAGTCAAAGATACTTTCAATATTGTCTTCTGGTGGTTCAATTACATAGCAATTACTGAGACTAATTTTACGTCCTTTATTCTCAAGACCTCTATTAGCAAGAATGCGACCTCCAAATAAGAATTTTTTCTCTTTAATTAAATTAGCAATTTCTGAATTTCCACCAGATACACGATTAATCCACTCATCAAAAGTTTCATTTTCATATCTGTATTTTCTTTCCCAAATGTCTTGTCCTAATTGATTCTCTGTTCCTAACCATTCCTGTACTGTCATACACATTCTCCTTAATCGTAATAATTAATAATATAATCAATAGCTTCTTCAAGAGTATCAAACACTACATCACAATCTTCAGGAAGCCATTCATATACATTCTGTTTCCCAAATCCAATAACAGGTATCCCTTTATCAACTGCATATTGTAATTCCTGTCCAGTTCCCACAGAATTTTCAGTATTATTAAGGTTTACTAAAATCAAATCACTATTGGCGATGAGATACTTTATATAGAAATTTTTTGTCTGCTTGGCTGTAATAGATTTAGAGCCATCTCTAGGAAAATACTCTGTTGGATCATATAAGTGATATGCAATAAGATCTAAATACTTTTGTGCTAAAATAAATCTCTCAAAAGCTTCATTCCTCCAAGATGTCCCTCCATCAACTAATCCTTTGCAAGCACCAGCTAAATAAATATTTAATCTTTTCATTTTATTCCTCCATCATATATTTAATAAACAAAGCTGCATCATCAGGGTTCTCACAATGCAATTCAAGAGTATCTAATAAAGTGTCCCCTGACTGTACCAAAGCAGTTAAAACAAATCTGCATAACTGACTGTTAAGAACAATATTGTCGCCTTCCGGTGAGACAATATCTACTCTTCCTTTACATTTATCTACTACTTTAAAAAATGCTTCAAAATCTTTAATTCTATTGATCTTCACTCTTGTCCTCCTTATCTTTCAAATCATCTTTTCTAAACATACAGCATAGTCAACTTTTCGTGAAATTTCATTGAATATTAACTCCTTAGATACTTTATTAACATACCAAAAGTAAGGACTGATGCCTTCGTTCATTTTTTCTGCTAATTTATCTGCTTTTTCCTGGTGCTCATATGCTATATTGCCATATTTAAGTTTCTCTGAATCCCATACAGTATTCCCTATCTTTGTTTTAAATGTTAAATATGATTCATACTCTTTAATATATTCTCTAACTACTGAAAGCATTTTAGGAATGTTTTCTTCTAACACTGGATCACCAATAAAATCTACTGGATACACAACAATGATGTTGATATATGGCGGTTCCATACTAGCAACTTCTTTTATACAAAAGTTTTTGTCATCTAAAACTATTATTTTAATTACATCCCTTCTACTAATTCAAATTCTTCTTTAAATTCTTCGTCTGTATAGCAACTCCATGTATAATCTTCTAATCCTAAAACATACCACCGATTATAGAAGTAATATGATCTATACCAACCGAGATGTTCAACAATACAATGCCTGTCATTATCTTCTTTGATAAATATATGTTCACCATCAATATTAGGCTCAAATATTTTCAAAACTTCTTCTCGATTTTGTTTTGTTAAATATATACACTCATATTGTTCTTTCCTCACACATTTCATTGTTGTCTCCTATAAATAATTGAAAATCATTAGCTTCACAACAAGCCGCTTTATATAGAGTAGCCATAGAAAATACTTCTCCTGGCTGGAATCTATCTACTTCTTTGTATCTATAACAGGATTCTTTTTTAGGACAATCCACTAACTCTCCTGCACAGAAAGTAATATCGTGACTAAACGCCATAATACCCGCCTCCCATCGGTTCATTAATAAATTCATCTATTGATCTATAGTCTTTAAGCATAGCAATTGCTCTACATAAGATGCCTTCTATTTCACAATATTGAGCGCTATCAGCAATATCTGATAATCTATCAATCACCTGTGTAATTGTCATATTCTTATATGATGGCTCTTTGTATTCATCCATATTTATACCTCCTAAAAATCAAATTTCTTGTTACATAATTCATCTAAATCATCCATAAGATAAGTTTGTCTATGGATAATCTGTTCTTTAGTAATTGCGTATTGCAGAGCCTTAGTCTGAGCACATAGTATAAATTTTTTACTGGCTCTAGTAATCATGGTGTATAAGAGTTCTTTATTAAGCATAATAAACATTGAAAAGTCTATTCCTCCAATAACTGTATCAAACTGACTTCCTTGAGCTGAATGACAAGTTATTGCATATCCAAGTTCTATATAAGGAGCATGTGATTTAGGTACTTCTACATAGCCAATTCCTTGAAAATCTATCAGGATATAATCATCTTTTATATCTTTTATGATGCCTAAGTTTCCATTAAAGATATCTACAACTGAACCATCAGAATTAATTATCTGGTACTTATTCTGTTTGTTTATAACTTTATCTCCTACTTTTAATACCCATTGAACTACTCCACTTTTCATAATTTTGTATTGCTTTTTTGATTTGGGGTTGTATATCTGTTGAGCTATATGATTTAAAGAAGCTACTGAAGACACTCCTTGTTTACAAGGAACAATGATTTGCACATCCAGAATAGATTTAGCATGTTTGATTTCTTCTTTAAAATACTTCACAATATTGTGATAAGTATTAGATTTATCAGTATAGCAATTGAGAATCATGTCCTGAAGTTCACCTCTTGTTTCTTCTCCAGTCCATCCATCAGAAGTTAATTGTTTTCCCTGCCTTACTCGAATACTTTCGGTAATAATGGCTGATTTCTGAGCTTGTCTATGAATTTTATCAAGGAAAATTGAAGATATATATTTAGATTCAAGCATATCAGCAGCTACTGCACAGGAACCTATAGATTCTAGCTGCCCCACATCTCCAATAAAGATTACTTTTGTTCCAGTAGCACACGCTTTCAGTAATTGCTTAAAAAGATAACCATCAATCATAGACATTTCGTCCACTACAATAATGTCATAATCTAAAGGATCATACTCATAGTCAAATGGTGTCCTTGGATCTCCATATTTAAGTTTGAGTAACTTATGAATTGTTTGACTTTCTTTACCAGAAGCTTCACTAATTCTCGCCGCAGCTCTTCCGGCTAAAGCTACTGTTACACTTTTATAATCTTGCAGGATAGTAAGAATACCATCAATAATACTCGTCTTACCTGTTCCGCCGTAACCGGAGATACAGCATAACTGATTATCGAGAACCATTTTAATACCCTCAAGCTGTTGCTCTGTATAATCCCATCCTTGAGCTTTTTCTTTCTTTTAATTATCTCTAGCCAGTTACTATACTTAAATTTATTAGGGGCATTTTTTAATCTTACTAAATGTTCAGCTATCGAATATTCTAAGTCATAATACCATTTCAATCCTATCTTAGTTTTTTCTTTATTCCATACAATCATTTGGGAATCTTGTAAATCATGTATCGCTTCAGCGATATTCAAATCAGGTACTTCTTCTCCTATTTTATCTATTAACTCTTGCATGATTTCTTCTGAATAACTAAATGATTTTCCATTCTCTCCTTGATTCCTTAGAAACATTTTAATACAAGTTTCAATCCGATCTATGCCATAAGGATCAGCTCCATTCTGCAGTGCTATATCATCGGCTGTTTTCCAACCTATTCCTCTTATGATTGTCAAATCATACGGATGATTTTTTACTACATCAACAGCTTTGTCTACATCTTCATGATAGTATTTAATAATCTTTTCTATCAATTTATCAGTAATAGAATATCTGGCTAAATCAATATAAGCTTTGTGTTTATCATAGGTATCATTAAATTTCTCAATCCACTTAGTAGCTACGCTGGGGCCACATCCTTTAATCTTTGTAAGTTCTTCTACATTCCCTTCTTTTAAAGCTAAGTAAGGATTATCTAAGGCTTCATACATTCTTTGTACATACTTAGGGAATAGTTTACAGAGAATATATTTTTGACCTCTAATATCAGTTTCAGCTAAATCATTGTTCATAACACTTTCAAGAATACTAATTTGCTCTCCCCAAGTGGACTATAATCCATTTCACCTTTTATGTCGTAAACTTTTCCTATAATAGGCGTATGAATATTTCCTTTAATACAATATCTCATGCCTTTTGTAAGATTTCCTACAGTTATTTCTCTCACTGTTGCATAAAATATGCCCCAGTGAGTAGAATCATTATAGTATTTTTGCTCTTCTAAAAGACCTTTGAACTGTACTTGTTCAACTACAGTTTCTATTATTTTTCACCAACTTTCTTTCTATCTGTTTGAGCCAATATTGTTCCATCATTGTAAATTTCCTCAATTCTATTAGTTGTATGAGTATAAACAGTGTCTGCATATTTCGTGACAACAAATTGATCTTCACGCCTATATCCACAAACAATAATTTTAGAACCTCTTTTAAACCAAGACTCTTCCAGAACTTTTTCTTGCCTTCAGGTGTCTGTTCAGAAATTCTTTTATTATAATAGCTATACTGACCTTTGTTATATTTACAGGTCACTACACCATGATTAGTGAGTAAAGTTACCAAATGTTTGTTGTTATCAGAATCTAAAACAGTTCCAGCTAATCGAACAATCTGGAATTTAGGAGTATGCTTAATTTCTCCTCGTATTCTTCTCGTGATATATTGATATACTTTAGGAGTTTCAGAAAGTGAATTATAATCAACCACTCCATACTTTGGCTCATCCAAATTCCACAACTCATGACGATCCGGGTAATAACTTAATGATTCCATATCCCATTGTTCTAATGATCCAGATGCATAAGATTCCATTGTTGAGTCAAGTTTTTTCTGGTTATATAATTGAAGTGTCTCAGGTAAAGCCATATAATCTTTCAATGGTTGGATAAGAGCATCCCATTCTTTATTAAAGAGCTTCTCTGAAATAATTACTCCATCCTCCTTTGTACCCACAATACATGTATTAAAGTGCTCCATCAAAAATTCTGTACCTCTTTCATCAAGAGCAAAATATCTGTCATGATATCCTTTTTTAGGTACCTTTTTTCCTTCATCTATTATATTTTTTAAAAAGAAACTCTCATGTAAAGCATACGCTTTGAAATTCTTGATTCTAATCATTGTTTCCATCTCTTTTGGGAAGATGTCATATTCTAATGCTGAGTTAAACTGTTGCATAGTCAGCTTATCTGTAGGCGTGAATACATTACGAGAAAGAAACTTTTTCATTGTTTCCATGCGATCTGGAGAATCAAGTTCATTGAAACAACCAGCTTTAATTAGAATAATCATTTTAGCAGTACCAATAATCTTAGTGTCTACCATACGTTTACAGAAATCTTCAAATGAACTATAAGGCTGATGCTCTACAATGGCACGAGCTATATCATCACCTATTCCACAAAGTCCTTTAAAAGAGAAAATAATACGATTGTTCTTTTCATCTGGGACAAAGGAAAACTTTGCTTCATTGATAAGAGGTCTGTCTACTATGATTGAACGCTGCTTAAAATTGGCTATTGCTGAAGCTATCTTTCCATACTTAGTCGATTTATTATCTTCTATCTCTTCATTAGCACCAGCATCAACAATAAGGTTAGCTGCATTCCAATAAATCAATGGATAATGATAAGCTAAATTCATTTCTTGTACTGCAATAGTTGAATAAGCAACGATATGAGGGAGACTAAAACTATATCCAAGCTGTTTTCTTATGACTTCGTTCCATACATAATCAAGCATATTAATTCGTGTACCTATCTCTAATCCATGCTTATAAATTTATCATGTGCTTCTTTCTGTGTTTTTCTTTTTCTTTGCGATACTTTTACGTAAGTAGTTAGCTTCAGTCATAGTAAAATCTGATATATGTTTATCCATAGATAGTTGCATTACTTCTTCCTGCATTGTTGCCATACCATGAACAGATTTCAAATATTTTTCTATAATTCCTATTTCACTATCATTTAACTGATATTTTTGCTTCATACATTTGTACCATTCATTGATATTGTTTTTATACCTAACAAAGGTATCAATTGGCTGTTCTTCATCTTCTCCCTGTACCATAAGACGCATAGCAGCGTTAGCAGTACCCAGTTCAGTTAAAGATCTAGGTTTAATTGTTTGAATAGCTTTAGCTCCTACCTGAGTCTGAAACTGGAATAAGTTTACAATCTCAAGATTCTCTGCCATCTTCCACATCTCTTCTGAATCATAATCTAATACATCAGGATGAAGATATTTATTATAGGTATCTCTTAAAGTACCTTGCCATTCAATATATCCATATTTGACTAAAAAGTCTAAACACAAATGCATGGCATCTAAGTTTTGAATAGTTAAGTAATCAAATTTAAGTCCACCACAATAAGATGAATTATCCATATCCCATTGTGTAACAGGCTGCCCATTTGGGGCCTTCATCATTGCATTGTGTTCTAAGTAAGGAGCATCAAATATGATTACTCCACTGGCATGTATTGATCTGCCACAAACTAGGCCCTCTATTGCCATAGCAGTATCCAATAAGCCAGGATATTTCTTACATTCATTTAAAAATTCTGTTGCAGGTTTTACATTATCTTCTTCGTTACCATATTTCATTTCAGTCAAAGAAGCTGTTTTTCCTCTGGTAACCGGAATCATTCCAGCTAAATATTGTGCTATGTCATTATCTATCCTCATTCCTCTAGCAGTAGTAAGAATTGCCGATTTACTTCCTTCTGTCTTAAATGTACAAATGTTAAGTACTTTATCATATCCATATCTTTTTCTTGTTGCTTCTATAATCCTTTGCCTTTTTGAGGCTTCTGTATCAATATCTACATCTGGCATCTCTGGTCTACTGGCATGTAAATGTCTCCACCAAGGGATGTTATATTTTAAAGGATTAATTTGTTGCAAATTTATAAGATATGATATATAAAAAGAAGCAATAGATCCTCGTGATGGACCAACTAAAGATCCTCCACCATCTTCTGAGTCATCCCACATCATATTGATAATATCCAATGCTGTAATATAATAAGAAGAAACTCTATCATTTAATTTTTCACTGGTTTCCCAAATGGCTCCCAACTCATCATTAATTCTTAACATCATTGATTTTATTTCTTCTTTTGTAAGTGACTCCGAATATTGCTTTGTCCACCATCCATCTTCGATAAGATATAATAAATATTTGTCACTCTTTTCCTTTGAGTAGGCAAAATTCTTAATATAGGGACAAAAGTCATAGGCTGTTTTAAAAGAATGACTCATTGTAAATTCTGGTATTTTAGCTTTAGGTACGATTTGTGTATGATACAAGTCATACTCTTCAACCTTCTCACCAATCTCCAGAGAACACTTCAATGCATCTTCCACTTCTTTATAGCCAATCTGATCATCCATCCTTTGATGGATCTGTTCGTTAGTCATCATCCAAGTTGATTCATAAAAGTCACCTAACTCTCTTTCTTCATCATCACGACTGTTAAGGTAAGCAGCATGAATTTCTCTATCTTCTTGTTTCAAATAGTGAACATCACAAGCAACAGTAGCTTTTATTCCTAACTGATGTTTCAGCTTTATGATTTCTTGATTCAGCTTTATCTGTTCTTCTGACAGTCCCGGTTGCATTTCCAAGTAAAAATCTTTACCAAATAACTGCTGGTTCCAGAGAAGAAAATCCATATAATTTTCTCCTGCTAATAGAGACTTGCCTAATTCTCCTCCTAAACATGCTGTCGTTGAAATCAGATGTCCAGGATTAGATTTAACCACATGTTCCAGATCACTTTTCAATGTAGGAACACGTTCCATCCTTCCTGTATAAAAACTGTTATCCCATGCTAATGAACTAAGTTCTCTTAACTGCTTATGCCCTATTTCATCTTTAGCCAGAAGAATATAATGATAAAATGGAGAATCACAAGACTTCTTTCCATCTTCTGATATATTTAATTTGTTAACTAAATATATTTCATTACCAAGTATTCCTTTGAAATCTTCCGGCAGTTCACCGGAAGACTTCATGGATTTAATTGTTTGAATAAATCTCACATGACCAGATACAGACTCATGGTCAGTGATAGCAACTCCTGAAAGTCCAAGAGATGCAGCTTGTTTTATTAATTGGGGTACTTTTATAATGCAATCTAGCATACGAAGCTGACTAAATTCTGTATGTGCATGTGTCTCTATTCTCACTAAAACACCAACTTCTCTTAGTTTCTTTCTTTATTCTTGTCCATAAGGATTAAGTACTGCGAATGATTTCTTCTCAGGTGTCCACAAACTATGGTATTGGCACAATCCAGAGAACTTAGGATCAGCATTTGGGGAAGTGCTGTGGAAAGGACACCAATAGCATAGCGGTGTCGGCTTAGGTGGATATTCACCTTTACTTTCCATTTCATCCATTTCATTTAAAACTTTATCCAGCTTCTTAATCCCTCTGTTGAGATAGCCTTTGGTACATACACCTTCGTCAGCTCCTTGTATTGCATTTATAAGGATAAAGTCATATACATGATCTGTTGCAGGTTGTCCATATAAATGAATACATGCTAGATCATAAATTACATGTTGCATAGGTGTTTTTATATCTGCATCTCTAAACACGGCCTTTGAGGATTTATAGTCAGTAATCCTTAGCTGCTCTTTTGCATTCTTATCCACTCTATCAATAAAACCATGTATAATAACTCTGTCGTCATATACAAATTCAAATCTCTGTTCTACTGCTACGGGAGTCCACTCTTTACTATCAATCCTAGATGGCAATACTTTGTTATAAAAGATATCCATCTTTTCTGAATAGTTCATACCTGACTTACTATCAGCAGTAAAAAACTCATCAAAATATTTCTTTTTGAGGTCTTTTATACCGAGAATGTGATTATCCGACTTCTCATCAGTCTCTAAATAGCCCTCTTCTGTAATGCTTTTAAGATAGTCATAATCTACTGTCTTACCTTCCATTATCATTCTTCCTTTAAGCTCTAATGCCTTATGTAAAATAGAACCAATTTCCATAGGAAGAGACGATTTCTTTGAAAAGTTTTTGTCTATATATTTTAATTTGTGGCTCAGTGGACAGTGATCAAAGTTACTCTCTTTACTGTAGGAGAGATAAGGCAACCCCTTATCCTCCTCAGTTACTTGTCGGATTTTCTGACTGATTTCAGTCAATTAATGCCTTTCTATACATAATACGTTCCCTCCAACGTGATATCTTCCATAGTTATTTCTACTTTGTCGTCAAGCAGTTTTAATAATGTTTCTTTGCCTTTATCTGTAGGCGCATCCTTATAATCTAACACCCCATCTTTATCCCATAAGATTGATACTTTACAATATGGAATAATCGGACGTATTTTCTTAAATAATTTATTTTTGTACAGCTCACCGTCCCATCCATACGGATCCTTATATTCCTTGTCAAAACCAAGAATTAATTCTTCTATCTTCAAATAATCGAGTAGCAATTTGATTTGTTCATCTGAAATTTCACTGCCACATACAGCTAAAGAAAAGTCATCATCACCAAAATACGAATGATTTTGCATAACTCCTTTCTCAGACTCAAGTAGTAAACATTTCCTACAAGTCTTAATCTTATTCTGGTTAATATGAATACCATAAAGATTATGTGATAACTTGTGGCTTAGAAATTTTCCTTCTATATTAAGAGGTACATATTTTCCAATGTTCTCTACGTCTTCTTCATCGAGATATCTTCCTCTTATACCAATAAGATTTTGATGTCTATCTCTATGAGGAATAACTATTTGATTTGTATTACCCCAATAAGATATTTCAAATGTGGATAACGTCTCTCTGGAAATATGGTCGTTTAAAAATACTTCATGCGGAGTATATTCAAACATTTCTAACACATGCTCATCTATAGGTTCACAGTCTATAATGTCTGTAGATTTGTTTTTGCCAAACTTCTTAAGCCATGACATATCACATATATGTTTTGGTCTTTCAATATGTTCGACGGCTTTCATATCTATTTGATTAGCAATATAAGATACCGCCTGATACCAAGTATAAGTAATCCCTTGTACTCTTTTAGCTCTGATTACTAATTCAAAAATAGAGAATGATTCGCTACATGAGGTGTAGCAATGAAATGTTCTTCCAGAATACTGATCTGTAGGTTCATGATAGTAATAAAGCTTATAACTATCGCCACCATGACAGATTGTTTGAAAGATAAGATTCCCAGATGAGTCTGTTCTATATCCTTTTGATCCTAAATCGGTAACTATCTTGATTACCTGTTCCTTCGTAAGAGCCTTTAATATTGCATTTTTATCATAGTAAGGCATCAGTACACCTAAAAATCAAATGGCATTGATCCTAATAAAGTACTTGTAGCCTCCTGCTGCTCATCATCAGTAATCTGGATATCATCAAGGCTCTCAGAATGTTCCTCAATTACTTTCTCAATTTGAGCTACAGCCACCTCAGTTTCAATTAAGTTATAATAGTTATCTGTGATAAATAAATCTTTGGTTCTTCCAGTAGAAAGGTCAGCATATTGCCATAAACGGATTTTTGTCAGCTTTCCTCTTCGAACCTTATATATGTGTCTTACAAGATTGGGTATTGGCACTCCATACATATTATGCATAAGTTTCTTTACACACTCTAACTCTGCACTTGTTGGTCTCAATGAAATTTCACCTAAGTCAATTCTATCTGCTAGAGATTTTGCACCTCTTAACATTGTTTCGTCTTTAATCTGACTATCTTTGTATGTACCATTTAACTGAGTCATTGTTAGAATAAAGATATCCAATTTCATAGCCAAATTCTTAAGAGTGTCCATGAATAAGAACAAAGTCTGATCTTCTCTCAATTTCATTCCTTTACTCATAGAAGCAACTTCAGCAATTAATTTAGCTGACATATGTATATAATCGAATACGAAATAATGACATCCTTTTTCTCTCTTATAAGTTTTAATGATATTTGATATATCTTCTATACCAAAATCATTAATAATTTCTATATATAAAGGATAAGTAGCAATATATTCAATAGCTTTATCTACTCGTTCTTCCTCATCTCCTTCATAGTCTCCATCAAGAATCTTGTTCTCTGGTACTCCGGAAACGTATGCCATAATGATAGTCTGTACTTCGTCTTCCTCTAACTCAGTAGAGATGAATAGTGATGGTTCCTCACACCCAGTGTAAATCCATTCTTTTTTATCTGTATCATAGAAATAAGGGATTGAAATATTACAGATATCTGCCAATGCAGTCCTTGTCTTTCCTCCACCAGAATCAGCAGAACGAAGATAGACCTTTTTAAGTCTCGCCCCTCTAGCAATAGTAGTCATCATAGGGCTCTGTAAAGGTATTCCAAACTCTGGTTCTTCTTTCAATCTTTCTTTTAATTCTTTCATTCCCTTACCGGCAAGCTGACCCCTTCTCGAAGAATCCATTCCATAGAGCATTTTTGCTTTCGTAATGAGCAGATCCTCTTCTTCCAGAATCATATCATTTATTGAAGTTGCATCTAATTTAGCTGCTTGCTGTTCTTGTCTGCTAGGATTAATGATTGTTTGATCATAGATGTTCCTTATGTCTACTCCACATGAATCCCAATATCTTAAGAGACTAAATTTCTTCAAACGTTCCAGGTAGTAACTAAAATTTTCCAATTCAGCCAAACGAATGGCATCGTCACAATAATCAATTCCTTGATTATCGTTGAAAATTTTATATTGTTTCTCATATCTTGAAAGAAAACTATCTATAGCAAATGTATCTATAATCTCTACCCCTTGGTTGTAGAGGTTATACACACATGAAAATAATATTGCATAAAATTGTTCTTCTTCAAAGTCATACTGTGTAAGTGTGTATTCTTCCAAAAGGGAAGGTTTCTTCATAATACATCCTAAACATTGAAGAGTGGCGTGTTTGTCAATTAACATATTCACTCCCCTATTTTGCTTATATCAATCAAATCTACATTTTTCTTTTTAGGCGATACTTTTATATGCTTCTTTTTATAAATCTTATCCAAATCTACTTTTGAAGGTTCTATACTGTCTAGCTGTGCATAAAATGCCTGAGCTTGATCATAATACCAAGGAATTAATCCAACAATGTCACTATCTTCATCTTTCCTGGCTTCTAATCCAACTATAGAAAAACAATATTCTAAAGTCTGTTCCATTCCTTCCCAAGTAAATCCTTCATACATTTTTTTGTATTTATAAGCCATTGCTGAACTTTTTGCTGTACATTTACCCTGTATTTGCTCCACTTTACTAAAGAATTTTTCTGCTGCCTGGGCTTCACTTTCTGGAACTGCTTCAGGGATTTCAGGGAGAGCACTTTGTTTCAGTGCTCTCTCATACTGTTCCCTTTGCTTTTTCGTCAGCTTATCATTGTCGATCTTTTCTTT
>ENA-OQHY01000606-OQHY01000606.1-human-gut-metagenome-genome-assembly--contig:-NODE-606-length-19722-cov-5.624751_pt1 | contig 19722 bp, 23 predicted proteins | sample MGYA00242570_ERZ504733 | MGnify/ENA primary metagenome ERZ504733 (study PRJEB26092, sample SAMD00036219) | human gut metagenome | host: Homo sapiens | study: EMG produced TPA metagenomics assembly of... | reverse complement strand
AAAGCAGAGGGTATGCTTTCTTATGGAAAAAGCTATATTGATGAAAAATCATTTAAGAATATGCAAATTCAATTTAGCATTTTAATGAAGAAAGAAGCTAAATATATTGGGGATTGTAAAGAAATCTTAAATGGTATGTGGGATGGAAAGTCTGAGCTTGACAACAATAAGAAATTTCCAGTTGGAACCATTCAATATTTAATTGGACTTCAATATTCATATTTGAAAGATATAGATCACATGATGGAATATTTTACACCGGCATTAGAAAATTTAGCAGGTACTCCATATGAAGAAGATATTCGTCGTATTATGAGTAATTTACATGTAAGCTAACCTTTGGGTTAGCTTTTTTTTTCGAGCTTTGTATTGTATAATAAACTGTATGAATTGGAGGACATTTTATTATGAAATTATATAATAGTTATTCTCAAACAATTGAAGAATTAAAACCCATCGAAGAAGGTAAGATTTCTATGTATGTATGTGGACCTACAGTATACAATTATCCACATATTGGAAATGCACGTCCTATCGTTGTATTTGATACATTAAAAAAAGCATTGTCTGCACAAGGCTATGAAGTGACTTTTGCTTCAAACTATACAGATGTAGATGATAAGATCATCAAAACGGCAATTGAACAAAATGTGTCTGAAAAAGAAATTACAGATAAATTCATTGTTGCCTACAATGATGTACGTAGAGGTTTACATGCAGATCTTCCCGATTATGCACCACGTGTAACAGAAACTATGGATCGAATTATTGAGTTCATTGATAAGATGGTTAAAAATGGTTCAGCTTATCAAGTTGGAGGCGATGTTTATTTCCGAGTTAATAGTGATAAAAAATATGGAGAACTATCTCATCAAAGTATTGATGATTTAATGGTAGGAGCTCGTATTGATGAAAATGAAAAGAAAGAAAATCCATTAGATTTTACTTTATGGAAAGAGACAACAGAAGGTATTAAATGGGATTCACCTTGGTCAAAAGGACGTCCAGGCTGGCATACAGAATGTGTTGTAATGATTCAGGATGTATTCAAGAAAACATTGATTGATATTCATGGTGGTGGATTGGATTTAAAATTCCTCATCATGAAAATGAAATTGCCCAATGTGAAGTATGCAACGATACACACTTGGCAAATATCTGGGTACACAATGGTATGATCAATATCAATGGTATTAAAATGTCTAAATCTTTAGGAAATGTATGGTGGGCTAAAGATTTGATTGCCAATCACGGAGGTAATTTAACTCGTTGGTTAATGATTTCTACACATTATCGTGCACCATTAAATTTAAATGAAGAAGCTTTTACAACTTCAAAGAAGGAACTAGACAAGATTGCGGCAGCTTATAAACAAGCATGCGTAAAATTGGCATTATCAAGTGCTCAAGAAGCTACTACATTTGATGAAACGTATACTGCATTTATGGATGCATTAAATGATGATTTAAATACGCCTAACGCAATTAGTGTCGTTTATGAAGTGGTTAAGAAAATCAATCAGGCCGTACGTCAAAGAGAAATCGATGTTGAAAATTTAGCTGTTTTAGTACATACATTAGAAAAAATGCTTTATATTTTAGGTATTGAATTTGATAAAATTTCAATGACTAACGAAGACAAAGAGATGTATCAAAATTGGAGAAGTGCTGTAAAAGAAAAAGATTTCAAAACAGCGGATACACTTCGTCAAACATTGATTGAAAAAGGAATTCTGTAATGGAAATAGTAACAGAAAATGCGACTAGTCTTGCATGGATTGGTGATGCCGTTATGTCTTTGGCAGTACGTGAACACCTTTTGAGTTTAGGCTTTCGTAAGGCCCATGTTCTTCAAAAGAAAAATGCTGTTATTTGTAGCGCAAAAGGACAAGCCATCATGCTAAATAAAATGATGGAAGAAGATTTTTTTACAGAAGATGAAAAGACAATTTTAGCGCGTGGAAGAAATGCCACTATTCATTCAAAAGCTAAAAATGCGACACACAAAACATACTTAGAAGCAACCGCATTGGAATCAATGCTTGGCTATTTGTACTTATATGGCCATCAAGAAAGACTGAAGGTTTGTCTTGATAAAATTATTGAAATAGGGGATAGTCTATGATCGTATATGGAAAAACGTATATTCTACACTTCAAAATGATATGGATTCAATTGAAAAGGTATATGTACTTCAAGGATTGAAAGATGCAAAACTTTTGAAGTCAATCCAAAAATCAAATTTAAAAGTAGAATATTGTAATCGTGCAAAATTAGATAAGATTGCCAATACTACACATCATAATGGTGTGGCAGTTAAGGTTAGTGAAATTGAAACGTATAGTATTGAGCAGATTGTATCTCGCGCAAAAAAACCAGGTCTTCTTGTTGCCTTGGATGGAATACAAGATCCACATAATGTAGGTGCAATTTTAAGAACTTGTGATTGTGCAGGTGTAGATGGTGTGATTTTAACAAAACACAACAGTTGTGGTTTAACACCAACGGTTGTGAAGGCAAGTACAGGAGCAGCATATACGGTGCCTGTTTCCATTGTCACAAATTTATCACAAACACTTAGAAACTTAAAACAAGAAGGATATTGGGTTGTCGGAACCGATATGAAAGATGCCAGGGAATATCGTGAAGGTATGTATGATTCACCGACTGTATTAGTAATTGGTTCAGAAGGGCAAGGCATTTCAAATCTTGTAAAAAAACAATGCGATTATATGGTTTACTTACCGATGGTAGGAAGTATCACTTCATTAAATGCAAGTGTGGCAGCTGCTATCTTGATGTATGAAGTATATAATCAAAGAAATCCAAAAAAATAAGTCAATTTTTAAAAATTGGCTTTTTTAATGTCTTTTTCACATTGCCTTATTATAATGAATTTAGGTGATAGTTATGAACATATATGAAAGTATATACTTAATTCAAATGAATGATTTTTATGAGATGAATCATTTAATCCAATATTACAGACCTATGGTTACAGAAATATGGGCGGATATATTTGTGCGTAAAACGAATACAATATTATGTGAAAGAGATGAGTTTACAGACATGCAGACTTATTGTTGTATCGATGTATTTTTGAATATCGTATGGATCGTGTATTAACATTTACAAGTTTTTATAGGCGTTGCACCAAAAATAAAGGGTATGATCTTTTACGTCAAGCCATACGCAAACAATGTTATCTAAATCAAGTTTGTATAAGTTTGATCAAAAAGTGAAAGAAGATACGAACTTGTATTATAGTACAATCAGCACGGATGATTCTTTAGAAGTACATGAAATTGTGATGGATAAGTTGATGTGGGAGCACATTAAGACAAGAATTTTGAATTTATTTGGCGAAGAATATGTTCAAATTGTCGATTTGCGTATGGAGGGATATACCTTTAAATATATAGCGCAAGAACTTGGATTAAGCTGTGCAAAGGTTAATTTTATGTTTGAAAAGGTAAAAAAATGGTATACGACAATTGACAGTTGAATGGTTTAAATGGTACATTTAATGAGTTAAGGAGCGTGAAGGAATTGGCAGATAAAGTTGTTTTGACGTGTACAGAGTGTCTATCAAGAAATTATACGACCGAAAAGAATAAGAAGACCAACACGCAACGTCTTGAAATTAAAAAGTATTGTCCAAAGTGTGGCAAACATACTTTGCATAAGGAAACAAAGTGAGGAATCCATATGAGTAAAGAAAAAAAGGAAAGAACATATTCACCTTCAAAGGTGTTCAAAGAATTAAAGACTGTAAAATGGCCAACATTTAAAGAATTGATGTCCTCAAGTGCTTTAGTTATTGTATTTACAGTATTATTTGGTTTGTATTTCTTTGTTTGTGAGATTTTATCAAGCGGTCTAGTTAAAATGATCGTTGGCGCATAGGGAGGAAATTATGTCAGAGTTAAAAAAAGAATGGTATGTAGTAAATACATATGTAGGTCAAGAAAATCGTGTAAAAGAAAATTTAGAACGTCGTATTAAAACTATGGGTCTTGAAGACTTCTTGTTTCAGATCGTCGTTGCGGAAGAAAAAGAAATTGAATATAAAAATGGTAAACCGGTTGAAAAAACACATAACTTATTCTCTGGTTATTTGTTAGTGCAAATGATTATGACAGATGAAGCATGGTATATTGTACGTAATACACCAGGTGTAACTGGATTTATCGGATCAAGTGGAAAGGGTGCAAAACCATTCCCAGTAGCTCAAGAAGAAGTAGATGCGGTATTGCGCCGTTTAGGTCGTCAAGATGTAAATGTTCAGGTTGATTTTGAAGTGGGAGATCGCGTAGAAATCACAAATGGTGCATTCAAAAATTCAGAAGGTACTATTGAATCTATGGATGAAGAAAAGAAAGAAGCTACAGTATTATTGATTTTATTTGGTCGTGAAACACCAACAGAAATTCCATATATGGATTTAAAGAAAGTCGACTAAGACTTTCTTTTTTAGGTATGTTTATGAAGACTTTAGTATTTGATTTAGATGGCACAATGTATCGTGGTACCCAAATTATTGAAAGTGCTCATCAATTTTTAGATTATTGTATCCAAAATAAGATTCCGTTTATTTTTTTGACAAACAATTCTATGCGTACACCACAAGAAAATGTAAAACATATGCAAGATATGGGATATACAAACATAGAGCCGTCCATGTTTTATAATAGTGCTATGGCAGCTTGTCAATATGTTAAGAAACACTACAAGGGAAATAGGGCATATTATATCGGAAAACAAGGTATGAAAGATGCGTTGGATCAAGAAGGTTTTATTGTTGATGATGAAAATCCGGATTTTGTGTTTATTGGATTGGATAAAGATGCGACATATAAATCTTATTCAAAAGCGTTATCTTTGATTTTAAATGGAGTAAGATCATTGGTACAAATAATGATCGTATTTTGGCAAAACCTGGCGGATTTGAAGTAGGCAATGGAAGTGTAGTCGATATGTTTGAGTATGCAGCCAATCAAAAATCGCCTCGTATTGGTAAGCCCAATCGAGCTATTCTTGATTTATGTTTGGAGTATTTTGGCTTAAAAGAAGATGAAATCATATTGATCGGTGACAATTTAGAAACGGATATTAAACTTGGATTTGAACAAAATATTGAAACAGTACTTGTACAGACGGGTGTTCATAAAAAGGAAGATATTGAACAACTAAAGATTTATCCGACGCACGTAGTAAATACGTTAATGGATTTAGTGGACTATAATTTTGACTAGTATTTTTTTTGAATTATTGGTATAATCGAAATATCGTAGAAGGTGTGATGAAAAAATGAAAGATATATTAAACGTGGTTTTAATGACATTATCTGGTGTTATTATTATATTAACATTATTACAAAGTGGTAAATCAGACGGATTATCGGCTGCCTTTACAGGAAGTGGAGATTTGAACTTGTTTGCGGTACAAAAAGAAAGAGGACCAGAAAAAGTTATCTCTCGTTTAACTTTGTTTTGTGGGATTTTGTTCTTTGCGATTGTGATCGCATTGCAGATTGTGTAATTAAAAGACCGTTAAGGTCTTTTTTCTGTTTTAAAGGAGGAAAAAATGAAAGAAAAAATCATTCAATATTTAGAAGAAAAAAAAGAATGTAAAATACGCGCTTTAGAAAAAATAGTAAGACCTAAATCAAGTAAAGAATTTACAGAAATGGTGAAGTCTTTAAATGAGTTAGAAGATGAAAAGTTGATTTATAACGATCATACAAGTTTGTATTTGATTGATGATATACATTTTATGGCTGGAAGCGCAAAAGATATTTCGAGATATGAAATAGCTGTCTTTAATGAAAACAATAAAGTATATGTTCCAAAAAATAAAAAGATGAAGATCTTTGATAAAGATGAAGTGTTAGTTCGCTTAAAGCCTGAACCATCTTTAATTAAAGTGTTTAATCATGGATTGACAAATATTACAGGGGTTATGATTGTTAAAAAGAAGAAGACATTCTTTTATAGTGATCTAGACTTACATTGTTCGATTCGTGTAGTCAATGAAAAAGAATTTAGTTTTAAAAAACGTACAAAAGTTGTATGTCAAATCGTAAAATATGCAGATCCACTAGAAGTAAGGATTATTCAGGTTCTAGGGCATCCAGATGATGCAGGTGTTGATATTAGTGCGATGCTTACAAGTAATCAAGTGCGTCAGGTGTTTAATGGAAAAATTGTGAAGGAGTGCAAAAAAATTCCTGCTAAAGTACAAAAGGATGAACTTGAAAATCGTAAAGATTTAAGAGGTTTATTAACGGTTACCATTGATGGGGATGATGCCAAGGATTTTGATGATGCGATTTCTATTGTGAAAAATGAAAAAGGATATGTATTGTATGTACATATTGCGGATGTTTCTCATTATGTAAAAGAAAATAGTGCCCTTGATCAAGAAGCGTATTTAAGAGGAAACTCAATCTATGTATGTGATCGTGTCGTACCTATGCTTCCATTTGATTTAAGCAATGGTATTTGTTCATTAAATCCAAATGTAGATCGACTCACAATTACTTGTGCTATGCAAGTGGATGAAAAGGGAAATCTATTGACATACAATATTTTTCCAAGTGTGATTCATTCTGACAAGCGTTGTACATATAAAAAAGTGAATGCGTGTTTAGATGGTGATAAAACAATTTTACAAGAGTATTCTGAAGTAAAAGAATTGTTGTTTACTTTAGAGTCTTTGGCTAAATTATTAAAGAAACAGTCACATAATCGTGGATGTATTGATTTTAATACAAAAGAAGCAAAGATCATTATGGATAAAAATGGATATCCAGTGGATGTTAATGTGTTAGAACGTGGCTTTGCTGAACAAATGATCGAAGAATGTATGATTTTAGCCAATGTTTGCGTAGCTCACCATATGCATGTCAATAAGATACCAAGTATGTATCGTGTGCATGAAAATCCAGATCCTAAAAAGGTGGCAACAATTTGTACGGTTGCGAATTCTTTGCGTATTCCATTTGATTTTTATCCAGATGAAGTCAATGCGAGTCAAATTCAAAAATTCTTAGAATCCATTCAAGATGAAAATGCATATGAAGTCTTGTCTATGGTTTCTTTGCGTTCTATGCAGAAGGCTCGCTATGATGCTCATTGTCTTGGACACTTTGGACTTGCTTTAGAAGAATATTGTCATTTCACAAGTCCAATTCGTCGTTATTCAGATTTAGTCGTACACCGTATGTTGCATGCATATTGTTTTAAAGAACAAAAGCGTACACCATCAAATGATGAAAAGAAAATCGAAAAACAAGCCTTCCATATTTCTGAAAAAGAAAGAGATGCGATCATGATGGAAAGAATGGTCAATGATTATAAAAAGGCACAATATATGGAAAAACGTGTAGGTCAAGTTTTTGAAGGTACAATTGTTGGTGTAATGAGTTTTGGATTCTTTGTGGAAATGGATAATACGGTTGAAGGTCTTGTTCCTGTTCATACTCTTTCAAACGACTTCTACGATTATGATGAAGATACAATGACTTTAAAGGGACAGACACATGGTAAAGTGTTCCAAATGGGCATGCGAGTACGTGTGGTTTGTACGGATGTTCAAAGGGAAAAAGGACAAGTTACATTTAGCTTGTTAGAAAGAAGAAATCATGATTAAGGGATTCACCATGTTGCATTTAGAACAATAGGATGAAATGATTTATTTTTATCATTATTTACTAGAACTACCTATATTAAGAAAGTGGGACACAGGCATTCATTTGGATTGCTTTAATAGTTGTATTGAAATCTTTTTGGATGGTACAAACAGTTGGGGAAGGATGTATTCGTCATTTTGCGTTTGCGACAGATCATGTGGATAAAATTGTCGAAAGAGTTCGTTAAAGTGAGTGTTGAGCCTAAAGATGTAGTTATGAAAACAGATCCTGTATTTCTTATTCGTATAGATTTTATTGATGGTCTGCTTCATGAATCTATCGAATTGTTTTGTGAAAAGGCATAATCGGTAGGTTTTCTGTCCAAGTTGGTACTTGATTTGCACATAATTATTTCTTTGTTAGAATGGAATCAGTTAAACAAAGGAGTGATTGAAATGAATCAAGTTCAAGTTGTAAAATTAAATAAAAATTTCAATCTTTCTTTGTACATATGTAAACTGGGGTGAACTATCATTCCAGTTTTTCTGTGATTTCATGACAATAAAGGATGAGGAGGATGATTGAAATGGATCAGAATTTTAATAAGGTATTTTGGGATGCATGCGCAAATGGTGATTTTCCAATGGTTTGTTCTCAAATCAAAGCAGGAGCAGATGTAAATTATCAGAATGGTGATGGACGTACAGCTTTGATGCGTGCAAGTAAACGCGATCGTAAAGATGTAGTGCAAGTTTTACTTGATAATGGGGCAGATGTGAATATTACAGATAATAAAGGGAAAACAGCTTTGATGACAGCTGCAAAAAAAGGCAATAAAACAATCTTAAAGGCTTTGATTGATGCAGGAGCAGATGTAAATGCCAAAGATGATAGAGGTCGTACAGCTTTAATGCGTGCTTGTTTATTAGGACAAGATCGTTGTGTTGAAGTATTATTAGATGCTGGAGCTAGAATCAATGATCAAGATGAAGTGGGTCGTAGTGCTTTAATGGAAGCTTGTATCGCATTTAAACGTGACACAATTCACTTATTGCTTGAAAGAAATGCCGATGTGAATTTATTTGATAATAATGGTGTAACTGCATTGATGCGTGCTGCTTATGGTGGATATCCAAGTTTAGTTGAAAAATTATTGGCGTATGGAGCTGATAAAGATATGACAGATAAACAAGGTCGTGTTGCATTGGATTATGTTCGTGAACATTGTAGAGCTCAATTAGAGCCTATCTTAAGATGAGGTTAAGCGTATGAGAGATTATCAAAGTTTTGAAGTACGTAACGTAAGCGTAATCGGACATAGTGGAGCAGGAAAAACAAGTGTTCTAGAAGCTATGTTGTATTATACAAAAGCAACAGATCGCTTTGGAAAAACAACAGAAGGAAGTTCAATGATTGATTTTGACACTGAAGAAATTCGTCGTGGACTTTCTGTTTATACAACAATCGTACCTATTGAATGGGAAGACAGTAAAATCAATTTTATTGATACACCAGGTTATTTAGACTTCGTTGGAGAAAAACAAAGTGGCTTTTCAGTTGGTGATTCAAGTTTAATTGTAGTCAATGCCAAAGAACCTTTACAATCAGGAACAAAACTTGCGTATAAACAAGCCGTTGCTGAAAAGAAACCTACAATTTTTTTCATCAATAAATTAGATGAAGAACACACAAGCTTTGATGCTAGTTATCAAGCATTGCGTGAAGAATTTGGTAAAAGTGTTATTCCGTTTGAAGTTCCTATCGTTGAAGATGGTAAAATCGTTGGATCTGTAAATATCATTAAAAATAAAGCTTGGTATTACAGTCCAGAATTAGCGGATAAACCATGTCCAGTTCCAGAATCTATGCAAGAAGAAGTGGCTCTATATAAAGATCAGATTGCAGAAGCTGTAGCTATGGGGGATGATGAATTAATGGAAAAATTCTTCTCTGGTGAAGAATTTAGTGATGCAGAATTAAAACGTGGTGTACGAATTGGTGTGCGTAATGGAGAAATTTGTCCAGTATATTCTGGTAGTGCAGTTAATTCAATTGGTATTCAACGTTTGATGGATTTAATCGTTAGTTATTTCCCAACATATTCAGAAAGAGGTATGTATACAGCTACAACTCCAAATGGTGTTAAAGTGGAATTGTTGACAAGTGAAACGGAAGTTTTAACAGCACAAGTTTTCAAAACAATTGTGGACCCATTTGTTGGAAGAATTAGTTATGTAAAAGTATTGAGTGGTGTACTTGCAGCTGATAGTACTGTAGTGAATGCCAATAATGGTAAACCAGAAAAAATCAGTCAAATCTATATCGTTAAAGGTAAACACCAGACAGCAGCTGGTAAATTATTTACAGGAGATATTGGTGCTTTAGTAAAACTACAAAATACTAGAACAAACGATACATTGTGTGATAAAGGTAAATTGTTGATGGCAGATCCAATCACATTCGATACGCCAATGTATGGTCAGGCTGTTTTACCTAAGACTAAAAATGATGAAGATCGTTTATCAAATGGTCTTGCTCGTTTACAAGAAGAAGATCCAACATTTAAAGTGGTGAATAATCCGGAAACAAAAGAAACAGTGATTTATGGTATTGGTGATCAGCATTTAGACGTGATTGTGAATAAATTAAATTCCAAATTTAAAGCTGAAGTTGTCTTAAGTGATCCAAAGATTACTTATCGTGAAACTATCACAAAGACAGCAATTGGTGAAGGTCGTCATAAAAAACAATCGGGTGGACACGGACAATTTGGACATGTATTTGTAGAATTTAGTCCTAATCCAGATGAAGAAGAAATGGTATTTGCAGAAAAGGTATTTGGTGGAGCTGTTCCTAAACAATATTTCCCAGCTGTTGAAACAGGTCTTCGTGAATGTTGCCAAAAGGGTCCTTTAGCAGGATATAAGATGGTAAATGTAAAAACTACATTGTTAGATGGTAAATATCATGATGTTGACTCAAGTGAAATGGCATTTAAGATGGCAGCTCACTTAGCTTTTAAAGATGCGATGACAAAAGTTCATCCAATCTTATTAGAACCGATCATGAATGTCAAGATTCGTGTTCCTGATGAATTTACAGGAGCTGTCATTGGTGATTTGAATAAACGTAGAGGTTCAATCATGGGTATGACTCCAGTGGATTCAGATCAAGAAATTGATGCACAAGTTCCAATGGCAAACATGTCTAGATATTGTGTTGAACTTAGAAGTATGACAACTGGTTTAGGAACATATACAATGGAAATGGACCGTTATGATCCAGTACCAGAACCTTATGCTTCAAGAGTGATTGAAGAGAGTAAGAAAGAAAAAGAATAGGACATACGTAAAAAGACAGCAGAAAACGGCTGTCTTTTTCTATAGGATGTCAAAATGTTTTAGTGCACTGACTATTCCATCTTCTTGTACAGAATCTGTTATGTAGTCAGCTATAGCTTTAACGTCATCTTTGGCATTACCCATCGCAACACCAGTACCAACATATTTCAACATAGAGATATCATTCCCACCATCACCAAAGGCCATGGCTTCCTCTTTGTTGAAATTGAAGTAATTCAATATCTTTTGAATACCTATATCTTTTCCACCATTACATGGAATAATGTCACAAGCTTTATCCCACCAGCGAGCCACTTTTAATGTGGTTGTGTTTTCTAGAATCAATTCATCTTGATCTTCTGTAGTCGCAATCATCATTGATAAATTTCTTCTTCCATAAATTCATTAAATTCATCAAGTACATGAACATGTTGGTTGGCAATCATGAAATATTCTTCTAAGATTTCATCATCAAAATTACATCCCATCTTATTGATTCCAGCTAGAGTAACAGCTTTATTTAATTTCTTGGCGTTATCTACAAATATTTGAATATCCTTCTTATCCATGGGATTCTTGTAAATCAATTCGTTAGGTGTGAAACAATAGGAGCCATTAAAAGAAAGTACTCCATCAAATTCGATGCCATGAAATTAGGTACGACAAATGGTGGCCTTCCTGTGGCTAAAAAGATTTTAATCCCTTTCTTTTTTACTTCATTCAGCGCAATAATCAATTCTTGGTGCATTTCTTTTTGACCAAGTTCTAAAAGTGTTCCATCAATATCAAAAAATAATATTTTAATCATAATTCATTCTCCATTCTTTCATATTTTAGCATTATTTTGGAAAAATCATGAAAATTCTTGTATAATACAGAAATCAGGGAGGGAATATATGAGTACGTTTAAGCGTTTTTTACAATATTATAAACCATATAAAGGGATTTTCTTTATGGATCTATTTTGTGCACTTATTATGTGTGTTGTTGATCTATCGTTTCCTTTGATTCTAAGTTATTGTACCGGAAAATTCTTTTTGAAATCATCGAATGAAATTTTAAAAGGAGTTCTTTTTTTAGGTATAGGTTTACTTATTATGTATGTAATACGAGCATTGTGTCGTTATTATGTGAGTTGTCAAGGCCATGTGATGGGAGCCAACATGGAAAGTGATATGCGTCAAGATTTATTCAATCAATACCAACGTTTATCTTTCTCTTATTATGATAAGCACAATACAGGGGTTATGATGTCTCGTGTCGTTTCAGACTTATTTGATATTTGTGAGTTTGCGCATCATGGACCTGAAAACTTATTTATTTCATTATTTAAAATTGTCGGATCTTTCATTATTTTAGCTACAATCTATTGGCCATTGGCATTGATTCTTTTAGCTGTGACGATCGTGATGATGGCTTTTTCTTATTCACAAAATAAGAAGATGCGAAGAACCTTTATGGAAAACAGAAAGAAGATTGGTAGTGTAAATGCAAGTCTTCAAGATTCTTTGGGTGGTATTCGTGTTGTACAATCTTTTGCGAATGAGGATATTGAAATTGATAAATTTAACCATTCGAATATGGAATTTTTGGAATCAAAAAAAGACAATTATCGGGTTATGGGTACTTTTCAAGGTGGAAATAATTTCTTTCAAGGACTTTTATATGTCACAATCATTGTGTTTGGCGGTTTGTTTATCGCAAATGGGGATTTAAATCCAATCGTACTTGCGACATTTGCCCTATATATTAATGTTTTTGTATCACCGATTGAAGTATTAGTTGAATTTACAGAAATGTTCCAAAAGGGATTCTCTGGATTTAGACGTTTTGAAGAAGTTATGAATGAAATTCCTGAAATTCAAGATTCTAAAAATGCCAAGGATTTAAAAAATGTTTCTGGAAATATTGATTTTGATCATGTGTCTTTCCAATATAATGAGAATGAAAAGGTTATTGACGATGTAAATCTACATATCAAAGCAGGAGAAAAAATTGCCTTGGTTGGACCTAGTGGCTCTGGTAAGACTACACTTTGTTCATTGTTATCTCGTTTTTATGATGTCACAAACGGTTCCATCTCAATTGATGGTCAAAATATTAAAGATGTGACTTTAAAATCTCTTCGTTCAAATATTGGTTTAGTTCAACAAGATGTATATTTATTTACAGGAACGATTGAACAAAATATCGCTTATGGAAGGCCTGACGCAAGCCATGAAGAAATCGTAAAGGCAGCTAAAAAAGCGAATATCCATGATTTTATTATGTCTTTACCTGAAGGGTACGATACTTTCTGTGGAGAAAGAGGTACGCGTTTATCAGGTGGTCAAAAACAACGTATTTCGATTGCACGTGTTTTCTTGAAGAATCCTAAGATTTTGATTTTGGATGAAGCAACAAGTGCTTTGGATAATGAGAGTGAGCGAATTATTCAAAAGAGTCTAGAAGATTTAAGTAAGGATCGCACTTGTATTACAATTGCCCATCGTTTATCTACGATTCGTAATGCGGATGAGATTGTCGTAATCGATGCGACAGGTATGCATGAGCGCGGAACACATGATGAATTGATGAAATTAAATGGTACTTATGCGAAATATTATAAGCTTCAATTTGAGGGCTTAAATTAGCAGGCATGCAAATGTCTGCTTTTCTTGTATCTTTGAAAAAAAAGTGTTAAAATTTTATCTGTAGATGAAAGCGTTTTTCGCTTGTTTTAGGAGGAATTTATCATGTTAAAAGGGATAGCAGCAAGTGCTGGTGTATCTGTAGCTAAAGTTTACAAATTAGAAACACCAAAAGTTGTTATTGAAAAAAAAGCTGGAGTAGCTGAAGAAGAAGTAAAAAAATTCGAGGATGCTCTAGAACAAACTAAAAAAGATATCGAAGGAGTAAAAGAAAGAGCAGCTAAACGTTTAAGTGACGAAGAATTAGCTGTATTTGATGCTCACTTAATGATGGCTGGTGACCCTGAATTAGCTGGTCAAATTAAAGCCATGATCGAAAATGATGGCGTAAATGCTGAATATGCGACTGAACAAGTAGCTAATCAAATGGTTGAAATGTTCGAAAGCATGGATAATGATTATTTCCGTGAAAGAGCAGCTGATATTAAAGATGTTACTTTCCGTTTAAAATGTAACTTATTAGGATTGACAATTCCTGATTTAACAAGTATTGATGAAGATTCAATTATCGTTGCTCACGATTTGACTCCAAGTGATACAGCTCAGTTAAACGAATTTGTTAAGGGTTTCGCTACTGAAATCGGTGGTAAAACTTCTCACTCAGCTATCATGGCTAACTCATTGGAAATCCCTGCAGTTGTAGGATGCCCAGGTGTATGTGATGCATGTAAAACGGGTGATACTTTGGCATTAGATGCATTAGATGGTGTTGTTGAAATCAATCCTGATGAAGAAACAATTGCTAAATATGAAGCTAAAGCAGCTGCTTACTTAAAAGAAAAAGAAGAATTAAAAGTATTGAAGAACGAAAAATCTGTAACTACAGATGGACACGAAGTTGAACTTGCTGGTAACATCGGTGGATTCAAAGATGTTGAAGGTGTATTAACTAATGGTGGTGAAGGTGTCGGATTATTCCGTACAGAATTCTTATACATGGATTCAGATCACTTCCCAACAGAAGATGAACAATTCGAAGCATACAAACAAGTATTAGAAGGTATGCAAGGTAAAAAAGTTGTTGTTCGTACATTAGACATCGGTGGAGATAAACACTTATCTTACTATGAGTTCCCTCAAGAAATGAACCCATTCTTAGGATATCGTGCAATTCGTCTTTGCTTAAAAGAAACAGATATCTTCAAAACTCAATTACGTGCATTATGCCGTGCATCTGTTTATGGAAGACTTTGCATCATGTTCCCAATGATCGCAACTGTTAAAGAATTCCGTGACGCAAAAGCTATCTTTGAAGAAGTTAAGGCTGAATTAGTTGCTGAAGGTGTTGCAGTTAGTGACAGCATTGAAGTTGGTATGATGGTTGAAATTCCAGCTGCTGCGGTTCTTGCTGATCAATTCGCTAAATATGCAGACTTCTTCTCAATTGGTACAAATGATTTGATCCAATACTCAATGGCTGCTGACCGTATGTCTGAACACGTTTCTTACTTGTATCAACCATACAACCCAAGTGTATTACGTTTAGTTGCTAACACAATTAAAGGTGCTCACGAACACGGTAAATGGGTTGGTATGTGTGGAGCCATGGCTGGTGAACCACATGCAGTTCCTATTCTTTTAGGTTTAGGTCTTGATGAATTCTCAATGAGTGCTACTCAAATCTTAAAGGCTCGTAAGGTTGTTAAATCTTTAAGCTATGAAGAAATGCAAGGCTTAGCTCAAGAATGCTTAAATAAAGACACTGCTGATGAAGTTTTAGAAACAGTTAAAACTAAATTGGGTGAATAATTAGATTCGGGGTTCTATTGAACCCCCTTTTATTTTGTAGGGGGAATATATGAAGCTTATATGGAAATATTTAATGAAATATAAGAAATGGTTTTTGTTGGATTTTATAAGTGTATTCGGGTTTGCCCTTGTAGAACTAGGAATTCCAACCATCATTTCAGATATGATTGATCATGGTATTGAAACACATGATACAGCTTATTTATATGGTCGTTTTGGAATTATGGCTTTCATTAGTGTGATTGGTGTAAGTGGAGTTGTGCTACTTGGATATTGCTGCTCAAAAATATCCACAAATATTACGCGTGATATTCGTAATGATGTGTTTAAGCATTCGCAATCTTTTTCTGCAGCTGAAATGGAAAAGTTTGGTGTATCCAGTATGATTACACGTACCAATAATGATGCCTATCAAATTATGTTATTTTTAAATGTCATCTTAAAATCCGCATTATTAACACCGGTTATGATGTGTGTCTCTGTTATGTTGATTTTACAAATATCTTTACAACTTTCTTATGTCGTTTTAGCTACAATTCCTGTTGTTATTTTAGGTGTGATCATTGTTGCTAAAGTGAGTGAACCATTGAGTGAGAATCAACAAAAGTCGATTGACCACATTAATCAAATTTTGCGTGAAAATATTACAGGTATTCGAGTAATTCGTTCTTTTAATAAAGAGGATTATGAAAAGAAGCGTTTCTCTAATGAAAATGATTCTATCGAGATCAAAGTGCAAAGTTATTTAAATTAATGTCTTGTACAGAACCATCTTTTTTCTTTTTGATGAATATCGCTACAGTCATTGTATATTATTTAAGTTGCACTTTATTAAACACAAATGCCATTACTCTAGGAAATGTAGTTGCCTTTGTTGAATATTTATTCCACGTTATGATGTCTGTATTGATATTCTGTATGGTATTTATGATGTATCCTAGAGCCAATGTATCGGCTAAGCGTATCATGGAAGTGTTGGATACAAAACCAAGTATTGTCAATGATAAAGATTGTATCCAGTTGGATTCTATTCAAACATTAAGTTTTAAAGATGTTAGTTTTTCTTATCCAAATGGTGAAGAAGCTGTTTTAAAGAATATTGACTTTTCATGTCATAAAGGACAAAAAATTGCGGTGATTGGAAGTACAGGTTCTGGTAAGAGTACGTTAGTAAATTGATGAATCGATTTTATGATGTAAGTCGTGGATCAATTGAAATCAATGGTGTAGATATTCGTAAGTATGATTTAGAGAGTTTGCGTGCTCAAATTGGATATGTAGCTCAAAAGGCGCATATGTTTAAGGGAAGTATTAAATCGAATATTTGTTTTGGAAAACCAGAGGCAAGTGATGAAGAAATGCATCATGCAGCTCGTGTCGCTCAGGCAAGTGACTTTATTTCTAAAAGAGAAAATGGGTACTTGGATGAAATTGCAGAGGATGGAACAAATATTTCGGGTGGACAGAAACAAAGGCTTTCGATTGCTCGTGTCATCTTAAAGAAGCCTTCCCTTTATATTTATGATGATAGTTTTAGTGCTTTAGATTTTAAAACGGATGCCACATTAAGAAAAGCCTTAAAACCAGAAGTGAAGGATGCGATCTTTTTTGTGGTTGCCCAAAGAATTTCAACAATCATGGATTCGGATATGATCATCGTCTTAGATGAAGGACAAATTATTGGATTAGGTACGCATTTAGAACTTTTAAAGAATTGTAGTGTGTATCAAGAAATTGCTCATTCGCAATTGACACAAAAGGAGTTGGATGATTATGAAAGAAACTAAGAAAATGAAGTTTAGTGAATGCTTATCCCATCTTTTTGTGTTTGTTAAACCTTATCGTTTTAAGTTGTTGTTTGGAATTTTAATGGTCATCACAGCCCAGGTGACATTCGCATTAAATCCAACTGTTGAAGGTATGATCACAACCCAGCTTGCATCCGATATTTCTTCGCATCAGCCAATTCAGATAGATAAAGTTGTACATATTTTATGTATCTTATTTACAATTTATATTGTAAAGACGATATCCCAATTTTTAATGGCCATCTTTATGACCGATGCGATTCAAAAAACGATGTTTGATGTACGTAATGCGATTGAGGACAAAATTCATCATTTACCAGTATCTTATTTTGATCAAGAAAAAACGGGAGAGTTATTATCCCGTATCACAAATGATGTGGATACATTATCGAATGCGCTGCAACAAACTTTATCGCGAGTAATTTCTGCAGTCTGTACATTTACTTTTGTATTATTTATGATGTTTAGAATCAATGTACTTATGACATGCATTATTTTAGTGGCATTACCTGTTATCGCACTTCTTTCAAAATTTGTAGTGAAAAAATCACAGCCTCTATTTGATGATCAACAAAATACATTGGCTGATTTAAATGGTACAATCAATGAATTGTACGATGGATATAATGAGATTCTTTCTTATAATCAACAAGAACATGCTCTAAAACGCTTTGAAAAAGATAATGAAAGAATGCGTGTATCTAGTTTTAAGGCGCAGTTTGTATCAAGTTTGATCAATCCATTATGTTCTTTGATTACCTATTTAAGTATTGGTTGTGCAAGCCTTGTTGGATGTCTTCAAGTGTTAAATGGAACTATCGCATTAGGTCAACTACAAGCTTTTATTCGATATATTTGGCAAATCAATGATCCAATTTCACAAATATCGCAATTATCAAGTGCAGTACAATCTGCCTTTAGTGCGATGTCACGTTTATTTACTTTCTTAAATCAACCTATTGAAGAGGATGTTGTATCCAAATGCCAAATTGATGAAGTACGTACTATTGAATTTAAGCATGTACAATTTGGATATGATGACAATCTACTTATGAAAGATGTAAATATTGATGTACATCAAGGTCAAACCATCGCCATCGTAGGTCCTACAGGAGCCGGTAAGACGACATTGACAAATTTATTGTTGCGTTTCTATGATGTGAAGGGTGGAAGTATTAAAATCAATGGTATCGATATTCGTGAATTGTCATATCATGATTTAAGAAAACTTTTTGCGTTAGTACTACAAGATACATGGTTATTTGAGGGTAGTATTGAACAAAATATTGCGTATGGAAATGAGAAGGCGTTAAAGAATGAAATTGTAGAAGCCGCAAAACAAGCTAATGTCCATCACTTTATACGTACTTTAACCGATGGCTATGATACTTTGATCAATGAAGAGGGAAGTAATGTGAGTCAAGGCGAAAAACAATTATTGACGATTGCACGTGCTCTATTAAAGAATCCGGAAGTCTTAATTTTAGATGAAGCAACGAGTAGTGTAGATACAAGACTTGAAAGGCGTCTTCAAGGTGCCATGGATCGAGTTATGGAAAATCGTACTTGTTTTGTGATTGCACACCGTTTATCTACAATTATCAATGCGGATAAGATTCTTGTGCTTGAACATGGAGATATTGTAGAACAAGGAAGTCATGAAGAATTATTGAATATGAATGGAGTTTATGCAAGATTGTATAATGCTCAGTTCGCAAAATAAAGAGTCTGATCAGTTCAGACTTTTTTTTGATGCCTTTGGCAATGGCTGTTGCAATATTTTTTGTATAATTTTTAAGATAATATAAATCGGAGTCATCCGATATAAAGCCAGCTTCAATCAAAATGGCATCCACTTTGTTGTTTTTGACAACATACAAAGGTGTTTCATTTGTATCTAATAAGCCTCGATTGGTTGAATAATCGAGTTTATCGAGTTGCTTAAGAATGGAGTTGGACACTTTCAAAGTGTTCTTGTTGTTGAAATCACAATAAATTTCATATCCATTGGCTTCATATTCACTTGAATTTAAATGTATGGATACAAAGAGATCGGCATTCTTTTTCTTTGCTAAATCACAACGTGCTTGTAAATCCTTCTTATTATTGCTTGGCCAAGAAACAGAATCACTTGTACGTGTATATACAACTTTGTAGCCATAGGACTTGAGTTGTTTTCCAACAAGTAAAGCGATATCTAAATTGATGTCTTTTTCATAATCACCATAAAAACTTTCAGCTCCTACATCATATCCTCCATGACCAGCATCGATCATAATGGTTTCTTTTGTGCTTTTGGCAGAAATGTTTATATTTGTTTCATTGAGAAATGTAAAGGTGCATCCTATACAAAAAATCAATAAGAATGACATTAATAATTTTTTCATGGGCTTATTAAAACATGTAATCCTTAAATGTTTCTTAAATTGCTGTCCCTTAAAATTAAGTTAAAACTGTATATTTTAAAGGATACAGTAAAATGCTAATATAGGGACAAGTTTT
>ENA-OQHY01000604-OQHY01000604.1-human-gut-metagenome-genome-assembly--contig:-NODE-604-length-19758-cov-2.434568_pt1 | contig 19758 bp, 33 predicted proteins | sample MGYA00242570_ERZ504733 | MGnify/ENA primary metagenome ERZ504733 (study PRJEB26092, sample SAMD00036219) | human gut metagenome | host: Homo sapiens | study: EMG produced TPA metagenomics assembly of... | reverse complement strand
AGCTTGCCGTCGGCGACGTGCTGATCGTCAGCGGATCGCTGGGCTGCCACGGGGCGACGATCCTGAACCTGCGTGAAGGCCTGGGGCTGGACGGAGAATTACGCAGTGATTGCGCGGTACTGACCCCGCTTATCCAGACCCTGCGTTCCCTTCCAGGCGTGAAAGCCCTGCGCGATGCGACCCGCGGCGGGGTTAACGCCGTGGTACATGAGTTCGCGGCGAGCTGCGGTCTGGGTATCGAACTCACTGAACGCGCGCTGCCCGTTAAGCCTGCCGTTCGCGGCTTGTGCGAACTCCTCGGGCTCGACCCGCTAAACTTTGCAAATGAAGGCAAGCTGGTCATTGGCGTGGAGCGTGCGGCGGCCGAATCCGTACTCGAACAGCTGCGGGCACATCCTTTCGGTAAAGAGGCTGCGCTGATTGGTGAAGTGGTTGAGCGCAAAGGGGTGCGCCTGACCGGGCTGTATGGCGTCAAGCGGACGCTGGATCTGCCGCACGCGGAACCTTTACCCCGCATTTGCTAGAACCGCGCCAAAAGCGGTCAGCACTGACTTTCTCTTTTTTGCCAGTTTCTATTGGAAAGCAATATGCCGTATACACCGATGAGCGATCTTGGACAGCAGGGCCTGTTTGACATTACGCGCACACTTTTACAGCAGCCCGATCTTGGCGCGCTGAGCGATGCCTGACGCGGCTGGTCAGGCAATCAGCGCTGGCAGACAGCGCCGCAATTGTGCTCTGGCATAGCGCAAGCCATCGCGCGAGCTACTATTCAACGCGCGACAATGGCAAAGCGTTTGAGTACGAGGATGAAACCTACCTCGCTCATGGTCCTGTCCGGCGTATTCTTTCCCGCCCGGAGGCGCTGCACTGCAATTTTGAGGAATTCCGCAAAGCGTGGCCGATGCTGGCGCAGAGTCAGTTATACCCGCCTTTCGGCCACTACAGCCTGCTGCCACTGGCGGTGGAAGGGCATATCTTCGGCGGCTGCGAGTTTATTCGTCACACCGACCAGCCGTGGAGCGAGGCGGAATACGAGCGTCTGCACACCTTCACCCAGATTGTGGCCGTGGTCGCAGAGCAAATTCAAAGCCGCGTCACCAATAATGTGGATTATGACCTGCTGAGCCGCGAACGTGACAATTTCCGGATCCTGGTGGCCATCACCAACGCGGTGCTTTCGCGCCTCGATATGGATGAGCTGGTCAGCGAAGTCTCAAAAGAGATCCACCACTATTTCAAAATCGACGCCATCAGTATTGCGCTCCGGGGCCACCGGAAAGGCAAGCTGAACATCTACTCCACCCACTATCTTGATGAGGCAAACCCCGCCCACGAACAGAGTGAAGTGGATGAGGCGGGCACGCTCTCTGAGCGGGTATTTAAAAGCAAAGAGATCCTGCTGCTCAACCTCAACGAACAGGATGCGCTCGCGCCTTATGAGCGGATGCTGTTTAACACCTGGGGGAATAAAATCCAGACGCTGTGCCTGCTACCGCTGATGTCCGGCAATACTATGCTTGGTGTCCTGAAGCTGGCGCAGTGTGAAGAGGGCGTCTTTACCACCGCCAACCTGAAACTGTTGCGCCAGATTGCCGAGCGTATCTCCATCGCACTGGATAACGCGCTGGCTTATCAGGAGATCCACCGTCTGAAAGAACGGCTGGTGGATGAAAACCTGGCGCTGACGGAACAGCTCAACAACGTGGACAGCGAGTTTGGCGAAATCATCGGCCGCAGCGATGCCATGTACAGCGTGCTGAAACAGGTGGAGATGGTGGCGCAAAGTGACAGTACGGTGCTGATCCTCGGTGAAACCGGCACCGGTAAAGAGCTGATTGCCCGTGCGATCCACAACCTCAGCAACCGTAACAGCCGCCGCATGGTGAAGATGAACTGCGCCGCTATGCCCGCAGGCCTGCTGGAAAGCGATCTCTTTGGCCACGAACGCGGCGCGTTTACCGGTGCCAGCAGCCAGCGCCTGGGCCGTTTCGAGCTGGCGGACAAAAGCTCGTTGTTCCTTGATGAAGTGGGCGACATGCCTCTGGAGCTGCAGCCCAAACTGCTTCGCGTCCTGCAGGAGCAGGAGTTTGAACGTCTTGGCAGTAACAAACTTATCCAGACTGACGTGCGGCTCATTGCCGCCACCAACCGCGACCTGAAAAAAATGGTCGCGACCGCGAGTTTCGAAGCGACCTCTATTATCGCCTGAACGTCTTCCCAATCTGCCTGCCGCCCCTGCGTGAACGGCCGGAAGATATCCCTCTGCTGGTCAAAGCGTTTACCGCCAAAATAGCCCGCCGGATGGGCCGCAACATCGACAGTATCCCCGCCGAGACGCTACGTACCCTCTCCTCGATGGAGTGGCCGGGTAACGTCCGTGAACTGGAAAACGTCATTGAACGTGCGGTATTGCTGACGCGCGGTAACGTACTGCAACTCTCCCTGCCCGAAGTTTCCCTGCCCGAAACCCCGGTTACAGCCACCGACGTGGCGCAGGAAGGTGAAGACGAATATCAGCTGATCATGCGCGTGCTGAAAGAAACTAACGGTGTCGTGGCCGGACCGAAAGGTGCCGCCCAGCGACTGGGGCTAAAACGCACCACGCTGCTCTCAAGGATGAAGCGTCTGGGGATTGATAAAGAGAGCCTGGTGTAGCGTCATTCTGGCTGAGATCCCGCATGCAGGCGTTGGGATACGGTTGTCAGCGAAGCGCCAGAACGGTTACTTTTTCGGGCGATACTTTTCCGGTAATTCCGGTACCGGGCGACGGTCATCCATCAGGTGGCGTACCGTCAGGATGGGATGACGCCATAACATGCGTGGGCCAGCCCAGCGCATCACCTGCTTCATCTCTTCGCGCCTGGCAGGCTGATAGCAGTGAACGGGCACTGTTTACAGGCGGGTTTTCCTCACCAAAAACGCATTTATCCAGGCGCTTATTGGCATACGCTTTCAGCGCCTGATAATGCCCCTCTTCCTGCGAAGCCTGAGGACACTGTGTTTCATACAGCGCGATCATTTTCGCGATCGTCTCTTTCTCACGTGCAATGCGTTTTCCGGACATAACGGCTCACCAGACAATAAAGTGCATTTATAATACGCCTTTCAGATGCTGATTTCAGGTGTTGCATTCTGTTTTCTGAAGGCTGATTCCAGTATTAAGCCCACGCCTGCAGTAAATCACTGGTATTTTATACAGCATCAGGAATGACCCTTGTCCACGTTGTCCGGAGGCCGTATGCACGAGATCGCTATCACCAAATCCTATCGTCATTTGAAAGTGGGATATTTCAGAAAGCGTCATGAAGACCGTAACACCAAGATACCCAAACGCTACAGCGTGCATGCGGCGCTGAGCTTAAAGGGCGACTGGCTTGAAAAAGCGGGGTTTACCACCCATTCGCAGGTCAGAGTGGGGGTTGAGCATGGAAAAATTGTCATTGAGTTAGTGCAGGAAGCACCTCGTAATGCCGCGACATTTTTCTGCGCCGTACCTTTTTTTCATGCGACAATAGAAGGAACTAACGGCCACTGAGCCGCCCAAAGCGTATTATTTTCAAAGAAATGGACATCATAACTCCATGAGCACAATCGACAATTTCGACGCACATACGCCGATGATGCAGCAGTACCTGAAGCTGAAAGCACAGCATCCGGAAATCTTGCTGTTCTACCGTATGGGCGATTTTTACGAGCTATTTTATGACGATGCCAGACGTGCGTCGCAGCTGCTCGACATCTCGCTGACCCGGCGTGGCGCATCTGCAGGCGAGCCATTCCCATGGCCGGTATTCCGCATCACGCGGTAGAAAACTACCTTGCGAAACTGGTGAATCAGGGTGAGTCAGTCGCCATCTGCGAACAGATCGGCGATCCGGCAACCTCAAAAGGGCCGGTTGAGCGCAAAGTCGTGCGCATCGTCACGCCTGGTACGATCAGCGACGAAGCCCTGCTGCAGGAGCGCCAGGATAACCTGCTGGCGGCACTGTGGCAGGACGGCAAAGGTTTCGGTTATGCGACGCTGGATATCAGCTCCGGACGTTTTCGTCTGAGTGAACCGGCAGATCGTGAAACGATGGCGGCTGAATTACAGCGCACGAACCGGCAGAACTGCTCTATGCCGAAGATTTTGCCGAGATGGCGCTGATTGAAGCCGCCGCGGTCTGCGCCGTCGTCCGCTGTGGGAGTTCGAAATTGATACCGCGCGCCAGCAGTTGAATCTGCAGTTTGGCACCCGCGATCTGATTGGCTTTGGTGTGGAAAACGCCCCGCGCGGACTGTGTGCCGCGGGTTGCCTGCTGCAGTACGTCAAAGATACCCAGCGCACCACCCTGCCGCATATCCGCTCGATCACGATGGAGCGTCAGCAGGACAGCATCATTATGGATGCCGCGACGCGTCGAAATCTGGAGATCACCCAGAATCTGGCCGGAGGCGTGGAAAACACCCTCGCTTCCGTCCTCGACAGCACGGTGACGCCGATGGGCAGCCGTATGTTAAAACGCTGGCTGCATATGCCCATTCGCGATACCGACACGCTTACCTGTCGTCAGCAGACGATTGCCGCGTTGCAGGATCGCTACAGTGAACTGCAGCCCGTGCTGCGTCAGGTCGGCGATCTGGAACGTATTCTTGCGCGTCTGGCACTGCGTACGGCACGTCCGCGCGACCTCGCCCGCATGCGTCATGCCTTCCAGCAGTTGCCGGAATTGCGCAGCCTGCTCGCCGAAGTGGATAGCGCGCCGGTGCAGAAACTGCGTGAAACCATGGGTGAATTTAGCGAGCTGCGCGAGCTGCTCGAACGCGCCATTATTGACGCACCTCCGGTTCTGGTGCGTGACGGCGGCGTAATTGCCCCGGGCTACAACGAAGAGCTGGATGAATGGCGTGCGCTGGCCGACGGTGCCACGGACTACCTGGATAAGCTGGAAATTCGCGAGCGCGAACGCTTGGGCTCGATACCCTCAAAGTGGGCTATAACGCGGTTCACGGTTACTACATTCAGATCAGCCGTGGACAAAGCCATCTGGCCCCCATCCACTACGTGCGCCGCCAGACGCTGAAAAACGCTGAGCGTTACATTATCCCTGAACTGAAAGAGTATGAGGACAAAGTTCTCACCTCGAAAGGCAAGGCGCTGGCGCTGGAGAAACAGCTGTATGAAGAGCTGTTCGACATGCTGATGCCGCACCTTGCAGACCTGCAGTCAAGCGCCAGCGCACTGGCAGAGCTGGACGTGCTGGTCAACCTGGCAGAACGCGCTGAAACGCTGAACTACACCTGCCCGACCTTTACCGATAAACCCGGTATTCGCATCACCGAAGGCCGTCATCCGGTTGTGGAACGGGTGCTGAACGAGCCGTTCATCGCCAACCCGCTAAGCCTGTCGCCACAGAGAAGAATGCTGATCATTACCGGTCCAAACATGGGCGGTAAAAGTACCTATATGCGCCAGACAGCGCTTATCGCTCTGCTCGCCTATATCGGCAGCTACGTTCCTGCGCAAAAAGTGGAGATTGGCCCTATCGACGTATCTTTACCCGTGTCGGGGCAGCGGACGATCTGCCAGCGGCCGCTCAACCTTTATGGTGGAGATGACCGAAACCGCCAATATTCTGCATAACGCGACCGAATACAGCCTGGTATTGATGGATGAAGTCGGGCGCGGCACATCAACCTATGATGGTCTGTCACTGGCATGGGCCTGCGCTGAAAACCTTGCCAATAAGATCAAGGCAATGACGCTGTTCGCAACCCACTATTTCGAGCTGACACAGTTGCCAGAAAGATGGAAGGCGTGGCAAACGTCCACCTCGATGCGCTGGAACACGGCGATACCATCGCCTTTATGCACACCGTACAGGATGGTGCCGCGAGCAAGAGCTATGGCCTGGCCGTGGCCGCGCTGGCGGGGGTTCCAAAAGAGGTGATCAAACGTGCGCGCCAGAAATTGCGTGAGCTGGAGAGCCTGTCACCGAATGCCGCGGCCACGCAGATTGATGGCACGCAAATGTCGTTGCTAGCCCCGGCTGAAGAGACGTCACCGGCCGTTGAGGCGCTGGAAAATCTCGATCCGGACTCGCTCACACCGCGTCAGGCGCTGGAGTGGATTTATCGCCTAAAAAGCCTGGTGTAGTCTGCACCCGGTGGCGCAATGCTTACCGGGCCTGCCGGGAAGTAGCGGTATCTTAAACATACAGGCCGGGTAAGGCGAAACCGCCTCCCGGCTTTTTTTTAGCGCTTATCGTCGGCCAGTAACGGCGGGATCGTCGGCACCTGTGGTGCGTCATCGATATCCTTCTGCGTCATGCGAAACGCTTGCGGATAATGATCGCGGTGGGTCCGGCGTAGCGGTTCCGTGTCTCGCCAGGTATACAGACAATGCTGGCACTGATAGACAGTCCAGACCCCTTTCACCGGTGATGTTGCCATCACCTCAATATGCTCATCAGCACAGCGTGGACATATCATCTTTTCCTCCTTATTGGCGTGCAGCCAGCATCGCAGTCAGTTTTTCGGCCCAGCCTTGGTTTCAGGTAAATCCTGTACCGGCTGGCTGAAGTGGCCCCGGTTGTCGGGTGCAACAGGCGTGGTGGCATCAATAATCAGTTTGTCGGTAATGCCTGCCGGGCTGGAGCCCGGGTCCAGTTCAAGCACCGACATATTCGACAACTGCACCAGATCGCCCGCCGGGTTCACCTTCGAGGACAGCGCCCACATCACCTGCGGCAGGTTGAACGGGTCAACGTCTTCATCCACCATAATCACCATCTTCACATAGCCCAGGCCGTGCGGCGTGGTCATGGCACGTAAGCCGACTGCACGGGCAAAGCCACCGTAGCGTTTTTTGGTGGAGATAATCGCCAGCAAACCGTGGGTATACATGGCATTGACCGCCTGCACTTCCGGAAATTCTGCTTTCAGCTGCTGGTAGAGCGGTACACAGGTAGCCGGGCCCATCAGGTAGTCAATTTCGGTCCACGCATGCCGAGGTAGAGGGATTCAAAAATGGGTTTTGTGCGGTAAGACACTTTATCAATACGCACCACCGTCATGTTACGGCCACCAGAGTAGTGCCCGGTAAACTCACCAAAGGGTCCTTCGATTTCGCGCTTGCGGCCTTCAATCACCCCTTCCAGAATGACTTCAGATCCCCACGGTACATCAAAGCCGGTCAGCGGTGCCGTCGCAATGGATAGGGGCTTTCGCGCAGCGCACCGGCCATCTCATACTCAGATTGATCGTATTTCAGCGGCGTCGCGCCCATAAGTGTAATAATCGGATCATTGCCAAGCGTAATCGCGACCGGCAGATCTTCACCGCGCTCTTCCGCTTTATGCAAATGCAGGGCGATATCGTGCATCGGAACCGGTTGCAGACCCAGCTTGCGTTTTCCCTTCACTTCCATGCGATAGATACCGACGTTCTGCTTGCCGAAGTTATCCGCATCAAGCGGATCGCGCGAAACGACGCACGCTTTGTCGAGGTAAAAACCGCCGTCACCGTCGTTCAGACGGAACAGCGGCAGGATGTCGAAAAGGTTAATGTCTTCACCCTCCACCGTATTTTGAGCCCAGGCGGGATCTGCACGGCGCTCTGGCGTGACGGGGAATTTATCCCAGCGGCGAATAAACTCATCAATCTGTTTTTTGACGGGGGTGTTCGCGGGCAGTCCCATAGAAATGGCGTGATTCTGCCAGGAACCAATGGTGTTCATTACCACCCGGCATCGGTAAACCCGCGAATATTATCGAACCACAGCGCCGGTGCGCCGTCACCAATACGGCCTGTGGCGTTGGCTGCCGCGGCCAGGTCCGGTTCTGCATTCACTTCTTCTTCAATTTTCAGCAGTTGCCCTTGCTCATCGAGCGCCTGCAGGAAGCTTCTCAAATCATCAAATGCCATCTTTATTCTCCTGTGAAAAATGTTTTGCTTCCCGCAACCCGTTCCAGCGGCGCGCTTTTTTGTGCTCCAGACCAAACTGGTCGAGCACGCGGGTCACAATGTGATGGGTGATATCGTCGGCGGTCTGCGGGTGGTTGTAATACGCGGGCATCGGCGGCACCATTGCCACGCCCATACGGGACAGTGCGAGCATATTCTCGAGATGAATGGTGCTGAGCGGGGTTTCACGAGGAACCAGCACCAGTTTGCGCCCCTCTTTCAGCACCACATCTGCCGCACGGCCCACCAGTCCTTCGGCGTAGCCTGCGCGAATGCCTGCCAGGGTTTTCATACTGCAGGGAATGACGATCATGCCGTCGGTGCGAAACGAGCCGGATGAGATAGTGGCAGCCTGATCGGCCGGGCTGTGGACAACATCGGCCAGCGCAGCCACATCCTGTGCGGTGTAGGGTGTCTCCAGCTCAATGGTGGTTTTTGCCCATTTCGACATGACCAGATGGGTCTCCACCTCCGGCATGTCACGTAATGCCTGCAGCAACGCTACGCCCAGCGGCGCGCCCGTTGCGCCCGTCATTCCAACTATCAATCTCATTCAGCACCTCAATTAATTCGTTCGCATGCGAACATATTAAATACGTTACTCCCGGATCCTGTTTCTGACAATATTGTTCGTACACGATCACATTAATTGCTAAAAATTGCCGCGTTAAAATCCTGGGCAAGAGCGGCTATCATAGGGAGAGAATTTTTCGTCGGAGTGTTCATGGAACTGAGACAAGAGGCGTTTCACCTGTTACGCCAGCTTTTTCAACAGCATACTGCCCGTTGGCAACATGCATTGCCGGAACTGACCAAACCGCAGTACGCGGTATTGCGATCCATTGCCGAAAATCCGGGGATTGAGCAAGTTGCTCTGACAGAAGTGGCGGTCAGCACAAAGGCGACGCTCGCGGAGATGCTGAGCCGCATGGAGGCGCGTGGACTGGTAAAACGCGAGCACGATCCGGCGGACAAGCGCCGTCGTTTCGTCTTCCTGACGCCGGAAGGTGAAGCGCTGCTTGCCAGCTGTAAACCGCTCGGCAATGACGTGGACGAGGCGTTTTTAGGGCGGCTGAGCAACGACGAGCGGGCGCAATTCTCCGCACTCGTCAAAAAAATGATGCGCGACTAGTTAACCCGGGTGCGCATAAAGTCGATAAAGGTGCGCACTTTCGCAGGCACATGCGTGGCATCGGGATAAACCGCATAGATGCCCTGCCGCGCAAAGGTATATTCCGGTAAAACCGACACCAGCTTGCCGTCATCAAGCGCATGGCGCACCAGCCACGCCGGCAACAGCGCCACGCCACATCCCGCGAGCGCAAAAGCCATCAGCGCCTGAGCACTGTCCGCAAACAAACGCGGTGCTTTTTTAATTTCCAGCGTGGCGGGCTCACCGCTGGCATCGTTCACCTGCCAGCGCAGCGGCGAGGCTAAGCGCTCATGAATAATCCAGTCAGCTTTCGCCAGCTGTTCAAGCGATTCTACAGGATGGTTACGCAGCCAGCCGGGCGTCGCTACGGGGAAAATAGTGAACTGCGTTATCAATGCCGCGTGGTAGCGTGAATCGGCAAGGTTCCCAGCCGGATGGCGACATCAAAGCGCTCTGAAATCAGATCGGCATGCAGTGAAGACGAAACGTGACGCACGCGAAGGTCCGGGTGTTGCTGGCTAAACTCAGCCAGTAACGGGACCACAACCTGCGAGCCGTACTCCGGTGTGGTGGTGATCCGCAACTCCCCCGTAAGACCTGCATGGTTTGCACGGACGTCGTCCTTCAGGCGTTCCGCGTCCTTTAAAAGCGCGACGCTCCGTTGATGGAAAAGCCTCCCTGCCTCGGTTAACGTCAGTCGACGGGTGGAACGCAGCAACAGGGTGACACCCAGTTCATCTTCCAGCTGGCGGATATTGAAGCTGACCACCGCTTTTGTCAGCCCCATTGCCTCTGCTGCGGCGGTGAAACTCCCGGTATCTGCGACGGCGACAAACATCGCGGTACGCTGCAAATTAATCATTGTCAGCCCTATTACTGTCAAAATTTTGACAGTATATCGCGCTTTATAACGTTTATCCGTACCTCCCTGCCCGATACGATACGCCCCTCACTGGAGGTGCCGCCATGTCGTATCGCAGCAAAGTCGCCGTTGTCTATCTGCTGGGCTTTTTTCTTGATTTAATTAATATGTTTATCGCCAGCGTCGCTTTCCCGGCAATGGCTCAGGCGTTCAACGCCACGCCTCATCGCTTGCCTGGTCAGTAACGGCTATATTGCCGGTCTGACGCTCGTCACCCCCTTCAGCACCCTGCTGACGCGCAGGCTCGGGCCGAAGCATGTCATTCTGCTTTCGCTTTTTCTCTTTAGCGCCGCCTCCGTTGCGGCAGGTTTGTCGTCCTCACTTGAGAGCCTGATTGCCTGGCGAGTGCTGCAGGGCATGGGAGGGGGGTTACTGATCCCGGTCGGACAAGCGCTGACCTGGCAACAGTTTAAACCCCATGAGCGTGCCAGGCTCTCCTCAGCGGTCATGCTGGTTGCATTGCTTGCGCCTGCATGCTCACCCACCGTGGGGGGAGTGCTGGTTCAGGCACTCAGCTGGCGATGGATATTCTTTGCCACAACGCCTGTCGCCGCCGTGACGTTTTTCCTGGCCTGCGTGTGGCTTAAGAATGAGAGGTCCCCCGTGAAAGCGAGCAGGCTGTTAAACCTGCCCCTGCTGGCCGACCCGCTGCTGCGTTTCTCCATGCTTGTCTATTTGTGCGTACGGCATGTTTATTGGGGTGAACGTCACGGGGATGTATTATCTTCAGAGCGAGGCGCACATGACACCTGCCGCAACGGGGATGCTGATGCTGCCATGGTCTCTGGCCTCGTTTATGGCGATCACCGCGACCGGACGTTATTTTAACCGCGTGGGTCCCCGGCCTCTCATTGTCGTGGGTTGCCTGTTACAGGCGCTGGGCGTTTTACTGCTGCTTAACGTCAGCCCGACTACACAGTGTTGTTACCTGGCGTCGCGTTTACGTTAATGGGCGCGGGCGGCAGTCTTTGCAGCAGTACGGCGCAAAGCAGCGCATTTTTAACGACGGCGCGCGACGATATGCCTGACGCCAGCGCGCTATGGAATCTTAATCGTCAGATCAGTTTTTTTGCCGGGGCATTCCTGCTCTCGCAGGTGCTGAACCTGACACTGGCGTTTTTCACGCCGCTCGCCGCATGGCACTGGATGTTTAGTGTTGCTGCGGCCATCACATTACTGCCCGTCGTGTACGTCTTTCGTCTTAACAACACGCAGGTGCTTTCAGAGGTGCAACAGGAGAAACCATGACCCATTTCGAACAGGACATTATCGACGTTCACGTTATGCTGGAGAACTGGTTGGGTAAGGGCGAAGGGGATGTTGACGCCCTGCTTGCCCACTTTCAGCCGGATTTTATGATGCTCACCCCAGGTGGCGTCCATTTTGACTATAACGCGCTTGTCGGTTCCTGGACCTTCAGCGCGGCAGCCGTCTGGTCTGGAAATTGTTCTTGATGAGATAACGACGCTACAGACGTGGGCCAACGGCGCAGTGCTTCACTACCGGGAAACGCAAACTCGCCCGGATCAGCCCGTCAATGTGCGCTGGTCAACCGCCGTGCTCAATCAGAAGGATGGCAAGATAACGTGGCGTTTGCTGCACGAAACGGCACAACCGTAACGCAAAAGAAAAAGGCCCGTCTCACGACGGGCCTTTTTTGATGAAAGATTGCTTATTCGCGGAACAGCGCTTCGATATTCAGACCTTGTCCCTGCAGGATTTCACGCAGGCGACGCAGACCTTCAACCTGAATCTGACGAACACGTTCACGGGTCAGGCCAATTTCGCGGCCGACGTCTTCCAGTGTTGCAGCTTCATACCCCAGTAAACCGAAACGACGTGCCAGCACTTCACGCTGTTTGGCGTTCAGTTCGAACAGCCATTTGACGATGCTCTGTTTCATGTCATCGTCCTGCGTGGTGTCTTCCGGACCGTTGTCTTTTTCATCGGCCAGGATGTCCAGCAGCGCTTTTTCGGAGTCGCCACCCAACGGGGTGTCAACGGAGGTAATGCGCTCGTTGAGACGCAGCATACGGCTTACGTCATCAACCGGTTTATCAAGTTGTTCGGCGATCTCTTCCGCGCTTGGCTCGTGGTCCAGTTTATGGGACAACTCGCGCGCAGTACGCAGATAGACGTTCAACTCTTTGACGATGTGAATCGGCAGGCGAATCGTACGGGTTTGGTTCATAATCGCCCGTTCGATGGTCTGACGAATCCACCAGGTCGCGTAGGTTGAGAAACGGAACCCGCGTTCCGGGTCAAACTTCTCAACTGCGCGGATGAGACCTAAGTTGCCCTCTTCAATCAGGTCCAGCAGAGCCAGACCTCGATTGCCGTAACGACGGGCAATTTTCACGACCAGACGCAAGTTACTTTCAATCATGCGACGGCGCGAGGCAACATCACCACGCAAAGCACGACGTGCGAAATAGACTTCTTCTTCGGCCGTTAACAGTGGGGAGTAACCAATCTCCCCAAGGTAAAGCTGAGTCGCGTCCAGTACACGCTGTGTGGCGCCCTGCGATAACAGCTCTTCTTCAGCCAAATCGTTATCACTGGGTTCCTCTTCTACTAAGGCTTTTTCATCAAAAGCCTCTGCTCCGTTCTCATCAAATTCCGCATCTTCATTTAAATCATGAACTTTCAGCGTATTCTGACTCATAAGGTGGCTCCTACCCGTGATCCCTGAACGAGACACCCTGGCTGGCATGCCCCGTCAACTTATCGCTGCGGCAAATACTGCAGCGGGTTTACGGATTTCCCCTTGTAACGAATTTCAAAATGCAAGCGTGTAGAACTGGTGCCGGTGCTACCCATGGTAGCGATTTTTTGCCCCGCCTTAACTTCTTGTTGTTCCCGGACCAGCATTGTGTCGTTATGGGCGTAGGCACTCAGGTAATCATCGTTATGTTTGATGATAATAAGATTACCGTAACCGCGCAGAGCGTTACCGGCATATACCACACGACCGTCTGCGGTCGCGATAATAGCCTGTCCCTTATTCCCTGCGATATCGATCCCTTTATTTCCTCCCTCGGAGGAAGAGAAGTTTTCGATAACCTTGCCGTCAGTTGGCCAGCGCCATGCAGAAATTGGCGAACTGGAGGTCATACTGCTGGCAGTCGGTTCAGTAGAGCTAACCACAGGTGCCGTAGTCGGTGCTGTGACAACAGTCGCAGTCCCTTTATTATTCGGCAACATTTTGTTAGCAGTCTGATCACCTGAATCCTCAGAATACGTAATTACCGGTTGTGAAGCAACCACCGTGGTGGATTTTTGTGCAGGCTTAACGCTGTTATTTTGTGCAGTGACATCGGCCGCTGAAACGGTGTTGCCAGGCGTGAGCGGCGTACCCGTCGCATTGCCCACCTGGAGCGTCTGGCCGACTTCCAGACCATACGGGGCCTGGACGTTATTACGCTGCGCCAGGTCACGGAAATCGTTCCCGGTGATCCACGCAATATAGAACAGCGTGTCGCCGCGTTTTACGGTATAGGTGCTCCCACCGGTATAGCTACCTTTCGGAATGTTCCCATACTGGCGGTTATACACTATGCGGCCATTTTGAGTCTGCACAGGGTGTTCCACTGGCTGAACCTGTGTTGGCTGCGTAACAGGAGGCTGCATTGGCTGAATGGGCGGATTTTGTTGTGCCGCAGCAGTACCCATTTTAGGCGGAGGCGTGATCAACATTCCGCTGGACGTGTTACCCGAGCTGCTGGATCCCCCCACGGAACTGACGGGCGCAGGTGCATTATTAGAACTTGTACAGCCTGCCAGCCAGAGCGAAACCAGTGATAATGCCGCAACACGGCTGATGGTGAATTTAGGGCTTCCCGCGCTCATTTATCCCCCAGGAATGTGTTAACTACCAGTGACTTAAAATTTACCGTGATGACACGAATCTTTCGCGCCACACCATACGCTGAATTTGCCTTAATAACCCTGGATAATTCTGAGTCTCAGGCCAACTCCCCCTTTACCAGAGGAACAAAGCGCACGGCTTCCACGGTATCGATAATAACTCGCCGCCACGCCGACGAACGCGCTTCAGGAGCTGTTGCTCGTCCCCGACAGGCAGAACAAGAATGCCGCCTTCATCCAGCTGCGATAACAGAGCAGCGGGAATTTCAGGTGGAGCAGCCGTCACGATGATCGCGTCAAACGGGGCGCGTGCCTGCCAACCTGCCATCCATCACCGTGTCGTGTCGAAACGTTATGTAAATCAAGTTGTTTCAGGCGACGACGCGCCTGCCACTGCAAACCTTTAATACGCTCAACGGAGCAAACATGGTGCACCAGATGCGCCAGGATCGCGGTTTGGTACCCCGACCGGTGCCAATTTCCAGCACGCGCGAATGGGGCGTGAGCTCCAGCAGCTCCGTCATACGCGCCACCATGTAAGGCTGTGAAATCGTCTGACCCTGCCCAATAGGCAGCGCCACGTTTTCCCACGCTTTGTGTTCAAACGCCTCGTCTACAAATTTCTCACGCGGCACCTGGGCGAGCGCGTCGAGCACATGCTCGTCGCGGATCCCCTGAGCGCGTAGCTGTTCCAGAAGAGTTTGTACACGTTTGCTTACCATTGCGCGTTCACTCCTGCGCGATCCAGCCAACCCGACACCACATCATGCGCACTATACGCGGTTAAATCTACATGCAGCGGCGTAACCGAGACATATCCTTCATCAACGGCGGCAAAGTCGGTATCCGGTCCGGCGTCACACTTGTCGCCAGGAGGACCAATCCAGTAAAGCGTATTGCCACGCGGATCCTGCTGCGGGATCACCTGTCAGCCGGGTGTCGGCTTCCGCAACGTGTTACACGAATGCCTTTGATTTCACTCAACGGCAGATCCGGCACGTTAATATTGAGGATGCGCCCGGTACGCAGCGGCTCGCGATTGAGCGCCCGCAGGAGAGAATAGGTCACCGCTGCCGCCGTGTCGTAGTGCGTGTGGCCGTTTAACGAAACGGCCAGTGCAGGGAACCCCAGATGGCGCCCTTCCATGGCGGCGGCCACGGTTCCGGAGTAAATCACATCGTCGCCAAGATTGGGCCCGGCGTTAATACCGGAGACGACGATGTCCGGGCGCGGGCGCATCAGCGCGTTCACGCCCAGAAAAACGCAGTCGGTCGGCGTGCCCATCTGGACGGCGATATCACCATTTTCAAAGGTAAAGGTGCGAAGCGACGACTCCAGCGTCAGAGAGTTAGACGCTCCACTGCGGTTACGATCGGGTGCCACGACCTGCACTTCCGCAAATTCGCGAAGGTGTTTCGCCAGGGTCTGTATACCCGGCGCATGGATCCCGTCATCGTTACTCAGCAATATTCGCATAATCACCCGACGTGTTGATAAGTTCCCTGACAACACTGGTGGCAAAGCTACCTGCCGGCAGCCAGAAGCGTAACTCGACGGTTACGTCGTCCCACCAGTTCCAGCTCAACTGTTGCGGATAGAGCAGCATCGCACGGCGTGCCGCCTCGACTTTTTCCCGCACCAGCAATGTTTGTAATGCCTGCATATCAGCGACAGCAGACTGCTCAGCAGCCAGCGCATCGCCCTGCGTACCCCAGCCGCCCGTGCCGGGCAAGGCTGCGGTAATCATCAGCGTTTTAGTATCCACGCGCGACTGCACATCGGCCATTTCTTCAGCCGTTGCCACAAACCACTCCCGCGTCCCGCTAATTGTAGCGCATCGCCGACAACAACTTGATTCGCGTCCGGTTTTTTCAGCCGTTCGCTCACAATCTGATTAAACAACGCACTGCGGGCCGCCGACAACCAAAAACTGCGTTTATTCCTGTCGCGGACCGGGGCATCGCTTTGCGCCCAGCGCAGTGCGCCGAGCAGGTTGCTGCCGCCGATACCAAAGCGCTGTGCGCCAAAATAGTTTGGTACGCCGCATGCGTTGATAGCGTTCAGGCGTTTTTCCACATCGTCACGGTCCGAAATCTCACGCAGTACCAGCGTAAAATGATTGCCCTTCAACGCGCCCAGACGCAGTTTGCGCTTATGGCGCGCGTATTCCAGTACCTTACAGCCCTCAAGCTCAAATTTGCTTAAATCAGGCATCGTATTACCCGGCACGCGCGCGCAGAGCCACTGTTCGGTGACGGCGTGTTTATCTTTCTGCCCGGCAAAGCTCACTTCGCGGGCATGAATTTTGAGGAATTTTGCCAGCGCATCGGCCACAAAACGGGTATTGCAGCCATTTTTCAGAATGCGTACCAGGATATGTTCGCCTTCGCCATCCGGCGCAAATCCCAGGTCTTCCACCACAACAAAATCTTCAGGGCTGGCTTTCAGCAGCCCGTTCCCCTGCGGTTTACCGTGCAGCCAGGTCAGGTTGTCGAAGTCCGTCATTGGCTTGCCTTCACCAGCAGCGCCACGGCCTCACAGGCAATCCCTTCACCACGACCGGTAAAGCCCAGTTTCTCTGTCGTCGTCGCTTTGACGTTAACATCATCCATGTGGCAACCCAGATCTTCTGCAATGAACACGCGCATCTGCGGGATATGCGGCAGCATTTTGGGGGCCTGAGCGATGATCGTCACATCCACGTTGCCGAGGGTGTAGCCTTTCGCCTGAATACGACGCCAGGCTTCACGCAGCAGCGCACGGCTGTCCGCATCTTTGAAGGCCGGGTCAGTGTCCGGGAACAGCTTACCGATATCGCCCAGTGCCGCAGCACCCAGCAATGCATCGGTCAGGGCATGTAATGCTACGTCGCCATCAGAATGCGCAAGCAGCCCTTTTTCATAAGGAATGCGTACGCCGCCAATGATAATTGGGCCTTCTCCGCCAAAGGCGTGTACATCAAAACCGTGTCCAATTCGCATTATGCCTTCTCCTGATGGGTCGAACGGGTAAGATAAAATTCCGCGAGCTGTAAATCTTCCGGACGCGTCACTTTTATATTATCAGCGCGTCCTTCAACCAGCTCAGGATGGAAACCGCAATACTCCAGCGCCGAGGCTTCGTCCGTGATGGTCGCACCTTCTTTAAGCGCACGCGTTAAGCAGTCGTGGAGTAATTCGCGGGGGAAAAATTGGGGGGTCAGCGCGTGCCATAAATCGACGCGCTCAACGGTGTGTGCGATAGCTGCTTGCCCGGCTCAGCGCGCTTCATGGTGTCGCGTACCGGGGCGGCAAGAATACCGCCTACCCGGCTGGTTTCGCTAAGCGCCAGCAGGCGCGCAAGGTCATCCTGATGCAGGCACGGACGGGCAGCGTCATGGACCAGAACCATGGTGCCTCACCGGCGGCCTGAATGCCCGCCAGCACGGAATCGGCACGCTCGGCGCCGCCGTCAACAACGGTAATCTGCGGATGATTTGCCAGCGGTAACTGCGCGAAACGCGCATCACCCGGGCTGATAGCGATCAATCACGCGCGTCACCGCGGATGCGCCAGCCAGCGCCGCCACAGAGTGTTCGAGGATCGTTTTATCGCCAATAGAGAGGTATTGCTTGGGACATTCTGTCTGCATGCGCCGGCCAAAACCCGCAGCCGGCACCACGGCGCATACGTCCGAAAAAGTTACTGCCATGTCGTAATCCTGGGCCTGATTATCGATTGTTTTGTGCTGAGCCCTGATTGCGTTTAGACGCATCCGGAACCAGACGATAAAAAGTTTCGCCCGGCTTAGTCATACTGAGTTCATTGCGTGCGCGTTCCTCAATCGCCTCTTGCCCGCCATTGAGGTCATCAATTTCAGCAAAAAGTTGATCGTTTCGCGCCTTAAGTTTGGCGTTTGTTGCCTGCTGAGCCGCGACGTCATCGCTTACCCGGCTATAGTCGTGCAGTCCGTTTTTACCGAACCACAGCGAATATTGCAGCCAGATCAGCAAAGCCAGCAACAGCAGCGTTAGTTTACCCATCCTGCCCCCTGAAAAACGGCATCATCATCCCAAAACGCCCCCAGATCTCTTTGCCGGGGTAACAGAGATGCCGCAACATCGCGGGCAAATGTACCACATTTTTTCCGCAGAATCGCCTTGCTCAATATCGTCACACAGTTGTTTACGGTTTGAATTATGGCTGAAGTTAGCCCATGAGCCACAAAAATAACAGACCAAACATCAGAACCACCGTCACAATCGTGACCACGGTACTGTAAAGGAGTTTGCCATTAAGCAGCGAGTGCAGCGCAATACCGACGACAACCGCCACAGGCATCAGCGCCAGGAAGAAAGGCCAGGTATAGAGAAAGAAGAACAGCGTATTACCGCCGTAGATAAGAAAAGGGATGCCCAGGGCCAGCAACCACGAGACGAAGCCGACTATGGCCCCAGGAAAGGACCAGGTCGTCTCGTCGTCGGTCGCTAACGGCTCCGACCCGGTGGTAATAATGTAGTTCTCACTGTTGCGCATAGCTGATCCTGTGACCGTGACTCATCGTTCGGGAAGACAGCTCCCGAACGATACCGTCTCAGGATCTGATAATATCGTCCCGTCTGAGCAGGTCTAATAATTGGCTTACTAAATTTGTTACCAATTGTTGACCTTCCAGGTGAATTTCAGGCGATTCAGGCGCTTCGTACACCGAGTCAATGCCGGTGAAGTTTCGCAGCTCTCCCGCACGCGCTTTCTTATACAGCCCTTTGGATCGCGCGCTTCGCAAATTTCCAGCGGCGTATCGACAAACACTTCGATAAAGCGATCCTGCCCGACGCGCTCGCGCACCATCTGGCGTTCGGCACGATGCGGTGAGATAAACGCGGTCAGTACCACTAACCCGGCATCCGCCATCAGGCTGGCCACTTCCCCCACCCTGCGAATATTCTCTTTACGATCGTCGTCGCTGAAGCCAAATCGCTGCACAGGCCGTGGCGCACATTGTCGCCATCCAGCAGGTAGGTACTAACCCCCTGCTGGTGTAGCGCCTCTTCCAGCGCGCCCGCTACCGTGGATTTACCAGAGCCGGATAGCCCGGTAAACCACAGTACCACACCACGATGACCGTGAAGTTTCTCGCGCTGCGCGACGGTGACCGGATGAGGATGCCAGACGACGTTCTCATCATGGGCGGCCATTACTTGCCTCCCAGCAGATCGCGCGCACCCCAGTGCGGGAAGTGCTTACGCACCAGCGCATTCAGCTCCAGCTCAAAAGCGCTGAACTCAGAGGCTACCGTAGCCTGTTCATTTGGCTCACGCACCATACCGGCACCCACGGTCACGTTGGAGAGACGATCGATAAAGATCAGCCCACCCGTTACCGGGTTCTCTGGTAGGGATCCAGCACCAGCGGCTCGTCAAAAGGTCACATCGACCAGACCAATGCCATTCAGCGGCAGTTCGGTGACGTCGCGCTGGGTCAGGTTATTGATGTCCACCTGGAACTGGATACCGTCCACGCGGGCACGGGTTTTCTTACCCGCGATTTTAATGTCGTAGCTCTGACCGGCGGTCAGCGGTTGTTCAGCCATCCACACCACATCAACGGAAGCCCCCTGCACCGCTGCCAGCGTCTCCTGAGCGTCCACCAGCAGATCGCCGCGGCTGATATCAATTTCATCTTTCAATACCAGCGTGACCGCTTCACCCGCGCCGGCTTGCGGCAGATCACCATCAAAGGTGACGATACGGCTGATGGTGGATTCCACACCAGACGGCAGAACTTAACGCGCTGGCCGACCGCCACGGTGCCCGACGCGAGAGTGCCGGAGAACCGCGGAAATCGAGGTTGGACGGTTAACGTACTCGAACCGGGAGCGCATCGGCTGG
>ENA-OQHY01000603-OQHY01000603.1-human-gut-metagenome-genome-assembly--contig:-NODE-603-length-19779-cov-2.778140_pt1 | contig 19779 bp, 24 predicted proteins | sample MGYA00242570_ERZ504733 | MGnify/ENA primary metagenome ERZ504733 (study PRJEB26092, sample SAMD00036219) | human gut metagenome | host: Homo sapiens | study: EMG produced TPA metagenomics assembly of... | reverse complement strand
CTCGAGAGCGGGCATGTAAGTAGCGAGAGCCGGAGTATGCAGAAGAGCCGGCATATGAAGAAGCAGAGCCGGAGTATGAGGAAGAGCCGGAAGTAGAAGAGCCGGGAAGTAGAAGAACCGGAACCAAAGAAGACTGAGACAGAGAAGAAGGCACATGGATGGAGAGCATTTTTCGGAATCCATAAAAAGCATGAAGAGCCGGTGAAAGAAGAAAAACCGGAAGAAAAACCGGAAATTCAATACCATGAATTTGATTATTCAGAAGATGGAGAATCAGGCGAACTTGCAGAAGAGTTTCTTCCAGATGAACCTGAGGAAGCAGAGACATATGCTGCAGAGACAGAAACGGCTGCATATGAAAATGCAGAACAGTTAAATACGAACTATGATGCAGGACATCAGAACAGGTATGCACAGGAGAATGAAGAGGATTTATTTACATCAACGGAAGAGGATCTTGAGAAAGGGGAACTTAACCCTTATACCGGACATGAATATGAATCGAACAGTGTAAGAATGCATCCGAACCGGATCGGCTATGTGCAGGTATATGACCGTGGAACTCATCAGTGGACAGATATGACGGAGTGGGCGTTTCTCGGATATCAGGAGCGTAAGAAAGCGTTACTTGGCAAAGATTATGAGCCGCCGATCTATCTGGATTAATGGAAAATGAACTTAAGAAAGTAATGCTGTAAATAAGGTGTTCAGCCGGAGATCCGGCTGGACACTTTTTGACAAAAAGGAGGATGTAAAATGGAGTGGACAAGACTTTTATCGACAAAGAGACAAAGGTCGGGCAGACATCAGGATGTACGTTCCGCCGATACCGATCTGAGAAGCGAATTTGAAAAGGATTACCACAGGATCATCGGAAGTGCATCATTTCGGAGACTTCAGGACAAGACACAGGTATTTCCATTAGATAAAAGTGATTTCATTCGGACCAGGCTGACCCATTCTATGGAGGTATCATCGCTGGCAAAATCGCTGGGACAGAATATCGGCGAAAGCATACTGGCACATAAGAAAGATACTAGTTTCACTCCGGGGATGAAAGAAGATATTTGCAATATTCTTCAGTGTGCAGGACTGATTCATGACATTGGAAATCCTCCGTTCGGACATTATGGGGAGTTTGCGATCAGAGAGTGGTTTGAACGGAATCTTCCGGCGTTAAAATATCACGGAACACCGATAGAAGAATTGCTGGAAGAACAGATGAGGGAAGATTTTTATCATTTTGAAGGAAATGCACAGGCGCTCAGACTGGTGAGTAAGCTTCATTTCCTGGTAGATGAAAATGGAATGAATCTTACCTATGCGCTTTTAAACACAATTATAAAATATCCGGTGGCATCTACACAGATCCGGCCAAAGTCCGGGGATATCCGTGAAAAAAAGATGGGATATTATTATGCGGACCGGGAGTTATTCGAAGATATTGTGATGGAGACAGGGGCGGGAAATTGCAGACATCCTCTGACATTTATTCTGGAGGCAGCAGATGATATTGCATATAAAACGGCAGATATCGAAGATGCATTTGTGAAAGGGTTCATTACTTATCACAGTCTGCGGGATGAATTGCGGAAGCTTCAAAACAGGGAAAAGAAGCTGGCAGTTCCGGAACAGGCGGAATGGAATAGATTCCGGCCGGCAGATAAACTGGTGGAATTATATGAACGTGCAAAGAAAAACGGAGTAGATAACCCCGGAGATTATGCAGTGAAAAACTGGATCGTAAAGGTACAGGGATTTCTGATCGGATATGCAACATCTGGATTTACTTCTCATTACGATGAGATTATGAATGGAGTATATAAAACAGATTTATTCGCAGATACACCGGCGGAAGGACTTGTAAAATTACTTGGAGAGATTGCATGCAATGTGTGTTTAAGTCAGAAACAATCTACCGGATGGAAGTGAAGGAAGCAGTGATGCTTGACAATCTGATGGACCGCTTCATGGGTGCGATAATTAAATATGATGATCCGGCACAGAAACTGAATTCTATAGAAGAACGGCTGGTTTCGTTTATTTCCAATAATTACAAAAAAGCATACCGCTATCATGCGGAGGGACAGCCAGACATTTACCGGTTGTATCTGAGATTATTACTTGTTACGGACTATATCTGCGGAATGACCGACAGCTATGCGAAGAGGTTGTATCAGGAATTGAATGCGATTATGGCATAAAAGAGAATATTTCAGAATAGATTGTGATAAATAGCCGTAAACAGGAGAGGGTATTTTGAGACGGTTTATTCGATATCTGTATGAATACGAACAAGAGAAGAAGATGCGGAATGTAGGCTTCGTAAAAATAGAACAGGATATGGAACAGTGTGTGATCCATGTACACGGAAAAGGATTCCGGATGGAAAAAGACGCAAAGGGACTGGAAGTATATTTGTTCTGGAATCAGGATGAAAAATGTACCGGAATCAATATGGGAGTGACGGAGCCGCCGTCTCCCGGACTGAATTATCAATTGTGTTATACACCGGAAGATATGGGGGAGAAAGAAAATTATGGTCTGGTCAACGGAATTATTTTGAAAGACATAAGCGGGCATTGTTATGCTGCAGTGTGGAATGACGATGCAGTAAATATCTGTCAGATGGAAAAGTGGGAGATGGCGGAGGAAGAGACGCATGAAAAAGAAAAGAGTAATGCAGAGGCTTCAGAGGAACAGGAAGTAAAGGAATGTGGGAAAAGATACAAAGTCAGAAAAATCCAACGGAAAGATATGGTATGTCTTCCGAGATGTGAATGGAAGCATGCGAACAATAGTTTTCTGGTTCATGGATATTATAATTATCATCACCTGATATTGACAGTCTGTGATGGTCAGTTAAAATTAGGAGTACCTGGAGTATATCATCCACAGGAAGCAAAAGCAGCAGAAAGTTTTGGGTTTCCGGAATTTCTGCCGGTCGAGGAGACCGGACTTGCGCTTACGGAAGAAGAAACGAATGACAAAGAGACATTCGGATACTGGTGCAGAGATGTCCGCGGATCGGAAGACTGCGCAGATATACAAAGAAAAATATAATCAGATGGAGTGTGGAAATGCAAAGTACAGATGAAAAGTATATGAAAGAAGCAATCAAACAGGCGAAAAAAGCTTATGCGATCGGAGAAGTACCGATCGGGTGTGTGATTGTGTATCAGGATAAGATCATAGGAAGAGGGTACAACCGGAGAACGATTGACAACAATACCCTGGCACATGCGGAACTGGCTGCGATCAGAAAAGCAAGCAGGAAAATGAATGACTGGAGACTGGAAGATTGTACGATGTATGTGACACTGGAGCCTTGCCAGATGTGTTCCGGTGCAATCGTACAGTCCCGGATGACAAGGGTGGTAGTCGGTTGTATGAATCCAAAAGCCGGTTGTGCGGGATCTATCTTAAATCTTCTGGATATGCCAGAATTTAACCATCAGGTGGAATTGACGACAGGAGTCATGGAAGAAGAATGCAGCCAGATGATGAAATCATTTTTAAAGAATTAAGAGAGGCAAGGAAGAAGAAAAAGCAGCTGGAAAAAGAGCAGACAGAGGAAATATAAGAGACAGGTGACCAGATGAATGAAAAGACGGTAGGAATGCTGATCGGTAAGAAGAATGTATATGAATATCCGGAACTTTCCAATGCAGTTACCTGTATGAATTATGTAAACAAAGAGACCGAGATACCGCCGGTACTGATGATGCACGGACTTGCAGATGACAAAGCATGGAGATCCGGCATTCTGGACAGAGAAGAATATGGATATTGTGGAAAAATTTTTGAAAGTCCACATGGATTAAGGTGGTACAGACTATATTATTTACTTTATTCCATTCCAGATCTTCAATGCAATGTATCCGGTGTTTATCTCTATCGGGGCAGGATTTGGAATTCCGGCAGTAACGAATGCGATCGTAATATTGCTGGCAGTAATATTTGGTATAATATAAAAATATCCACATGCGGGAAACTGCAGTGGATATTTTTAATATCAGTTTATTTTATTATGTGCATTGCGCTTCGAACGAGCCTTCACAGACGTTACCTTAGTAGTTAACTCAGCCCAGGCACCCTTACGGCACCCGGAAGATTCCACTTAATGCTGCTTCATTCCTGACCTGACATGGTTCATGGAGTTCCGTCGCGTAAGACCCAAACATCAACGCCACTTTCCAAGGGCAGCTCTGCAAAAACAAGCCCTCTGCGCAATATCACCCCTGCTATAGCGGATTGCAGGTGCAAGGTACCGCTAACACCCCGGCTGCACAGCTCAACATTTTAACGTGTTCCGGACAAAAAGTCAATGGAAATGTTGTAAAAAAGGCGATACCAATTTATAATACCTAGATATATGAGGATTTATCTTATCCGGTATATGACCGGAGGGGAGATTCTGATCTGGAGGAAAATATAATGAAGATATTACTGGCAGCAGTCAATGCAAAATATATACATTCCAATCTGGCGGTCTACAGCCTGAAAGCCTATGCCGGGGATCCGGCGGTGGAGATCGGAGAGTATACGATCAACCAGCAAAAAGACGATATCCTGATGGACATCTATAAGAGACAACCGGATATTCTCTGCCTTTCCTGCTATATCTGGAATTTGGACTATATAGAAGAAATTGTGCTTGAAATCGGAAAGCTGCGTCCGGATATGCCAATCTGGCTTGGCGGACCGGAGGTTTCCTATGATGCAAAAGAAGTATTAAGACGACTTCCATGTGTCAAAGGAGTGATGAAAGGCGAAGGAGAGAAAACTTTCAAAGAAATCTGCCGGATATACCGAAATGAATTCGAAAAAAGAGAAAATGTATGTGGATATCAGGATAAAAATGTGGATAATTCCTGGAAGAAATCGGAGAGTGTGGATAACCAGTTAAAGGGTGTGGACGGAATCACTTTCCGGGAAGAAAAAGAGAAAATTATCGACAATCCGTGGCGTCCGATCATGGATCTGAGCGAAGTCCCATTTGTCTACGATCATATGGAAGATTTTGAACATAAGATCATTTACTACGAGACCAGCAGGGGATGCCCGTTTTCCTGCAGCTATTGTCTGTCATCCGTAGATAAGCGTCTGCGTTTCAGGATATAGAACTGGTGAAGAAGGAATTGCAGTTTTTCCTTGACCACAAAGTACCGCAGGTGAAATTTGTTGACCGTACATTCAACTGCAAACACGACCACAGCATTGCTATCTGGAAATATATCATGGAGCATGATAATGGCATTACGAACTTCCACTTTGAGATTGCCGCGGATATTCTGAATGAAGAAGAAATGGAACTTCTGGAACAGATGCGCCCGGGACTGGTACAGCTTGAGATCGGTGTACAGTCAACAAATCCGAAGACGATCAAAGAGATCCACAGAGTTATGGACTTTGAAAAAGTATCTAAAATCGTGAGGAGAATTCAAGATAAGGGAAATGTGCACGAACATCTGGATCTGATCGCCGGACTTCCGTACGAAGATGTGGAAAGCTTCGCACATTCCTTTGACGATGTGTATGCATTAAAACCGGAGCAGCTCCAGCTTGGATTCCTGAAAGTGTTGAAAGGATCCTTTATGCAGGAACATCAGGAGGAGTATGGCATTGTCCATAAAGCACATCCGCCGTATGAAGTACTGTATACAAAGTGGATTTCCTATGAAGATGTACTGCGCCTGAAAGGGATTGAGGAGATGGTGGAGGTCTACTATAACAGCCGTCAGTTTACGAATACGATGGAAGAACTGGAAAAGGAATACGATTCTGCATTTACCATGTATGACCGGCTTGCATCTTATTATGAAGACAATGGTTATAACGCCGTTCAACACAAGCGGAGTGCCAGATATGAGATTTTACTGAATTATATACGGCTGCATCATAAAGAAAAAGAAGATCTGTTCCGGGAAGTGCTCACATACGATTACTATCTTCGTGAAAATGCGAAGAGCCGTCCGGAATTTGCCGGGGAATATCTGGTGGAAAAAGACGTGGCGAGAACATTTTATGAAAAAGAAGAAGAGACACACACCTACCTTCCGGATTATGGAAAATATGACAGAAACCAGATGCGTAAAATGACGCATTTGGAATATTTTAAGTTGGCAGATACCTATATTCTGTTTGATTATCAGAACAGAAATCCACTAAATCAGGAAGCCAGAGTCTGCAAGGTAAAGGCCGGGACAGGGCAGCGGTAAAGAATGAAATATAAAAAGGAATAGAATTATGAAAAAAAGAACAGGAGAAATTCTCAGCCTTCTGGATGCGAAGTACGGAACCGAATTCATCTGCTATCTGAATTATGAAACTCCGTGGCAGCTTCTGATCGCTACGATGTTAAGTGCGCAGTGTACCGATGCAAGAGTCAATATCGTGACAAAAGATCTGTTCCAGAAGTATCCGTCTGTCGAAGCATTTGCGGACACGGATCTGAAAGAATTAGAACAGGATATCAAACCAACGGGATTCTATCATAATAAAGCGAAGAATATCATAGCCTGTATGAAAGATATCCGGGATAAATATAACGGAGAAGTCCCATCAGAACTTGAAGACCTTTTAAGTCTGGCGGGAGTAGGCAGAAAGACAGCAATGTGATTCGCGGAAATATCTATCACGTGCCGAGTGTGGTCGTGGATACACATGTAAGCGCAGTATCCAATCAGGCTGGGACTTACGAAAACCAGGATCCGGACAAGATTGAACAGGATTTGATGAAGGAACTGCCGGTAGATCACTGGATTCTCTGGAATATTCATATCATTACATTTGGACGAACAATCTGCAGTGCAAGAAGTCCGAAATGTGAGGATTGTTTCTTGCAAAAATATTGTAAAGAGTATAAAATGTAGAGAAATACGTTGCTGTTCGGTAAAAATATTTACGGAGAGTAACAGAACTATGATCAAAGAAGGTAGAAAAATGAATTTCAACAATAAAAAAACAAGAAGAATTGTATCAATTGTTGTGCTTATCGTCATCATTGCCATGGTGGCAACGATGATTATTCCGTATCTTGTATAAGGCAGAAATGCAGAAACGATATAAGATAAAGTATCAAGAAAAGATAAGAGATAAAGGGGAACGTAATAGGGATGAAGTTAGAGACACAGACAGAACAGATTATAAGTGAAACAGTTACCGTCTACGGATTATCACCACAGATCGGTATTCATGCACTTGCACAGACTGTGAACGCACTGGCGGCACAGGGTGCAGTATTTTCTGTCTGCCCTGAAACTACCACAGAAACATCCGCAGGCGTTACTGTTCAGATTGCCTGTCCGGAATACATATTCAAATCCAGGATTCACAAGATTGAAAAGCTTCTGAAAAAGGCATGTAAAAAATACAATATAAATCCTGACCGGATACAGGCATCTGTGAATCCTGCAGTTCAGGTAATTGCAGTGACAGTTACGGGAATCGCAAAAGCACCGAAAGAAGAGACCTGGAACAGGGAAACCGCACGAGCCTGTAAAGATATTGTCTTTGTGGGGTATGCCGGAATGGATGGCATGCTCAGGATCACAGAGGAAAAAGAACAGGAGCTTAAGACCCGTTTTGCACCGGTTTTCTTAAAGCAAGTACTGTCATATGAGCAGCACATTTTTGCTTTGAGAGAAATCGAAGCCGCAAAAGCCGGGGGCGCATTTGTCGTACGTCAGGTCGCAGATGGCGGGATCTTGGCAGCACTGTGGAATCTGGCACTGGAATTAGAACAGGGACTGGATCTTGATATGAAGAAAATCAGTATTTTACAGGAAACGATCGAGGTATGTGAACATTTCCGACTGAATCCATATCAGATGATATCTACAGGAAGTTTTCTGGCTGTGACTGACAATGGGGAAGTACTGGCAGATGCGCTGAACAATCAGGGGATTACAGCAGCAGTAATCGGACATACAACAGACAACAACGATAAGATCTTAAGAAATGGAGAAGAGATGCGTTATATCGACCGTCCGGCTCCGGATGAGATCTTGAAGCTATATAGCGGAGGTATGAATGATGGAAGAATTAAGAAAGCAGATACTCCTGTATCTGGAGAAGCATAGCAGGGTGGACCTCGGAGAACTGGCAGTTCTTCTTGGAAGCGACGAAGTAACCGTAGCAAATGAGATTTCTGCCATGGAAAGAGCAAAGATCATCTGTGGCTATCATACACTGATCGACTGGGATAAGACAGGAACAGAGTATGTGAATGCCCTGATCGAAGTAAAAGTAACACCACAGCGTGACACAGGATTTGATAAGACAGCAGAACGGATCTGTAATTATCCGGAAGTATCAGCCGTATATCTGATCTCCGGTGATTTTGATATGATGGTTCTGATCGAAGGCAAGACTTTGCAGGAAGTGTCAAAGTTCGTATCAAGTAAATTATCACCGATTGAAGATGTCACAGGAACCAGTACACAGTTCGTACTGAAGAAATATAAGGATCACGGAACAATTATGTTCGGACAGAAAAAAACAGAAAGGATGCTTGTAACACCATGATGAGAAATCCACTATCTAAGAAAATTACAGGCATCGAACCATCTGGAATCCGGAAATTCTTTGATCTGGTAAGTGAGATGCCTGACGCAATATCCCTTGGCGTAGGAGAACCTGATTTTGACACACCGTGGAGAATCAGAGAGGAAGGTATCTATACCCTGGAACAGGGCAAGACTTTCTATACATCGAATGCAGGTCTTAAAGATCTGAAGATCGAGATCAGCAAATATCTGGAACGTAAGATCCATGTAGAATATGACCCGGATCATGAGATCATGGTGACGGTCGGAGGAAGTGAAGGAATCGATGTGGCACTGCGCGCAATGCTGGATCCGGGAGATGAAGTCCTGATCCCGCAGCCGAGCTATGTATCGTATGTACGTGCACCATTTTGGCAGACGGTAATCCGGTTGTGATTCCCCTTCAGGAAAAGAACGAATTCAAACTGACGGCAGAAGAGCTGGAGGAAGCGATCACGCCAAAGACGAAAATGCTGGTGATGCCATTCCCGAACAATCCGACAGGATCGATCATGACAAAAGAAGATCTGGAGCCAATTGCGGAAGTTGTGAAGAGACATGACCTGTATGTGCTTTCGGATGAGATTTATTCTGAACTTACATACAAGACAGAGCATGTGTCTATTGCATCTCTTCCGGGAATGCAGGAAAGAACACTGGTGATCAACGGATTTTCCAAAGGATTTGCCATGACGGGATGGAGACTTGGTTATATCTGCGGACCGTCTGTGATCATAGAACAGATGTTGAAGATCCACCAGTTTGCGATCATGTGTGCGCCGACCAACAGCCAGTATGCAGCCATCGAGGGCTTACGTCACTGCGAAGATGAAGTGCAGCAGATGAGAAATGCATACAATCAGAGAAGAAGATACCTGGTAAATGAATTTGCGAAGATGAAGCTGGAATGCTTTGAGCCATTTGGTGCATTCTATATTTTCCCAAGTATCAAAGAATTCGGTATGACTTCCGAAGAATTTGCAATGCGTTTCCTGGAAGAGGAAAAGGTTGCGGTCGTACCGGGAAGCGCGTTCGGTGAGAGCGGGGAAGGATTTCTGCGTGTATCGTATGCGTACTCACTGGAAGATCTGAAAGAGGCGATCGGAAGACTTGGAAGATTTGTTGAGAGACTGAGAAGTCAGAAATAAGGTTGACGGAAGCTGATTTGAAGAGAATTTAATAAGAAATAATAGAAATAGAAAAGCCGTCAGGGAATGTTAATGTATGAATTAGAATTACATTCCCTGACGGCTTCCGTGTTACCTGATCCGGTGGGATTTCTACAAGTTTTCCTTTTGAAATTACTTCCCGAAAGACTTCTATCCCAAGACAGGTACAGAGAGTATCGAATACTTCCGTTACGCAGGCCTGTGTTTTTGAGCAGGCATTACAGACATGGGGTGCTTTTGTCAATAAAGTCTTATAATCAGAAAGTTACTTTTACATTTAACGTACATTTTTGAAAAAAATCTTGACTTGGAGTGAACTCCAAGTGCTATAGTAATGAACGGAAAGGTGGTGTCTGGATTGACGATAAAAGAAGTAAGTGAAGCATATGGCATTTCCGCTGATACCCTGCGTTACTATGAACGCATCGGCATGATACCAGAAGTAACACGTACGGCAGGCGGAATCAGAGACTATCAGGAATCAGACCTTGGCTGGGTAGAGCTTGTAATCTGTATGAGAAAAGCAGGACTTCCCGTAGAGGCGCTGATCGAGTATGTAAAATTATATCAGCAGGGCGATGAGACATTTGAAGCAAGACTTCAGCTTCTTTCGGAAGAAAGAGAGAAGTTAGAAAAGCAGAAAGCGCAGATAGAGCTAGCGGTCAACCGGCTGAATCACAAAATTTCCAAATACCAAGAAGCGGTAAAGACAGGAGTATTAAACTGGGAGGAGAATAGTTCATGTATATAGAAAAGATTAACGGACCAGAAGACGTAAAGAAATTAACCGTAGATGAGATGACCGTAATGGCAGGTGAGATGAGAAAGGCATTATTAAAGAGAGCCAGCATCCACGGCGGACACTTCGGACCAAACTTCGGTATGGTGGAAGCAACGATCGCACTGCATTACGTGTTCGAGTCACCAAAAGACAAGATCGTATATGATGTATCACATCAGACCTATCCGCATAAGATGCTGACAGGAAGAAAGGATGCATATCTCTATGAAGAACATTACGATGATGTATCCGGATATAGCAATCCGAATGAAAGTGAACATGATCATTTTACGGTAGGTCATACTTCTACATCGGTCAGCCTTGCATGCGGGCTTGCAAAAGCAAGAGACCTGAAAGGAGAAGATGGAAATGTAATTGCAGTGATCGGTGATGGTCCTTAAGCGGAGGCGAAGCACTGGAAGGACTGGACTATGCAGTAGAATTAGACGGGAATCTGATCATCATTGTAAATGACAATGACATGTCTATTGCAGAAAATCATGGCGGGTTATATGGCAACTTAAAATTACTCCGCGAGACAAACGGACAGGCAGAATGCAATCTGTTCAAAGCTATGGGATTAGATTACATTTACGTGGATCACGGAAATGATGTCGGAGATCTGATCGAAGCATTAAAGAGTGTTAAAGACAGCAGGAAACCGGTCGTTGTTCATATTAATACCTTAAAGGGAAAAGGCTATGCACCGGCAGAACAGAATAAAGAAGTATGGCATTATAACGGACCATTTCATATCGAGACAGGTGAACCGTTATACGAGATGACAGAAGAAGACTACTCAGACATTTCCCTGAATTATCTTCTGGACAAGATGAAAAAAGATCCGGCAGTGGTAGCGATTACATCCGGAACTCCAACTGTTATGGGATTCACAGAAGATAAGAGAAAAGAAGCAGGAAAACAGTTCGTAGATGTCGGTATCGCAGAAGAGACAGCCGTAGCACTTGCTTCCGGAATCGCCGCAAATGGCGGAAAACCGGTTTATGGTGTCTACAGTACATTTGTACAGAGAACTTATGACCAGATCGCACAGGATCTCTGCATCAATAACAGCCCTGCAACGATCGTCACATTCTGTGGAAGCGTATATGGAATGAACGATGTGACACATCTCGGACTATATGACATCCCGATGATGGCAAATATCCCGAATCTGGTATACCTTGCTCCAACAACGAAGGAAGAATATCTGGCAATGCTTGACTGGAGTATCGAACAGAATGAACATCCGGTAGCAATCAGACTTCCGGGTGGCAGCGTGATCTCAGCCGGAAAAAAGATTACAAAAGACTTCGGAGATCTGAATAAATACGAAGTAACACAGAATGGTTCCAAGGTTGCAGTGATCGGACTTGGAACATTCTACGGATTTGGTAAAGAAGTTGCAGAAGAGCTTAAGAAAGTAACCGGAACAGATGCAACCGTGATCAATCCATATTATATTACAGGTATTGATGCAGAACTTCTGGAAGAACTTAAGAAAGACCATGATGTTGTGATCACTCTGGAAGATGGTATCCTTGACGGCGGATTCGGTGAGAAGATCGCAAGATTCTATGGAGATTCCGATATGAAGGTTCTGAACTTCGGACTGAAGAAAGAATTCCTGGACCGTTATGATGTGGCAGAAGTTCTGAAAGAGAATCATCTGACGAAAGAGCAGATTGTGGAAGATGTTAAGAGCGTACTGTAAAAAAGTGTATTAGAGAGGCAGAGATGTCTCTCTTTTTGGGGCTTGTTGTGCAAAGCGTCGCAAACAATGTGCTGAATAATGTGAGAAACGTTACAGAAAAGGTATAAAATATATTGAAAAACGTCGTAAAAGTATAATTTGTTGGTATGCCAACAGCTAAAATCATGTAAAATAAGATAGAATAATGCTATCAACAATTCTAAAAATATATGCGAAAAGAAAGCGAGGACACACACATGGATCATATATATGACGTAATCATCCTTGGCGCCGGTCCGGCGGGCTTAAGTGCAGGCTTATATGCAGGCAGAAGCAGACTGGACACACTGATCATCGAAAAAGGTCAGGCCGGCGGCAGATCATTAATACAGACGAGATTGAAAACTATCCGGGACAGATCGTAGAAGGAGAGACCGGTGTTTCTCTTGTGCGGAGAATGTACGAACAGACAGAACAGTTTGGCGCAGAACATGTCCGCGATACGATCACAGATGCAGAACTGAATGGAGATATCAAAGTACTGACAGGCGAAAAAGATACCTATCAGGCGAAAAATATCATCATTGCAACAGGTGCATACGCAAGACCGATCGGATGCAAAGGTGAACAGGAGTATAAGGGACGTGGAATCTCTTACTGCGCGACCTGTGATGCGAACTTTTTTACAGATCTGGAAGTTTATGTAGCAGGCGGCGGGGATGCGGCAGTGGAAGAAGCACTGTATCTTACAAAATTTGCCAGAAAAGTTACGATCATTCACAGAAGGGACGAGCTGCGTGCAGCAAAGTCTATTCAGGAAAAAGCATTTGCCAATCCGAAGATTGCGTTTCTGTGGGATTCGGTAGTTGAAGAAGTAGGTGGTGACGGACTGCTTCAGACGATGACCGTGAAAAATGTGAAGACAGGCGAGCTTACAAAGATAGAAGCTGATCAAAAAGACGGTCTGTTCGGTCTCTTTGGATTCATCGGTATGATTCCGAATACAGGTGTGTTTGCCGATAAGGTAGAGACGGATGACAAGGGATACATTAAGACGGATGAGGACATGCACACCAATGTATCGGGCGTGTATGCGGCAGGAGATGTGAGAGTCAAGAGCCTGCGTCAAGTAGTGACGGCAGTGGCAGATGGTGCGATCGCAGCAGTGCAGGTGGAGAGAAGTATGTCGGATTATTAGAAGAATATGGAAAATGAGGATCCGCCGGATAAAAAAATGTCCGGTGGATTTTGCGTATAACGATGTATTCGAAGTAGGTGTCAGGGCTTCGGTGTTGTTATAGATGAAAAAGTGGATGCATATTTGGAGAAAATGGAATAATATATAATGAAATATGGAAAATATACTTGATGAACGGAATAATATATAATAAAATATGGAAAACAATATTAGAAATATAGATTGTTATGCGTTCAGAAGAAGGAGATGAGCCAATGACCGTTGAAGAGATGAAAAAGAAGAAATCAGAATTAGGTTTCAGCTGTGAGCAGATATCAGCTCGCTCCGGGGTACCGTTGGGAACGGTGCAAAAGATATTCAGCGGAATAACCAAAAGACCAAGATATGATACAATTTGTCAGTTGGAAAAAGCATTTCCGATGGAACCTGATTCTAATCCATATCCTTGTATGATGAAAGAAAGCGTATCGGCTTATCTCATCTATGGAGATGGCACAGATCATGAAAGTGATATCTGGAAAAGTTTTCGTGGAAAAAAGCAAGGCGAATACACACTAAAGGATTATGAAGCAATTCCGGACGAATATAGAGTAGAATTGATTGACGGAGTCATCTACGACCTGAATACGCCAACCATGATTCATCAGCAGCTTGCATTTGAAATCAGTATCAGATTAAGAGAGTACATTAGGCAGAACAAAGGATTATGTATGGTACTGCCGTCACCGGTCAGCGTACAACTAGATGAAGATGACCGGACGATGCTGCAGCCGGACGTCGTTGTATGCTGTGACAGAGATAAAATCCTTCGAAGTCATGTCTATGGAGCTCCGGATATGGTAATCGAGATATTATCACCATCTACAAGAAAAAAAGATATGGGATTAAAACTGAAAAAATATATTACTGCAAGAGTCAGAGAATACTGGATGGTTGACCCGGATAAGAAAAAAGTTGTAGTATATGACTTGGAACATAATGAGTTACCGGCCATCTATGGCTTTGAAGACCAGGTACCGGTGAATATATTTGCTGGAAAATGTCAGATTGACTTTTCGGAAATATACAGCTATATAGAATTTTTATTTGAAAAAGAATAGAAAAAACGGAGGAACACAACATGTTAAACATCGTATTACACGAACCAGAGATACCGGCAAACACAGGCAACATCGGAAGAACCTGCGTAGCCACCAACACCAGATTACATTTGATCGAGCCGCTCGGCTTCCGCTTAAATGAGAAGAACTTGAAGCGTGCCGGCATGGACTACTGGGAGCATCTGGATGTCAGAACCTATATTGATTACAATGATTTCCTGGAAAAGAACCCGGGAGCCAAGATCTACATGGCAACGACAAAAGCACCAAAGGATATATACAGAAGTGAACTATGAACCGGACTGCTACATCATGTTCGGAAAAGAAAGTGCCGGAATCCCGGAAGAGATTCTGGTAGATCATAAAGAAGACTGCGTGCGTATCCCGATGGTGGGAGACATTCGTTCGCTGAACCTTGGTAATTCGGTTGCAATTGTGCTTTATGAAGCACTCAGACAGAACGGATTTGCAGGAATGAATCTGGAGGGACATCTTCACGAATTACATTGGTAGAAAAAGAATCTGATGGTATAAATTCCATATTATTTAGACAAAATAAGGATATTGTCCATTTTCGTTAAGAAAATGAGATGATATCCTTATTTGCATACCAGGTATATAAGTAAACGCAGGAGGTTTTTCAGTATTTCTACTTATTAATATGTGCACAAATATAAAACGAAAAATTGATAAAAGTGTATCAAAGTGACATACAATTTAAAGAAAATATAAGAAATGTATGGCAAAATCACGAAAATAAGATTATAATTTAAATTAGATTTTGTATTTTTTGAAGGAGAGGTGGTAGAAAAATGGTAGAAGAAACCATTAAGGCCATCAAGGAAACGGAGAATGAAGCGGATGAGATCATAAGAAAAGCAGATGCAACGTGTACCGAGATCCTTGAAAAAGCTGCTAAAGAAGCAAAAGAGATAAAAGAACAGACTGTAGCAAATGCAAAGAAACAGGCAGAAACAGAACTTTTGCAAGTGAAAGAAGAAGGTGAAACCTTAAAGAAAAAGGCTTGCGAGAAGACGGAACAGGAGACAGAAGCGTTAAAAGCGCTGGCTCAGGGAAAAGAAGAGGAGGCGGTATCCGCAGTCATGAAAGCGTTGCTTTGATGATACGGGAAGAGAAAAAGCCTGAAAAAGAAGAAAAGGAGGGATGCAGTTATGGCAGTATTGCAGATGCAGCGAATCAGTATCTGCGCATTAAAGCATGACCGGAAAGCGATTCTGGAAAAACTGCAGTCCATGGGCATGATAGAGATGCATCAGGTCGCACAGAACGAAGCCGGATTCGAGAAGATGGATACGCAGAGTGCGAAATCAAGCTTTGAGAAACGGGTGCAGATCACGGAAAATGCACTGGATGTGTTGAATCAGTATACTCCGGAGAAAAAGTCGATGTTCGCCAGTCTGGAAGGCAATAAGCTGATCGATAAGAAGACGATGGAAGCAGCAGCGGTGAAACAGGAGGAGGTCATGGAAGTGGCGGAACTTCTGATTGCTGATCATAAGAGAATTGCGGAAGCACAGGCCGAGATTGTGAAGCGGAATACCCAGATAGAGGCACTTGCGCCGTGGATGAGTCTGGAAGTGGAGATGGATTATCCGGGCACGAAAAAGACGGCAATGCTTCTTGGAACCATGGCGGCGGAGACGACACTGGAAATGATCTACGGAAAGCTTGCCGAAGAGCATCCAGAGATTGAAGCTGTAGATATATCGGTTATAAGCCGGGATAAAGATGCCGTGTACTTAAGCGTATTCTGTATGAAGGAGCAGGCGGCAGACGTGGAGAACACACTCCGTACGGCTGGATTCTCAAGACCGGTCGTATCGGCAGAACGGATTCCGGCACAGCAGAAAGCAGAACTGGAAGAGCAGATCAGACAGATTGAAGAAGATATCGCAAATATCCGGGAAGAGATCATATCCCACGCAGAAGACCGGGAGGAACTGAAGGTCATCGGCGATTATTACCGGATGCGTGCAGAAAAGTACGAAGTACTGGGAACACTTCCGCAGTCCAGACGTACATTTATTATCAGTGGTTACGCAGCGAAAGAAGCGGTACCGGCGATCCGGAAAGGAATCGGGGAAGCATATGACTGTGTAATCGATGTAGAAGAGTTAAAAGAAGATGAAGAACCACCGGTGATCCTTAAAAATAACGGATTTTCGGAAAGCGTGGAAGGAGTTCTGGAGTCTTACGGACTTCCGCATAAAGGAGAGATCGATCCGACTGCAATCATGTCATTCTTTTATGTATTTTTCTTTGGGATGATGTTATCAGATGCAGCATATGGTGCGATCATCGCAATCGTGTGTCTGGTCGTTCTTAAGAAATTCCCGCGCATGAGCGCAGGTATGAGAAAATCCATGAAAATGTTCATGTATTGTGGAATTTCTACCGTGGTATGGGGAATCTTATTCGGTGGATATTTCGGAGATGTCGTAGATGTTGTATCGAGCACATTCTTTGGAAAAGAGCTGACGATCAAACCGCTCTGGTTTGCACCGTTAAATGATCCGATGAGACTTCTGATCTATTCAATGGCATTCGGATTGGTTCATCTGTTCGTGGGTCTTGGAATCAAAGGATATATGTTGTTAAAAGACGGAAAGGTACTGGATTTCTTCTGTGATATCGTACTGTGGTACATTTTCCTGATCGGACTGATCCTGATGCTGCTTCCGTCAGAGATATTTGCTTCAATCGCACAGACGAAGATCGTGTTCCCTGCAGCACTGATTACATTGTCAAAAGCAATGGCGATCATCGGAGCACTCGGACTATTACTGATGTCCGGAAGATCAAGCAAGAATCCGGCACTCAGACTTGCACTTGGAGCATATGATATCTACAACATTACCGGATGGTTAAGTGATGTATTATCATACTCCAGACTTCTGGCACTGGGACTTGCGACAGGCGTTATCGCATCCGTTGTCAACCAGATGGGAAGTATGCTTGGTAAGAGTGTATTCGGGGTCATCTTATTTATCGTAGTATTTATAGTCGGACATGCAATGAACCTGGCAATCAACCTGCTTGGTGCATATGTCCACACCAACCGACTTCAATTTGTGGAATTCTTTGGAAAATTCTACGAAGGCGGTGGAAAACCTTTCGAACCGTTTCATGCGGAGACAAAATATGTAGATATTAAGGAGGAAAAATAGATATGAGTATTTGGAATGATATGGGAATGGTATATGCACTTCTTGGTGCGGCAGTGGCAGTATTCCTGGCAGGTGCAGGATCTGCGATCGGAGTAGGTATTGCAGGACAGGCAGCGTCCGGAGTTGTAACAGAAGACCCAAGCAAATTCGCAAAAGTATTGATCATGCAGCTGCTTCCTGGTACACAGGGAATCTACGGACTGCTGGTTGGTTTCATTACATTATCCAAGATCGGACTTCTTGGCGGCGGCGCAGCAGATCTGGATCCGAAGACCGGACTTCTGATTCTTGCGGCTTGCCTTCCAATCGGAATTGTAGGTCTGATTTCAGGAAAAGCACAGGGACAGACAGCAGCGGCAGCAATCGGAATCGTAGCAAAGAAGCCGGATCAGTTCGGTAAAGCAATGCTGTTTCCTGCAATGGTTGAGACATATGCCATCCTTGCACTTCTGATTTCTATCCTTTCCGTAACAGCAATTCAGGTATAGAAGGAGTGTGAAGGAAAATGGCTGGATTAGAGAAGATCAAAAGTCAGATCCTTGACGAGGCAAAAGAGACGGCGAATGCAAAGATCGAAGATGCGAAAGCGCAGGCAGAACAGATGAAGACTCAGGCGCAGGCAGAAGGAGCCGCACAGGCAGAACAGATCCTGAAGAAGTCTGAAACGGAAGTTGCCGCACAGAAAGAGCGTGTGAAGTCAGCCATCGATCTTCAGAGAAGAACGAGACTTCTGGAAGCAAAGCAGGAGATGATCGCAGAGATCATCGGGAAGGCGTATGAAAAGGTTATAAGTCTTGCGCCGGATGAGTATTACCAGATGCTCCTGTCTATTCTGGAAGCATACGTACTTCCGCAGGAGGGAGAGATCTATTTCTCTGTAAAAGATCTGGAAAATATGCCGGTAGGATTTGGCAAAGAAATTGAAGAAATAGCTCTGGCAAAGGGAGGAAAACTTACTGTAGCCGGAGCGGGCAGAGATAATATTGACAATGGATCATTCTTGCGTACGGTGGAATTGAAGAGAACTGTACGATCAGGCAATGTTCGATGCGAAGCGGGATGAACTTGCGGACATCGTTCACCGGATGCTCTTTGTATGATATGGAGGGACAACATGAGTGAACAATATACCTATGCGGTCGCAAGAATCCGTGCCCTGGAAGTATCCCTGTTCTCTGACAGTACCATCGACCAGCTGATCGCGTGCCAGAGTTATGATCAGGCATTGCAGTTCTTAGAAGAGAAGGGATGGGGAGATACTGAAAGCAGCGGGGATGCGGAAAAAATCCTGACGAGAGAAGAAGAAAAGACATGGGAAGTAGTCAAAGACCTGTCGATCGGAATGGAACATTTTGATGTGCTTTCTTATCCGAAGCTTTTTCATAATTTAAAGGCAGCGGTCAAGGAAGTATGCACCGGAGATAAGAACCGGCATATCTACTATGAAGATGTTCGGATTCCCGGGGAAGAGATGCGAAAGATCGTAGAAGACAGAGATTTCGGAAAGCTTCCGGACAGTATGCGGATCGCAGGAGAAGAAGCATACGAGACACTTCTTCATACCGGAGACGGGCAGCTCTGTGACGTGATCATAGACCGGGCGGCACTGGATGCCATCTATCAGGCAGGTAAAGCATCACCGGATAAGATCATACAGGATTATGCAGAATCCACAGTGGCAGTGGCGGATATCAAGATTGCCGTCCGGTCACAGAAGACCGCAAAATCAACGGAATTTATGAAACGGGCAATGGCAGAATGTGATTCCTTAAGTGTCAGCCAACTCTCGAAAGCGGCACTTAGCGGCATGGACGCCATCTGCGAATACTTAAGAGGAACGGCTTATGCAGAAGGCGCGGAAGCACTGGCAGAGTCACCGTCGGCATTCGAACGATGGTGTGATAACCGGATCATCCAGACGATAAGCCCGGAAAAATATCATGCATTTACGATAGGACCGGTTATCGCCTATGTGATTGCAAGACAGAATGAGATTAAAACGGTACGAATCATTTTATCCGGAAAGCAGAATGAACTGCCGGATGATTCAATCCGGGAAAGGGTAAGGAAAATGTATGTATAAGATTGCAGTATTAGGCGA
>ENA-OQHY01000602-OQHY01000602.1-human-gut-metagenome-genome-assembly--contig:-NODE-602-length-19787-cov-5.774364_pt1 | contig 19787 bp, 22 predicted proteins | sample MGYA00242570_ERZ504733 | MGnify/ENA primary metagenome ERZ504733 (study PRJEB26092, sample SAMD00036219) | human gut metagenome | host: Homo sapiens | study: EMG produced TPA metagenomics assembly of... | reverse complement strand
AAGACTTATGATATTAAGATGCCGGGCGTGATCGGAATTTACTTAGACGGAGAGCCGATGAAGGGTGTAGGACCGCAGGACGTTGCTCTTGCAATCATCGGAGCTACATTCAAGAACGGCTATGTGACAATAAGGTTATGGAGTTCGTTGGACCTGGAGTCAGCAAGCTGAGTGCAGATTTTCGTTATCGGAATCGACGTTATGACAACAGAGCTCGCGCAGGACACGCTCACCACAGAGGAACGCGCGCCAGAACATAGTATCGTAGACGAAGTGATATGGGTGGTAGGCGACCAGCCCATCCTCAAGTCGGACGTGGAGATGATGAAGCTGCAGGGCGAGATGGAAGGAATGACCTGGAACGGCGACCCCGACTATATCATTCCCGAACAGATAGCTGTACAGAAGCTCTTCCTACATCAGGCAGAAATCGACTCTATCAATGTCACCGAGGCAGAGATAGCACAAAACATCGAGATGCAAATCAACCGCTGGATACAGCAGGCTGGCTCTCGTGAGAAGCTCGAGGAATACAAGAAGATGTCAATCACACAGATGCGCCAGCAGTTGCATGACGACTTCCGCAACAACCAGCTCATACAGCAGATGCGCGAGAAACTTGTGAGCGACATAGCTGTGACTCCTGCCGACGTGCGCAAGTACTTCAACAACATGCCAGAGGACAGCATACCGCTCGTGCCGACACAGGTAGAAGTAGAGATTATCACCAAGCAGCCGAAGATATCACAGGACGAAATCAACCACGTGAAGAACGATCTGCGCGAATACACCGACCGCGTCAACAACGGCGAGACATCATTCGCCACACTTGCACGCCTCTACTCGGAGGATCCTGGCTCAGCACGTCAGGGTGGCGAGATGGACTACGTAGGTCGTGGTATGCTCGACCCTGCATTCGCTGCCGTTGCGTTCAACCTCACCGACCCGAAGCGCGTGTCGAAGATTGTAGAGTCGGAGTACGGTTTCCACATCATACAGCTCATCGACAAGCGCGGCGACAAAATCAAGGTGCGCCATATACTGCGCATACCGCGTGTCTCAGCAGAGGCTACCGACTCGATGCGCATGAAGCTCGACTCGCTCGCTGCCGACATACGCGCCGACAAACTCTCGTTCGAGGAAGCTGCGACCGTGATGTCTGACGACAAGGAGACACGCAACAACCACGGACTCATGTCGTTCAACAGCGAGGAGGGTCGCACGTCGAAGTTCCAGATGAAAGACCTGCCCACCGAGGTGGCTCGCAAGGTGGAGCGCATGGAGGTAGGCGATGTGTCTGACGCGTTCCCCATGGTGAACGAGAAGGGTAAGCACGTCGTAGCTATCGTGAAACTAAAGAACCGCATCGCTGCTCACCGCGCCACTATCAACGAAGACTTCCAAGTGTTGCAGAACGTAGTGCTGCAGAAACAGCGTGCAGAATTCCTGCACAACTGGGTGGTAAAGAAGATAAAGACCACCTACGTGCGTATGCAGGATCGCTACAAAAACTACAAGTACGAGTACGAAGGCTGGGTAAAATAAGGTTTTGCCTCGTATTTCCCGATGCGCGACGACCGACGCAGACATACGCAACGACCGGCGCAGACATACGCATCGACCGACGCGGACATCCGCAACGACCGACGCAGACATCCGCAACGACCGGCGCAGATGGTTCGCAGCAAGATTACATCAAGCTTAGAAAGGCCTAAAGAGGCTTAGTTCGCTTAAACGCCACCTTAGAAAGGCTTAGTTCGCTTAAACGCCGCCTTAGAAAGGCTTAGAAAACAATGAGAAAAGAACAATCCCCAATAACTCACAACTGGCATAGAACCGCTCTCGCAGCAGTTCTATGCCTTTTTGGCTTCTGCCTGATATGGGCTTCTGCGGCACCAAAGGGCAAAAAGAAGCGACAGAAAACAGACGAGCGCGTGTACCTCGTACACTCCGATGAGCTCACCTACGACATGTATGGAGCGGTGCCCGATGCACAGATACTGCGCGGCAAGGTACACTTCACGCACGCCGGCGCAGAGCTGTGGTGCGACAGCGCCTACTTCTTTCAGGAAGCCAACTCGGTAGAAGCGTTCGGACACGTGCACTTCAAGCAGGGCGACACCCTCTCGCTCACCTGCAAATACGCCGACTACATAGGTGCGGAGCAGATGATGCACGCACGCCACAACGTAGTGCTCAAGCACCGCACGCAGACGCTCTACACCGACTCGCTCGACTACGACCGCCTCTACGACAACGCCTACTTCTTCGAGGGAGGCAGACTCGTCGACGGCAAGGACGAGCTGGTGAGCGACTGGGGCGAATACAACACCGCCACACGCAAGGCTTCATTCTTCTATGGCGTGCAGATGCGCAGTGGAGAAAACTTCATCAACACCGACTCGCTCCACTACGACACACGCACACGTATCGCACACGTTACGGGTCCGTCGACCATCACCTCGAAGGGAACCGTCATCAACACCACCGATGCCTACACCAACAGCAAGACAAACATGTCGCAACTGTATGGCCGCTCTACCATCATAGACGGTAAGAAAACCATCACCGGCGACTCGCTCTTCCACAACGACAAGTCGAAGGAGAACGAGGGATTCGGCAACGTGATATACGTCGACTCGGTGAACAAGAACGAGCTGCACTGTGACCACCTCTTCTACAACGAGACAACGGGCTACGGCTTCGCAACGAAGCGCGCACTGATGGTCGACTACTCGCAGAAGGACACGCTGTACATGCACGCCGACTCGGTGAAACTCTACACGTTCAACATCGAGACCGACTCGGTGTACCGCAAAGTACACGCCTACAACCACGTGCGTGCCTATCGCAACGACGTGCAGGCAGTGTGCGATTCGCTCGTATTCAACTCGCAGGACTCGTGTATGACGATGTATCGCGACCCTATACTTTGGAACCTCGGCAGACAGATATTAGGCGAGGTGATACACGTCTACATGAACGACTCAACGGTGCGCAAGGCGGAAGTGATAGGTCAGGCACTGTCGGTGGAGAAGTGTGACGAGAAGAACCACTACAACCAGATATCATCGAAGCGCATGGATGCCTTCTTCACCGACGGTGCGCTACGACGCGCCGAAGCTATCGGCACGGTGAAGTCGCTCTACTACAATGCCGATTCGAAGGACTCCACGCTCTCCGAGCTCAACTACATGGAGACCGACACGCTGCGTATGTATATGTCGCCAACACGCGAGCTGGAGAAGATATGGGCTTCAAAGGCTACGGGCACGATGTATCCTATCACGCAGATTCCGCCCGAGAAATACCAGCTGCCCGAATTCGCATGGTTCGACTACGTGCGCCCGAAAGACAAGGACGACGTGTTCAACTGGCGAGGCAAGGCTGAAGGCACCGAACTGAAGGAACAGCCGCGCCGCGAAGCACCGCTGCAGCGACTTGAGTAGTGCACAGCAAAAAGAAAGTTGAGATATGTTGTAATGTTCGTAACCACCAACCTCACAACATATCTCACCATCTCAACATCTCAACATCTCACCACCTCAACATCACCTCAACATCACCTCAACATCTCACCATCTCACCATCACAGCATGTACTTCCTCAACCGCCGCCCTCGCGGCTTCCACCACACCTTCCGCTTCTCAAGCGAGCAGCGCGACCTCCTCGACAATCTGCGTCGCGGCGTACCGCCCGAAGAACTCGCAGAACGTTCTATCAGAGAAGCCGAGCCACCATCGCGTCGCCGCCATAACGGACAAGTACGTCTGTTAGGACTACTTGTGATGATCGGTTTCATGCTACTCGCCATCATACTGCTAATGGCGTTGTAGACGAACCCGCAGTTTTAAAGATACACCCTTAGAGAACAACTAACGACATGAACGATATTATACAACTTCTACCCGATTCGGTAGCCAATCAGATAGCTGCCGGCGAGGTGATACAACGCCCCGCAAGCGTGATAAAAGAGTTGGTGGAGAACTCCATCGACGCTGGTGCCACGCTGATAAACGTGGTTTGTGTCGATTCAGGACGCACCTCAATACAAGTGACCGACAACGGCAAAGGCATGTCAGAGACCGACGCACGCCTATCGTTTGAGCGTCACGCTACATCCAAGATACGCCAAGCCGACGACCTCTTCAACCTTCACACCATGGGTTTTCGCGGCGAAGCTCTCGCCTCTATCGCTGCCGTGGCGCAAGTGGAGCTACGCACCCGTCGCCCCGACGACGATCTCGGCACAGCACTCAGCATCGCCGGCTCGCGCTTTTTGTCGCAGGAACCCGTGCAGTGCCCCGTAGGTTGCAACTTCACCATCAGCAACCTCTTCTACAACGTGCCCGTGCGCCGCAAGTTCCTCAAGTCGAACACCACCGAACTGAACAATATCGTCACAGCCTTTGAACGCATCGCCCTCGTCTACCCCGACGTGGCGTTCACGCTTTACAACAACCAAACCGAGCTGTACAACCTAAAGGCAGGCGGACTGCGCCAACGCATCGTCGACGTAATCGGCAAGAAGATCAACCAACACCTGCTGCCGATAGACATCGACACCACAATGTGCAAGATTAGCGGATTCGTCGGCAAGCCCGAGTCGGCACGCAAGAAGGGTGTGCGACAGTTCTTCTTCGTCAACGGTCGCTACATGAAGCACCCCTACTTCCACAAAGCCATTATGACCGCCTACGAGCGACTCGTGCCCGAAGGCGAACAGATACCCTACTTCATATACTTCACCGTCAACCCCACGGACATCGACGTGAACATCCACCCCACCAAGACCGAGATAAAGTTCGAAAACGAACAGACAGTGTGGCAGATACTCACCGCTGCCGTGCGCGATGCCGTTGGCATGTTCAGCGATGTAACGGCAATAGAGTTCGACACCGAAGGAAAACCCGACATACCAGCTCTGGGCACAATGCCACAGACTGGTGTCAGCGCGCCCAAGGTGCAATACAACCCTACGTACAACCCATTCAACGAGACACCGACAACACACTCAAACGCAGCCCCCGACAACTGGGAGCAGCTGTACGAAGGACTCGGCTCTGCACACACTCGCCAGCAACAGACACCATCACTCTTCGGCACCGACGCAGGAAGCGTCATACAGTCGCGTTCAAACGCTGCAAGCAAATCGTTCGCCGACAACGGCATCGTTCTATCGCAGAAGTTCGCACAAACAGAAGAGAGAAGCACTGTGCCCGAGGGGTCGACATCCGAAGCAACAACGCCCAAGCAAGAGACATCGCTACTTGAAGAGAAGTCGCCCACCCACTATCAGTACAAAGGACAATACATCATGACCGCCGTTAAGTCCGGACTGATGATTATCGACCAGTATCGTGCCCACACACGCATACTCTACGAGGGATATCTCGACCAAATGCAGAAGCACCGAGCAAGTTCACAGAAGCCACTCTTCCCCGACACGATACACTTCTCGCCAGCGGATAAGGTGGTGGCAGAAGCCATTATGCCCGAACTACAGAACATCGGTTTCGAACTGACCCCGACAGCAGAGGGCGACTACAGCATCACGGCAGTGCCAAGCGGACTCGATGGACTCGACTATACCGCCCTGCTGCAAGATCTCGTAGCCTCAGCACGCGAGAAGACAACATCAGCTATCGACGACATCAACCACTCAATAGCCCTCGAACTGGCACGCAACGCAGCCGTCGCATACGGACAAGTGCTTACCAATGCCGAGATGGAAAACATCGTCAATAGCCTCTTCACGTGCTCCAACTTCAGCTACACTCCAGATGGCAAAAAGATTTTAACGATGCTCCATCAAAACGAATTAGAGCATTTATTCGGCACATAAAGTTACATAAACAATAAAAAAACAACTATTATATGCTTTTTTCTAACATAAAAAGGATTACTTTTGTTTTTTTATTAACTTTGCAATTAAATAAAAAGGACATGCTATGTCCATGACAACGTAATTAATTGATTATTAAACAATAAAAGTTATGAAAAAGTTAATAATTGCATTAGCAATGTGTGGCTTATCAATGAGTGCCATGGCTCAGGAGACAACTGATCCAACACTCAAGCATAGCGTTGCAACAAATTCATTCTGGAGCAATTGGTTTCTTCAGGCTGGTGCTGACTGGAACGCATTCTACTCTAACGAGGAGCATGGCAGCGGTCTGAGCCGTAGTCCGTTCAAGAAATTCCGCGCTGTTCCTGGCTTCTCTGTAGGCGTAGGTAAGTGGTTCACACCTGGTCTCGGTCTTCGCACCAAGTTCAGCGGCGTATGGGGTCGTACAGTGGTTGACGAGCACAAGCACAAGAACAACTATTGGACACTCAACGAGCACATTCTCTTCAACCTCAGCAACATGTTCTGTGGTTATAACGAGACACGCGTGTGGAACGCCATTCCGTTCTTCGGTGGTGGTATCAACCGCAACTGCTCATACGACCGCTACAACATGAACCTCGCAGCAGGTTTCCTCAACACATTCCGCCTCTCAAAGCACTTCGGTCTCTACCTCGAGCTCGGTTGGACATACGCAGAGTCTGACTTCGACGGTGTAGAAGCAGGTGGTGCATCTCAGAAATCACTCTGGGAGGGCAAGGACAACAAGTTCTATGCAGAGGTTGGTATGCAGTTCAACCTTGGCAAGTCTACATGGAGCAAGACTCCGGACGTAGACGCTATCAAGGCACTCTCACAGTCGCAGATTGAAGCTCTAAACGCTGAGCTCAACGACGCTAAGGCAGAGAACACACGTCTGAAGAGCCTCCTCGCTGCAAAGAAGGACGAGCCAGTGGGTAAGAATGACGTCAAGACATACACCAACACTCCGTTGTCAGTATTCTTCAACATCAACAAGGCTACTATTGCTTCACGCAAGGACCTCGTAAACGTTGAGAAGTTGGCAGAATTCGCTAAGGACAACAAGGTTAACCTCGTAGTAACTGGCTACGCAGACAGCGCTACCGGCTCTGCTGCTTACAACAAGAAGCTCTCTGAGCGTCGTGCAGAAACAGTTGCTAACGAACTCGTTAAGATGGGCGTTAGCCGCGACCAGATTACAACAGAGGGTATGGGTGGTGTTAAGGAACTCTCACCAGTTTCTTACAACCGTCGCGCCACTGTTAAGATTGCCGACTAATCATCGGGCATAAACATCGCAATCGTATAATTACGACATACAGGGCATTCCGCTAAGGAGTGCCCTTTTTCATACCTTATCCGCAACAATAGAATAGAACATCTACCAAAGAGCAATATTTTTGCAACCAATCAATTAATATGTCAGAAAAGATGTGTAAATTTGCGGACAACAGCTCCCACAACGTGGGAACACGGCAATAAAACCACTATATAACAATAGGTATAGATGAGATATTTGAAAACAATTAAACAGGTGCTCGCTGCTGTGGCAGAACCTTTACGCCGCAACTGCACGTTTGCAGTGTTCATGTACCTACTCGGCTGCATAACGGCATGGGCTACGCTGCCCAACGTGCGCGGAGCACACCTCTACGACAACCTCTACCTCGAGTTGTTCCTCGATGTCTATGTGCTCACGCTGATACTCACCATCTTACCGCGCAAGGTAATGATATGGGTGCGTGGCTTCTTCTACGTTGTGCTATACGCCACGGCAGTGGTGGATGTCTACTGCTTCGTGAAGTTTCAGTCGACACTTACCCCGACGATGCTGCAACTCGTCGGTGAGACCGACTCGCGCGAGTCAGGCGAATTTCTGCGTTCGTGCGTGTCGCCCGATGTGCTGATGAGCGATGTGGCTGGGTGCTGCTATTGCTGTTCGTGCACGTGCTCACGGCACTGCGTCTACGCTTTCCCCACTTCATTCCACGCCGTTGGCGCGAGCTTATCAAGTCGATATGGCTGCGCACCTGCGAGCTACTGCACCGCGCACGCCCCATTATAGGCACAGCTGTGCTTACGCTGCTCGTATGGTCGGTGTGCTCAAGCGCACATAACAAGGTTGCTACACACAAACTGATGTCGGGCACCACAATTGGCGAAGTGGAACACACGCTCACCGAGAAAGATCACGCCGTACTCTACCAACTGTCTACCGTCTCGTGTTCAGCATCTATGCCAATACGCTCACAGCGAAACAGATCGACGCCTGGTGCGCACGGCAAAGACAGTGACGGTCGACTCATGTTCGTTCCGCTCGCCTAACATCGTACTTATCATCGGCGAGAGCTTCAACCGCCACCACTCGTCGCAGTACGGCTACGTCATGCCCACCACGCCACGCCAACAGAAGTTGGAGCGGCAAGGCAGACTGGTGAAGTACACCGACGTTGTATCGCCGTGGAACCTCACGAGTTTCGTGTTCAAGCACCTCTTCTCGCTCTACTGCGTAGGCGACAAGGGCGAGTGGTGCGACTATCCGCTCTTCCCCGAACTGTTCCGCAAAGCTGGCTACCACGTGACGTTCCTCACCAACCAGTTCCTGCCGAAGGCTAAGGAGGCGGTGTACGACTTCAGTGGCGGCTTCTTCCTGAACAACCCGAAGCTGAGCGCGGCGCAGTTCGACACGCGCAACACGCAGCTGCACCGCTATGACGAGGACTTGCTGAAGGACTATGACGAGCTGAAGGGACAGAACACAGAGAACAACCTCATCATCTTCCATCTGTTAGGACAACACGTGGCGTATCGCCAACGCTCGCCGAAGGAGCATAAAAAGTTCCGTGGCGACGACTACAAGGAGATGAAACCGCATCTGAACGCACGCGAGCGTCAGACGCTTGCCGACTACGACAACGCCATTCTATACAACGACTCGGTTGTGACGGAGATAGTAAAGAAGTTTGAGAACGAAGATGCCATCGTGATTTACGTGCCAGACCATGGCGAGGAATGTTACGAGGGCGACATGCACTTCTTCTGCCGTATGCACTCGGCGAAGATAGATGCCCGTCTGGCTCACGCCGAGTTCGACATACCGATGTGGATATGGTGCTCGCGTCAGTATATCAAGAAGCGTCCGGAGGTGTTCCGTCAGGTTGTGAACGCTCGCAACCGACGCTTTATGACCGACGCGCTCGCGCACATGCTGCTCTACCTCGGCGGCATTCACGCCCGCGACTACAAGGAGCAGTACAACTTGCTGTCGCCCGAATACGACGAGAGCCGCCCGAGAATATTAAAGAACACTACGGATTACGACAAACTTTAAACTCAAAAAATGCTTACCCGCACAGAATGTTCCGCCATGCGCGGACTCGCAATAATAGGAATCTTCCTGCACAACTACTGCCACTGGCTCGGCTTCGCCGTAAGGAGAACGAGTACACGTTCACGATGTCGAAGGCAAGCAGTCTGATGCAGGCTATCAGCAACCCCGACTGGAATCTGCCCATCCACCTCGTATCGTTCTTCGGCCACTATGGTGTGCCGGTGTTTCTCTTCCTCTCCGCCTACGGACTCGTGATGAAATACGAGAAGCGCGGCGGACTCGCGAAGAAGCAGACCGACGTGCTGCCGTTCCTGAAGCACCACTACCTGAAGCTCTTCAAGATGATGATTGTGGGCTTCGTGGCGTTCACCATGGTCGATGCCGTCACGCCTGGGGCGCATAAGTATCACGTCGTGGACATACTCGGACAGCTCTTCATGTTCAACAACATGATGCCCGACCCCGACCATGTCATCTGGCCCGGACCCTACTGGTTCTTCGGACTGATGATGCAGCTCTACATCGTCTATCGACTGCTGCTCTGGCGCAAGGGCGACATCTACGCTCTGCTGCTTGTTGCCGTGTGCTGGGCGATGCAGGCATTCTGTGCCCCCGAGGGCGAGACGCTCAACTGCATACGCTACAACTTCATGGGCGGTGTGCTGCCCTTCTGTGCCGGACTGCTCTACGCTCGCCACGGAAGAGAGTTGACGCACGGCGTGCGGATGACCGTAATGGTTCTGTCGGTTGTGGCAGTATTCTTCTTCAGCTTCAACTTCCACACATGGCTGTGGGCACCGCTCTTCGTGTGCATCGCCACGATTGGCATCGTGAAGCTGCTGCCGAAGACCGCAAACGAATGGATAGCATGGGTAGCACAATCTCTGCCGCTCTCTTCGTGCTGCATCCGCTCACACGAAAGATATTCATACCAATCTCGCGCCACGGCGACGTGTACACGGGTCTGCTGCTGTACATCGTGGCATCGATAGCATTGGCATGGTTCTACCATAATTTCAAGCTACGCAATGAAGATACCAAGCATTGAGTTAGGAAACATATCGCGATTTCGCGCCGAACAGATGGGAGCAGCAATGCTCTTCGTCATTCTGTTCCATGTGGCACTCGACCGCGGCGACCCGTTCTACGGCTGCGCCGCTGCGGCAACGTGGGGGTTGACATCTTCCTCTTCCTGAGTGGCGTGGGTCTGTGGTTCGCGTGGACAAAGATGCCGTCGGTGAGCTACTTCTACCGCCGCCGACTCATCCGCATACTGCCCACATGGCTCATCTGCTCCACGGCGTTCTACCTACCCGACTACCTCGGAGCGCAGCGGTTCTCGAAGAACGTGGTCGACTTGCTCGGCGACATAACCATCAACTGGGACTTCTGGCTGCACGACGAGCTGACGTTCTGGTACGTGCCAGCCATCATGCTGCTCTACCTCATCGCACCGTGGTACATGCGTCTCATCGGGCGCTACCCCACCTATCGCTGGCTGCCGCTGCTTATGGTGGTGTGGTGCGTAATGGTGCAGTGGGTACTGCCGATACATGCCGTCGTGGGACACTTGGAGATATTCTGGAGCCGCGTGCTATCTTCTTCATCGGCATCAACATGGGCGAGATGGTACGCTCGCGCAGGCAGCTGCCGCCCGACGCTGTGTGGCTGCTGCTCATCACGTTCCTCATGACGTTCGGCACGTGCCTCTACCTCGAGCAGGTGCGCCACGGACTCTTCCCGCTCTTCGTGGAGCGTATGCTGTACATACCGTTCACGGTGTGCAGCGTGCTCGTGATGAACCGCATCTTCCGCCGCACACCCGAATGGGTGAACCGCTCATTCCGCATGGTAGGTATGCTGAGCCTCGAAGCCTATCTCATACATATCCATTTCGTACTGGTGTATGTGCAACCCATGGGCTTTGGCTATTGGGGAACGTTCGCCGCAACCGTGGCTATCACGCTGCCAGCAGCATGGATGCTGCAGAAGGTTACGAGTTTCGCCCTGAAGCTCTGCACCCAAAAGTAATATCAACATCACACCACCTCAACCCCTCAACACTTCACCACCTCAACAACATTTCTCAACATCTCACCATCTCAATACCTCAACACATTATGATAAAAAACATCTTGCGCCTTACGCGCCCTAAGCAGTGGATAAAGAACTTCTTTGTTTTCATCCCAATGTTCTTCGGTGGCGAACTCTTCGATATCAACTCGATAGAACTCGTGACGCTCACCTTCTTCGCCTACAGTTTCGTAGCATCGTCGATATACTGCTACAACGACATCGTGGACGTTGATGCCGACCGCAACCACCCCGTGAAGTGCCATCGCCCTATCGCGTCGGGTGCCCTGTCGATACGCATGGGCTACACGCTGATGATAGCGATGTTCGTGCTCGGCATCGGTGTGGCATTGCTCTTGCCGCCCGAGGTGATGAGCAACGTCATGGCAGTCGTCGTGTTCTACTACGTGCTCAACCTCGCCTACTGCTCCAAACTGAAGCAGTACGCCATACTCGACGTGTGCATCGTGGCGTTCGGCTTCGTGCTGCGCATCCTCGCCGGAGGCTTCGCCTGCGAGCTGCCGCTGAGCAACTGGATTGTCATAATGACCTTCCTGCTCACGCTCTTCATGTCGTTCGCCAAGCGCCGCGACGACGTGCTGCGTATGAACGAGACGGGCGAGGCACCGCGCAAGAACACCGTGCGCTACAACCTCACGTTCATCAACCAAGCCATCACCATCACCGCCTCCGTCACGCTCGTCTGCTACATCATGTACTGCGTGTCGCCGGAAGTGGTGGAACGCTTCCAGACACCCTATCTCTACCTCACGTTCGTCTTCGTGCTCATCGGTCTGCTGCGCTACATACAGATAGCAGTGGTCGACCAGAAGAGCGGCGACCCCACAAAGATCATCCTGCGCGACCACTTCTCGCAGATTATCGTGGTGGCGTGGCTGCTCACGTTCCTGCTCATGATATACGTTATATAATATGAAACGACTCTACGCATTCGACTTCGACGGCACGCTGACGACGGCGGACACGCTGTTAGCGTTCATACGCTACGCCTGTGGCACATGGCGCTTCATCGTGGGGTTCCTGCTGCACAGTCCGCTGCTGGTGCTGATGAAGCTGAAGCTCTACCCCAACTACCGCGCCAAGCAACGCATCTTGCGTGGTACTTCCGCGGCATGGAGATGAAAACGTTCGACGCGCTGTGCCGACAGTTCGCTGAGCGCAACGCCTGCTTGATAAGACCGAAGGCGAAGGCATTGCTCGAACGCCTTTTCAGCGAGGGCGAGAGCGTGTGCGTGGTGAGCGCGAGCATCGACAACTGGGTGCGCCCGTTCTTCACGAACATGGCAACGAATAGCCGGTCGAACTTCTGTGTGCTCGGCACGCAGGTGGAAGCGGACGACAACGGACTGCTCACCGGACGCTTCCTCACGAACAACTGCTACGGAGCGGAGAAGGTGGAGCGACTCTGCAAGCAATATCCAGACCTGACCGTACACCGCAACGACTACGTCATAGAGGCGTTCGGCGACAGCAGGGGCGATAAAGAGCTATTGTCGTTCGCCGACAAAGCCCACTTCAAGCCGTTCAGATAGACAATTAGGTCAATAAAGTTTTGATTACGAGCATCTGCGTCGACCGATGCGGACATCTGCGTCGACCGATGCGGACATCTGCGCCGACCGATGCGGATGTCTGCGTCGACCGATGCGGATGTCTGCGCCGACCGATGCGCGACACCAAAGTAAAACAATAAAACACTACTACTTTAAATAAACAACGACATATAAGCATGATAGACAAACAGAAACTTGGCGAAGTGATACGCTTCGGCATCGTCGGCGTGTTGGCAACCATACTGCAGTACGCCATCTACTGGCTGCTCATACGCTGGTTCAACCCGAGCGTGGCGATGACCATCGGCTACCTCATCAGCTTCGCGTTCAACTTCGTGGCATCCACACGCTACACGTTCCGCGTGAAGGCTTCGGCAAAGCGTGGCGCAGGCTTCGCCTTCTCGCACGCTGTCAACTATGTGCTACAGATGCTCACGCTCAATCTGTTCCTCTGGCTGGGCGTGCCGAAGCAGTGGGCACCTATCCCGATGTTCTGCATCTGCGTGCCCGTGAACTTCGTGCTCGTGAGATACTTTTTAAAGAGCCCCTCCCAACCCTCCCCGTCGGGAGGCTTAATTAGCAAAGTTCAGACAAAGGCTTAGGAAGGCCTAAAGAGGCTTAGTTCGGCTTAAACGCCGCCTTAGACAGGCTTAGTTCGGCTTAAGCGCACCCCTCCCTCGGTTTAAAAGCAAAGAAACAACAAAACAATATGAATACCAACTCTCTCCTCAGTGCGTTCCGCCTCTTCCGCGTGAAGCGCGAAGAACGTCCGTTGGCGACGGTGATGCTCCTGGTGTTCCTTGCACTCGACGCCCTCGTCATCTGCAAGTACTACGACGTGTTCACACCGCAGACCACCTACTACTGGCATCTGTTCATCTCGAAGTTCCACATCTCGGGCTTCGACCCCATCACGTACAGCGTGGTGAGCAACTGGACGGCGGGCTATAACGTCTACCGCCATCCGCTGCTGGCGTTCTTCATGTACGTGCTACCTCATCAACCAGGGACTGATGTGGCTCACGGGCATCAACTGCGCCATCTTCATCGTGTCGGCGATACAACTGTTCGCGGCGTTCTACTCGATGCTCTTCCTCTACCGCATCTGCCGCGAGGTGGTGGGCGTGAGCCGCACCGACTCCACACTGCTCACCGTCTTCTACTTCGGCTTCGCTTCGTGATGCTCTCGACGATGGCGCCCGACCACTTCGTCATCTCGATGATGCTGCTGCTCTTGGCTCTCTACGTGTCGGGCAAGCTGATACTGAAGGGCAAGAAGCTGAGCGGATGGCAAGCGGTGACATACTTCTTCATCACCGCCGGCACATCGCTGAACAACGGACTGAAGATATACCTCTCCGAACTCTTCGTCAACGGTTGGCGCATACTGCGCCCGAAGTTCCTCTTCGGCTGCATCCTGCTGCCGGCTGCCCTCACATGGGGCGTGGCACGAATGAGCTACGACCACATCGTCTGGCCGCGCGACGTGGCGGCAAAGGCTGCCCGCGAGAAGGCGAAGGCGGAGAAGGCGGCGAAGCGGAAGGCTGAACGGGCGGAGCAGGCACGCCGCGACTCCATCGCTTTCGCTGCGTTCACCACGGCGCAGCAGGACTCTGCCATAGCTGCCAAGGCTGAGCGCGACTCCATAAACAAGGCGAAGGCGGCTACGGCGAAGAAGAAAAAGCGCGTGCGCAAGAACGGCAAGCCGATAGCCAACGGCGAGTTCATCAGCTGGACCGACGTGACAACCTCGCGTTCGGAGTCGATAGTGGAGAACCTCTTCGGCGAGTCGATACAGCTGCATCAGGACTATCTGCTGGGCGACGTGCTGCGCACACGCCCGATGATGGTGCACTACCGCTACGCTTTCAACTATATCATTGAGGGCATCATCGCTCTGCTCTTCGTGCTCGGCATCTGGGCAGGCAGACGCTCGCGCTTCTTCTGGCTCGCCATGTCCTACTTCGCCCTCGACATGGTGCTGCACGTGGGTCTGGGCTTCGGCATCAACGAGGTGTACATCATGTCGGCTCACTGGATATACATCATACCGATAGCCGTGGCATCCTGCTGAAGGCTACCGAGAAACGCCGCAAGGCTCTCGCGCTGAAAGGGCTGATAGCTGCGCTGGCTGCATATCTGTGGATATGGAACGTGGCACTCATCGTGCAGTATCTCTTCTTCTAACAACATATCGTAGAAACATAACATGCAAATACTTCGCAAAGAAGAACGCCCCATAGCCAGCGTGGCACTCGTAGTGTTCGCTGCGCTCAACGCCCTGCTCATCGCCAACCACTGGCAGTCGTTCACACGTGGTGCGCACGTGGGCTTCTGGTCGGTGTTCTACAACCACCTGAACATGTCGGGCTACGACATCTTCTCGCTGATATTCATCTCGTGTATGCGCCTCCACTGGAACGCGCTGCGCCATCCGTTGTTCGTCGTCTTGCTGCTGCCGCTGTTTGGCTGAACCGCCTGATAATGCCGCCAACGGAGTTCAACGCTGCGGTGCTGCTCATGGGCGCGCTGTTGGTGGCTGCCGACGTGTGGGGAGCGGTGTTGATGCACCGTCTGCTGCGCGACGTGGTGGAGGTGCGCCGCGTGGATGCCGCCCTGCTCACGGCGTTGTTCTACGGCTTCGCACACGTGATGATAGCCACCATGGTGCCCGACCACTTCGCTCTCTCGCTGCCCCTGCTGCTACTCACGCTGCTCATAGCAGGGCGTAAACTGAAGGAGGGCAAGCCGATGAAGCTATGGCAGAGCGCGCTGCTCTTCTTCCTCACGGCTGGCGTAACGCTCACCAACGGCGTTAAGGTGGCGCTTGCGGCTTGGTTCGCAGGCGGACGTAAGGTGTTCGCATGGCGCAGCATCGCAGCGTTCGTAGTGCCGACACTGCTGCTCGGCGCTATCTATGTCTGGCAGCAGGATGCCATCGTGGCTCCGCAGGAGCGGAAGATAAAGCGCATAGAGGCGGCAGTGGCGAAGAAAGACCCTGTACGCATAGCGAAGCTGAAGGAGCACAACGACTTCGTGAAGCAACAGAACGGCGAAGCCTCACCAGGAACGTGCCGCTGCTTGAGTGGAGCGACATAACAACCGACCGCTGGCAGTCGGCAGTGGACAATCTGTTCGGCGAGTCGCTGCAGCTCCACCGCGACTATCTGCTTGAGGACGTGCAGCAGACGCGTCCCGTCTTCGTGCAGTATCGCTCCGCGCTCAACTACGTTGTGGAGGCGTTGCTCGTCGTGCTTCTCGCCGTCGGTGCGTGGACGGCACGCCGCGAAAAGTTCTTCCTCATGGTGCTCGCGTGGTTCGGCTTCGACATGCTCATGCACATGGGCTTCGGCTTCGGACTCAACGAGGTGTACATAATGACAGCCCACTGGGCGTTCATCATCCCCATCGCCGCCGGATACATACTGCGCCGCAGCAACAGCATGGCTCCAAGAGTGCTCGTAGCGGCACTCGCCGTGTGGCTCTGGGCGTACAATGCAACAATTGTTATTGGATATCTATGATGTTGAGATGTTGTTGTGTTGATGTGTTGAGATATGTGTAGTAATGTCACCATCTCACCACTTCAACATCATATCTCACCACCACACCACCTCACCACCTCACCATCTCAACATCTCAACACCATATCCCCATGCGAACATTCCACCTCATAACCCACTTCTCGCTTGGCGGTGCCGAACGCGTAGCCGCCAACATCGCCGAGTCGCAGACGCACGGCATGGAGTACCATGTAGTAGAAATAATGCGCGGACGCACCGCCTACACGCCGAAGTTCATCGCCGAACTGGAGCAAGCCGGTGTGCGCTGCCACCGCTCGTGGATGCCCGACGTGAGCTTCCACTTCCTCTTCGAGCGCATCGCCGCACTGCTCTTCCCCCTGCGTATGCTCTACATCATGCTGCGCTGGCGGCCCGACGTGATACACACGCACACCGAGACGCCCGACCTTGCGCTCTACGTGTTCAGCCGCCTGTTCCCGTTCATGCTGCGCCGCGTGAAGATAGTGCGTACCATACACAACACGCGTCTCTGGACGGGTCTGCCACGCACCGCCCAGTGGGTGGAGGCGTTCTTCAAGAGCAACAACGCCAACATCGCCATCTCCGACTCCGTGCGCGACAGCTATGCCGACCGCTTCGGCGAGGTGCCACCTATCATAAACAATGGTGTGGCAGAAGTTGAGCAGACCGATTATTTCAACACCTCAACACCTCAGGGGGTGCACTTGTCTCAAGTGCACCAACAACACCTCAACACCTCAACATTCAACACTCAACACTTAACCAATCTCAACACCTCAACACCTCAACACCTCAACATCTTATTCGCCGGTCGCCTTGAACCTCAGAAGGGCGTTGTCGTCCTCTGCGAGGTGCTGAAGATGCTTGCAGGCGACGCACGCTTCTTCTTTACTATTGCCGGTGACGGCTCGCAGCGCACACTCGTGGAGCAGACCCTCGCTGACATAGCATCATCAGGAAAACCCATCAACGCGCAGCTCGTGCCCCCTATCTTCGGACTCGCTGGCTACATGCAGTCGTTCGACTATCTGTTCATGCCGTCGGAGTTCGAAGGATTGAGTATGCTCTCTATGGAAGCGAGCCTCAACCGCCTGCCCGTCATCGCCAACGCCTGCCCCGGACTCGCCGACACGCTGCCCGCCGACTGGGCACTGCTTGCGCACGACAACAGCATCGATGACTACCGCCGCATCTTCGACCTGCTGCCCACCGCCGACCACGACGCACTCACGCAGCGAGCCTACGACTTCGCCAAAGACCGCTTCTCCGTTCGCACGATGCAGGAGCGCTACGAAGCGCGGTATAAGGCGACTGGTAGATAAGCAACAAAAAACGACATATCTCAGGGAGAAAGCCCTAAGATATGTCGTTTTTCTGTATATGTTCAGCGGCTACTTATACACTACGTAAATCAACACGAGTACTACCATCTTCACGATAACTCTGAGCGTGAGTTGCTTCTGGCGCAACGTAAGGCACAGATACAATGTATATACACCTAAAACGAAACCTATAGCCAAGGCAACCAGTGTGTAAACAGACACGTGGAAGTGGTTCACGGCAACAGTTGCTAATGGCAATGCCAAAAAGAAGTCGACACCTTTCATGAACTTTGTAACTCTCGAAGGCTTTTCGCCTCACTCTCCTCCGACTTGCCTTTCGCTAACGCACGCTTCATCATGAAGTCGACTAAAAGCAATACCGCGATTAAAAGAGCAAACAGGATAATTACATAATAAAACATCTCATTTCTTTCCATAGCACAAATAGTAAAAATCTCGGTTGCAAATATAAAGATTTAAACTATAACAATCTATAGCTATTCTTATTTTTTAACAATCTAATTATATCTAACACACATTGTTATGCTTTATTACAATTCTTGCAAAAATCATACATTTACGAATATAATCGATTGTAAAATATTCTGTTCTAAGCAAGGATACATTGTTTTTTATTTGTACCTTTGCAACGTCTATCGTAGAGATTGCTGCTTGAATTTGCAACACCCGGGTATGCAGTCTCTACATATACATTTTTTGAGCGATCCGGCTCCGCCTACTTCAACAAATCAAAACATCTTGATTGCTCAGAACTTTTAAAGTATTACTAACTACAAGTGTTGCAAAACAAAAGATAATGAGTATTCGTTATATACTTTCATTGGCTCTGTTAGCTATTGGGGGGGTAGTTCTTCCTGGGCTCAGACCAGTGACATCAAGACCTCGGCGAATGTAAACAATCCCGAGAGAGTGTACACCATCAGCAACTGCAACGGACTGATGATGACTCCGTACACATCGCCTACACGTACAAACGAGAATGCAGGCAAGTTCGCCTTCTATGCTGCAAGCACAGAAGGTCAGTATCTCATCTACAACGTCGACAGCAAGGTGTGGGTTTCGTACGACAAAGCCTACAGCTACAGCAACGGACCAGGCAAGGCAAAGCTCATCAGCGACAAGGCGAGCGCACAGCCGTGGAAGGCTAACAAGACAACAGCGCAGAACGGCACAGCGGCTTACGAGTTCCAGCCGATCACCTCTACCGGCAAGGCAGACAAATACATGAACTGGCACGGCGGCATCGACTTCAACCCCGTAGACAACAAGAGCATCACCGTGGGTCTGTGGCAGGACAACGGCAAGCAGGACAACGGCAGCGCATGGGTACTGCAGGAGATGGTGTCGAACACGTACACCGTTAGCGGCGCAAGCGTCACCATCAACGGCAAGACATACAACGACGGCGATAAGATTACTGTGAGCGGATCGTTGCTGCCAAGCGACGTGACCGCGCCCGAGAAGGACGGCAAGTTCGCCACCGTACAGATCGACCCAGAGACAAAGACCATCACCGTGGCTTACTACAACCTGCCCACACTCGAGGACAGCGAGCCGTACACCAACGCATGGCTCTACCCGATACAGCAGGACAAGGTTGGCGACGCAACAGCATGGAAAGATAATAACGTTTACACATTGGGCAACAAGGTGCTTCAGGCAAGCTTCCTCAACACCGAGAAGGCTATCTACTTCCTCGGCTCTAAGGCTATGAACCTGGTGGCTGGCACAGAGCCTTTCTACGTGAGCTTCGGCTCGGGCGTGAGCGTGGCTGCAAGCCAGATGACACTCGGCAAGGTGGAGCTGGTAGACCTCGCTGCCGAACCGAACGCCATCCGCGGCGTGAAGCACTATGCAGGCAAGGCTCTGCAGGCTAACTACACATACTCGTACAACGGACAGCAGATCAGCATCGTATGGCGCGCCGTGCTGCGCTCGGGCAGCCACTACCTGCGCACCGAGATGGAACTCACCGGCGTAGACAACGTGGATATGTTCAGCATCATACCGATGTCGTACAAGGTGGACACCAAGGCAGCGGGCAGCAAGCCG
>ENA-OQHY01000601-OQHY01000601.1-human-gut-metagenome-genome-assembly--contig:-NODE-601-length-19824-cov-2.435041_pt1 | contig 19824 bp, 20 predicted proteins | sample MGYA00242570_ERZ504733 | MGnify/ENA primary metagenome ERZ504733 (study PRJEB26092, sample SAMD00036219) | human gut metagenome | host: Homo sapiens | study: EMG produced TPA metagenomics assembly of... | reverse complement strand
GCGGTTGGCGCGCAGGTACCATGCGGTGCCGAGGGCGAGCATGAGCACGCCGAGCATGACGAACAGGAGCGTGCCGTTGCCGCCGGTCTCGGGCAGGGGCGAGAAGTTCGTGACGGTGGCCACGTACTTGCCGTCCTTGTCCGTGCCGTACTTGACGGACACCGAGTAGCCGGCCTCGGCCGGGGTCTTCGTCTCGGCGTTGCCGTCCGTGTCGCCGGAGGCGTAGGTCATGTTGAGCTCCTTGACGGTGTACGTGTAGTAGCGCGTCACGTCCTCGCCGTTCGGGCCGGAACCCTTATCAACGAAGGCGACCGGCAGGCCGGTGAGCTTCGTGCGCCACGTGTCGCTCCACGCGGAGCCGTTCTCCTTGGCGGTCATGGTCACCGTGAACGGGTTGGTCCGCTCCTCGGTGGCGCAGTCGTCCTTGAAGCATTCGAGCTTCCCGGCCTTGACCTGTTCGCCCGCCGCATTCGTGTACGTGGCGGTCACCTCGAGGGTGATGGCGTCGGGGCGTTCCAGCTGGCCGTTGCGCCACACTTTCTGCAGGGTGAGGTCCACGGTCTTGCAGCCGTCCTTGCCGCATGGGTCCTGGCCGTCGTCCGGTTCGGGGGTGAGTCCGCCGTTGTTGTCGGATACGGGCACGTCAAGCATGAGCACTGCCTTGGCTGGGGACTGGTAGGCATCGAGCTTTGTGCTGCTGCCACCAGCCACAGTCACGGCGTCCTTGATGCCGACCCATGTGGCACCAGTGTCGCCGGATGCACCACTGTGCACAGCGCCGCTGTCGTATGTGTTGACCACGTCGAACAGCTTCACTTCCCAGCGATCGAGTCTGGTGTGCAGCGCATCGTCTGCCGTGTTCTTCCGCGAGAAGATCTTGTTGCCGTCCTGTGCGGAGGTGCGGGCCTCACCGGCGTTCGCGGCCGCCTTGCGGTAGATGCGGTAGGTGTTGTATGCCTTGCCGCCGTTGCCGTCATCGACCGGTCCGAGGATGTCGCTCATGGTGTTGAAGTCCCATACGGACTTGAGTTTGGTGTTCGAGAACGGGTCGACCAGTCCGCTGGTGCCGCGGATCGTGTCGGCGTAGACCATGTGGTCGTCCGCCAGCACGCCCTCGTCGTTCAGTCCGGCGAAGCCGCCCGCGTAGCCTGTGGAAAGATCCTTCACGCCGTCGGTGTCCTGAGTCGCTCCGCCACCGAACACGTCATAGCCGCTGGCGATGCCCGTCACGGTGGACTGTTCCACGCGGGTGCGGTTGCCTTGATGAGTTGGACGGTCAGGTTGCTGCCTGACCCATCCATGTCGATGCCGTTCTTGCTGCAGGGCAGTTTGATGACGCTGTCGCCGATGGTGACGATCGCCACGTCGGTCTGCTGCTGGTTTTCGGCGTCGGCCTTGGACAGGGCGACGCTCACCTTCAGCCCGAACAGGTTCACGTACAGCACATTGCCTTCCGAGAGCACCTTGAGGTCGAATACCTTGCCGAAGATAGCCGGGAACCACTTGCCCAAGTCAATAACGCCGACCTGTTCCACCTTGTCGAGGTATAGGAGCTTGACCAGCGCGTTCACCACTTGCAGGAGCAGTTCCACGAGTACCGAGTTGACCTGCGTATCGACCAGATAGGCGCGGCTGGTTTCGCCGACGAATCCGCCGGCGATCTCGCCGCTGGTGACCTTCTTGAGATTGTCAGACGTGCAGCCCTTTACTCGGGCCAGGTCCGCGTAGCCGACGAATCCGCCCGCGACCTCGCGTCCAGTGGCCTTGTCGGTGGCTTTGCCGTAATCGTCGCCATGGTGTGTGGCGGTGACGGTGTAGCCGTCCGGAATGCCGGTGACATGTGAATCGCCAACGTGCGAGCCCAGATGTCAAGTACGCCGGCCGTGGCACCGAGCAGATTGAGCGCATCCGTGCCGAGTTGTGCGTTGTCGCAGCGACCGTGCCGGATTTGCCAAGATGCCCGATGAAGCCGCCCACGTAGTTCACGCCGGTCACACTGTTGAGGTTGGTGACCGCGGACTGCTTGACAGAGCCATTGATCAGTCCACCGCCGAAGCCACCGGCCGCACCGGTGTAACGCTTCGAGTCAAGCATGCCCTTTGTGGTGGAATCATGGGCGACAATCTGGATGCCGTCGCTCACGCCGTTGACCTGACCGTCGTAGATGAAGGTGCGGAACGCTTCGAGCACACCCACGTTGCCGACCTTGAGCAGTTTGAGCAGCAGGTTGGTGTTCTGGTCCTTGCCAGCTTCGCCGCCGCCGACGGAGGCGACGCTGGACACATCGGCAAGGCCGAAGAAGCCGCCCGCGTATTGTCCACTTTCAACGGCGCGCAACCCGGTGACTGTAAGCGCGGCTGAGTCCTTGGCAGTATCCACTTCACTGCCGGTGCCCTTGGCGGAATCCTTGTCACCGAGGATCGCGGCCTGCAGCGAGCCGGCGAAACCGCCGGCGTTCAGGGCATACTTGGTTGTGGTATTACCCTTACCGTCTTTGCTCTCATATGCGCCGTTGACCGTGTATCCCCATGCCGGGTCATCCGAGCTCACATGCGCACCGCGAATCGTCGTAACCGTGGCCTGCAATACGCTGACCAGACTTGCCGGGTTCGATACCAGCGAGTCGAGGATTCCTTGTAGGAATCCCTCGGATGCGTTGGTGTCCACATCCGCGACCGCGCCGGCAGTGGCCACGCCGATGAATCCGCCGACGTTGTTGCGTCCTTCCACCTTGCGCAGGTTGGAGACGTTGGCACCGGCAGCGGTGACACCATCAGCAAGCTTCTGGCCGTTCTGTCGAGATCGCCCCAGATCTGCCGCCGACCGCGAGACCCACGTAGCCGCCGGCGTTGCCGGTGCCGTGCGTGATGTCTTCGCCGGCGGCCGTGATTTTCATACCCTTGCGGTAGCCGGCCACGCTCGAGGATTTGATGACAGGCACGAATACCTGTGCCACGTCGAGCATCTGACCCAGATCAAGTTTGATGCCTTTGTCTCCGAATAGTTGGATGGAGCCGAACGAGGATGCCGAGCCGGATTCCATCGTGCCCGCGTAGCCGCCTGCCGCGCGCATGGCGGAGACGGTCTTGACATCCATCGACTGGCCGTCGGTGATCGTACCGGTGCGCATCAGGCCGACGTGTCCGCCGGCGACGCCGGAATCATGCAGGTTCGCGCCGGTCCGATACTCCGCACGACCGGCGACGACGTTGAATCCGAAGATGTAGGATTCGAGGAACTTGTCCAGGGAATCCTGTCGGTAACAGAGACCGCACCATCGCCCGTAGCTACCTCGGTGAATTCCTTGCCATACGCACCGTACTTGCCGATATTATCGACCCAGGTCTTCCACTGGTCATAGCTCATATTGCGCAGCGGACCGGTGACCTTCGTGTGCTCCTCAGTCGGATAGACCACGGACAGCACGCCGGCGAGGTTGCCGGCCTTGATGAGACCGCCGAGCAAGGAGAGCGAACCACCTTCAGCGGTATCGGCCGCTTCCATGAAGCCGGTGTAGCCGCCGGCAATTTCGGCACCGTATACGCTGCGGATACGCGCGGCATAGGCTACGCGTTGCGGCCCGTTGTATTTGCCGTCGGTGTTCTCCTGCTTCCACGCTGCGGTGTTGTTGCCCCAGATATGGCCGCCGCGGTTACGACCTGCATAGCCGCCGGCCATGCCGCGGCGTGTGGTTGTATCCGATGCCGCCTGTGCGCGCACCGCGCCGCCGCACACTGCGGCATCGGTCGAGCTGTTGCGAATCGTCGGCACGAAGTCCTGCACGAGCGAGAGCAGGTTGTCGAGGTTGACGAGCTTCTTGAGCACGCTGCCGTCTCCGAGCACGTTCGCCACGGCTCCCGGCTGCATGGTGCCCACGTAGCCGCCGGCCGATACCTGGCCGATGATGTATACGAACTCATGCGAGCTGGAGTCCTGGATATGGCCGCCTTCGATGTCTCCGGCGAAGCCGCCGGCCATGCCCAGTGGATCGGGCTTGTTGTTGGCGTTCCTATGGTCTGCGGTGCTGGCCAGCACGGAGTATCCGCCGATGCCGCCGGTCACGTCGGAGTGCTCGATGGTCGAAACGACAATGTTGAGCACATCCAGCACGTCGTTGAGATTGACGTTCTGGCCGAGCAGGCTCAGGCCGCCGCCCACGGCTGCTGCCGAGCCGATATCCATTTTGCCGATATAGCCACCGGCATACCGCGCGGCAGTGACTGCATACGAGCTGTCTTTGCTCAGATAGGTGTCGTCGATTGATCCGGTGGTTTCCAGATTCTTCGGTGCCTTGACATCGGTGTGGCGCAGTTGAGTGACACTGGAATGGGACACCTGCACACCGGAACCGTAGCCGATGTAGCCGCCGGCGGAACCGGATTGCGTATCGGATTGGTCAAGTCGGGTGGCGGAGACGGTGAAGCCGGGATCATCCGGGTCGGAAATCTTGTTGCCGCTGGTGGTCTCCACGGTGGTGGCATCGGAATGCACACCTGCGTAGGAGATGAACGGCACATAGCCCTGCACCACCTGCAGCAGGTTGGCGAGATCCACCGTACCGAATTTGCCGAGCAGACTCAGACCGCCGTTACCAGCCGAAGCGAGTGCGCCGGAAACGACCTTGCCGCCGAAACCGCCCGCGTATGCGCCGCCGGTCACATGGTCGAGGTTGACAACAGCCACGGGGTTGGCTTGGACGCGGGACTGCACGTCTGCCAGTGTTGGGTCGTTCTCGAGATCTTTCTTATCGAACTGATTGACTTTGCCGCTTTGGAAATTGCCGGCGTAGCCTCCCGCGATATCACCTTCGACGTAACCACCGTTGACATACGACACAGTGGTATCCGTATAGCTTGGAATCAGATACGGCATGGCACCGAGCAGGTCGTTCACGGACAGCAGTCCGCCCTTGATGAGGTTGTCCAATACGCTGGAATCATCGGCGTTGCTAAGTGCGTCGGCGAGGCCGCCGGTGGTGGAGAAGCCCACGAAGCCACCCGCTATGCCATCGGATGTGCTGGTATCGGCCGTGACCGACTTGAGGTTCGTCACATGGCTTTCGCGGGTCTGGTGCTGTTGGCCTGGCCGTAGAAGCCGCCCGCAGCGTAATCGGTGGTCTCGTTGTTCTCGTTCTTGCCGGTCGCCTTGACCGTGAATCCGTTGGCGATGCCGTTCACATTCGATGCAGTGACTGCAACCGAAGAATATTGGGCAACCGATAGCAGACCGGATAGCTTGATAAGCCCAAGCACATTAAGGCCGCCGGCGCCAACGGCGTCGCCCGGTCCGGAGAAGCCGATGAAACCGCCGGCTTCTCCCTTGGCCGTGACCGTGGCCAGATTAGTGAGGTTGGTGTTGGTCACGTCACCACCGGTGGCGCATCCGATGGCACCGCCCGCATAGTATGAGCCAGCCGTCACTGTCAAGCCGGATGCCGGGGCAGCAACAGTCACGTTCTCCACGGTGAACGGGGCAAACTGGTCGAACTTCTTGAGCGTGGCGATATCGCCAATTTTCACCACACTGTTGAGCAACCCAGCCACTGTGGTCGGTTGCAGATTGCCGGCGATGCCGCCCGCGTAGGAGCCGCCGGCGCTGACTGATTCAAGACCGTTGATGGCAGTGGAGCGCTGCTGAGGGAGCCCACGGGGATTGTTGTATTTCCAGAACGTGAGGTTCTGCAGATGATCCTGCGAGGAGTCGCCGATCACCGTGCCCGATCCTTCTCCCACGAGACCGCCCGCGTAATCGCCACCAGCCTTAACGGTGAAGGAGCCCTTCATCTGCGTGCCGAGAATCACGGAGGGATTCACGCCAACGATGGACAGCAGTTCTCCCGCACCACTACCGCTGCCGCTCAGCAGCTTGGCCACAGCTTGGTGAGTTGTTTCAGCAGCGATGCGTTCGTGGCATCATCCGTGCCGAGTTCTAGGCCCCATCCCACGGAGGCAAATCCGGTGAATCCTCCGGCGTGGGATTTGTCAGTAGACACGGCAGCCGTGGCTGAAATCGTATTATTGACCGCGTAGGCATTGGCCATCGCGCCGCTAAATCCACCGGCATAGTCCGTGGCAGATACAGTGACCTTGCCATCGCCGTCGACGGTCAGGTTGCTGTTCTCGATGAGGCTCTGCGGACGCAGTGCAGACAGCAAATCAATACCAAGCGAGTTGAGCAGACCACCTACATTGCCATTGCGGCTTATTCCGGCGAAGCCACCGGCGTATTGCGTTGCCCGCACGGTGAAACCGTTCGTGCTCGTCACCGAGGAGTTCTCGATGATTGCGCCAATCTGTGCACCGACGAAGCCGCCGGCTTGCGGATTATTCTTGTTGCCGATCACCACGTTCTTTTTGAACCCGTTCACCGAACTGTTCGAGATGACCGGGTTGTAGTAGCCGACCGGAATCAAGGCATTCAGTCCGAGCGTGCCGGACAGCAACCAGTTCACCAAATCGCCCAGCCCGAGGAATGGGATGACACCCAAGATCTTCGAGAGTACATTGGTGAGCGTTCCCACGATGCCGGAGACCGCATCGTATCGGGTTGCGCCCTCAACATATCCCACGAAACCACCGGTCATACGGCTTACGCTGGATACCGAAACATCCGCCACTTCACAATCCGTGACCTTGGCATCGCCGTAAATACGGCCGGCGAACGCACCCGTGGCGAGATTGGAAGGATTGTCTTTGTGCAGGGTGAGCAGACCTTGAAGATTGAGGTCAAGATTTACTTGTCCGAATGTCAGCAGTTTCAACGCCTTAAGCAGAAGATCCAAAAGTCCACCCACTGCCGAAGTGAGTGTGCCGAGCAGTGTCGGCGGAATATATGACTTGCCTCATGTTATCCCATCCTTGCGACACGCTGTTTATCTCCTTGTTTACTAATGCTTTTTACTTTCAGTGATAAAACTTGTATGCTCACGGTGATAAAACTTGTATGCTTACGGTGATAAAACTTGTATGCTTACGGTGATAAAACTTGTATGCTTACTTTACAAAATCAATGAGTGATTCCATGCTCTGGGTTCTTAAGGAGAAGATTAATGAGCAACGAAAATGTCGCGGACGGTGACGTCCGCAGGAAGGGCGGGTTAGGCCAGCGCATCGCCTACGCGTGCGGCAACTTGGGGCAGGCTGCCTTCTACAACGCGATGAGCACGTACTTCGTCACGTACGTCACCAGCTGCCTGTTCGTCAGCTACAGCAAGGCTCTCGCCGCCCAAATGATCGCCGTCATCACCGGCCTGATCGTCGTTATCCGCATCGCCGAGATCTTCATCGATCCGCTGCTGGGCAACCTCGTGGATAACACCACCACCAAGTGGGGCCGTTTCCGCCCGTGGCAGTTCATCGGCGGACTGGTCTCCTCCGTGTTGATCGTGCTCATCTTCTCCGGCATGTTCGGACTGGTCAACGTGAACACCACGCTGTTCATCGTGCTGTTCATCATCACGTTCATCGTGCTTGACGTGTTCTACTCCCTGCGTGACATCTCCTACTGGGGCATGATCCCGGCGTTGTCCTCCGACTCCCACGAACGTTCCACCTACACCGCCCTTGGCACCTTCACCGGCTCTATCGGCTACAACGGCATCACCGTCATCGTCATCCCGATCGTCAGCTACTTCACCTGGACGTTCACCGGCGCCAAGGGCCAGGGCCAGGCCGGATGGACCTCCTTCGGCTTCATCGTCGCGCTCCTCGGCCTGATTACCGCCTGGACCGTCGCCTTTGGCACCAAGGAAAGCACCAGCGCGCTGCGTGCCAAGGCCCAGAAGAACGGCAACCCGTTCGAGGCGTTCAAGGCGCTGTTCCAGAACGACCAGCTGCTGTGGGTCGCCCTGTCCTACCTGCTGTACGCCATCGCAAACGTCATCACGACCGGTGTGATGTACTACCTCTTCGTGTTCGTGCTTGACGAGCCTGCCGCCTTCTCCATCACCGGCATCATCCCGCTGATCGCCGGATTCATCATGCGCCGCTGTACCCGATTCTCAACCGCTGGATTCCCCGTCGCTACCTGTTCACCGGCGGCATGGTCTCCATGATCATCGGCTACACGATGCTCGCCCTGTTCTCCAGCAACCTGCCGGTCGTCATCGTCGCCCTGATCTTCTTCTATGTGCCTGCGCAGTTCATCCAGATGACCGCGATTCTGTCGCTGACCGACTCCATCGAGTACGGCCAGCTGAAGAACGGCAGGCGCAACGAGGCGGTCACCTTGTCGGTGCGTCCCATGCTCGACAAGATCGGCGGCGCGATGTCCAACGGTGCGGTCGGTGCCGTTGCCCTCGCGGCTGGCATGACCCGGTCATGCCACGGCAGCGACATGACCGCGTCCAACATCGCCACGTTCAAGACCTTCGCCTTCTACGTCCCGCTTGTTCTCATCATCCTCAGCCTCGTCGTGTTCTGGTTCAAGGTCAAGATCGATGAGAAGATGCATGCGCAGATCGTTGAGGAGCTCGAAGCCAAGCTCGCTTCCGGCGAGATCGTCGACGATGAGGCGCAGGCAGTTATTAAGAACTGATCTCCCGTTCCCATCCCTCCCATAAGGCCCGTCCGCCTGAACCGCAAGATGCGGTCCGTGGCGGACGGGCCTGTTCGTTCCTGCGGTCGGCGGTCATGAACATACCCATGTCGTTCCGGCAGTGGGGCCGGAACCGGCGGCGTGTCGACTATCGGCCAGGAGTGTCTATCAGCTGGTATCCGATATGGGCCGTGGCCCTGCGCCGCCTGCCAAAGGAGATAACCGTGCGTGCATGACGTGACTTCGTATGGCCAAAACTGCTGACCGCGGACGGACGCGGCATCGCTTTCGGTGGCGACTATAGTCCCGACCAATGGCCGGAGGAAATCTGGGATGACGACATCCGCCTGATGGGCCAGGCCGGCGTCAACACCGTGGCCCTTGCCATCTTCAGCTGAGATCGCTCCAGCCCATCGAAGACCATTGGGATTTCGACTGGCTCGATCGCGTCATCGACAAGCTCGGTGACGTGACCGTCGCCGGACCGCATGTGCAGGTGCTTGCCTCGTATGCCGGCGAAGAAGCGGATGAGTGGGAGCTTGACGGCATGGCCGCGATCACCCGCAACACGTACGGCGAAGGGGAGGCGTATTTCCTCGGCTGCGATCTGGGCGTGAGCGATCTGACGCGATTCGTGGGAGGCTGGCTTGCCGCGCAGCCGCAGGATGGCCGGCAGCGGAAGCCAACCTGCGGTCGCCCGCCCAGCGGCGTGACCTCTGACGTTCTGCACACCGTGCGTCAATCCGACGACGCCATATTCGACTTCTATCTGACACGTGGCCAGAATCGGATGTCGAACTGCGCGACATCGCAGGGGAGCCGATCGTCCTGTTCCGGGCGGAACGGGGCAGTGACGGCGGCGCGTATACGGTGCATCGCAATGGCGTTTTCGTGACGAAGCGCCCGAACCCGTCGGTGTAGTCAGTTGCGACGAAACAGGAGGGCGGAGCCGCGGACGGTTTTGTGAGAACGGTCCGCGGCCTCACCGTTGGAAGCCGCGGACTCGGATCATCAGCAACGGACGCGCCGTTGATTTCCACTTCCGGAGCAACGATGGTGAGCTTTGCCGCGACGAGATGCTGCAGGACGGTGCCGACGTACATGGTGCCCGGATTCTCCCTTCGCCGCTGCGCTGCCTGCCGCAGCAGATGTTCCACGGCCGCATCAACGGAAAGCGAGTTGTCGGACTCCAGCTTGAATGGTTTGCTGGTGAAGAACGCCTGAATTCGTTTGACCCAGTATTGCTCGATCTCGGTGAATTGCTCTGCTGTCGGACGTAATTCATTGATGAGCTCGGCATAGTCATGCATCAGCGCCATGGTACCGCGCTGGTTCGTCCCTTAAAGGTTGAACCGATAGAACCGTCATTCATTACTTTTTCAACGATACTGACACGCTCATTCGATTGTGTCCAATACTGCTTTCTTTCTGCATGAACAACGGTACTCGGCAAGGCGGTAACGATAGTCGCAAAGGCTAAGAAGCCCGTACATAATCGTTTTTTTGTAGTGTTTCAGATTTTCAGTAGAATGGCGACAGCCAAATCCCGCTGGCTTGCTAGTAAAGCGTTGTCCTCGGGGGGAGTTTTGTTTGTTGTTGAAAGATAACGCGGCATCGAATAGATAGGGGAGGCCCGGCATGGGACGTCATCAGCGTGCAGAAACCTCCGGACTCATCTCCTTCTTGATTTGCGCCGTCGTTGGCGCGGTATCGATGAACCTGTACATGGAATACGCGCCGGCCATCTGGCAGCTGACGCAACGCCGATTCATGGTATGTTCGGGCATCGTGGCGGCATGCGGCGTCATTTCCTTCATTATTGGCTATGCGCGCAAATCACGTTCATTGAACCTCAAACATGGTTGGTTTGCACCGATTCGTCGCATTTTCGAAATCGTCGCCCTTTCGGTGGTGTATGCCTCGACCATTTTCCTGTCGTCTTTTGCACTCATCGGTGCGGCCAACGACATGATGGGCAATGCCATCTTCTCCGGCTATATCTCCAGCGTCTGCGCCGCCTTCGCCGGCGTGGTGGGGTACATGACCTTTGTACAGGCGGAGATGATGAACGCCAAAACTATTGCCAGTCTGTTGCCGTTCTTCGTCATCTCCGGCGTGGTCACCGCCGGCATGACCACTGACGACCCATACTGGTATCACAACAACTTTTCGCAGCTCGGCGACAGAACCACGTTTGCGGCCCGTATGTTCAACTCCACGCTGATTCTTGCCGGCACATGCATCATCATCGTCAGCTACTTCGCCATCTCCGACTGGTGACCACCGAACGGCTACAGCGCCTCTGGCACGACCGCACCAACAGAGATCCGAATCGCGGCTACGAAATCCCACATTTCATGCTGCGCATCTCCATTCTGTCCTTCCTGCTGATGGTGGCCGGCCTGGCATTCATCGGCATCGGCGTGTTTCGGTACACGCCACACAATCTCTTGCACAATATATGCGCCAAAGGCCTGCCGTTCGTCATGCTGCTGCTGTTCGTGCTCCTGCCGTGGCTTGCGCCACGCCTGTCCAAAGCAGTGATGGTGGCCTCCGACCTGACCGCGCTCGTATGCGCTGCATTCTGGGTCAATATGATGATGGGTCACAACACCCTCACCAATGTGGAGGCGTTGGCTGGTCTGGCGTTCCTCGGCTGGTTCATCGTGTTCTCGCGCCAGATCGCCGCCATCGAGGCCGATCGCGCGGCCGCTCAGTTGTTGCACGCGCAGGCCATCGAAGGCGGTTTTGAGCAGCCGTCTTCCGCACCTGATCAGCAGATCGAATCCCGCATCGCTGCCGACCGGTGAATAATTTGTTTGATAGATTTGGCCTTATGACTGAACGACTCACGAATCTCTGGCCTGCCCCGCTCGCCGCACAGCCGTTGAACGCTACGGTAACGGTGCCGGGCAGCAAGTCCCTATCCAACCGCTACCTGATTCTCGCCGCCCTCGGCAGCAAGCCCGTTACTCTGATTGGCCTGCTGCGTTCGCGCGACACGGACCTTATGATGGGCGCACTCGAAGCCTCGGTGTCCGCTGCGACGTGGATTCCGCAACCGACACCACCGTAACGGTTACTCCTCCTGTATCCGGCCGATTCCATGGCAACGTCAATGTGTTCTGCGGACTGGCCGGCACGGTGATGCGTTTCGTGCCCGGCCTTGCCCTGTTTGCAGATGGCCCAGTGAATTTTGATGGCGACGAACAGGCTTATGCACGTCCGATGAAGCCGTGCTTGACGGTTTGGAACAGCTGGGTGCAACGGTTGATTACCACGCGAGGTTGGCCGTCTGCCGTTCACTATTACGCCGCCTGCAACCTTGCCGGCTGCCCAGGCGCAGGTCAGCATCGATTCGTCCGGTTCTTCCCAGTTCATCTCCGGCCTGTTGCTGATTAGTTCCAAACTGCCTGGCGGTCTGCACCTCGCGCACACGGGGGAGAAGACCCCGAGCCTGCCGCACATTCGCATGACCGTGGCCGATGTGACCGGTGCCGGCGGTGCGGTTGAGGCCGACGAATCCGCCCGCACATGGACGGTTGAACCGCGCGCAATGCAACTGTCGAGCAAGGTGACCGTTGAGCCCGATCTGTCGAACGCGGCGCCATTCCTCGGCGCGGCATTGATCGCCGGCGGCACGGTCCGGGTGCCTCATTGGCCTGAAACCACCACCCAGCCGGGCGGCCTGTTGCCCGGATATCTGGAGCAGATGGGTGCCGAAGTATCGTTCCCGACCATCGGCGGCGTGCGCTATTGCGAGGTGACCGGTGACGGCACCGTGCGTGGGCTGGGTACGTTCGATTTGACGGCGGCCGGGGAGATTGCGCCCTCGTTGGCGGCGATTCTGGTGTTTGCTGATAAATCGACAGACATGGTTGGTATTGGTCACCTGCGCGGCCACGAAACGAATCGTCTGGAGGCATTGGTCAACGAGATTCGTCGTGTTGGGGGAGCGGCTGAGGAATTGCCTGATGGATTGCGTATCGAACCGGTGCCGGCGGAGACGTTGCACGGTGCCGTGATGGAAACCTATGCTGATCACCGTATGGCCACGTTCGCCGCGATGCTGGGGCTGCGTATTCCCGATATCGAGGTCATCAACGTGGCCACCACGCGCAAGACCTTGCCTGATTTCGTCGGTATGTGGAGTGGCATGCTGAGGCAGTAAGGGGTCCTGTGTTCTGGTGGAACTCCCCTCAGTCCGCTACGCGGACAGCTCCCCTCAGAGAAGGGAGCCAAGTTATAGGGCCTGGATCCCCTCTCTGAGTGGATCTGTCCACCGGAGGCGACTGAGGGGAGTATGACGCGGGGGTAGTGGTCTCATGACCATATACGAATGGGGGCTGATTCCAATCGGAATCAGCCCCATAGTGTTGCAACTAGAGATTGGTGAGATGCCTAACGGCGGTTACTTACTTGGCGAAGGTGTTGCCGTAGGTGTCGGTGCCGGCTTCGGCGATTGCGGCGGACTTGCGGGCGATGGCCAGCTCTTCGTTCGTCGGGATCACGGCGATGATCACGGAGGAGTCCGGAGTGGAGATGATGCGCGGTTCCTTGGAGCGGGTGGCGTTCTTCTCCTCGTCCAGCTTGACGCCGAACGGAGCGAGCTTGTCGCACACCATCTTGCGGACCACGTCGTCGTTCTCGCCCACGCCAGCGGTGAAGGTGATCACGTCGCAGCCACCCATCTGGTAGGTGTAGTTGCCGATGTAGCTGACGATGCGGTGCACGTAGACATCCAGAGCCAGCTTGGCGTCCTCATTGCCCTCGGACACCAGACGGTGAACCTCACGCAAATCGCCATAGCCGGTCATGCCCATCATGCCGGAACGCTTGTTGAACAGGGCGTCAAGCTCGTCCACGTTCATGTGGGCGTTGCGAATCAGGTGGAAGACCACAGCCGGGTCGATGTCACCGGTACGGCCACCCATCATCAGGCCCTCAAGCGGGGTCAGACCCATGGAGGTCTCAACCGGCTTGCCGGAGACCTCAGCGGAAGCGGAAGCGCCGTTGCCGATGTGCAAAACGATCTGCTTCAGGCCTTCAGCCGGCTTGCCGACGACGTCCGGCACCACGGAGGAGATGTACTCGTGGGAGGTGCCGTGGGCGCCGTAGCGGCGGATGTGGTACTGATCGGCGATTTCCTTGTTCAGCGCGTAGGTGCTGGCGGCCTTCGGCAGCTGGAAGAAGAAGGAGGAATCGAAGACGAAGATCTGCGGAACGTCCGGCAGCAGGGAGCGCATGACTTCGGCGCCCTTGGCTCCGGGCCGTTGTGCAGCGGGGCGAGCACAGCCAGATCCTTGACCTGGTTGATGGTCTTGTTGGTCACGAGGGCCGGCTTCGGGAAGATGGAGCCACCCTGCACCACACGGTGGCCGACGGCGACAATGCCAGCCTCAGACAGTTCGGGCCGTACTCCTCGAAGAAGCCGAGCACGCGCTTCAGACCCTGCTCGTGGTCGTGAATCGGCTCTTCAAGCTCGTGCTTTTCGCCGTTGTACTCGTGCTTGTAGTGGCCGTCGACCGGCTCACCGATCTTCTCGACGAGGCCGGAAGCGAGGCCTTCGCCGGATTCGAGATCAACCAGCTGGTACTTGATCGAGCTGGAGCCGGAATTGATGACAAGGACGGTTTTCGCCATTGTGGGCATCCTCCATTGTGATTGAATGTTCCCGTGAGACACGGGTTACCGTTGATTAGATTACTCGTTGCTTGCTTACAAAATAAGCATTACGGGTGGCTCCCGCTGGCGGGAGCACCGGGAGCTAAGCCGGGCTCACTGCGCTTCGATGGCGGTGAGGGCGATGGTGTTGATGATGTCCTGCACCAGAGCACCACGGGACAGGTCGTTTACCGGCTTGTTGAGGCCCTGCAGCACCGGGCCGATGGCCAAGGCGCGGAGGAGCGCTGCACGGCTTGTAGCCGATGTTGCGGCGCACAGGTCCGGGAAGACGAACACGTTGACGTGTCCGGCCACATCGTTGCCTTGGCCTTGGTGGCGGCTACGGTGGGGGACCAGGCGGCGGTCGAACTGGATGGAACCGACCACCGGCAGATACGGAGCCTTCTCCTTGAGCAGCTTGGTGGCTTCCTCGACCATGTCCACGTCCGGTCCCTTGCCGGAGCCGAGGGTGGAGTAGGAGAGCATACCGACCTCGGGTCGATGCCGAAGGCACGTGCGGTCTCGGCGGACTGCAACGCGATTTCGGAAAGCTGCTCGGCATCCGGGTTGAGGTTGATGGCGCAGTCGGAGAACACGGCCACATGGTCCTTGAAGCACATGAGAAATGCGCCGGAGACCAGCTTCTGGCCGGGCTTGGTCTTGATGACCTGCAGGGCCGGGCGCACGGTGTTGGCGGTGGAGTTCACGGAGCCGGAGACCAGGCCGTCGGCGTAGCCGAGCACCACGAGCATGGTGCCGAAGTAGCTGGCGTCGGCCAGCTGCTTGCGGGCCTGCTCCTCGGTCATGCCCTTCTTGGCACGCAACTCGCACAGCTTGGCGACCATGGGCTTCAACACGTTCTCGTCGTCCATAGCCTGGAAGCGGGCGCGCTCCAAGTAGTTCAGGCCCAGTTCCTTGCCGCGAGCCAGAATGGCGTCCTTGTTGCCCACGATGATGAGGTTCACGATCTCGCGCTCAAGCAGGTAGTCGGCCGCCTTGATGATGCGGTCCTCCTCGCCTTCGGGCAGCACGATGGTCTTCTTGTTGCTCTTGGCCTTGCCGAGCAGGCCGAACTGGAAGGCGTACGGGGTGATGGGCGCGGTGACGTCCACATCGAGCGCGGCGAGCACTTCATCGGTGGGAGCGTTCTTACGGAAGGTCTCCAGCGCCAGATCCTTGGTGGATTCATCGGTGAACGGCACCTGCGGCAGAGTCCAGACCGGCAGGCCGTACTTGGCGAGGGTCTCCTTAACGGAGAAAGCGTGGCGCGGCTCGCATCCGGTCACGAAGATGCCGAGCACCTTGTTGCCAGCGGCCTCCATGCCCTCGATGGACAGCTTGACGGTCTCGTCGAGCTCGTGCGGCCAACGGTCGATGGTGCACACGGCTAGGAACACGCCGGCCTTCAGATCAGCGGCGACATTCGCGTCGAATTCATAGCTGGTCGGATCGTTGACGTGGGACTTGTCGGTGCCCACGATCAGGCGGCGTCCGCGCGGGAAACGTCCATGCATCGTTGAACGCGCCGACGATATCGCCACGGGCGGTGTCCTTATCCTCGCGCACCTTGTGCACATCGAGGCCGGTGGACAGGGCCACGCCGAGTCCGGCATTGGAGGCGGCGAGCAGGATCGGGGTGAATTCGTCATGGTTGGACACAGCAGGGCGGAACACCATGGTCTTGTACTTGGAAGTCAATGCGTTGAGCATGCCGTAAGCGACGACGTTGCGGCCATTGGCGCCTTCAGGCTGGCGATATATACACGGGTGACGGTCACGATGTTTTTGTTCTCCTTTGATAATCAACACGATAGGGACCACACCTCATTGTAGTGGCGATTACTGTTATCGCTCACGCCGGTGTCGCGCCAATCGGAAGAGCGTCCCCTTGGCGACGCTTTCCGGGGAATGTTGCGCAAAAGTCGGCCGATAGGCCAGAAAACGAGAAAGACCGGTGCATGAAGCACCGGCCTTGATTGTGGAGCTAGGGGGATTCGAACCCCCGACCCTCTCCATGCCATGGAGATGCGCTACCAGCTGCGCTATAGCCCCGTTTTCAATTGTTGGCCCGTTGTTTGGACCTCGTATACATTACGACGAGATGTCGATTCTGGCAAAAGCCGGCGTGTCGCCAAATGGCAAAAGTGGGATTTGGCGACACTTTTTGGCTTGTTTCCGCCATTATTCAGGCATTGGGTTATTCAATTACTGCTTGAACGGTTTTTCGAATACACTGAACCTGTTGGCTCAGCAGGGGAGCCGTGACACGATCAGCGTTCGCGTTCCCACTCGTCGGTGTCGGCGATGGCCGGACCGTGATTGTAGTCCAGCAGACGCCAGCGCACAGTGCCATCGGGATTGTCCATCGGCACCAAGCGCACCCAGTGCGCATTACGCAATGAAACCACCGTAGAAAAGGTCGGATCGATTGCAGAAATGCCCAACAGGGTCTGCAATGTCTGCGCAATCCATGCGCCGTGCGAGAACACGAACAGGTCCGTGTCGTCTCCGGCACGCGTGGACCAGTCCTCAAGAGCCTCTACGCCGCGCTTGCCCACAGCTTCCTTGGGCTCGGCACCATACTTCAGCTCGCCGCCCCGAGACTCCATCCAGGAACGGAAGTCCTCGGGGTAGCGTTCGGCCAGTTCGGCCACGGCATGGCCATCCCAATCACCGAAGCTGCGTTCACGGACGCGACGATCATCGACGGGCTCGATTCCACCCAATACGTCGGCGAAAGCTTGCGCGGTGGCGTGCGCACGCTTCAAATCGGAGCAGACAATGAACCGGTGGTTGATTTCCTGCCGACGATCGACGTACAGCCTTTTCAAGGCCGCGGCGGTCTGCTTGACCTGCCATTCACCCACGGCGTCCAGCGGAATGTCGACCTGCCTTGGAGCTTGTGAGCGGCGTTGTAGGAGGTGCGTCCATGACGGATAAGGAAAACGGAACGAACATGATTGGTCATAGTGACGATCCTTTCGGTTCCAGTGAGAAAACAGGAAAAAGGGGAGGGCTGCCTGATGCCGTCAATGATGTTTGGCAACAGGCAGCCCGACACGCGAATATCAGCGAATATCAGCGTTATGTGATTCGCACGTTACGCGGTGGTGACGGCAGCATCTTCCGCATGCTCCGCCGTTTCCGGGTGTGCGAGTTCAAGATCGATGGCCGGGCAGTCGCGCCAGAGTCGTTCGAGCCCGTAGAATTCGCGCGATTCCTCGTGCATGACATGAATCACGAAATCACCGTAGTCAAGCAGCACCCACTGGCCCTCGGTCAGGCCCTCGCGAGAGCGCGGCTGACGGCCGGAGCACTTAAGGAACAGGTCCTTTTCGATTTCCTCGGCCACGGCCAGTACCTGACGCTCGTTGGAGGCGCCGGCGATCATCATGATGTCGGTGATGCCGAGCAAGTCGGCTACGTCGAAGGCCACGATGTCGGTGGCTTTGATACGGTCCGCGGCCTCGGCGGCCACGCGGACGGCGTTGATGGAATCCTGAAGTGCGGGCATGGTTCAGCGCTCCCAGGCGGGCTTCCAGCCCTCGACGTTGTGTTGCGTATTCTCGGAGTAGACCATCGTGTCGCTCGGCACGGCGTGGCGCACCACGGAACCGGCGCCGGTGGTCACGTTGTCGCCCACTTCAACCGGGGCCACGAACAGGTTGCCGGCACCCACGTGGCAGCCGGAGCCGATGGTGGTGCGGTTCTGTGCACGCCGTCATAGTTGGCGGTAATGGTGCCGCCGCCGATGTTGGTGTGTGGTCGCCAAGCTGGGCGTCGCCCACGTAGCTCAGGTGCGGCACCTTGGTGCCGTTGCCGATGTGCGCCTTCTTCATTTCGACGAACGCGCCGGCTTGGCATCCTCGCCGAACTCGTTGCCCGGGCGCAGGTAGGTCCACGGGCCGATGTTCGTGCGTGCGCCGATGTGCGATTCCTGTACGCGGGAACGCTCGACCACGGCACCTTCGTCCACGGTTGCGTCGATCAGGGTGGTGTACGGGCCGACGATGGCGTCCTCGCGACCACCGTGTGGCTTGCAGGAAGGAGCCGGGCAGGATGGTGGCGTCGCGGCCGATTTGGACATCGTCCTCGATCCAGGTGGTTTCCGGGTCAAGAATGGTCACGCCGTCGCGCATCCAGCGCTCGCAGACGCGGCGGTTGTAGGTCTTGGACAGCGCGGCCAGCTGCACGCGGTCGTTCACGCCTTCGACGGTGAGCGGATCCGGAGCGGCGAACGCGCCGACCTTGCCAGCGGCCTTGGCGGTTTCCAGCGCGTCGGTCAGATAGAACTCACCCTGCGCGTTGTTCGACTTCAGTCCGGCGATTGCCTCGGTAAGCACGGAAGCCTCGAACACGTAGACTGAGGTGTTCACTTCCTGCACGGCGAGTTCGCTGCGGTTGGCGTCTTTCTGTTCAACGATGCGCAGCACGTTGCCTTCGCGATCGCGGATGATGCGGCCGTAGCCGGTCGGGTCATCGAGGATGGTGGTGAGCACAGTGGCGCCGTTGCCGGAGGCGGTGTGGAATTCGACCAGACGGTGCAGCGTCTCGCTGTCGAGCAGCGGCATGTCGGAGGCGGCGATCAGCACCGGGCCATCGACTTGCCAGCCTCGGTGAGCTGCGCCATTGCGCACTGCACGGCGCGGCCGGTACCGGGAATGTCGTCCTGGTTCACAATGGTGACCTGCTCGTCATAGGAGCGGGCGGCTTCGGCGACGCGCTCGGCCTGGAAGTGCACGACCACGGCCAACGTGTCGGGATTCAGGGCGGCCACCGAATCCATGACCCTGTTCAGGAAGGTCTTGCCTGCAAAAGCATGCAGCACCTTCGGCTTGTTGGAACGCATGCGGGTACCCTCGCCGGCGGCGAGGACGATGGCTGCGGATAATGCCATAACTGACGTATTCCCTTCGATCGGAATGTCTATTGAGGGTGGAAACACCTCAAAACAATAGACGGCCGCCCGGATGTCGAGCGGCCGTCAGCCGTTCCCCCACCTGGACTCGAACCAAGACAAAGGGTTCCAAAGACCCGTGTGCTGCCATTACACCATGGGGAGTCGTGGGCTTTCGGCCCACAAGTGTTCATTTATACCATACTGTCGGTATTTACCGAAAGGCTACGCCATGTCGCGTCTCGCATCGTGTGCTTTCCACGAACAAACACGCACGTGATCAGGCGAACAGGAAGCCTTGACCGTGGTGCTCGGGGTAGGTGTCGAACAGTTCGGCGACCGAGCCGTCCTCGAATACGGCGCGGATGGCGCTGGCCAGCAGCGGGGCGATCGACAGGACGGTCAAGCCATCCCAGCGCTTTTCCTCGGGAATCGGCACGGTGTCGGTCAGCACGACCTCGCGCGCACCGCAGTTCTTGAGTCGCTCGATGGCCGGGCCGGAGAGCACGCCATGCGTGGCGACCACGGTCACCGACTTGGCTCCCGCGTCCTGCAGCACGTGGCATGCGCCCGCGATGGTACCGGCGGTGTCGATCAGGTCATCGACAAGCACGCAGTCCTTGCCGGCGACGTCGCCGACCACACGGTTGGCGACGCCTGGTTCGGGCGGGTGATGTCGCGCGTCTTGTGCACGAAAGCGAGCGGACCGCCGCCGAGACGCTGCGCCC
>ENA-OQHY01000600-OQHY01000600.1-human-gut-metagenome-genome-assembly--contig:-NODE-600-length-19878-cov-5.329654_pt1 | contig 19878 bp, 24 predicted proteins | sample MGYA00242570_ERZ504733 | MGnify/ENA primary metagenome ERZ504733 (study PRJEB26092, sample SAMD00036219) | human gut metagenome | host: Homo sapiens | study: EMG produced TPA metagenomics assembly of... | reverse complement strand
TATCTTAAGTATCTGAACCTGGAGCTGAATTATGATTTTTATACAGTTGTTATTCTGGAGCTTGAAAATGCTCCGGATCTAAAAGCTGTTTACGGGATTGAAAAGTTTCAGATGGAGCTTTTCAACCCCCCCTCAAAGTAGCGCGTCTACCAATTCCGCCACCTCTCCAACAAAAACTTTATAAAAGGTTATATATTACTATAACTTTTATCTTTTAAAACCCTTTCTTAACTTAGAAAGAGTGGAGCGGCAAACGGGACTTGAACCCGCGACCCCAACCTTGGCAAGGTTGTGCTCTACCAACTGAGCTATTGCCGCATCGTTCGATACATCTATTACGTGAAGAGGAGGAGACTCGAACTCCCACGACACAATTGTCACTACCCCCTCAAAGTAGCGCGTCTACCAATTCCGCCACCTCTCCGTGTAATATGTATCTTTTATGTAGTGCCCAGAACAGGACTCGAACCTGCACGTCGTTAAACACACGCACCTGAAACGTGCGCGTCTACCAATTCCGCCACCTGGGCTACTCGCGCTTTGGAAAGTATATTTCCTAAGTTTGAGCGGCAAACGGGACTTGAACCCGCGACCCCAACCTTGGCAAGGTTGTGCTCTACCAACTGAGCTATTGCCGCATTGGAAATGCTCGCAAAAGAAGCATTTCTGATTTGCGGTTGCAAAGGTAGCACTTTTTTCTTAACCACCAAAACTTTTCAATAAAAAAAGCAGTAAAAATGCGTTTTTTTACTTGAAAGTGCGTTTTGTTATTAGTCCATACGCTCTATATAGTCTTTTGGACTGTATTCGCGTAGTATTTCGAGTTCGTTGGTATTCTCACGAACCATTGCCAGAGTGGGGTGTGAGATGCCGTTGAACATGGTTGTTTTAACGGTTGTGTAGTGATTCATGTCCTCGAAAACGATATTTTCACCAATTTGCAGCTCGTGGTCGAACTGCCATGCCGACATGAAATCGCCCGACAGACAACTATTCGCTCCTAATCTATATATATAAGGTACAGAGTAGTCGATATCTTCTTCTATAGTTTGGGCTCCTCTCACGGCAGGGTGATATGGCATTTCGAGACAATCGGGCATGTGGCACGAGAAGCTTACGTTAAGAATGGCGGTCTTTATGCCCTTGTCTTCTACCACGTCTACGACTTGAGCAACCAGCGGTCCCGTCTGCCAACCGAACGCGCTGCCCGGCTCCATTATTACCTTTAGCCATGGATAGCGGTTGTGGAATTCGCGGAGTGTGTTCACGAGCAGTTCGATGTCGTAGTCCTTGCGTGTCATCAGATGACCGCCACCGAAGTTTATCCACTTTATCTGCTTGAACCATCCTGCGAATTTCTCCTCGATATGTGCGAGTGTGCGCACGAATACGTCCGAACCGTTCTCGCAATGGCAGTGGCAGTGGAACCCATCTATCTCCTCAGGTAGTTGCTTAGGCAGTTTGTCTGCGCTTACTCCGAAGCGTGTGCCTGGCGCACATGGGTTATATATGTCGGTCTCTATCTCCGAATACTCAGGTTGATGCGTAGTCCGAAGCTGATTTCTGGATTCTGCTTGCGTGCCGTTTCGTGCAAGCGTTCGTATTGTGTGAGCGAGTTGAACGTAAGATGACTTGAGCAGGCTGCAATCTCCTCAATCTCGTAGTCGGTATATGCAGGCGAGAAGGTGTGTGCCTTGCTGCCGAACTTGTCGAAAGCCAAGCGTGCTTCCGACAGCGAGCTTGCTGTTGTCGAACTGATGTACTCTCTGAATATCGGGAATGTCTTCCACAGTGCGTAAGCCTTGAATGCAAGGATAATCTCCACGTCAGCTCTCTTTGCCACGTTGCTGATTATGCGCAGATTGTTGCGCAGACGCGCTTCCTCGATGATGTACATCGGGCGGTTAATTTCCTTATATGTAGTTGTATCTATCTTCATTTTCTTGTATATGATGGTGATGCTTTAGTCGTTGTTATAGCACAGTTTGTTTATAGCCACAGCCACGCCGTCCTCCTCGTTTGAGAGTGTCACATAGTTGGCTTCGCTGCGCACTTCGGGTGCTGCGTTGCTCATCGCCACGCCCATGCCTGCCAGGCGCAACATTGAGAGGTCGTTGTATCCGTCGCCGAAGGCAATCATATCCTGCGGAGTGAGATTGAGCTTTGCCAGCAGGCGTAGCAGCGACTGCGCCTTGTCGATGCCTTTCGGCACCAGTTCGACGAAGAACGGTGCAGATCGGTACACATCCATGCGGTCGCCCACGAGAGCCAGTAGTTCCTTCTCCGCCTCCATAGCAACAGTAGGTTCGGCGGTCATAAGCAACTTTGTCGGGTTTGGTTCCAGATCTGCAAGCAGATTGTCCACCTTGCGTATCGGCATCTTGTTGATGCGCGACTCCTCAGCCACGTATTTATCGTCAGCCGACTCTGTTATAATCTCCTTTCCGACGTAGCCGAGCAGCGCATAGTCATGCTCCTTAGCGTAGTTGTAAAGCGTAGGGATTATGTTGCTTGGCAGATGCTGCGAGTAGATTTCTTCCTTCGTGCACCAGTCGATGATTTTTCCGCCGTTGTACGAGAGGATGTATCCGCCGCGTGTCGAGAGTTCGAGACTTTCAGCTACGGGTTCTATGCCGAACGTAGGTCTGCCCGAAGCCAATATGATGTTGGCTCCATTCTCTTGTGCGGTAAGCAACGCCTTGCGTGTAGCAGGCGTAACCTCTTTCTTGTTGTTGGTGAGTGTGCCATCGAGGTCGAGTGCGATGCGCGGTACACTATCTTGTTGTTTGTTGACATTCTTGTTGTTTTGAGTGCAAAGTTACTGCAAATAAGGCGCAATACAAAATTAGCTTGCTTGTTTTTGCAACCCAGTTGCACATTTAACGCCATACCTTTGCAGTGTTCAAAAAATATAAGTAGACATGTTTTAAAATACAAGTAAAATGGAACAGGAACACAATTATCATACCCACGACTGCGGTTGTGGGCATTGTAACGAGCATCATCATGAGCATGAGCATCACGAGCACGAACATCATCATCACCACCACCATGAGCATGGTGGCAGTAAACGCACACTGCTGCTTATCGTTCTTACTACGTTGCTGCTTATCGGCGCAGTAGTTGTAGAGAAGTATTGCGGTCTGCCTACGTGGCAGTTGTTGCTGGTTTACCTCGTGCCTTATCTTCTTATCGGTCAAGATACGCTGAAGGAAGCATTTGAGGGCATCGTCCGTGGCGACATGTTCAACGAGCATTTCCTTATGTCCGTTGCCACCATCGGTGCGCTCTGCATCGGTTTCCTGCCAGGTGCAGAGACCGAGTTTCCCGAAGCAGTCTTCGTGATGCTGTTCTTCCAGATAGGCGAACTGTTTGAAGGCTATGCCGAGGGCAAGAGTCGCGACAGCATATCCCATCTTATGGATATACGTCCCGATACCGCTACCGTAGAGCACGGCGGCGAACTCGTCGTTGTGTCGCCGTCTGATGTGCAGGTTGGCGAGACGATAGTGATAAAGCCAGGCGAAAAGGTGGCGCTGGACGGACGCGTCGTAGAAGGCGAGTCGTCGCTCAACACCGTTGCGCTCACCGGCGAGTCAGTGCCGCGTGATGTAGCGAAGGGCGACGAGGTCGTATCGGGCTGTGTGAATCTTACCGGTGTGCTCCGCGTGCAGACCACAAAGAGCTTCGGCGAGAGCACCGTGTCGAAGATAATCAGTCTGGTGGAGAGTGCTGACGCACATAAGTCGCACAGCGAGTCGTTCATCGCCCGCTTCGCACACGTCTACACCCCGATTGTCGTCTTTGCAGCCCTGCTACTTGCCGTCGTTCCGCCGTTGTTCGCATCGGGTAGTTTCGTCGATTCGTTCGCTGTATGGTTGCATCGAGCGCTTATCTTCTCGTCGTTTCGTGTCCGTGCGCACTGGTCATCAGCGTGCCGCTCACGTTCTTCGGCGGATTGGGTGGTGCGTCGCGCCGCGGAATACTCGTCAAGGGCAGCAATTATATGGATGCATTGGCTAAGCTCGGCGTTGTGGTGTTTGACAAGACCGGCACGCTCACATACGGCGAGTTTGCCGTAGAGGCGGTGCATCCAACGGAGTTCGATGCTCACGAACTGCTTCACCTGGCTGCGCATGTAGAGCACTTCTCTACGCATCCTATCGGAGCCGCCCTGCGCGACGCTTTCCCGCAGGAGGCTCACGACGGCTGCAAGATAACCGACATCGAGGAAGTCGCAGGTCAGGGCGTGCGTGCCAATGTAGGTGGTCGAATCGTCTGTGTTGGCAACGAAAAGATGATGGAGACGGTAGGCGCCGCGTGGCACAACTGCCATCGTGTAGGCACTATCATACATGTGGCTGTAGACGGCAAATATGTCGGACATATCGTTATCAACGATCATATAAAGGACGACTCCTTAGAGGCTGTCAGCGCATTGCGTAAGGTAGGCGTTGAGCGCACCGTTATGCTTACGGGCGACCGCGATGAGGTTGCTAAGGATGTAGCCGAGCGTGTAGGCATTGAAGAATATCACGCAGGCTTGCTGCCTACGGATAAGGTTTCGCAGGTAGAACGTCTGCTGAACGAGAAGAAAGCGGACGCTACGCTTGCGTTCGTCGGCGACGGCATCAACGATGCGCCCGTGCTGAAGCGTGCGACATAGGCATTGCTATGGGTGCTTTGGGTAGCGATGCAGCTATAGAGGCTGCCGACGTGGTGCTGATGGACGACAAACCGTCGAAGATAGCCCTCGCCGTAGCTATCGCACGCCGCACGATAGGCATCGCTCGTCAGAACGTTTGGTTTGCCATCGGCGTTAAGGTGGCGATACTGCTGCTTGCAACCTTCGGCTTGGGCACGATGTGGATGGCTGTCTTCGCCGATGTTGGTGTCACGGTGCTCGCTGTGTTGAACGCCATGAGGGCATTAAAGAGTTAGGCTTATGTTCTTGTCCGCATTGTTTGTTTCGCTCTTCACGTTCGTGCAGTTCAACTGCGAGAACCTCTTCGACTGTCAGCACGACTCGCTGAAGAACGACGTTGAGTTTCTGCCCGACGGGTCGTACCACTGGACGCCTTTCCGCTATTGGCGCAAGCTGAACCGCGTTGGGCAGACCATCGTGTCGTGCGGTGAACGTAATGGTGAGGTGGAAACTCTTGCGGAGCAGGACATTTCCATATCAGAAGAGGCGGTTGCCAACTGGCATCTGCCCGATATGGTGGCGTTGTGCGAGGTGGAGAACGACTCTGTTATGCGCGACCTTACGAAGCGTTCGCTTCTGCGCACTGCGCGCTATGAGTATGTCGTTACCCATTCGCCCGACGAGCGCGGCATAGACGTGGCTTTGATGTACTCGCCGTTCTCGTTTCGGTTGATAAACAGTAGGGCGGTGCGCATTGCGCCCATAAGGGGAATGTCGCCAACACGCGACCTTCTGTATGCTTCAGGCTTGATCATTTCGGGCGATACGCTGCACGTCATCGTTGCCCACTTGCCGAGTCGTCGTGGTGGCGAGCAACACTCGCGTCCGTTCCGCCGTGTGGTGGCGGAGAAGATATGCGCCATAGCCGACTCTGTGCGAGCAATTTCAGCAGATGCGAAGATAATAGTAGCTGGCGACTTTAACGATTACACTACGTCGGAGAGCGTACGCATGGTTTGTTCCACTGGTTTCACCGACGTGTCGGCAAAGGCTGTTGGGCAGAATGGCGCACGAGCCACATACAAATATCGTGGCGAGTGGCGTAGCCTCGACCACATTCTTGTAAGCACGAGCATGATGCCTGACGTACGTTCATGTCGTGTTCACGATGCTCGTTTTCTGCTTGTTGAGGATGAGAAGTATGGCGGTGTGCAGCCACGCCGCAACTATCTCGGTCCGCGGTGGCGCGATGGTTTCAGCGACCATCTGCCTCTTGTCGCAGAGTTCGCTTTAGACGAGTAAAGGCATCAACGATTGTTCAACGCTTTTGCTCTTCCGCTTTCTTCACGCTGCCTGCTTTCAGTACGATAGTCTTCGCCTCCTCGTAGTCGGTGTATTGCGGGTTGCGCTCCATGAAAATCCTCACGGCGCGGTCAATCAGCTTGGTGTTCATTAGTTTGGCGTTCACCATCTTGTTGCCCTCGACACGTCCGAGACGTATCTGCACCGTGGTGCTTATCATGTCGAATATGAGCTTCTGCGATGTGCCAGCCTTCATGCGCGTGCTTCCCGTCACGAACTCCGGTCCGGTTATCACCTCTACCGGATAGTCGGCTTCGGCGGCGATGGGCGAGTCGGGGTTGTTCACGATGCATCCTGTCGTTATGCCCACGGCGCGGCAGTGGCGGAGTGCTGCGAGCACGAAGGGCGTAGTGCCACTTGCCGATACGCCCACAACGATGTCGTCGGTAGAGATGCGCTTGTCGAGAAGTTGCTGCCAACTGTTCTCGGTGTCGTCCTCTCTTGACTCGCGTGTCTGCGTCAGACAGCCGATGCCGCCTGGGAACACGGCTTGTATCTGCGTTCCGTCTGTGCCGTACGTGTTCTGCACCTCGATGGTGTCGAGCGTAGCCAGTCGTCCGCCCGTGCCGCATCCCACGTAAAACAATCGTCCGCCATTCTTCAGTTTGCGCTCCACCGTTTCAATAAGTGTGTTTATTGCCGGCAGCGCTTTTCCTATAGTCGCCGGCACCGTCATATTCTCGTTGTTTATGTCCGCCGTCAGCTGCTCTACGCTCATCTGCTCAAGATGGTCGTAGTGCGATGGTTGTTCTGTGATTCGTTTGTCCATTCTGAACAATTCTTTAGTTTACTTTTAGCTCATATCCATTAGAAGAGTCTCGTTCTATACAATATTCTTCATCAAAGCAAGTTTGAATCATTTTCTCAAAGCTGTTAATAGACAAGCCATTTTTGTCATCGTCCCTTCATTGGTTACTTAAATAAACAGTGTCATCGCCAACCTTAAAAGGCTCTTCAAACCATCTTTTGTATGGGTTGCCATTTGTATAGCTACTTGCATTGTTTCTTTGTTTTAGTTCTTCCGTCGTTCCATGGAAAAAGAATCCTGCTAAAGAGAATTCGTCTTGTTTCTTTATTCCCCATAGTTTTTTCTTTGATAGATATGGAATTATAGATTCCAAGCCATATTGTTCTTCGAAGTATTTCATTACGTCAAATACGAATGACGAACATTTTTTGCTGCACACGATGGGAGCATCCTCCTCTATAGTATCTTCTTGTTGAACATTACTTTTGTCAATTTTTGGTGTATAATCTCCATTAAGATGCAGTAAGTATGTTCCATTTATAGCTGTTTTGCATAAGAAGAATTCTCGTTGCATCTCAATGGGCAATTTTACATGTTCATGACGAATGTCGATATGTTCTCTTCTGTCCTTCATGTACTCAAATTGTTCTGGTAACATTGATTGTAACTTATGAGCAATTGGAGAATTTGGAGTCCACAAAAGCTGCATCACTCTTGCGCCATTATTGCGCCTGAGTGAATACAAACGAGCTTTGTATTCCATGCCGTCTATTATGACTTCAATATCGACATTGTCGGTTTCTCTAAGAGTTTTACCATATGCCTCACTAACTGAATAATGAAACACCTGAGGTATTGTTAAACCATGATTGAATAAAGACCAATCGAGATCTTTATGCATTAATATTTCAATAGCACCTTTAGGTAATAAATCAATGTCTTGTTCTGCGACCAGAGAATATTTTATGCGTGGTATTGATGGCAAATCATATCTTTTGGCAGCACGTTCTTTCACGATAACGTGTTCGCGTGTAGTGTTAACTGTGATGCCTTTTTCTGGGTCATAATCAATGACTAAGGTTAGGTTACGTCTTAAATTGTTAAGTATTGGAGCTACTGATTTACTGATGGCAGGAAGAATTTCCTCTGTTATAAGGTCTTCTTCAAACTTGTCAACAGTTTCAAGTTGTTCTTTGTTAATAGGTACACCAAGTTTCCTCAATGTTTCTATAGAGTTATATAATTCTTCTAGTCGTGTCATGTATGTTTATAATATTTTGTTCAAAATAAATTTTTAGTCTTAGATTTCTGCGCGTCTCACTTCTCATACCCCTCATAGTAATAGCTCTGTTCAATGCCCTTGATAGTCACTTCTCTGTTCTCGGTGTCAGCGGTTAGGTTCTGACTGAGCAGGAAGCGTATTTCGAGGTCGTTGATAGGGGAGCGTTCCATGGCAGAGAGGTATTGGTCTTTGTCAACGAACTGCCAGTTGACCACTTTGCCGAGCGCACGTTTCAGCATCATGTCGAGCCAGATGCGTGTGGCGCGTCCGTTGCCCTCCATAAAAGGGTGGCAGACGTTCATCTCCACGTACTTCTCGATGATGTGTTCGAAGGTGTCTTCAGGCATCTTTTCGATGGCGGAGAGGGCGGCTTGCAGATAGAGCGAGTTGGCAAAGCGAAAGCCTCCTTTGGCGATGTTCTTCTCGCGAATGGTGCCGGCGAATGGGTACAGACCTTCAAACAGATAGCGATGTATCTGCTGAAGACCTGCTGCTGTGCCTACGGGGATGTTGTCTATGTCGCCCGACTCGAAGAGGCGGTGGGCGTTATGTAGCGACTTTTCGTCTATCTCTTTTGTTGTCATAATGCTGTTGTTTGACTACAAAGTTACGAAAAATAAATGGAAATATCAGCACTTGTGCTCTGTAATCTCTGCACTTAGGTTCTGCAATCTCAGCACTTATGCCGTCGGATTGCGTTCGCCGTCCAATCGGGTTGCGTCCGCCGCCCGATCAGATTGCGTCCGGTGTCCGATCGGATTGCGTTCGGTGCACGATGAAAAAGTGTGGGGCGGAATACATCAGAAGTACCACTTCTACAGTCTCTTTCCTATCCATTTGGGTAGCACAATGGTGCCCATTATGAGGAACGGGTAGTAGAAGATGACCCTCCAGAGCATTGCTGCGAGTATGGCTACCGAGGCATCGGGCAGATAGTCGGCGTAATAAAGGCGGAACATCAGTTCGGCTACGCCGCTGCCGCCGGGCGTGGGGCTGAGTATCGAAATCATCCACATCACCCATTGCCGACACCAGGCTATGAGCATGTCGCCCTGGCATTGGAAGGCGAAGAGTATGGCGGCTACGATGCGAATCGCGCGAGCCAGGCTACGGAGGTGTAGCCCATCAGACGCAGCCAGAAGCGGCTGCCTTCGAGCTTCGCCTCCTGCGAGGCTAAGGTCATATCGTTGGAGAACCGCTCTATTTTCGGCTGGAACCTGCGCAGCCCCGGTATCTTGCAGCATGCTTTCAGCACCCAACCTAAGAGCTGCGGTCGGTGGAGCAGCAGCACGTACAGTATGGCTGTCCATGCGGTTACGATGAGTGTGCTTATGAGGAAGACGACGTGTATGCCGCCCTTCAGCCATTCGCTCGACACGGTGGCACCCGTGTCGCTTGCTGTGCAGAAAAGCAGATCGGAGGGCACGCATAGGTAGAGCATGCAGCAGCTGATGGCGAGGAAGGCTTCGTCGGCAAGCAGGGCTGCGAACATGGTGAAGATGCTTCTGCCCATCGTCATGCCCTCGCGGTTGAGATACACGAACGCCAGTCCGCTGCCGCCTACTGCGGATGGGGTTACGGCGGAGGTGAACTCGCAGAGCACGTTGATGCGGAAACTCTGCGAAAGCGACAGCTTGCGCTGACTGAGGTAGCGGAAGCGCAGTGTGTACATAAGGTTCTGGATGGCGAAGAGGAGTACGGCGATGCCCGTCCCGGCGAAGAATTGCGGGGACAGGTGTATCTTGCTCAGGGCGGCAATGTCAAACTCTCTTATCATCATTCCGGCAATCACCACGAGTCCGATTGATGCCGCCAGCCATAAGTGCCATTTTTTCATTCTGTGCTAAGTGTGAATTAGTTTGCTGATGTGTGCAAATTTACACAATTATACGTAATACTGCTTTCTTTGGCGCAATTTTATTATGCTTTGTTTGCGTATCTCAACTATTTTGGCGAATTTTGTATAATAGTATATTATAAACTATTTGTATATTCTCTCAATATATGCAAAACATGAAAGCAAGAAACGCACGGATAGACACGCTGAGAGTAGTAGCGATGCTGATGATTATTTGCGGTCATTTCATATATCACGGTATGCGCCATGTCGGTTTGCAGGAGTCGACGGGTGTGCCGTTTGCTGACAACGCAGTAGGACGGATGAATTTTGTGATGGCGCAGTTCTTAGGGTATGCGTGCAACATAGCCACAAACATATATTTTATGATAACCGGCTACTTCCTTGTGAAGCCCAGAACGTTGTCGTATGCCGTCAGCAAGTCGTGGAAGCTATGGCGTACGATAGTGTTCTACACCTTGTCCGTCTATGCCGTGCTTTGCGCTACGGGGGCGATGGATTTCTCCGTCCCGCAACTGATTGAGCAGCTGATGCCTATACATAGCCGCAAGTACTGGTTTATGTCCAACTATATTGTGGTGCTCTTGCTGTCGCCGTTTGTGTCGAAGGCACTCGACGCGCTGGCGAAGAAGGAGTATCAGGGACTGTTGCTGGTTCTGCTGTTGCTCAACTTGCTGAGGGCAGTTGGGGGTATGGAGCATCTTCAGCGGTGGTATGTCCGTGGTGTTCTGCCTCTCGCTCTTCACGTTGGGCGGCTATCTGAAGAAGTTTCCTCTGCCTGCGTTCCGCTTCGACCATGTAGCCTATCTCGTGGGCTATCTTTCGATATGTCTGTTCTTTACGCTTAACAGTTATGTGGGTCAGTTGGGAGTGTTTGGCGATGCTGATACGCTGCTTAATGTCAGGGCGTTGGCAAACAATAGTGTACCACTGCTTAGTTCGGTATGCTTCTTCCTTGTGTTTGCAAGTGGCAGATGGAGTGTGCCGAACGGTGTTTCGCGCCTTGCGGTAGGCTGCAGTCCGTACATCATGGCTGTGTACCTGATACACGACAACGTATATCTGCGTCCGTTGTTGTGGGATGGGGTGGTGCGTCCGTTGAATTATGTCAACAGCTGCTGGTTTCTGCCTTATTGCGTTGCGGTGGTCGTTGCGGTGTTTGTGTTGTGCGTGTCTGTGGAATACGTAAGGCAGAAAGTAGTGTCGTTAATAAAGAAATAAATGCATTTAGAATTGCAATTCTTATCTTTGCAATTCTTGTATTGTGTTCGATTTTGATAAAATCCTCACGCTCACAAATGTAAAAAATTATCATTTGTTTCGCTTAATCGGATTTTTGCACTAACTTTGCATCATTATGATAGAAGTGAAAGTAAAAGACGCTGCTTTGCGTGAAGCGGCGATGCAAGATATGGATGCTTTCCTCGGCGTGTTCATCAACGCTACGAAGGAGGCTATTGGCGGCGAGCTCAATGCTGAAAATATGCAGCAGCTGAGTGTGGCGCAAATTACGTTGTTGGCTTATGACATCCTGCACGAGGAGGTTATGGACGGCGGATTTGTGCAGCTGATATACAACGGCTACGGCGGATTTATCTTCGACAATCCGTTTGCGAAGGTGCTGCGCGACTGGGGCTTGCGCGACCTTGCGAAGATGCTCTTCGCTGTGCGCAAACTCTACAAGGAATATGGCGCAAAGATACAGCGCGAGTGTAGCGATGACGAGTTTATGGCTATGTTCGAGCAGTTTCCCGAGTTCGACGACTACGACGACGAGTTCGTGGAGAACGAGGAGAACTGGACAGAGGCTGTAGCCCGTTATGTAGACGAACACATAGAGGAGTTCGTCGTTATTGAGGAATAAAAAAGAGAGTAGAGTCGGCGGTGCAGGATGTTTTGCAATTATCAGTTACACCTGCGGCTTTCGGCTTCAAGACAATTATGAACAAGGAACAGGAACTCATTAGAAAGAAAAGTCCGGTGAGCATCCGCAACAAGAAGGCTTCGTTCGAATACTTCTTTGTGGAGACATACACCGCCGGTATAGTGCTTACGGGCACCGAGATTAAGTCAATCAGACTCGGAAAGGCGAGTCTGGTTGACACTTTCTGTTATATAAACAACGGCGAGGTGTGGGTGAAAGGCATGAACGTTTCGCCCTATTTCTATGGCTCGTTCAGCAATCACGAGGCGCGTCGCGACCGCAAGTTGCTGCTCACGCGCCGCGAGATATCCAAGCTCGAGGCGGCTACCAAGCAGCCCGGCTTCACCATTGTGCCCATACTCGTGTTCATCGACGAACACGGACGCGCCAAGGTGGATATCGCGCTCTGTCGCGGTAAGAAGGAGTACGACAAGCGTCAGACTCTGAAGGAGAAGGAAGACCGTCGTGAGATGGATCGCGCGATGAAACGCTATTAAACACACACACGAAATAGATGAAGAAGACTTTAAACGAAGTCGTTAAAGACAGGATAATGATACTCGACGGTGCGATGGGCACCATGATACAGCAATACGCGCTGACCGAGGAGGACTTCCGTGGCTATCGCTACCGCAAGACACCAGGACTGATGAAGGGCAACAACGATATGCTTAACATCACGCGCCCAGACGTGGTGAGCGATATCCACCGCAAGTATCTTGAGGCAGGTGCCGACATAATCACCACGAACACGTTCAGCTCGCAGCGCATTTCGCAAGCCGACTACCACTGGAGGAAGCAGCACGCGAGATGGCTCTTGCCGGAGCACGGCTCGCACGCAAGGCTGCCGACGAGTTCGCTACCGACGAACGCCCGCGCTTCGTGGCAGGCTCGGTGGGTCCTACGAACAAGACCTGCTCAATGAGCCCCGACGTGAGCAATCCGGCTGCACGCGAAATCGACTATCTGACGCTCTACGACGTCTATCTCGAACAGATAGAGGCACTCGTGAGGGTGGGGTGGACATCATTCTCATAGAGACGGTGTTCGACACGCTCAACGCCAAGGCTGCCATCGACGCAACGATGGAGGCTGAGCGCAGAAGTGGCAAGACCCTGCCCATAATGCTCAGCATCACCGTGAGCGACCTCGCAGGCAGAACGCTCAGCGGACAGACGCTGGAGGCTGTGCTGGCAAGCGTGAGCAGCTATCCGCTCTTCTCCATCGGACTCAACTGCTCGTTCGGTGCACCACAGATGAAGCCGTTCCTGAAGGAACTGGCGCGAAAGTCACCTTATTATATTAGTGCATATCCCAACGCCGGTCTGCCCAACAGTATGGGCGAATACGACGAGACGGCAGAGTCGATGGCTCCGCAGATGAAGGAGTACGTAGACGAGGACTTGTGAACATAATCGGTGGCTGCTGCGGCACAACCGAGAAGTTCATAGCCGAGTATGCAAAGATAGTGGAGGGCAAGCAGCCGCACACGCCGCAACCGAAGTCGCAGACCATGTGGCTCAGCGGACTGGAGCTGCTCGATGTTACGCCCGACATTCGCTTCGTCAATGTAGGCGAGCGTTGCAACGTGGCAGGCTCGCGCAAGTTTCTGCGCCTTATAAACGAAAAGAATTACGACGAGGCTGTCAGCATAGCGCGTAAGCAGGTGGCTGACGGAGCCTTGGTCATAGACATAAACATGGACGACGGTCTGCTCGACGCACGCGAGGAGATGCGCACGTTCCTTAATATAATAGCCTCGGAGCCCGACATAGCGAAGGTGCCGGTGATGATCGACTCGTCAAAGTGGGACGTAATCACCGCCGGACTGCAATGCGTGCAGGGCAAGGCGATAGTCAACTCTATCTCGCTGAAGGAAGGCGAGGAGGTGTTCCTCAGTCATGCCCGCGACGTGATGCGCTACGGTGCCGCCGTCGTGGTGATGTGCTTCGACGAGAAAGGACAGGCTACCACATATGAGCGACGCATCGAGATAGCCGAGCGTGCATATCGTCTGCTCACGGAGAAGGTGGGCATGAATCCGCTCGACATCATCTTCGACCTAACGTGCTTGCCATTGCTACCGGCATGAGCGAGCACGACAACTATGCGCTCGACTTCATTCGCGCTACCGAGTGGATTCGCACGAACCTGCCCGGAGCGCATATCAGCGGCGGTGTGAGCAACCTCTCGTTCTCGTTCCGTGGCAACAACTACATACGCGAGGCGATGCATGCCGTGTTCCTCTATCACGCCATAGGCAAGGGCATGGACTTCGGCATCGTCAATCCGGCTACGAAGGTGGCTTACGGCGATATTCCTGCCGACCAGCTCGAGATTCTTGAGGACGTGGTGCTCAATCGATGCCCCGACGCTTCGGAGCGTCTTGTGGAACTTGCTGAAAAGATAAAGCAACAACAGGAGGCACTGAAGAACGGTGTAGCAACGGGTACGGCAACAGCTTCGGCTGCCGAGCCGGAGTGGCGCAAGGCTGATGTGGCTGAGCGCTTGTCTACGGCTCTCGTGAAAGGCGTGGCAGACTATATGGATGCCGACCTGCAGGAGGCACTTACGGTGTATCCGAAGGCGGTGGACATAATAGAGGGTCCGCTCATGGCGGGCATGAACAAGGTGGGCGAACTCTTCGGTTGTGGCAAGATGTTCCTGCCGCAGGTCGTAAAGACGGCGCGCACCATGAAGAAGGCGGTGGCTATACTGCAACCGTACATCGAAGCCGACAAGAAGGAAGGCACAACGACAGCCGGAAAGGTGCTCATGGCTACCGTGAAGGGCGATGTGCACGACATCGGCAAGAACATCGTAGATGTGGTTATGTCATGCAACAACTACGAGGTGATTGACCTCGGAGTGATGGTGCCGGCAGAGCAGATTGTGAAGAAGGCTGTGGCTGAACAGGTTGACATGATCGGACTGAGCGGACTCATCACGCCGAGTCTGGAGGAGATGGTGAACGTGGCTACAGAGATGGAGCACGCGGGGCTCGACCTGCCTATTATGGTGGGCGGCGCTACGACGTCGGAGATGCACGTGGCGCTGAAGATTGCGCCCGTGTACAGCGGCATAGTGGTGTGGGTGAAGGACGCGGCGCAGAACCCGCTTGTGGCGCAGCGACTGATGAACGCCGACGACCGCAAGAAGTTCAAAGCCGAACTGGACGAACGCTATGCGCGTCTGCGCAAGGAGTATGCTGCACATCAGCAGAAACTCTCGTCGCTCGATGAGGCTCGCAAGAATAAACTCAATTTGTTTGAGTAAACTTGATTCGTTAGAATAAAAATACTTCCCACGTGTTGGGGCTTTAATATAATTATTATGGTATTCAAGAAGAAAAGAGTTTGGCACTGTCTGCTGGACAGGAGCGACAGAACTTGACAAAAGAGTAATGTATTGGGAGAATAAGGGTAAGGAGGTGCCGTCGCGCGACCTTATCAAGACTCCTGAACAGATAGAAGGCATACGCCGCAGCGGTGTGGTGAACACCGGTGTGCTCGACGAGGTGGCTAAGCATATTCATGCTGGCATGAACACTCTCGAAATCGACCAGATATGCTACGACTACTGTACAGCACATGGCGCTGTGCCGGCTTGTCTCAACTACGAGGGCTTCCCGAAGAGTGTCTGCACAAGTATCAACGAGGTGGTGTGCCACGGCATTCCGAAGGAAGAGGATGTTCTGCAGGAGGGCGACATCGTGAATGTTGACTTTACAACTATACTCGACGGCTACTATGCCGACGCTTCGCGCATGTTCATCATCGGCAAGACTACGCCCGAGAAGGAGCAGCTGGTGCGCGTGGCTAAGGAGTGTCTGGAGATTGGTATGGAGGCAGCTAAGCCTTACAGCTTTGTGGGCGACATCGGTCACGCCATACAGAAGCACGCCGACAAGTATCACTATGGCATCGTGCGCGACCTATGCGGTCATGGCGTTGGATTGAAGTTCCACGAGAAGCCCGACGTGATGCACTACGGACACAAGGTACGGGTATGCTGCTTGTGCCGGGCATGGTGTTCACCATCGAGCCTATGGTCAACATGGTACATGGAAGGTGTTCATTGATGCTGACGACGAGTATGGCTGGGAGGTTATCTCGGGCGACGAGAAGCCGAGCGCACAGTGGGAGCACACATTTGTTATGACTGAACACGGCGTGGAGATATTGACACATTAATGTTTGTTGAATTATTAATTATTAATTTTTAATTATTAATTGGCTTGCGCACGATAATTAATAATTAGAACAATAAGATAATTAATAATTAACAATTAAAAATTAATAATTAAGAAAATGTATATATTAGGTATAGAGAGCAGCTGCGACGACACAAGTGCAGCAGTGCTCAACGACAACATATTGCTGAGCAACGTAACGGCTTCTCAGGATGTACACCGCGAATATGGTGGTGTGGTGCCCGAGCTTGCGTCGCGTGCCCATCAGCAGAATATCGTGCCAGTGGTGGATGCTGCGCTGAAGCGTGCCGGCATCACGAAGGAGCAGCTATCGGCTGTGGCTTTCACACGCGGACCAGGACTAATGGGATCGCTGCTCGTGGGCGTGAGCTTCACAAAGGGCTTTGCGCGCAGTTTGGGCATACCGATGATCGACGTAAACCACTTGCAGGGTCACGTGCTGGCTCACTTCATAAAGGAGAAGCCAGAGGACACTACGCCGCCGTTCCCGTTCCTCTGTCTGCTCGTGTCGGGTGGCAACTCGCAGATTGTAAAGGTGAACGCCTACAACGATATGGAGGTGCTCGGTCAGACTATTGATGACGCAGCAGGAGAGGCTATCGACAAGTGTTCGAAGGTGATGGGCTTGGGTTATCCAGGCGGTCCTATCATCGACCGCTTGCGCGTCAGGGCAATCCGCTTGCGTACAAGTTCTCCGAACCGCACATACCGGGCTTGGACTATAGTTTCAGTGGCTTGAAGACATCGTTCCTGTACAGTCTGCGCAAGTGGGTTCAGGACGATCCCGACTTCGTTGAGCATCACAAGAACGACCTCGCAGCGAGTCTTGAGCATACTATCGTAAACATATTGATGAAGAAACTGCGTCTTGCTGTGAAGCAGACTGGCATCAAGCATGTTGCTGTTGCGGGCGGTGTGTCTGCCAACAACGGACTGCGTAATGCTTTCCACGATCATGCGAAGCGTTTTGGCTGGACTATCTATATTCCGAAGTTCAGCTATACAACGGACAATGCGGCGATGATTGGCATCACAGGATACTATAAATACCTGGATAAAGACTTCTGCTCAATAGATAAGCCGGCGTTCAGCAAGGTTACATTCAAATAAGTAAATAATCATAAACAAAAAGAAATACAAAATGGAATTTGAAAAGAAAATACTTAGTCGCGAGATACAACAGTTTCTTTATGGATCTGGTCTTACTGTAGGCTCGGCAGAAAGCTGCACAGGCGGACGCATCGCAGAGTCGATAATCGCTGTTCCGGGTGCGTCAACTTACTTTAAGGGTGGTGTTATCTCATATACCAATGAGGTGAAGGAAAACCTGCTCGGTGTTGATCACAGTCTGCTTGAGGAGAAGACTGCTGTGTGCGAGGATGTGGCAAAGGAAATGGTAAAGGGTGCAATTAAGGCTCTCAATGTAGATTTCGCCATTGCGTCTACCGGAACAGCTGGTCCTGGTGGTGGCACAGCAGCAATTCCTGTCGGTACAATTTGGCTCGCCTGTGGCAATGCAGATAACATTATTACCATGAAACTCACGGAGGATTACGGTCGCGACATCAACCTTGCCATCGCAACAAGCAAGGCTCTGCAGATGTTTATCGGCTTTCTGAAGGACAATATGCCAAAGACAGAAGACAATGGTGTAGCTCCTAAGATTCCTGTTACGGAGTAAAGTAGGTGAACTTGGTTAAGTCTTTATTCTCCAAAATGGGTAAAAATCAGCACTATAGCACATAAAATGCGTCTGAAAACAAAAAAAACATTAAATACACAACTTTATTTAATGGAATGTTTTGCGGTTTCGAAAAAAGTCGTTAATTTTGCACTCTGTTTGGAATAGGTATCAAAAACGAATACAAAAAAGAAGATAGAAATGTCGAAAATTTGTCAGATTACGGGAAAAAAAGCCCAGATAGGTAACAACGTATCACACTCAAAGCACCGCACAAAGCGTTCTTTCGATGTGAACTTGTTCAGCAAGAAGTTCTACTATGTAGAGGAAGGTTGCTGGATTAGCCTCAAAATTAGCGCAGCGGGTCTGCGTCTCATCAACAAAGTGGGCTTGGACGCTGCCCTCAAGCAGGCTGTGTCTAAAGGCTATTGTGACTGGAGTGACATTAAAGTAATAGGAGAATAAGTAAATGGCATCAAAGAAAGCAAAGGGCAATAGAGTTCAGGTAATTCTCGAGTGCACCGAAATGAAGAATAGCGGTCAGCCTGGTACAAGCCGTTACGTGACTACCAAGAATCGTAAGAACACTCCTGACCGTATGGAATTAATGAAGTATAACCCCATCCTTAAGAAGATGACTCTTCACAAGGAGATTAAGTAATAATACATAGACTATGGCAAAGAAAGCGGTCGCTACCCTCCGTGAAGGTTCTATGGATGGTCGCGCATACACAAAGGTTATCAAGATGGTACGTAGCCCGAAGACTGGTGCTTACGTATTTGACGAGCGTATGGTTGCCAATGAGGCAGTAAAGGACTTTTTCAAGAAGTAATATTCTGAAAGTTTAAATATAATGGGATGCATTGAACGTTGATTCAATGCATCCTTTTTTCGTATATAGAGGGTGGCTTTCTTTTGTTTTGAGGCTGTTTACATGTTGCTTGCTTTGGCGTGCTTCGCAGGTTTGTTATAAGGATTGATTTGTTGTTATGTCGTTGATATTCAGGTAATTGTCTATTCTAAAAAACTTTAAAAAACCTTTCGTGCTTGTTTCTAAATTTGCACAATTCGATAATTTTGAGTAATTTTGCACACGGTAAGAAAAAAGGATAGCGTATGCTTGTTGTTTTAGTGAGGCTATCTGAAAGTATCTAACGGAGTTTTGATATGCGTATGAATTGGTTTTATCGCCTATCATGGACGCTGTTTCCGGTGAAAACTTCTTCTGTTTGTTTTGAAGAAGTGGAAGCTCTACATTGATATAACGTTTGTTCCGGGGTGGAAGAGATGTTGTATGTGTTTAAGGGAAAGGGTTCGGGCTCCACAAACAATTTAACATGATTAGAATTTTTAGAATTGTATTATTTGTAGTATGTGTATTTGGGGTAAATCCCGTAATGTTAGCGGAAGAAACGGTTGAAAAGAAAACTGTTTGCACAAAAGAATTTGATTGGGAACCGGTGATGAATGCAATCATTCAGGTTGAAAGTGCGGGAAATACAAAAGCCGTTAGTGGTAAGTCGTGTGGTGCGATGCAGATTACACCAATTCTCGTAGCAGAATGTAACAACATTCTCAAAGGACGCAATAGTAAGACACGTTATACGCTACGTGATCGCTTTAACTTGGAAAAGTCGAAGGAGATGTTCTTGCTTATGCAGTCGAAATTTAATCCAAGTAATAACGTGGAGAAAGCCATACGTGCATGGAACGGTGGCAATAATTACAACAAGAAACGCACTCAAAGATACTTTGAGAAGGTTATGAAGGAATTGAAAAAGCAATAAACTTTAATGATAGACGCTCTGCAAGACTTTGTTTTTGCAGAGCGTTTTTGCTTTTATGTACTTGGTTGCTCTTTGTGGAGACGGATAGTTGAGATCGTCTTTTTGCAGATATAGAGTGGGGCTTTACTTGATATATAACAACTGTATAGTCGAAACTTTGTTTGTTTAGTATAAAACGCATGAAAAAGTGCAATTTCTTACGAAAAAGTGGAGTGAAAATTTGGTAGTTTCCCTAAAAGTAATTACCTTTGCACTCGCAATTCAGAAATGAGTTGCTTGCATAAAGATAGAGTATGCACCCTTAGCTCAGTTGGTAGAGCAACTGACTCTTAATCAGTGGGTCTAGGGTTCGAATCCCTAAGGGTGTACTTATCTAA
>ENA-OQHY01000599-OQHY01000599.1-human-gut-metagenome-genome-assembly--contig:-NODE-599-length-19891-cov-4.275197_pt1 | contig 19891 bp, 20 predicted proteins | sample MGYA00242570_ERZ504733 | MGnify/ENA primary metagenome ERZ504733 (study PRJEB26092, sample SAMD00036219) | human gut metagenome | host: Homo sapiens | study: EMG produced TPA metagenomics assembly of... | reverse complement strand
AGAGATGAAAAAAGGAACTTTTATAGCAGGTTCTCTTTGCGGGACCATGCTGGTGAAGCTGAGAATATAGAGGTCACTACGTTTTAAATATGCAGGACCGTATGCATTAGTACAACCTTATCAGGTTGACAGTGTGGATGTTAATTCCAAGTCGTGGAAAGCGGAGTCACTGCTGGATACGCCGGTGTCATTTTCTTTGCTTGAAGGAGCAGAAGTAAAGCAGGCAAGTCAGTTGTCTCCGTCATCAGACTATGCCTTGCACTTGATGGGCTTTGTGCTGGAGAATACACATTATGGAGAAGTGTCACTGAAGGTAGAAGGGGCTGAACACTATCAGGTGTATGTGGATGGCAAGCGCGTGGAGGATGCCTCGTTGTCGCTGAATCCGGCTACGCATCAGGTGGTCTCAAGTACCTCTCCATGCCGGACGAAAAAAAACGTGCCGAAGGTGAGCGTGGATGCTAAGCAGGACGGGGTGTTTACCTTGCGTACCGAACAGGGCCGTCTGTTTACACTGGCCGATGTACTGCATGTACCCGCTTTACGGTACTGAACTTTCAGCCGATGGGAAATACCTGATTACATCGTACACTATAACAAAGGAAGGTGGGGAAATGACTTCGCAGACCAAGGTAAAGGAACTGAAGACTGGCAAAATATTGGTAACCCGTGGAGAAACCCTGCACTGGATGCCGCGTTCCGTGAAATATTACTATGTACGTCAGGGTGTATCCGGACGGGAACTGGTGACGGTAGACCCTGTATCCGGACATGAGGAAGTGTGGGTGAGCCATCTTCCGGAAGGCAACTTTCTGGTAGCACCTACAGAGGATTATCTGCTGTTTACTCTCGTACAGAAGGGACCGGAAGAGAAGAAGGAAATCTATGAGTTCATTGACCCGGACGACCGCCAGCCGGGATGGCGCAACCGTACGTATCTGGCCCGTTTTGATGTAAAGACGGGCGTGTGCCAGCCTTTGACCTTCGGTTACAAGAATGTGTGGGTTACGGACATCTCTTCCGACGGACGCTTTATCCTGATGATGGCTTCCAACCACCGTATGGGAAAACGCCCGACCACCTTGTTCTCCGTGTACAAGATGGATGTGCAGACCTTGCAGGTGGAAGAACTGGTGAAAGATGACGGTTTCCTGACCAATGCGCAGTTCTCTCCCGATGGCCGTCAGGTATTGCTGGCCGGAACACCGGAGTGTTTGGGGGGCATCGGTAAGAATGTGAAGGAAGGACAGACCCCGAGCATGATTGATAATCAGCTTTACCTGATGGATTTGCAGAGCAAGCAGATTGAACCGCTGACCCGGACATTCAATCCGAACGTGATGCAGACGGTATGGTCGGCTGTAGACAATTGTGTGTACTTCACCGCCGAAGACCGTGATTGCATCGCGCTGTTCCGCCTGAATCCGGCAAAGAATAATTTTCTATGCTTCAAAGTGCTTGAAAGTATAGTGTTTATGCGGATAATCGCAAATTAGATATAAAATTTGAAATAATGAATTATATTATTTTTGGAGGATCTGGGTTTATTGGTACACATTTGATTCATCTTTTAAAAGAAACACATCCAGATGATAATATTTACGATTTAGATATCGTAATGCCCGGAGAAGAAGGAGTAGTACCAGGAATCGTTGAGAAGAATGAAGGCGTTAAGTATGTAAGGTGTGATGTGAGAAAACCAATTGATGTGGAAATTGAAACTACAAAAGATGATGTAGTATTTAATCTTGCTGCTGTACATAGAACTCCTGGGCATAAAGATATTGAATATTTTGAAACCAATATTCGAGGTGCGGAAAATGTAACTGCATGGGTAGAGAGTAAAGAAATTAAGAAAATGATTTTCACAAGTTCTATTGCCCCATATGGTGCAGCTGAAGCATTAAAGAAAGAAACGACACTTCCAACACCAAATACACCGTACAGTATTTCAAAGCTGGTTGCTGAGAAAATCCATGAAAAATGGAAAGAAAAGAATCAAGGTCAGTTGATTATCGTTCGTCCTGGAATTGTGTATGGAAAAGGTGAGCATGGTAATATGACACGTTTGTATGCAGGTATAAAAAAGCATTATTTCTTTTATACAAGAAAAGATACTATCAAAGCGTGTATTTATGTTAAAGAATTAGTTCATTTCTTTTTATGGGCACTTGAGAATAATAAAGAGGGTGTATGGAACTGCACATTTGAGCCGGCTTATAATATAGAGCAAATTTGTGAGGCAATGAAGAAGGCTACAAGGATGAAACGATTTATACCAACTGTACCAGGAAAGTTCTTATTATTTGTGGCTAGGATAGTAGGACCAATTGGTGGAAAAGCAGTTGGAATTCATCCAGCGAGAGTGAAGAAACTAATGATTAGTACAAATATTAATGGAGAAAAGCTGAAAAATAGTGGGTATAAATTTCATTGGACTGTGGAAGAAAGCTTTAGAGACTGGTTTGAAGATTGCAATAGAAAATATTTGAAATAGAAGCATCAGAGGAAAAATAAATGAAAGAAAAAAATATATGTTTAATCACATTTTCCAATAATGCCGACCATCAAAATACAGTTTACAGTATGTTTAATGCTTTGTATCCGGAGCATGAAGTATATACGATTGGAATTATTAATCCTAAAACTAATATAGCACCTCACACAAAGAATAATTATTATGTGAATTGTCCAGATAGACCAGGCATTGGAAAAGGAACTTTTAATTTGAAGGTTTTATTTGAAATTAAGAATATTATTGATGCTAATAACATTGACATTATTTATTTCGAAAGTCAGCATATTTGGAATATGTTTATAATGTTGCTTTGTCCTTTTAAAAGAACGGTTGTAGCAGTTCACGATGTAATACCTCATGATGGAAATAAAGCTATGACCTTAGCAAATTATGTGACCTGTCATTTGTCAAATGGTGTGATTTTAAGAAACTATATGTATAAAAATACTTTGTCTCAAAAATATAAAATCAAATCAGAAAAAATCACTTGCTTTGAACTTTGGAGAGATTATCCAGAAAAAGTAGAACCATCATATTCTAATCAATTCTTGTATTTTGGGAGAATAAGAAAATATAAAGGATTTGAGTTGTTTGCAAAAATTATAGAAAAAACACCTCATATTAAATATCGAATTGTAGGAGAAGCGGATGAAGAATCTAAGTATCTTGTAGATTATGTTAGAAATTTTGAAAATGTTTCCTTAGTTGAATATGAAGTTTCGGATTCACAAATGATTGAAGAATTCAAGTGTGCAGATTGGGTTGTGTTACCGTATTCTAATGCAACTCAATCTGGAGTTATAACCGATGCATGCAGATATGCTAGACCAGTTATTTCATTTAATGTAGGTGCAATTAAAGAACAAATAGAAGATGGTAAGACGGGATTTTTGATTAAAGCTGGAGATATTGATGGGTTTGCGAATAAAGTTAACGAAGTGAATAAATTTTCTAGAGATAAATTGAGAGAATTTTCTGAAAATGCATATTCTTTTGGATATAAAAAATATGCAGCAAAATTTTTTGCAGATAAATTTTTTGCATTAATGCAGAGAATTTAGGAAGGAGATATAAGATGATTATTACTAAAACACCATTTCGCATGTCCTTTTTTGGTGGCGGAACTGACATAGAAGATTATTTTAAAGAAAATGGAGGGGCGGTTCTATCCACTACGTTTGATAAATATTGTTATGTAAATGTAAGACACTTACCTAGATTTTTTGATTATTCAAGCGAACTGACCTATAGCAAAATGGAAAGGGTAAAGGATACAGATGATATAAAACATCCAGCAATTCGTGAGGCAATGAAATTTCTTGATATGCAAGAAATTAGATTGACATATGAAGCAGATTTGCCGGCACGTTCAGGTCTTGGAACTAGTTCATCATTTGCTGTTGGTATGTTAAATGCTTTTTACGCATTAAAAGGAAAGTATGCAGATAAGAAAAAATTAGCTGATGAGGCAATTTATCTTGAGAGGGTTTTGTGTAATGAAGCTGGAGGATGGCAAGATCAGATTGCGGCTTCATTTGGTGGATTTAATCGAATTAATTTTAATACTGATGGAACATATGATGTATTGCCAGTGATTATTTCTCCTGAGCGCAAGCAACATTTAAATAATAATTTAATGATGTTTTTTACAGGATTTACACGGTTTTCTTCAGAAGTTCAAAAGGCGAATAATGTTAGTGGTTCAGAAGAAGTGTAAGGCTAAAAAAAATGTATGAACTTGTTGATGAAGCAGAAGGTGTTCTTACAAATAAAAATAGGGATTTGGATGATTTTGGCCGTCTTCTTGATACTACATGGAGACTAAAAAAAGGGACTGGTGGAGCAATTAGCACTGGAAGTATAGACGAATTGTACGAAAAGGGGATTTCAGCAGGTGCATTAGGAGGAAAGCTTCTTGGTGCAGGTGGAGGTGGCTTTTTGGTGTTTTATGTACAACCAGAACATCAGAAAGATGTAAAAGAAGCAATGAAAGATCTTATGTATATACCGTTCTCTTTTGAAGATGGAGGAACAAGGGTTATACATTACAGCCCAGAGAAATTTGAAATCAGAGGAGATAAATAATGAACCCATTAAAACAAGTGGATATTTTGATTAAAAGATATCCTGAATTAGCTTATCAGCGAGACAATATTATAGCAGCCTATAATATTATGGAAAAATCCTATTCTAATAAGGGAAAACTGTTAATAGCTGGAAATGGTGGATCAGCAGCAGATGCAGAACATATTGTAGGGGAATTAATGAAAGGATTTGAAAATCCTAGAAAATTAGACACAGGTTATATTAAAAGAATGGAAGCAATAGATATAGAGATGGGAAAGGTTTTAGGAGATAATCTTCAAGGCGGATTGCCAGCTATTGCTCTTGACGGACATCTAAGTTTATCTACGGCATATATGAATGATTGTGAACCTCTTCTCTGTTTTGCTCAACAAGTAAATGGATTTGGTAAAGAGAATGATGTTTTTTTAGCTATTTCAACATCTGGAAATTCAAAGAATATTCTTTATGCAGCAACCGTGGCTAAGGCAAAAGGAATGAAGGTTATTGGTCTTACTGGAGTAAATGATAGTAAATTAAGTGATATGGCAGATGTGACTATTCGTTCATCAGAGAAAAGAACTTATATGATTCAAGAACATCATCTACCTATTTATCATTGTTTGTGTTTGATGCTTGAAGAAAGATTTTTTGGAGGAAATAATTAATGAAGGTTTTGGTAACAGGTGCAGGAGGTATGGTGGGATCACATATGGTGGAACTATTGTACAAGCGTGGCGATGAAGTAGTTGGAATCTGGCATAAGAATAAGAAAAATATTGAACAGATTACTCTTCCTATAAAATTTGTTCAATGTGATTTGAGATATGCTCAAGGAATAGATGAATTAATCATGGATTTTATGCCTGAACAAATATATCATCTTGCAGCACAATCTTATCCAACTGTTTCATGGGTTAGTCCTACAGAGACGATTGATGTAAATGTTAATTCTACAATTAATATTTACGAAGCGATAAAAAAAGCTAGAAAATATAAAGATAGTAAGTATAATCCGATTGTTATAGTTGCGTGTTCTTCGGCAGAGTACGGCGAAACTTTAAATCAGATGCAAGGATTAGGTGAAGTATATGTCAAAGAAACGGCACAATTACAACCATTACATCCATATGGCGTGAGTAAGGTAGGACAAGATTTAATTTCTTTTCAGTATTTTATGAATGATCATATACGTTGTATCAGAGCAAGAATATTCAATTCGACAGGTACAAGAAAGGTTAATGATGTAACATCAGATTTTACAAAGAGGGCTGTAGAGGCTGAAAAGACAAGTAATTGGGAATTGAAAGTTGGAAATTTGGATACTAAGAGAGCAATAATGGATCAAAGAGACTTAGTTAAAGGACTTATGTTACTCGCTGAAAAAGGAAAAGCTGGAGATGTATACAATATTTCTTCAGAATATGTTTATCAAATGAGTGACATTGTAAAAATGATCGAAAAACAAGTTGGACATAAATTAGAAATTAAAGTTGATGAGAAGTTGATTAGACCAACTGATGAAAAAATTATTGTTGGAGATATTACAAAACTAAAGGAAGATACTGGCTGGTATCAAGATATTAGAATGGAACAAACAATTTCTGATATGTTAGATTATTGGAGAAAAATACTTTAGTTAAAAGGAGCTAAAGATGAATAAAACAAAAGTGTTGGCATTATATTTGCCGCAATATTATGATACAAACTACAATAATGATTGGTGGGGGAATAATTATACAGAGTGGGTTGCTTGTAAACAAGCAAAACCATTATTTAAAGGGCATAAGCAACCAAAACTTCCAATGGATAATCATTTTTATGATTTGAGTAATAAAAATGAAATCTTATGGCAAACAGAATTAGCAAGAAAATATGGCATAGATGGTTTTGTTATATATCAATATTATTCATGTAATAATTCGAAGTATGGGAAAAAGAATGGCAAATTGGGCTCTATGTTATTAAATGTACCTACTGAGATTATTAGAGATAATGATGATATAGATACAAAATATTGTTTATATTGGGCTAATCACGATTGGAGAAAAGCATGGTTTGGACAAGATGAAACCATGCTTTGGCCACAATTATATGGAGATGTTACTGATTGGAAAGAGTTCTATGAGTATAATCGCAAATATTTTTTAGATGAGAGATATATTAAAATTGATAATAAACCAATTTATATCATATTTGCAGATTGGCATTTTAAAGAAATTGATTCTTTTATAGATTGCTGGAATAAATGGGCAATAGAAGATGGATTCAATGGAATATTTTTTTGTTAAAACGGATGATGCACATTCCAAAAAAGGATTAGGTAAGTTTAATGCAAGTTATAGAAGAGAACCATTCTATACTTTTGGTAATAAGTTAGGAATATTAGGAATGGGCAATCGATTAGTAAAAAGAAAAGGACTACCTGTTCTTAATAAGATTTTAAGTAAATATAATAAAGGAATTGTTAGTTATAAATATGATTATGAAAAATTATGGAAATCAATATGTAAAAATGATTTAAATGAGAGTTCTATTCCTGGAATGATAGCAGATTGGGATAATACAGCAAGAAAAGGGTATAATGGACAGGTTTTAACAGGAGTTTCTATTGATATATTTGAAGAGTATTTTGAAAAACTATTAAAAAAATCAAATGAAAACAATGTTCCATTTATTATGATAAATGCATGGAATGAATGGGCTGAAGGGGCATATCTAGAACCGGATACAATGAATGGCTATAAATATTTACAAGCAATTGAAAAGGTAACAAAAAAATGGTTATAGTTATATTAGCACTTTTGATTTATATATTAAAATGTAAATTTGAAAAATTATCTCCGAAAGGTAGAAATAATATATTAATTTGTTTTTTGTTTGGGATATTTATTATTTGTATATTTAATCTTTATGTGGAATATTGTGTTGGATGGAAATATGGCGTACCATTTGATGATGATTCTAGTTGGATTTTTAAAGCGGCTGAATCAATGAAAAAAGGGTCTAAATGGTCTGAATTATATTTACTTGTGTCAAGAAGCTGGGATCTGACAAATAGAGTTTTATCACCAGCTAATATAGGACAGTATATATATGCAAAATTTGTAAGCCTATGTTTGTATTATCCAGTTATTATTGATTTGCATGTAAATATATACATATTATATTTAATACAATTTACATTGATTACTATAGCTATTATTGATATGATACTTGAACTTGAAGGCATTGGCAAAGCTATTATAAAAAGATTCCATCAAAATCGATAGTATTTTTTCTGATATTATTTTATCCGATGATTATTTTTAACGCTGGGAAAATGCTTAGAGAGACTATTTATACTTATTTTATGTTTGAAATGTTTGCTTGTTTTTTACATTATTTGAATAATGCAGAGGCCAAAGAAAAAATGAAAAAAATAATAATATATGCTTTATTAATGTTATTATTTCGACCGAATTCAGTAATGATTGTGGTCCCTTTGTTTATTTGGATGTTTTTGGGCGATGAAATGGCCGTAATAATAAATCTTATTATTATGGGTATTGTGACATTAGGAACATTAATAGTAAATTGGATTATGCAAATGGTTGGTTGGAGCTATTCTTTTGGAAATGTAAGTATATATGAGACAATCCATTTGGTTTTATTCCCTAATATCTTTAATCAGATTAAAGACTTTATGTATATTTTTAGTGAACCATCGTGGCAAACAGTTGTATATTTCTTTCAGTCGTTTTGGAACATTATTTTTATTGTTATCATGGTAGTTGGAATGGTGTTTGCTAAAAATAAAAAATATACTTTGGTATTTTTGACGATGCTTCTAAATGCATTATTTATATATTCTATTGCATATGGTGTAGAAAATTTTACACCAAGATATAAATTAATATATATAATTCCTCAAATATATTTTGTTTATACCGGATTATGTTTTATGAAATCAAAATTTAAGTTGAGGTGATATATATGGACAGAAGGAGAAATTATAAAATTGATTTGTTGAAAACCTTAGCAATGTTTATGGTAATTGTCGAACATATGTTGATTTATACAAATTTGAAGGAGAATTCTGTAAATAATAGTAATATATATTGGGCTTTGCGATGCATGTGTAAGATGAATGTCAATTTATTTATAATATGTTCAGCAGTTCTTTTGCGAAATAGAGAATTCAAATTTTGCCGTTTTATTAAAATTATTTTGTATACAGTCATTATATCAATATTATCTATACTTTGTTATTTAGTAATTGGTGATGAAAGTATTGGAAAAAAGATATTATTAAAAGTTTTTTTCCAGTTTTAAGTAACTCTTTTTGGTTTATTACTTGTTATTTGGGATTATATCTTTTATACCCCATAATTAATAAATTCATAGATGGATTCAAAGGAGTGAAAAATCAAATAATAATAGCCTTATTGATATATTTTGTACTTTTTATGTATCCGAATTGTTTTTTGGTAAATAGTATTGTTAATAATGGCGGAAGATCAATTGTTTGGATGATAGTATTATATATTTGTACAAACGCGATTGGAAATCTAAAAATAAAAACAATTTATTTGCAGATAGTATTTTGGGGTTCATTTATAATTCTTTTATTTTCTACACTGGCGTTAAATGAATATGGGATATCGAATCCTTTTTTAAGCAATGAATCTCCACTTGTTTTATGTATGTCAATATCTTTTTTTATGATATTATCAAAAAACATATTGATGTTTGCAATAATAGTATACAAAGAATTTTCACTATTTTATCTTCAGCTACATTGACCGTGTATTTAGTGCATGAAAATATATGTAGAGATATAATATGGAATTATGTGAATGATTTAAGCAATTATTATTCTATAATATATTTTTTGATTCCAATAATAATTTATTTTTTTGGAATTATTGTTAGTCTGCTATTAAATATTATTACAAATCCAATTATGAAAACAAAAAGCCTACATAAATTAAGTGATTTTATAGATTCAATATATGACGAATTATGAGGTGATAAGAAACGATGAAGTTTTTAAGTATTTCGCCTGTTAGTCCATATGATGATATAGGGCATGCAGGAGGGAAGACGTATAATTATTATTTAAAAAATATATCAAAAAAAATTGATGTTAACGCATTGCTGTTTTGTCCAAAGAATGAAGAAGATAAAACGGATCTTTCGGAATATCAAATTGATTATAAAAACATCTTTACTAGTGGAACTATTATAACTAATATTAGTCATATCATTTTAGATACAGTGGGTTTTGCCATTTATAACAATAGGATGTTTTCATTGTTCAAATATTGTAAAATAGTTCAATATTTAGACAAATTGAAGAAACAAAATGATTTTCCTGAGATAATCGAATTGGAATGGACAAACTTTGTTTATTATGCGTCTAAATTACATGATAGATACCCCAACGTGAAAATTATTGCATCAGAACATGATGTTAATTTTCAAAGTCTAATAAGAAAGAATATGGGTTCTAAAAGATTAGAAAAACTAAAAGAACAAGAAATTAATGCATTAAATTGTTGCAACAAAATATTAGTACAAAGTAACAAGGATAAGGTTTTATTAACAGAAGAAGGGATTTCAGAAGAAAAAATACTAGTGATTTCTCCATATTATCATAACATGAGTGATATCGTGAGAAATTCGAATAAAAAAGATATATTATTTTGGGGAGCAATGTATAGGCCAGAAAATTATAAAGCAGCGATATGGTTTATAAAAAATGTAATGCCGTTGTTATCAAGTGAGGATGTTAGATTTGTTGTTGCAGGAAATAAACCACCTGAAGAGTTGAAAAAACTTGAAAATGATAAAGTGATTGTTACTGGATTTGTTGAAGATGAAAGAGAATTATTTGAAAAGAGCATGTGTTTTGTATCACCATTATTAACAGGAGCTGGAATCAAAGTTAAAATAATTGAAGCTTTTTCTGCTGGAATTCCAATTTTGACTAATTCGATAGGAATAGAGGGAATACCAGCTACGAATAAATACAATTATATCCATTGCGAAACAGCAAAACAATATGCCGATGCAATAAAGAAAATACAGAATGGAGAAATTAAAGAGCAACGTTTATTAAAAAATCAAAAGGAATTCATGAAAAATCATTTTGATTTAGATACGGCATTAAATGAATATGTAGAAATGATTAAGACTCTTTGATAAAGAAAAAATGAAAAATATATTAATATCAACAACAAGACAGTGGAACCCAGGTGATGAATTTATTATGATGGGATCATTGAATATAATGAAAGAATTGTATGGAAATATAATAAATCCTATTATTTTCAATAGAAATCCAGATATTAGAGGAGGCGCAAACTTTAGAAATAGTACAAGAAACTATAAATTTAGTTATAAATGGGACAAATCGACATTTAAGGGGAAAGGTGGTCTTCATGAATTATTCAGAATAGGTCATTATGACAATTCCTGGAAGGATGATATGAATGTGTCGAATATTGATTTGGCTGTATTTGCAGGTTCCCCAGAATGGTATGGAAAAAGATTGAAGGCGATGTATCAGGCGATTGAAAAAGGAGACATACCTACAATTTTCTTGGGATTAGGTGCAGGTGATAGTATAGATTTTGCCAAATCAGATGCCATAGTTGATAGAGTATTAACTATGGCAAAGGTTATTATGACTAGAGATAAGCAAACAGAAAAAATGCTAAAAAAATATGGTGCTATGTATATGCCATGTCCGGCTCTTTTTGCTGCACCTAGTAATAAAATAGTTAAAGAAGTTAAGAAAATCGGATTGATTTATGCTACACATGAGACCTTAAAAGGAAATAATGTATCAAAATCCATGCATGATTATATTATTGATTTGTATAAAGAATTAAATAAAATATATGATGTTGAATTGGTTTGTCATTATATTGATGAGATAGATAAGGCAAAAGATGAATTTCCAGATATAGACATTAACTATTCATATGATTCTAAAGACTATATAGATATTTATAATAAATTTGATTTAGTAATAGGTGGGAGAGTTCATGGAATTGGAATGAGCGCATCACTGGGAATCCCGGGTATCATGATAAAACATGACAGCAGATCAAGTACTACAGATGGATTTTTGGCAACTTCTATAAACATTGGAACTTCTGTAAATGATATTGTTGAGATAATTGAGGCAAAAAGTAAAAATATTGAAAATGAGTCAAAAAAACTTAATGAACATAAAAAGGAAACAATGTCAAAATATCTTGAGATTTTAAAAGAAAGATTACATGATTGAGGGTGAAATATGGATGGTAAATCAAAATTAGCAAAAAACACTGTTATATATGCGATTGGTAATTTTGGAACAAAAATATTATCTTATATTATGGTGTTGGTTTATTCATATTTTATAACTCCTGATGATATGGGATACTATGATCTTGTATTGACTACTATATCTATGCTTCAGCCATTAATTATATTCCAAATAAATGATGGCGTTTTTCGGTTTTTAATTGATTCAAGTGAAAAGAAACAAAAGTCAATTATTGGAAACAGTTTGAAATTTCTGTCTTTTACAGCAGTTATAACAGAAATATTGTTTTGTATTTTTTGTGGATTTTATAATATTAAGTATGCGGTATGGATAGGACTATTATTAATTTCAACGATGTTTTTTACACTACTGCAAGATATAATCAGAGGACTTGGAAAAAATAAAGAATATGCTTTTTATGGAATTCTTAATAGTTTGATAATGCTTTTTGCAGAAATTATAGGTCTTGTTGTATTAAAACTGGGAGTAGAGGCATTAATCATATCTAAAGTATTAGCGTATATCGTTTGTATTATATTTATGATTGCAAAAAATTCTGAAATAAAAGTTTCTTTTAAAGAGAAATTTAATTATAGTGAATTTAAACCAGTGATAAAATATTCATTTCCGCTTGTACCGAATACGGTTTGTTGGTGGGTAGTTAATTCTTCTGATAGATATATTATACTGTTTTTTTTAGGAACTGCTTACAATGGAATTTACTCAATGTCAAATAAATTTCCTACAATATTGACTACTATCACAAGTATTTTTTATTTAGCATGGCAAGAATCTGCAATTAAAGAGTACAATTCTCCTAGTAGAGATAAGTTTTATAGTGAAATTTTTAAAAAATATTATGTACTGTTATTTACTTTGTGTCTGTGCGCGATACCAGCTACAAGATTTGTTATAGAACTATTTGTATCTGAATCGTATAAGCATGCTTGGAGATTTACAGGGTTTTTATATTTAGGTGCTGCATTTAGTGCATTAAGTAGTTTTTTGGGAATGGGGTATCAAATATCAAAAGAAACTCAACGGAGTATTTTGACAACAATTTTTGCAGCTGCATTAAATATCATTATTAATATAAGCTGTGTTAAATTAATAGGTTTACATGCTGCAAGTCTTTCCACTTTTTTAGCATATTTGTTTTTAATGACTATTAGGATACAACATTCAAAGAGGTATTTTAATCTACAGGTTAATTGGCTAAAATTTATTTTGTTATTTGCTAGTGTGATAATATTTATGTATTTAACATTTGTGATTCCTAATTTATGGCTATGTTTAATATTAGAAATAATAGCAATTATCATTTTAATAGTATTAAATCAATCTTTGATTTTACCTATGCTTAAAAAGCTTACTATTAAATTTAAGTAGTGGTGTAAAAGTACTAATGATGCAGCAAATATATAAAAGTTAATGATTAAGTATTTTGTGAAGAATGGAGACAAGTAGTATGAAAGTAGTTATTATGGCTGGAGGGAGAGGGACAAGGATATCAGAATTATTCCCAGATATTCCAAAACCTATGATTCCAGTATGTGGAATACCTGTTTTAGAAAGAGAAATTTCTTCTTTAAAAGAACAGGGATTTACTGACATTATTCTTACTGTGGGTTATAAAGCTGAAAGTATTATGCAACATTTTGGTGACGGTAGAAAGTACGGGGTGCAAATTGAGTACTTTGTGGAAAAAGAACCATTGGGCAATGCAGGTGCTTTGTTTCGGATAAAGGATAAACTTACTGAAGATTTTTTATTATTGAATGCAGATGCAATGTTTAATGTTGATTTTAATCGGTTTGTGAAATTCCATAAAGCACATAATGGGTTGGTAACATTGTTTACTCATCCTAATAATCACCCATATGATAGTGGATTAATTGTTGCAAACAAAGAGAAAAAAGTAGAGCAGTGGCTAACTAAAGAAGATAAGCGACCTAAGTATTATCAGAATAGAGTAAACGCTGGATTACATGTTATCAATCCAGAAGCATTGGATCTGAAAGTGACTACTGATAAAGTAGATCTTGATAGACAAGTGTTAAAACCATTGTGTTCTTCGGGAAAAATATATTGTTATGATAGCCCGGAATATGTAAAAGATATGGGAACTCCAGAACGATATGAGACTGTTTGCAAAGACTTTGAAAATGGTACTGTTGAAGCAAGAAATTTAAAGAATAAGCAGAAGGCAATATTTTTAGATAGGGATGGAACAATTAATAAATATGTTGGTTTTTTAAGAAACATAGAACAGTTCGAACTACTTAGTGGTGTTTCCGAGGCAATCCGAAAAATTAATCAATCAGGATATCTAGCAGTAGTTGTTACAAACCAACCTGTAATAGCAAGAGGGGAGGTAACCTATACTGAATTACAAGAAATTCATAATAAGATGGAAACTATTTTAGGAAAAGATGGAGCATATCTAGATGGGATTTATTTTTGTCCACATCATCCAGATAAAGGGTTTAAAGGTGAAGTAAAAGAATTGAAGATAAATTGTAACTGTAGAAAACCTAATCCAGGACTATTGTTACAAGCGGCTAGTGATTTTAATATTAATTTAGAACAATCTTGGATGATAGGTGATGGGAAAAATGATATTCAAGCAGGTAAAAATGCAGGATGTAAGACAGTACTTATAGGAGATGATGAATTCGGTCAAGATATTACAGTTTATTCTTTGTTAGAATTTGTGAATCAGATAGTATGTTGAATATTCTTGTGTTGCCTGATCACTAACTTCCCATATTTTTCCTACTCAGCATAAAAATATGTAAGTGCCTCAAAACATGACGCACTAGTATTACAGCAGTTTTTCTGCTATACTAGCCGCATCATCAATGGAGGCACTTTTTAATGTCTCTTTTTCAAATGGCATTGTTCTGGAAGGTCTTCAGACTATGGCAATAACCGATTAATCACAGTCGGGTCTTCCTGATGATGATTGTTTGGCATTTCTGAAAGTAGATATTTTAAATATTCGTAAGTGCCTCAAAACATGACGTAGTGACCGACCATCTAGATCTTGATATACTGTGAAAAACAGAAATCAAGGGAGGGTTATACTCATGGCAAAAACAAATCAAGAAACTGTCACAGCGTTTGGAGAGGTTGTATGTTCATCAAATACTGCACACACTTATTGTGTAGCGAACAATACTAAAAATCGGACTACATCGAATGATAATCGTCTGATGATTTACTATCAAGAATGAAACTTACATCCCAGATGAATTTCAGTCAGATGCACTTTTACAGCTTTTACGCACATTGAAAAAGTTATGATGAAACGCATTGCAGGAGGCGCAAGCCGCATTTTTCTTGCCTGCGGCAGTACAGATTTCCGAAAACAGATCCCAGGATTAGTTGCAATGGTTACTCTTAATTTTAAGTTGGATCCGTATAATGATGATTATGTCTTTATCTTTTGTAACAGAAAGAGGGATGCCATAAAAGTCTTACGTTATGATCGCAATGGTTTTGTGCTGGCAACGAAAAAGCTGTTGGACGATATGAAATTTCAATGGCCGAGAACACCTAATGAAGTAAAAGAGATTACTTTCCAACAAGTCGAATGGCTTCTGCAGGGATTGAAAATTGAACAGAAAAAGGCTCATCATCAGGTAAAAATAAATGTAAAAAACTGTTGCTTTTGATCTTCATGATAACGCTATAAAAAGAGTGTAAAAAGCTTATAAAATCGGCATTTTTTAGTGCTGTAGTTCCTGCAAAACAGTAGAGAAATACCGTGAAAAATGGTATAATGTTCTTATCGAAAATGAAAAGGAAAATGGCATGACAGAACACGAAGAATTACTGATGTTGAGAGCTCTTGCAGCAAAACAGGCGTTGTATGATGCATACGTGGAAAGCGAGCGTTCATTGGATGAAATCATTGAATTGATTCTGCAATGCCTCTCAGTTATAATGAAATTTCATGCAGAGATACCAGAAAAAGGACAATAGAAACTGGAGATAAAATATGATAAATAAGGAAGTTACAAGACACATTAGAACTCATACAAAACACTCAAGTGAAGACCAGGCAGCGGTACATTTTTTAGAAAATCATTTAAAATCAGATGGAAAGATTAATCTGGATTTTGCAGCTGTTGATAAATGGCCGAATATAGATGGCAGATTTGAATTTGTTCCGCATCCGGATATTTCAAGAAGACCAGAACAGAACTTTTTTGTCCAGATTAAAGGCACACATCAACAAAAAGAACGTGATGGTAAAATAGTTTATCGGTTAAAGAGTCTTGCATTTCCTGCATTTATTTATGCTACAGTTTCTCTTGATCCGGGAATTCTTTTTCTTGTAACGGATCCAGATGAGCGAGGGAAAGAAAGAGTTTTCTGGAAATATATGTCCACTGAATTTGTGCATTCAATTGATTATAGCAAAGATAGTTGTATAGTGGAATTTGGTTTGGATGATGAGATTAAATATACGGATGAAAGTATTGATCAGTTCTGTGAAAAGCTTGAGAAAATTATAGAGCATCATTCATTTGTATCAAATCTGGATAAAAGAGGGTATTCGAGAAAAGATATCCAGAGCATAATGGAAGAGTGCAGTATTAGGATTTCAGATTGTATTGCTAATTTTGATATTTACAATGAAACAAGAGATGACCTTTCCAAAAATATGCTAAGAATGTTGAAAGAGTTATGTGTAGCGGCACTTTTAATGAATGCACTTTCAATAAAAGCTGAAGAGATGAGCCTGCAGCTGGCATGGGAATATGCGTTGCTGGATATTAAAACAAAGTATCTTGCTTATTTTTATAAAGGATTAGATTATATAGGTTATCGCACGCCAGAGATTGGACAATCAGAGCGACTGATGCTGAAATATTATGATTTTATGTGGAAAATCAGAGAAATGGCAAAACAAAAGTTTAACATAGACATTTTGGAAAATCTTGAAGAATTTCCGCGCTGTATAAATGGATTGGATCAGGAATATTACGAAATGATAGCAAAAGCAGTAGATTCGGTCGAAATTATTCATCCATTAGTAAATGTAACAAGATTTTATGTACATAAGAAAACAGCTTTTTATGTAGGGGCGGATAGATACTTTGAGCTTACTTTGCAGCTTGCAAGCATTTATGCAACGAAGTTCAACCGGATTACAGTATATACCAGACAGGATATTTCGACTAATTATTCAATTCAGATTGCATATTCTGATGCTACAGTTAATTTATGGGGAGTTGGGTCCAAGATAAAAGTTGTAACCGATTGGAAAGTATCAATAGAACCTTCCTGTCTCAATAAAATCGGAAAAATTCTCAAGAACTCTACTAGAATCAACTCACAATATGGAGAATATGACGCACTAATGGAATTTCTTACAGTAACAGGTATGAATCTGTTGGATTTGATTGATCTGAGAGAAGTTGAGTTTGACAGGATAATTACAGACATTTACGAGGATGCAAATACAAAATATTTTAAAGAAATTTTGCAGGAATTAAGAGTGGATTATTCCAGAGATTCAATGGTCAAAGGCCGAAATGTGATTAGATATCTGTTGCTGCATTTACGGGAAGAACTATTAGATAGCGTAATTGTGGAAAAAAGATATCCAAAGTATTTAAGTGATAATTTGGAAATTTCGAAAAAATGTTATCCGTTTGAATCGAATCCTTACATTTCTAATCTGCCAGATACCAATAGTAGTGATAAAAGCAGACGTGATTCGATCATCAGAATAGGAAATAAGAGGGCTTTTGATCGAGCCTTCCCGTATTTAAAGGTTCAGGATGAGACGATCCGGACAGGAGAAATTTATTTTGAAAAAGATACATTGGTAACAGATAAGGAAATAAAATCATTCAATTCAACATTGGATTCATGGGAACGGGGAGAAGGAAAAAGTCTGGTTCAAAAAGATGGGTATGTTTATATTGATTTTTATGAACGGACGACTTTACATATTTTGAGGTATCTTCTAAAATTATCAAAGTGTGAAAGAAATAAAGAGCAACGTACTATAAATCAAAGATTTTTGAAAGAAAATCAGGATTTGATAAGAGATGAAGTGAAAGAACAGGCTATAAAAATGCATTTATAAAATCGAAAGTCTTATTAATTTATGGGGCAGCAGGAACAGGAAAAACAACTCTTATGAATTACATTTCAAATATGCTGGAAGGAAAGCGAAAATTGTTCCTGGCGAAAACACATACCGCACTGGAAAATCTGAAAAGGAGAGTAGAAGATCAGGAGAATGTGGAGTTCAAAAGTATCAGAAGTTTTGGCTCTTCAAGAAATAATGGGAATTATGACGCGGTTTTCATAGATGAATGTAGTGTGATTGATAATCGGAATATGGAAAAGATAATTAACAAAATCGGGGAAAATTCACTGTTGATTTTAGCTGGGGATATTTATCAGTTAGAAGCTATAGAATTTGGAAACTGGTTCTATTATACAAAAGAAATAATCCTTACGAAAGGTGCAAAAGTTGAATTGTCTAATACTTGGAGAACAGATGATCAGAAGCTTATTGAGTTATGGAATGAGGTGAGAGAGCATAAGCCGTTGATAACTGAAAAAATGGCTATGGATGGTCCATTTTCAGAAGAGCTCGGGGCAAACCTTTTGAAAAAAGATGGATATAAAGATAATGTTGTTCTGTGCCTTAATTATGATGGTAAATTTGGATTAAATAACATGAACAATTATTTCCAATGTGCGAATCATGAAGGAGAGGCCGTTGTCTGGGGGGAATGGATATATAAAAAAGGTGATCCGATTTTGTTCAATGATTCTAAACGTTTTCCAGTACTTTACAATAATTTGAAGGGTTGGATTGTAGAAATAGAAAAAAACAAGACAGATATCAGGTTTACCATTGATATTGATATGAAGCTTACTGAAAAAGAATGTAAAGAAAATGAGATTGAGTTTGTAAAGGATACAGGAAAATATACGCGAATATGTCTTCAGATTTTTAAATATAACTATAATGTTCCAGAAAATGAAATAGATGAGATGCGAATGAAGGCTGTGGTGCCATTTCAGCTTGCATATGCAGTATCAATTCATAAAGCTCAGGGGCTGGAATATGATTCTGTGAAAATAGTGATTCCAGACAGTATTTCGGAAAGAGTGACGCATGGTGTTTTCTATACGGCAATTACACGAGCAAAAAAGAAACTGAAAATATATTGGAGTGCTGAAACGATGACGAGCGTAATAGAAAAATTTTCAAAGGAAGAGCTGGGAACCAGGAGTCTTGATATTATTAAGAAAAAATTGAATTGATCACATTGTGCTCTGATTCTATAAAGCAAAGATAAAAATATATAAGAGTTTTATTAATGTACGATAAGGGATTGTGAGTACAGTGAAGAAGAAAATGAAGTGCTGGAATAGTCTTTAGATATTCCGGCACTTGGTTTATCTGCGGATTGACACGGAAGGTACGCTACTGGTCACATGTAGCGAGAACAGTAACACAACACCTGCGAATACCAGAGCATTAAAAAATTCAGCTTGCAATAATAGAATTCTCATGTTAATCTAATACCACGCAGTCATCATTCTGATGAACTGCAAAAAGATCTATGAACCAAATCGGTAATTATTCAAAAAGCTCAGAATTCCGAGCAGATAATCCGATGACAAAACCAAAAGGATGAATATTGTTTGAAGATTATGTGATGGAGTGAGTTTCGCGTTATTGTTTCTCAAATATCTGATTTTAAGGGATAGTTGCTTCCATAGAAAACTATCTTGTGTTAAGATAAATATAACTTTAGAATCCTCTTCTTCAGGCAATCATTCATTGCACAGAAGAGAGGAGAATTCTATGAAAGAAAACAAGAAACGTGTATCAACTAAGAGAGCAATATCACAATGCAAAACATTGAAAGAGAAGCAGGAAGACTTTATCATGCTTCCAACGGTAGATTTCTGTTTCAAGGAATTGATGCAGAATGACAACATTCGCAAGAACATTATTGCAGCAC
>ENA-OQHY01000598-OQHY01000598.1-human-gut-metagenome-genome-assembly--contig:-NODE-598-length-19904-cov-2.880316_pt1 | contig 19904 bp, 28 predicted proteins | sample MGYA00242570_ERZ504733 | MGnify/ENA primary metagenome ERZ504733 (study PRJEB26092, sample SAMD00036219) | human gut metagenome | host: Homo sapiens | study: EMG produced TPA metagenomics assembly of... | reverse complement strand
GCGGTCGCCGTACTTGTCAATGGCCTCGCCGCCCATAGCGGCAGCAGTGTAGTGGAAGGTATGGCCGTACTTTTCAGCCACCTTTATCCAGCACCCGGAGGGTCTGCTTTACGATCTCCGGGCTGGAGCAATCGCCCCAGATGACAGCAATATTTTTTTCCATGAGGTACTCCTTTTATGCTCCAAACACATTTTCACGGATGGGGGTTATTCTGGATGGCCTTCATCAGGCCGCCGGCGGAGATGATGTTCTGGATAAAGGGCGGGAAGGGCTCGGCGTGGAACACCTTGCCGTTGGTCTCGTCGGTGATGACGCCGGTGTCAAAGTCTACCTGAACGGTGTCCCCAGCTCAATGGCGTCCACAGCTCCGGGCATTCCATGATGGGCAGGCCGATGTTGATGCTGTTGCGGTAGAAGATACGGGCAAAGCTTTTGGCAATGACCACCGCAATGCCGGCAGTCTTGATGCACAGGGGTGCGTGCTCGCGGGAGGAGCCGCAGCCAAAGTTCCAGCCGCCCACCATGATATCACCGGGCTGCACCCGGTTCACAAAATCCTTGTCGATATCCTCCATGCAGTGGCTGGCAAGCTCCTTGGCGTCCTGCGTGTTCAGGTGGCGTGCCGGGATGATGACATCGGTATCCACGTTATCCGGGTATTTGAAAACAGAACCTCTTGCGTTCATGCTCATGCTCCTTTCGGGTCAGACCGTGCGCGGGTCGGTGATGTAGCCGGTCAGGGCGCTGGCGGCGGCGGTGGCGGGAGAAGCCAGATAGACCTCACTGTCCACATGACCCATGCGTCCCACAAAGTTGCGGTTGGTGGTGGAAACGCAGCGCTCGCCCGCTGCCAGAATGCCCATGTAGCCGCCCAGACAGGGGCCGCAGGTGGGGGTGGATACGATGCAGCCCGCATCGATAAAGGCGGTAGTCCAGCCCCGCAGGATGCACTCCTTATAAACAGCCATGGTGGCGGGGATGATGATGCCGCGCACGCCCTTGGCGATGTGCTTGCCCTTGAGGATGTTGTAGGCGGCTTCCATGTCCTCTAAGCGGCCGTTGGTGCAGCTGCCGATGACCACCTGATCGATCTTGATGTCCTTGCCCTCGCTGGCCTTGTGGGTATTCTCGGGCAGATGGGGGTAGCTGACGGTGGGCTCCAATGCGCTGAGGTCGATCTCGATGGTCTTTTCGTACACGGCATCGGGGTCAGCTTCGTAGAACACCGGCGGGCGCTGGCTGCGGCCTGCAAGATAAGCCTTGGTCACCTCGTCCACCGGGAAGATACCGTTCTTTGCACCGGCCTCAATGGCCATATTGCAGATGCACAGGCGGTCGTCCATGGTCAGGCCAGCCACGCCCGGGCCGGTGAACTCCATGGATTTATACAGTGCGCCGTCCACACCGATCATACCGATGATATGCAAAATCAGATCCTTGCCGGACACCCGGGGATTAAATTTGCCGGTAAGCACAAACTTGATGGCAGAGGGCACCTTGAACCACGCCATGCCGGTGGCCATGCCAGCGGCCATATCGGTAGAGCCTACACCGGTGGAGAAGGCACCCAGCGCACCGTAGGTACAGGTGTGGCTATCCGCGCCGATCACGCAGTCACCGGCGGTGACGATGCCTTTTTCCGGCAGCAGCGCGTGCTCAATGCCCATCTGGCCGACATCGTAGAAGTTGAGGATATCGTATTTATTGGCGAACTCCCGGCACTGCTTGGACTGGGTAGCACTCTTGATATCCTTATTGGGTACAAAGTGGTCCAGCACAATGGCGATATGCTCTTTATCAAACACGCGGTCGAAACCGGCGCGTTCAAACTCGTTGATGGCCACCGGGGTGGTGATATCGTTGCCCAGCACGATGTCCAACTTTGCGTTGATGAGCTGGCCTGCCTTGACCTCCGGCAGTCCGGCGTGTGCGGCAAGGATCTTCTGCGTCAGGGTCATTCCCATGGTAGTTTTCTCCTTTTTACTTATAACCCTCTCAGTCAATGCCTTACGGCATTGCCAGCTCCCCCGAAAGGGGGAGCTGGCGCAAAGCGCCTGAGAGGTTCGTTCTTTACTTGTTATTGATTGCGCTGACAAGGGCACGGATACCGGCCACGATAATATCGGTGTCGGTACCGGCACCCCATGTGACCGTGTTGTCGCCCCAGACAAGGCCTACATAGGAGGCTGCGCGGGAGGTAGAGCCTCGTCCAGACTGTGCTCAGAGTAGTTTTCCAGATGGAAGTCCATACCGGTGGCGCTCTGGATGGCGTTGGCTACGGCATCCAGACGGCCGTTGCCCACCGAGGTGACCACCTTGCGCTGGCCGTTCAGCTCCAGTGTGACTGTGGCGGTAATGCCGTTTACCTGTGCAAAGTGGGCTTCCACCACGTTCAGCGGCTTTGCACGGTTGAGGTAGGTATCCTCGAAGATGTGCAGCACCTCGGCGGCGCTCAGCTCCTTGTGGCTGTGGTCGGACACGCTCTTGACCTTGTAGCCCAGCGCCTCCCGCATCTTGGGGGGCAGATTGTAGCCGTAGTTCTGTTCCAGCACAAAACCGATGCCGCCCTTGCCGCTCTGGCTGTTGATGCGGATGACATCGGCGTCGTAGGTGCGGCCGATGTCGTGGGGGTCCACCGGGATGTAGGGGCAGGTCCAGCGGTGTTCGCCGGTCTGCTTGCGGTACGCCATGCCCTTGGCAATGGCGTCCTGATGGCTGCCAGAGAAGGCGGCAAACACCAGCTGTCCGGCGTAGGGGGTACGCTCGTAGATGTGCATCCGTGTCACCCGCTCGTAGGTGGCGCAGATGGCGGGCATATCCGAGAAGTCCAGCTTAGGGTCTACGCCGTGGCTGTACATATTCATGGCCAGCGTCACAGCGTCCACATTGCCGGTGCGCTCGCCGTTGCCAAACAGGCAGCACTCCACGCGCTGTGCGCCCGCCAGCACTGCCAGCTCTGCGCAGGCCACACCGGTGCCGCGGTCGTTGTGGGGGTGGGTGGAGATGATCACGCTGTCGCGGTACTTCAGGTGCTTGTCGCAATACTCGATCTGGTTGGCGTACACATGGGGCATACTCATCTCCACGGTCACCGGCAGGTTGATGATCATGGGGCGCTCCGGGGTGGGCTGCATGATATCCAGCACGGCGTTGCACACCTCTACGGCGTAGTCCACCTCGGTGCCGGTAAAGCTTTCGGGGCTGTACTCGAACAGGAAGTTGCCCTCGTACTCCTCGCTGAGCTGCTTGACCAGCTTTGCACCGTCCACGGCGATCTGCTTGATCTCTTCCTTGGACTTGTGGAACACCTGCTCCCGCTGCGCCACAGAGGTGGAGTTGTAGAAGTGGATCACCGCCCGGGGTGCGCCCTTGACTGCCTCGAAGGTGCGGCGGATGATGTGGTCGCGGCACTGGGTCAGCACCTGCACGGTGACGTCGGCGGGGATCATGTTCTTTTCGATCAGGGTACGCAGGAACTCGTACTCGGTCTCGCTGGCGGCGGGGAAGCCCACCTCGATCTCCTTGAAGCCGATCTTTACCAGCATCTGGAAGAACTCCAGCTTTTCTGCAAGGCTCATGGGCACGATCAGCGCCTGATTGCCGTCCCGCAGATCCACGCTGCACCATGCGGGAGCCTTTTCAATATGGTCTTTTTTTACCCAGCTGTCATAACCGGCGGGTACCGGATAGTACCCCGGTGCGTACTTGGTAGCGTCCATCATCCTGTTGTCCTCCTGATGTTGTGGTGCATAAAAATGCACCCCTTCCGTCTGCTCGTTTCACTCGCATCCACCTTCCCCAAGGGGACGGCTTTCCGGAATGCGGTAAAGTTTGCGGTATTGCCCAAAGGCGCCCCCTTGGGGGAGCTGGCATCGCATAGCGATGCCTGAAGGGGTATCCGCATACAAAAAGGCTCCCGTCTTTCAAGGCGAAAACCTTGAGAGACGAGAGCCTGTAAATGGCTTTTACAGGGCACCCGTGGTACCACTCTCCTTGCTGTACGGTCAGGTACAGCCACTTTGCACGATCGGCCAAAACAGCGAATCGCTGCCCCTGTAACGGTGGGCGTCCGTCAGAACCTACTTGTCCGTTCAGTTCTGCCGCTCAGGGGCCAGTATCCGAAGTTCTCTGCACCCGCCTTGCACCACCCGGCGGCTCTCTGCACGCAGAAGAAAGATCGTTTTATCCCCGTCAACGCATTTGCACTTTGTTGAAAGTGAGATAATTTTAGCACGCCTGCCAGAAAGTGTCAAGAAGTTTCGTTCAGGATAAAGATGAAAGCATTTCATAATACCATGGGGTAAATCATGCAAAATTGAGGTCGTTGCTCCCCTGCCCCCTCATCCGGCAAGCCCTTTGCGCACCTATAATATGGTAACTGAGCGGCTTTAGCCCTCTTTGTTAAGAAACTGCTAAGTTTTTGCAAAGTTGCCCTCGCTGCGCTGTTGCCGGGCGGCAAGGTGTGGTATACTGGACGCAGCAAACGGGTGGAAGCCCACTTTATATAGAAGGAGGAACATCCCATGAAAGAAGTCAAGCCATCCAAAAAGCCGCTGGCCATCTACTATGCCATCGTGTTGCTGGTGCTGCTGGTCATCAACTTGTGGTCATGCCGTGGCTGGCCGAGCGTCAGGTGCAGGAGGTAGACTACGGCACCTTTATGAGCATGACCGAGCAGGAAAACATCGGCAAGGTGGATATCCAGTCCAACCAGATCATTTTTACGGATAAGGACAACAAGCAGATCTACAAGACCGGCCTGATGAACGACCCCAGTCTGACCGAGCGTCTGTACGATGCCGGTGCGCAATTCTCCAGCGAGATCGTGGAGCAGGGTTCGCCGGTGCTCAGCTTTTTGCTGTGGTTCGTGCTGCCCATCCTGCTGTTCAGCTTCATCGGCAACCAGATGAACAAAAAGCTGATGGAAAAAGCAGGCGGCGGCCCGGGCTCCATGATGTTTGGCGGCGCGGGCAAATCCAACGCAAAGGTGTATGTGCAGTCCACCCACGGCATCCGCTTTGCGGATGTGGCCGGTGAGGACGAAGCCAAGGAGAACCTGCAGGAGATCGTCAATTATCTGCACGACCCCAAGCAGTACGAGGAGATCGGCGCCTCCATGCCCAAGGGCATTCTGCTGGTAGGTCCTCCGGGCACCGGCAAGACCATGCTTGCCAAGGCCGTGGCAGGTGAATCCAACGTGCCCTTCTTCTCCATTTCCGGCTCGGAGTTCGTGGAGATGTTCGTGGGCATGGGTGCCTCCAAGGTGCGTGACCTGTTCAAGCAGGCCAAAGAAAAAGCACCCTGCATCGTATTCATTGATGAGATCGACGCCATTGGCAGAAGCGCAACAGCGGCCAGTTTGGCGGCAATGACGAGCGCGAGCAGACCCTGAACCAGCTGCTTACCGAGATGGACGGCTTTGAGGGCAACACCGGTGTCATTATTCTGGCGGCTACCAACCGCCCGGATTCCCTCGACCCTGCCCTGACCCGTCCCGGCCGGTTTGACCGCCGTGTGCCCGTGGAGCTGCCCGACCTGAAGGGCCGCGAAGAAATTTTGAAGGTACACGCCAAAAAGGTGAAGATCGCCCCGGGTGTGGACTTCAACACCGTGGCACGCATGGCCTCCGGTGCCTCCGGCGCAGAGCTGGCCAACATTGTGAATGAAGCTGCTCTTCGTGCCGTACGGGCAGGGCGCAAGAGCGTGACGCAGGCCGACCTTGAGGAGAGCATCGAGGTGGTCATTGCCGGCTACCAGAAGAAGAACTCCATCCTGACCGACCACGAAAAGTGCATCGTAGCCTACCACGAGATCGGCCATGCCCTTGTGGCAGCCAAGCAGTCCAACTCTGCCCCGGTGCAGAAGATCACTATTATCCCCCGCACCTCCGGCGCACTGGCTACACCATGCAGGTGGACGAGGCAACCACTACCTGATGAACAAGGCCGAGCTGGAAAATAAAATCGCTACCCTGACCGGCGGCCGCGCCGCCGAGGAGGTAGCCTTCAATTCCATCACCACCGGCGCATCCAATGATATCGAGCAGGCAACCAAACTTGCCCGCGCCATGCTGACCCGCTACGGCATGAGCGATGAATTTGACATGGTAGCGCTGGAAACCGTAAACAACCAGTATCTGGGCGGCGATACCTCGCTGGCCTGCAGTGCCCAGACCCAGCGCGAAATCGATCAGAAGGTGGTAGAGCTGGTCAAGACCCAGCATGAAAAGGCCATTCGCATCCTGACCGAGAACCGCGCAAAGCTGGACGAGCTGGCACAGTACCTGTACCAGAAAGAGACCATCACCGGCGAGGAGTTCATGGATATCCTCAACCGCGATGATGCCGAAAACAAACCAGAAAATCCCTGAAAATAAAAATTTTTGAATCTTTTGCAATAATCCGGCCGCCGTATCCGTTTACAAAGCAGATACGGCGGTTTTCCATTGTGGATGCGCCGCAGCTGAACCATGGTTCCAAAAAAGATTATGATGCAAAAAAACAAGGCAGTCCCTGCGGCTGCCGTTTTCAGGAGGTATTTCCTATGAAGATGCTGAACAAAAAGTTTGTCCGTACCTGAGCTGTGCCGCTGTGGCGGTGTGTGCCGCTGCCATGCTGAGCGTGGGTGCATTTGCCGCCGAGGTGGATTCCACCTGCGTGGAGGGCTATCTGCCCCCGCAGGAGCAGATGGTGCAGGGTGACATCGCACTGCACAGCGGTGACGTTGCCGTGGGCGAAAAAGACCCCAGCTACGGCGGCTACGGTGCCCCGGAGGGCAACCCCATTCAGGCAATATCATGCTGATCTCCGGCGATGAGCTGGCCGACACCGCAAAGACCGAGGCACGCTACACCGTGAAGGGTCTGCTGGGCAAGCAGCTGCTGTACACCGCCCGCCAGAAGGACGGCGTGCTGACGCTGGACGTCCCCGCCGAGGTGGCTACCTTCCGCACCACCATCGAGGATATGCAGACCCTGCAGGCCAGCGGCGTGAAAACGCTGGTGCTGGTGACCGAGAAGAACACCACCACCCTGAACCTCTCGCTGCTGTGCGAGGGACAGAAGTCCGGTACCCACGTCACCCTGCGGCACCTGGGCAGCAACGCTACCCTCTCTGTGGGTCTGCGCTGCCGCCGCGACCTGCTGATCGGCCGCTAATCGGAAAAACGGCAGTATAATTTGTGGTTCAGAAACGCCCACAGGCGTTTCTGAACCACTTTTTTTAATGATGACAAGACCCCCGGCGGGCAGCCGGGGGTCTTGTCGCACACTTATGGAGACTTGGACAGGAATAAAAGGAAGATCACATTCCCTTTGCGGGAAAGAGAATCGCTGCTTACTTGCCGCGGACGGCTGCGAAGCCGGCTTCCAGATCGGCAAGGATATCATCAATGTGCTCGGTGCCGATGGACAGGCGGATGGTGTTCTGGTAGATCTGCTGCTCGGCCAGTTCGGCATCGGTCAGCTGGCTGTGAGTGGTGGAGGCCGGGTGGATGACAAGGCTCTTCACGTCCGCTACGTTGGCCAGCAGAGAGAAGATCTTCAGGTTATCAATGAAGGTAAAGGCCTCCTCGCGGCCGCCCTTGATGTTAAAGGTAAAGATAGATGCGCCGCCGTTGGGGAAATACTTCTGGTACAAAGCGTGATCCGGGTGATCCGGCAGCGAGGGATGGTTCACCTTTTCCACCTGCGGGTGGTTGGCAAGGAACTCCACCACCTTTTTGGTGTTCTCTACATGACGCTCAATGCGCAGGCTCAGCGTCTCAGTGCCCTGCAGCAGCAGGAAGGCGTGAAGGGGGAGATGGTAGCGCCGGTATCACGCAGCAGGATAGCGCGGATGTAGGTGACAAAAGCGGCAGGGCCTGCGGCATCCGCAAAGGAGACGCCATGGTAGCTGGGGTTCGGGGCGGCAATGTTGGGGTAACGGCCGCTGGCCTTCCAGTCGAAGTTGCCGCTGTCCACGATGATGCCGCCCAGCGTGGTGCCGTGGCCGCCGATGAACTTGGTAGCAGAGTGCACCACGATGTCTGCGCCGTGCTCGATGGGACGGATGAGGTACGGGGTGCCGAAGGTATTGTCAATGACCAGCGGCAGGCCGTGCTTGTGGGCAATGGCGGCAATGGCATCGATATCCGGGATATCGCTGTTGGGATTGCCCAGTGTTTCCAGATACACAGCCTTGGTGTTGGGCTGGATCGCGGCCTCCGCCTGTGCAAGGTCGTGGGCATCCACAAAGGTGGTGTTGACGCCGAACTGGGTCAGGGTGTGAGCCAGCAGGTTGTAGCTGCCGCCGTAGATGGTGTTTTGTGCCACGATGTGGTCACCGGCCTGTGCCAGTGCCTGAATGGTGTAGGTGATGGCGGCTGCACCGGAAGCGGTAGCCAGTGCTGCCACGCCGCCCTCCAGCGCTGCGATGCGCTTTTCAAACACATCCTGCGTGGAGTTGGTCAGACGGCCGTAGATATTGCCTGCATCGGCCAGACCGAAGCGGTCGGCGGCGTGCTGGCTGTTGCGGAACACATAAGACGTGGTCTGGTAGATGGGCACCGCACGGGCATCGGTGGCGGGGTCGGCCTGCTCCTGACCGACATGAAGCTGCAGGGTCTCAAATTTATATTCAGACATTGTTATTTGCCTCTCTTAATATACTAAAAGTATTATTGTTGTGTACAAAAAATCCCGATGCGTTTTCAAAGGCGCACCGGGCAGTGTGGTCTACCGGAGCTGCTGCTGTCACATTCGGGTGCACATTCGCGCAGCCGAGGGCAACTTACAGTACACATCCGATGCCGGTGCCCGGTTGGTATGCATTCGCCCACAGCGATAATTCGCGTGCAGCAGTTCTTTCCAGATCAGCTTCATCTTTGTGCCCTCCTTCCGGTAAAACTTTTCCATCCCTCTATGTACCACCCGCCGGAGAACCTCTGTTTCATTTCCCTACAATACTGGTGGGTTGGATGTTCGCATTATATCCCGTTCTACCTAGTTTGTCAATAGGTTAATTCCACTTTTTCAAGGATGTATTTTTTGCATGATAATTTTGCCCGTGCCGCCCCCGCCCGACAGCATTTTGTACAGCGCCCCCTCTGAACAAAAACGAAGCCCGGAACGTCTGCGGACGCTCCGGGCTTCGTTTTTTCATAAAATGGTCAGACCTGCTTTGTCTGTTCCGTCCGGGTGGAAATGCCGAACAGCACAAAGCCGATGACGAACAAAATGGCAATGGAGCCCACACCCACGTTGCGCTGCCGGTCAGCTGGCTACCCACGCTGACGATCATGGTGCCAAGGAAGGAGGCACCCTTGCCGCAGATGTCGAACAGGCCAAAGTATTCGCCAGATTTTTCCTGCGGGATGATCTTGGCAAAGTGGCTGCGGCTCAGTGCCTGCACACCGCCCTGGAACATACCCACCACCACGGCCAGCACCCAGAACTGCCACTGACTCTTCAGGAAGAAGGCAAAGACGGCAATGCCGGTATAGGCCGCGATGCACACCGGGATCAGGGTCTTGGATTCATATTTCTGGCTCAGGCGGCCAAAGATCAGCGCCGAGGGGAAAGCCACGATCTGGGTGACCAGCAGCGCCAGCAGCAGGCCGGTGGTGTCCAGCCCCAGTGCCGTGCCGTAGGCGGTGGCCATATCAATGATGGTATACACGCCGTCAATGTAGCAGAAGAAGGCCAGCAGGAACCAGAACACCTGCTTGTCCTGCGGCAGATGCTTCAAGGTCTGCCCAATGCGCACAAAACTCTGGCGGATGGCGTGCTGCTCCACCTCCACATAGTTGATCTGGCGGTATTTTTTCAGCAGCGGCAGGGTGACCACCAGCCACCACACAGCAGTAATGACCAGCGCGATAGACAGCGCGGTCATCTGGCTGAGCCCCACTGCGCTGCTGCCCAGCACCAGCGCCAGACAGACCACAAAGGGCACGCAGCTGCCGATATAGCCCCACGCGTACCCGCGGGAGGACACCATGTCCATCCGCTCCGGGGTGGTCACATCGCCCAGCATGGAGTCGTAGAACACCAGACTGCCGGAGTAGCCGATCTTGGCAATGATAAAAATGACCAGAAAGGCCATCCATGTGCCCGCCAGACCCATGGCACAGCAGCCGATGACGCCCACAAAAAGGCAGAGCATGAAGATGGGCTTTTTAAAGCCCTTGGTGTCCGCCAGCGTGCCCAGAATGGGGCCCAGAATGGCGGTGACCACCGTAACGATGGAGCTTGCGTAGCCCCAGTAGGCCAGATAGTCCACCTTGCTCACGCCACCGGCTTCGGCCAGCGCATTGAAGAAGATGGGCACCAGCGTAGCGATCATCAGCACAAAGGCCGAGTTGCCCACATCGTATAAGATCCACGCCCGCTCCAGCGGTGTCACCTTGAATTTTTCAGTTTTCATCGTATTTCCCTTTTCCCCTTGCACCGCCGGACGGTGCAGTTTTTAAAATTCCCCAAAGGTGTGGTCGTAGGCGGCGTCCAGCGGCTCGTCCGTGTCCAGCTTTGCCACATACTCTAAGATCAGCCGCTCTGCCAGCGGCAAAGCCTTGGCGTACAGCGCATCCAGCTTGCGGTTGCTCTCGGTGCACTGCGGGTTCGGCTGCGGGTTTGCCACAAGGCCGTGCATTCCATCGTACTTGCCCAGCACCTTCATGCCGGTCAGCACCACCCAGCGCTTGACCGGGTTCGAAGCCTGCAGCACCTTATGCACCAAGATCATCCCCTTCAGGCTTCCAGCGCGGTCTGCTCCGAAATATCCTTGTAGAACGGCGCAATGACCCGGGCATTTGCCGCGCTGGGGTGGATATGGCTGGCGGTAAAGAAGGTCAGCGGGTCATAGCCGTCCCGGCGCAGCAGCATATTGTCGAACTCGGTCTCGATCTCGCAGTGGGTCACACCACTCTCCCGGGTAAACTGCTCCACAAAGGGGTGGCAGGTGCTGTCCAGCGCAAAATGGCACACAAAACCCAGCGCGTAGGCCAGCGCAGCCTCGCGGTCGGCTTCCTCGTGCACCACCCGCCGGGCCCGGTCAAAGAACGTTCTGCCCGGCTCGTCGTGCATGGCGTTGCCCAGCGCGGCGACCGGGGTGGACTTTTCCGCATGGTAATAGAACAGCAGATCCGGCCCGTGCAGACCGATATCGTACAGTTCCGGTGTGCCTCCAGCTTTTTCCGCAGCGGCGCGGGCAGATGATCCAGCACATTTGCGCCAAAGCGGCGGTGTGCGTAGGTAGAGGGCATTTCTCATTCCTCCTTCTTGCAGTGCCAGCGCCCGCCGCCCTGTTCCGGCTGCACTGACCAAAAATTCTATCGTTTCCAGTATAGCAGAAGTTTGCCGACCTTCTACCCTTTTGTGTCTGTTTTCTGTAAAAAGTTTTAATAATTTTGCTGTACCTCCTGCCAAATAAAAGAGGCTTCCGGAATGCCCGCAGACATTCCGGAAGCCTCTTTTCGATTATTTCAGGTTCACACGCTCTCATAGCCCTGCGGCATCTCGCTCTTGCGGTCGCGGGACATCAGGTTGCGCAGCGCATCGCTGGCGCTCATGCCCTCCTTGACGATGGCGTTCACCGTCTGGGCAATGGGCATTTCCACATGGTACTTCTCGGCCAGCTCCATGGCGGCGGGCAGGGCGTTGATGCCCTCCACCACCATGCCGACCTCCTTCACAGCCTGCTCCGGGCTTTCGCCCTTGCCGATCAGGATACCGGCGCGGTTGTTGCGGCTGTGCATACTGGTGGCGGTGACGATCAGATCGCCGATGCGGCCAGACCCGCAAAGGTCTGGACATTGCAGCCCATAGCCACGCCCAGTCGGGCGATCTCGGCAATGCCGCGGGTGATCAGGGCGGCGCGGGCGTTATCGCCGTAGCCAAGCCGGTGGAGATGCCGACGCCCAGCGCAATGACGTTCTTCATAGCACCGCTCAGTTCCACGCCCTTGATATCAGTGTTGGTGTACACGCGCATACAGGTGTTGCTGAACACCTCCTGCACCACCTCGGCAGCCTCCAGATCCGGGCTGGCGGAAACGATGGTGGTGGGCAGATCCAGCGCCACCTCCTCGGCGTGGGTGGGGCCGCTGAGCGCCACCAGACGCACCGCGCGGGGGCCGTTCTCGTGGCTCAGCTCATCGGCAAGGATCTCGGTCATGGTATATAAGGTATCGGGCTCAATGCCCTTTGCCACATCCACAATGATCTGGCCGGAGCGGATATAGGGCCGCGCCTTGGCCGCCGTGGCACGCACGAACACCGACGGCACTGCAAACAGCAGCACGTCCTTGCCGGTACACACTTCCTCTATGCTTTTGGTAAAACGCAGCTCCTGCGGGATGACCATTCCCGGCAGATTGGGGTGCACCCGGGTGGCGGAAAGGTTGTCCACCTCGCTTCAATAGCCGACCACACCTGTACATCATTGCCGCTGACGGTCAGCATCCGTGCCAGAGCCATGCCCCAGGTACCTGCACCCAGAACACCAATACTAAACTTTTTCACGTTCGTATCCTCCGTGTCTGCACCGGGCAAGGGGCAAGCCCCTGCCGGTGGATTTGCGCCGCGCCGGGCCGTTGCCCCGCACCCGCGCACTGTTATGTTCATTGTACACGAAAGCGCCCACAGCGTCAAGCATCTGCCGCATTGCACAAATATTTAACAAGTTTATGCAATTTTTCGGTCACATCACACGTTTTGTGCAAACTGTTTGCGCTGCGGGGCATTTCATGCTATTATAGTATTCTGGTAGGTTTTGTAGGGATTTGTGATTCAGTCTCTTGACTTAGACCCTACTTTAAGGTATATACTGCTTTAGCCGGCAAAAGCCTTGCCGGTCTGCGCATTTTATTTTGAGGAAAAAACGATGTTTGAAGCACTTTTATCCAACCGCACGGTCAGCGTGCTGGTGGAGGCGCTGCCCCGCATCCTGACGGCAGGCCTGACCATGACCATTCCGCTGACCCTTCTCTCCTTCTTTTTTGCCATGATCATCGCAGTGGCGGTGGCGCTGGTGCAGTACGCCAATGTGCCGGTGCTGCGGCAGATCGCCCGGTTCTATATCTGGGTCATCCGGGGCACGCCGCTGCTGGTGCAGCTGTTCATCATCTTTTACGGTCTGCCCAGCGTGGGCATCATGCTGAACGCCTTTCCGGCGGCGGTCATCGCCTTTGCTTCAACGAGGGTGCCTACTGCGCCGAGACCATGCGCGGTGCGCTGGAAAGCGTACCGCAGGGGCAGCTGGAGGCCGGGTACTGTGTGGGCATGAGCTGGTGGCAGATCATGCGCCGCATCGTGCTGCCGCAGGCGCTGCGCACCGCTGTGCCTGCGCTGTCCAACTCCCTCATCGGCATGATCAAGGACACCTCGCTGGCGTCCAATATCACGGTGGCAGAGCTGTTCATGGCCGGGCAGCGGGTAGCCGCCCGCACCTACATCTTCCTGCCCATCTACTGTGAGGTGGCTGTGGTGTATCTGCTGTTCTGTACCGTCATCACCAAGCTGCAGGCGCTGCTGGAACGTCAGCTCAACGCCCGCGGCTTCCAGTAAAAAGGGAGGTGCGCACCTATGGCTATGTTAGAGATCCGCAATGTGCAAAAAACCTTTCGCACCTACGCAAAGCCCGGCCTTTTCCACCGTCCCGGTGCACGGAAGGTCGCCAGCGAGCTGCCCGTGCTGCGCGGGGTAGACCTGACCGTGGAAAAGGGCGATGTGGTGGCGATTCTGGGGCCGTCCGGCTCCGGCAAGACCACCCTGCTGCGGTGCCTGAATTTTCTGGAGACTGCCGATGCCGGGCAGCTGGTGTTTGACGGCGAAAGCTTTGACCTTGCCCATGCAGGCCGCACCGACATTGCCCGGCTGCGCAAAAAGACGGCCTTTGTGTTCCAGAACTACAACCTGTTCCGCAACAAGACTGCCCTGCAGAACGTGACCGAAGGCTGATTGTGGCGCGCAAACTGCCCAAGGAGCAGGCGGATGAGATCGGCATGAAGATGCTGGCCAAGGTAGGCCTTGCAGACCGCGCCGACTACTACCCCCGCCAGCTTTCCGGCGGGCAGCAGCAGCGGGTGGCGATTGCCCGTGCCCTTGCCGCCGACCCGGAGATCATCTATTTCGACGAGCCCACCAGCGCCCTTGACCCGGAGCTGACCGGCGAAGTGCTCAGCGTGATGCGGCAGCTGGCCGAGGAGGGCATGACCATGCTGGTGGTTACCCATGAGATGGGCTTTGCCCGCAACGTGTCCTCCAAGACCGTGTTCATGGAAAACGGCGTGGTGGTGGAGCAGGCACCCTCTCAGCAGTTCTTTGCATCCCCCAAGGAGGAGCGCACCCGGGCCTTCCTGCGCAGGATCGCCCATACGGAATAAAACCACTTCTCTTTTTGCATTTTTCACGACAGAAAGGAATTTTTACTTATGAAACGCAGAACCTTTATTTCTCTGATGGGTGTTATGGCCGCAGCCGGGGTGCTGTCCATGACCGGCTGCTCCTCCAAGGACACCGCCGCCAGTACTGCCAGTTCCGCAACACTGAATAAGCTGGACAACATCCAGAAGAGCGGCAAGCTGGTGGTGGCACTGGAAGGCGCATGGCAGCCGTGGAGTTACCACGACGCCTCCGACACGCTGGTGGGCTATGACGTGGAGGTATCCCGCGCCATTGCCGAAAAGCTGGGCGTGGAGCCGGAGTATGTAGAGAGCGACTGGGACAGCCTGTTTGCCGGTCTGGACGCCGGCCGCTACGACATGGTGTGCAACGGCGTGGAAGTGACCGAGGAGCGCGCCAAGACCTATGCGTTTACCACCCCCTACGGCTACATCCACACTGCGCTGGCTGTGCGCAAGGATAACGAGGACATCCAGACCTTTGAGGACCTGAAGGGTAAGACCACCGCCAACAGTCTGGCTTCTACCTACATGGAATTGGCCGAGAGTTACGGCGCTACCGTGCAGGGCATCGACACGCTGGAAGAGACCATCCAGCTGCTGACCGCCGGCCGCATTGATGCCACCCTGAACGCGGACGTTTCCTTCTACGACTACCTGAATGTCCACCCGGACGCAGACTTCAAGCTGGTGGCACAGACTGCCGAGGCTTCTCATGTGGCCATCCCGGTGCTCAAGAGCGAGGATACCGCCTATCTGGACGCGCTGAACACCGCCATTGAGGAGCTGCGCGCCGACGGCACCTTAAAGACCCTGAGCGAGAAGTATTTCGGACAGGATATCTCTTCTGAAAACTAATTTTATATGTAACCTTGCACCGCTGTGGAAAACCCGCAGCGGTGTTTTTTATGTCTTTCTATTGACTTGTGCAATATTATATGCTATATAATATTATAGAAACAGACCACGCCGAAAGGAGGCTGTTCCCACATGAGTTTTCCCATCAGTGCCGCGCTGCTGGACGCCATTGTGCTGTCCGTGGTGGCGCAGGAGCCGGAAGGTACCTACGGCTACAAGATCACCCAACAGGTCACTCACACGCTGGAACTGAGCGAATCCACCCTGTACCCGGTGCTGCGCCGGTTACAGAAGGACCAGCTGCTCACGGTCTACGATGCGCCCTTCAATGGCCGCAACCGCCGCTATTATCAGATCACCGCCGCCGGGCGGGAGCAGCTTGCCGCCTACGCGCAGGAGTGGAGCCGCTACCGTTCTTCCATTGACACATTTTTCAGAGAGGTGGAATGATCTATGACCCGTACTGCATTTCTTGCTGCGCTGGAGCAGCTTCTGGCTCCCCTGCCGGAGGCCGAGCGCAAGGACGCTTTGAGTTATTACGAGGATTATCTGGATGCCGCCGGGCCGGAGAACGAAGCCCGCGCCATTGCGGAGCTGGGCAGCCCGGAGGAGGTCGCCCGCAAGATTCTGGACGAGCAGACCCCGGCAGACAGCTCTGCCGCCCCGGCATCCCCTGCCCGCAAGCCGCATTCCCGCTGGCGCATGGTGCTGGGCGGCGGGCTGGCGGTGCTGGTACTGGTTTGCTTTTTCTTCCAGCACTCTAAAGCCACCCCGGTGCAGCCGGTCGAGCCCGTTTCTTCTGCCTCGGAAATTCCTGCTTCCTCTGCGGAACCAGCTGCCGAGAGTGCCTCCACGCAGCCCGCCGTTCCCGTTTCCACTCCAGACGGCTTGACTTTCTCCCTCTCTGCTGAGATGGTCCACGATAAGTTATCCCTGAAGTTGGATTATGGTACCGTTCTCTTTGTTGTTGACCCAAATGCTTCTGACATCACGCTGCAGTTTGATGGCTTTAGGACCCGGTACCTCACCCATTCCAGCGAAAAAGCTGGGACCACAGAGTTTTCCTACCATATTCCCAAATACAGCGCTCTCCCTGATTCCGACAGCGCTTTGCTCACCATTACCGTTCCGGAAAATATCCTGCATGAGGTGGACATTGATCTTGCTATGGGGGACGTTGACCTTGGCACCCTCTCTCTGGATGAACTGGATTTGGAACTTGCCATGGGGAGCGTCTCTGCCGACAGCCTAACTGTGAAGGATGCAGATTTTGATCTTGCCATGGGCAGCTGTCACATTGACCATCTGTCCGCACCGGAATTCGATGCCGAACTTGCCATGGGGGACTGCACCATCGGTATGCTGTCCGGTGCTCAGGATGTCAACATCTCGGTCACCCTTGGCAAGGCCGCCTTGACCCTGGAGGGCAGTGCCTCGGACTATACCCTCGTCACCAATGGGCTTATGGGCACTTCCATCCAGGATGGCAAGGCCAATCCCTCTCGTAAAATCTCCCTCAGTACCACCACCGGCGATCTCTCCATCTCCTATACGAATTGACCCCTAAACGCAGAATACCCCCGGCATCCGAACGAAACGAAAACGGATCGGGGGTGTTTTTATGCTTCCCTGTGAAAATAATCGTAGATGGTCTGTGCCAGCTGCCTGCCCACACCAGGTGTGTTTTCCAGCTGGTCGGGGGTGGCGTCCTTCACCGCGCCCACGCTCTTGAACTGCGTCAGCAGGGCTTTGGCTGTTTTAGGGCCTACGCCCGGCACCTCGGTCAGGTGGAGGAGTAGCTTTTTTGCTTCATCTGCTGCTTGCGGTAGGCGTTGGCAAAGCGGTGGGTCTCGTCCTGAATGGCAGTAATGAAGGTAAAGGTACCGCGGTTCATGTTGATGGCAATTTCCCGCCCGTCGCTGTCCACGATGGCGCGGGTGCGGTGGTGGTCATCCTTTACCATGCCGTACAGCGGCACATCTGCCAGCGCTGTACCGGCAAGCGCCTCCTTTGCGGCGCTCACCTGTCCCCTGCCGCCATCCATCAGCAAAAGATCCGGCTTCTGTCCGAACCAGTTGCCGCTGGGCTGGCCGTTTTCGGCCTGTGCAGCGTATTTTTCGTACTCTGCCGCCCGGCGGGAGACGGTCTCTGCCAGCGAGGCATAGTCATCCGTGCCCGCCACGGTTTTCATTTTGAACTTGCGGTAGCCCGCCTTGAAGGGCTTGCCATCCTTGAAGGTGACCATGCCGCAGACGCTGCTGCCATCGCCCCAGTTGGAGATATCGTAGCTTTCAATGGCGCGGGGCGGCTTTGAAAGCCCCAGCACCTGTGCCAGCTCGTCCAGCAGCTTTTCTTCCCGGGCGTAGCGGCCGCTCTCCCGCGCCAGACGCTCCACCGCGTTGGTGTGCGCCATCTCCACCAGATGCGCTTTATCGCCCCGCTGGGGCACATACAGCTGTACCTCGCTGCCCCGTTTCTGGTTCAGCGCCTGCTGCAAGGCGTCCATGTCCGGCGGCAGTGCGTCCACCGCGATGATCTTGGGAATTTGTTCATCGTCCAGATAGTACCGGGGCAGAAATTCCTCCCGCACCGCATCGATATCCGAGGTATCGTGGAACAAAAACTCCCGCTTGTCGGTCAGCCGTCCCTCCCGGAAGCGCAGCACCGCCGCGCACACGCTGTCCGGCGTACCGGCCAGCGCCACCACGTCCATCTCCACGTCCGGGTCTACCACCACCTTCTGCCCTGCCGTCAGCTTGGTGATGGCGTTGATCTGATCCCGCAGAAGAGCGGCGGTCTCAAATTCCAGCCGGTCGGAGGCTCCTGCATCCGCTCGTTGAGGGTTTTCAGGATATCCTTTTTGCCGTAGCGGATGAGGTGCACCGCGTTTTTGACCGCCTGATTGTAGGTCTCGCAGCTGATCTTGCCGCTGCACACTGCCATGCACTTGCCGATATGGGCGTTCAGGCAGGGGCGCCCTTTGCCGATCTCCTGCGGGAAGCGCTTGGAGCAGCGCGGCAGCAAAAAGGCATCCATGGCCGTTTCCGCCATCTGCCGCGCCGCAAAGCTGGAGGTGTAAGGGCCGATATACTCCGCCCCGTCCTCCTCCTTTTGCAGGGTGAAGGAAAGGCGCGGCCAGTCCTCCCGGGTGACGCGGATATAGCTGTAACCCTTGTCATCCTTGAGCAGAATGTTGTACTTGGGCGTGTGCGCCTTGATCTGGCTGGCTTCCAGCACCAGCGCCTCGAACTCGCTCTGACAGACGATGACGTCAAAGGCGTAGGCGTGGGCGATCATCTGGCTGACCTTGTTATCGTGGGGCACGCCCTCGCGGAAATACTGGCTTACCCGGATGCGCAGGCGCTTGGCCTTGCCGATATAAATGATGGTGTCGCTTTTGTCCCGGATGATATACACCCCGGGCAGCAGCGGCAGCATACAGGCTTTTTGATAGAGCTCGGCCTTAGTCATGCAGCACCTTCCTCCGTGTCTGTGGGATGGGGCTTCCGGCAATGGAAAGCCCTTTGCTCCCGGTAAAAAGCGTACTAAAAAAGCGGCAGGGAGCCCCCGCCGCTTTCTGTTGCTTGTGATACAGACTTACTCTGCAAAGCCGGACTCCACCAGCTTGATCAGGCCGTCCACGGCAGCCTGCTCATCAGCGCCGTCAGCGATGATGCGGATGGTGGTGCCGCCAACGATACCCAGAGACAGAACGCCCAGCAGGCTCTTTGCGTTCACGCGGCGTTCTTCCTTTTCGACCCAGATGGAAGACTTAAACTCGTTTGCCTTCTGGATAAAGAAGGTAGCCGGACGAGCGTGCAGACCAACCTGATTTTCAACGGTAACTTCTTTTACGTACATAGTAAAGCGCTCCTATCTAATATCGTTTTGGTGTACAAAAGCATAGTGTGCCTGTTGTGTTATACTCATTTTAGCGCAAGTCGAAACGGTTGTACAGTCCCCTTTTGCATTTTTGGCGGTTTTCCCAATGAAACAGGGAGCATTTTTCAGGTTTTGTACAAAGACAATAAAATTATACCCCGAAGGTTAGAGGGGTAATACAAAAGTTTTCAACAACTTTTAGACCGCCGGGGAGTTTTCCTCTGAATTTTGTGTATTTTCACCGACATTTCCGGCGCGGCTCACTCCTGCGCAGGGCCTGCGTAGCGCATCTGCACCAGTGCGCATTTGCGCGTCACGGTGGGGTATTGCTTCGGGTCAAATTCCAGACTGGTGCTGCCGTCCAGCTGCCAGCCCATGCGGGTATACAGCGCAATGGCGCGGGTGTTGGTGTTCAGCACACTCAGCACCGGGTGTGCGTGCTCCGGCAGCTTTTTGCGGGCAAAATCCAGCAGCTTTGCGCCGATGCCGTTGCCCCGGGCTTTTTCCGTGACGAACAAATGCTCGATATGCCCCGCCTTATGGCTGACGCACACCATGCCGTCCGGCACGTCCTTGGTGGTGTGCAGGTAGCATACCCAGCCCGCCGCCTTTTCCTGCTGCAACTGCAGCAAAAACTGCGGCTCGGTCAGAGTGCGGCAGTATTCCGGCGTCCAGTTGTCGGCGCAGACAGCCTGCCGACCTCGGCAAACAGCTTTGCGGCGGCAGCAAACTGCTCGGCAGTCTTTACCCAGCCGGACATTCTCGCCCCGCTTCCACTTTGCACT